>OKCG01000447.1_pt1 | contig 16786 bp, 16 predicted proteins | sample 1609991 | NCBI WGS metagenome assembly OKCG01 (sample SAMN04436606, study PRJEB24849) | human gut metagenome | biome: human gut; feature: NICU; material: stool | host: Homo sapiens | place: USA: Saint Louis, MO | collected 2010-01-15
TCAGATACTTCATGGGACTGCGGCTGTCCCCCACAGACTGGAGGATGCTGGCGCACATATTGTAGAGCACTACGGCGCTGGAGCCTAGAAAGTACACTCGAAAATACGCAATGGAATTTCCGATGACATCGCCGGGTGTGCCCATCCAGCGCAGAATCTGGGGGGTCAGCAGAACGCCCACCACGGTGAGCACAAGCCCGGCCGCGATGCCCAGCGCTACGGTGGTGTGGAGGGCGCGGGAGAGATTTTCCCGGTCATCGGCACCGTAAAAGCGGGCAATAACCACCCCGGCACCCAGGGAGACTCCGTTAATAAACCCTACCAGCAGCATAATCATGCTGGCGGAGGAGCCCACCGCCGCCAGAGCGGCGCTGCCGATGAAATTGCCAACAATCAGGGAGTCTACGGCGTTGTAGAGCTGCTGAAACAGGTTACTGAGGAAAATAGGCAGGGCGAAGGAGAGCATTTTGCGGGGAACGCTGCCCTCGGTCAAACGGTTCTGGTCGGTTTCATCCATGCGGTACGATCACGGCTTTCTGTTTGATAGAGTACAGCCCGGCGCTCCGCCGGCGGCCGCCTGCACTACAGGGAAATGTCCGCGGACTTTGCGGCGGCATCGAGCACGTGGCGGGCCAGCACGGAGGTGGTCACGGCCCCCACGCCTCCGGGGACGGGGGTAACGGCGCCCGCCACGGCTTCGGCCGCAGCGAAATCCACGTCACCCACCAAATGGCCGGCGGCGTCCACATTGATGCCCACGTCGATGACCACTTGGCCGGGGGAGAGGCAGTTGGCACCGATAATCCCGGCCCTTCCAGCGGCCGCGATCAGCAGCTCTGCCCGACGGCATTCGGCCCCCAAATCGGCGGTGCGGGTGTGGCAGAGGGTGACGGTGGCGTTCCGGTTCAGCAGCAGCATAGCTGCCGGCCTTCCGATAACCAGACTGCGCCCCACCACCACGGCGCGCCTGCCGGTAGGCTCAAAGCCATAGTAGTCCAGCAGTTCCAGGCAGGCCTGAGCGGTGCAGGGGGGATAACCCTGCCCGTCACCGGAGAATACACTGGCCAGGGAACCGCTGGTGATGCCATCCACATCCTTGACGGGGGAGAGGGCGGCGCACACCGCCGCCTCGTCCAAGTGTCTGGGCAGAGGACGGAAAAGGAGGCAGCCGTGAATGGCCCCGTCCTCGTTGATCCGGCGGATGACCGTCAGCAGTTCCTCCTGGGTGCAATTGACTGGCAGGATAAAATGCTTTACAGAAATTCCGATCATTTCACAGCGCTTGCTGGCCCCACGCTCGTAGGAGAGATCCTCCGCCCGCTCTCCCACCCGGACGATGGCCAGGGTGGGAGAAATGCCGCGGGCCCGCAGCCTCTCCGCCTGTCCGCACAGGCGTTCGGTGAGCGCGGCGGCCACTGGCGCACCCTTCCAAAGCTCCGCCATCAGGTGTACCTCCCCATCACCGACTCATAGATCTGTTCGGCGCGCTTCCAGTACTGATCCACAAGACCGTCAGCCTCGGCATTCATGGCCTCCGCGTATGGCCGGTCGGCCATGCTCTTGGTATTCACCTTCACGTTGAGCCATGCCCCATAGAGGGCACCCCAGCATAGAACAGCCCCGGTTCCCACATCGGAGAGCACCATCACGCTCCCCTTGTCCAGCATCTCGCTGTGAAGGTCAATTGCCTCACAGCAAAGCCGGAGGATCTCCATGGGTGCGGCGGCGGCGTCCCGCAGACAGCGCTCCATCACCTCGCCCCGGCTCGGGTCCTCCTTCGGGATGGCGTAGGCCCGCGAGAGGGGCTCAAAGGCGGCGGCATCGGTATCCACCAGGCCCAGCAAACGGGCGCGGAGGTCCTCCGCCCGCGCCATCAGTGCCTTGACGTCCTCCTCCACAGCGGCGTATTTTTGCTTGCCCACGGTGTAGTTGCCAACCATGGTACATAAGGCCGCGCCCAGGGCGCCCGCCAAGGCGGAGGCCCCGCCGCCGCCAGGGACGGGGGCCTTGGAGGCCAGTGCGTCCAGAAACGCGCCGCAGCTCTGTTCCGCGGTATTCATTCGCAATCCCTCCTTCATGATTCGGATAGGCGGCCTACGGCCGCCTATCTGCCGTTTCAATGGGCTAAGAATTTTGCCGTTCTCGTCCACGTCCACCTTCCCGGTCGCGGACACTTTGGGCGGGCCTGGCAAGGACTCCCCACGTGAGAATCTCCCGTGGGGGCCCCATATAATCTTATCTGCGCGGGCGAAGTAAATTCGCCCGGCATCAAGGTTTTACTGGCGCAAAACGCTTGTACGCCGCATTTGCGGCGGGCATGCCCATGCCCGTCTTAAAACAGGCCGGAGATTCTGCCGTTCTCGTCTACGTCCACCTTTTCGGCCGCAGGCACTTTGGGCAGGCCGGGCATGGTCATGATGTCGCCGGTGAGGGCGACCAGGAACCCGGCGCCGGCGGACACCTTAATATTGCGTACCGTGATGGTGAAGCCCCTGGGCGCGCCCAGCAGGGCGGCGTTATCAGAGAAGGAGTACTGAGTCTTGGCCATGCAGATGGGCAGGGAGCCAAAGCCCAGCTCAGTGAGCTCCGCCGCCTGCTTTTGGGCGGTGGGGGTGAGCACCACGCCGTCGCCGTGATAGACCTTCGTTACGATAGCGGCCAGCTTGTCCTCAATGGAGGCGTCCAGCTCGTAGGAGAAGGTGAAGTGGTTGGGCGCATCGCAGAGGCGGATGACCTCCTCGGCCAGGGCAACGCCACCCTCGCCGCCCTTGGCCCACACCTCGGAGAGGGCTACGTTCACCCCCAGTGCGCGGCACCGGTTCTCCACCAGCTCCAGCTCCGCCTCGGTGTCGGTGGGGAAACGGTTGACGGCCACCACACAGGGCAGGCCGTAGACCTCGGTGATATTTGCCACGTGCTGGAGCAAGTTGGGAAGGCCGGCCTCCAGGGCGGCCAGGTTTTCACTCCCCAGCTCGGCCTTGGGGCAGCCCCCGTGGTGCTTGAGGGCGCGGACAGTAGCCACCACCACCACCGCATCGGGGTGGAGCCGGGCCAGACGGCACTTAATATCCAGGAACTTTTCTGCGCCCAGATCGGCGCCGAAGCCGGCCTCAGTGATCACATAGTCGCCCATCTTGAGGGCCACCCGGGTGGCCATGACGGAGTTGCAGCCGTGGGCGATGTTGGCAAAGGGGCCGCCGTGGATGAAGGCGGGGGTGCCCTCCAGTGTCTGCACCAGGTTGGGCTTGATGGCGTCCTTGAGCAGGGCGGCCATAGCTCCCTCGGCCCTGAGATCGTGGGCGGTTACGGGGGCGCCGGAGCGGCTGTAGGCCACCACCATCCGGCCCAGCCGAGCCTTCAGGTCGGTGAGGCTGTCGGCCAGGCAAAGGACGGCCATGATCTCCGAGGCCACGGTGATGTCGAAACCGTCCTCCCGGGGAACACCGTTGACCTTGCCGCCCAGGCCGCACACGATGTTGCGCAGCTGGCGGTCGTTCATGTCCACGCAGCGCTTCCAGGTGATACGCCGCACGTCGATGTCCAGAGTATTGCCCTGCTGAATGTGGTTGTCCAGCATGGCGGCCAAAAGGTTATTGGCTGCGCCGATAGCATGGAAGTCGCCGGTAAAGTGGAGGTTGATGTCCTCCATAGGGATAACTTGGGCGTAGCCGCCGCCAGCCGCGCCCCCCTTGACGCCGAAGACGGGCCCCAGAGAAGGCTCCCGCAGGGCGACAACCGTATTCTTGCCCAGGCGGCGCATGCCGTCCGCCAGACCCACCGTGGTGGTGGTCTTGCCTTCGCCCGCCGGGGTTGGATTGATGGCGGTCACCAGAATCAGTTTTCCATCGGGGCGGTCCGCCCGGTCGTCCAGCAGCTTCAGATCGATCTTGGCCTTGTATTTTCCGTAGTACTCCAGGTATTCCTCGTCCACACCGGCCACGGCTGCAATGTCCCGAATGGGCTTTATCGCACAGGCCTGTGCGATTTCAATATCCGACTTCACTTCCACATCCACACACTCCTTTATACACTTCGGCTGGAAAGAGAGAGGAAGATGGCGGTGTGCCCCCGACATCTTCCGTTCACCTTCCAGAATTTCAAGTTTATCGTAACATCCTTTGCCCGCCTTGTCAACCGGAGGGGGAACGGGAAATGGAAGGTCCGGGGGACAAAAACGGAAAAGGCAAATTCAGCTTGCCTAGGGCTTGTTTGAAAATTGGCGATGTGCCCAGCGGCGAGGAATTTTGGGCTGCTGGCAAGCAATTTTTTCGCAGGGATCCTGACGGATTTCAAGGAAAAATTGCGCCGTCCAGCGGTCAAAAGGCCCGTCGATTGGGCATGTTGACATTTTTCAAACAAGCCCTAGGTATTAAAATTCAGAAATGTGGAGGTCACCCGTGGAGGCTGGAGTAAAAAAAGAAAGACACGACGTACGTCGTGTCTTTCTTTTTTGGTACGGCTGAAGGGATTCGAACCCCCGACCTTTTGATTCGTAGTCAAACACTCTATCCAACTGAGCTACAGCCGCATGTCATTGAGAGGACTGTATTTGTCCTGCTCGCTGACGGCTTGATTATATTAGCACAGGTTGGAACAGAATGCAAGAGGAAAATAAAAATTTCTCCAAAAATTTTCTTCGGCCGGGAGAGGACCGGGTCAAGTGGAGCGCTCTCCCTCTGCAACAATGCGCTCCAGGCAGGCCATCAGATCCGACATGGTCTCCAGCTTGACATCCATCTGCAAAATGTGCTCCCGGAGCTCGGGTGGCATGGAGTCAAACTTTGCACGGATAGCGGGATTGACATAGGACATGGAAATCACCTCGCCGATAGTATGGACAGGGGTACGGAAATTCATACCATGAAAGGCAATAAAAACGCGCTCCGGAACCGGAGCGCGGGAGTTTTTGGTCTGTCCCCCACAGAGAGGCGTCTGCCACCCTGCGGGGGTACAGTGGTTTTGGGTGTTTGAAAAGAGAGGAAAGAGAGGAGGAGTCTTGATTGATTGCTCTGGTATCCTGACAATCTCTATTTTAACAGGTCTAAGCCCAAAGTGATGAACCATTTTCAAATTTAGTATGAACGTTTTATGAACGCGGAAAACGACTTTTTCCCTGGGTAAAGGGAAAGAAAAATGGCCATATACCGCCAGGCATGCCAATGAGCGAGTGTACCCGCAGCGCATGAAGTGCTACACGGTACGAATGCGGTACAGGGCGTTGAGCACCCGCCAGTTCTGGGGGAAGGGCCGCATCAGGTTCCAATAGCCAACCCCGTATAGACCATATTCGGGGATCAAGGCCAGCTTGGCCTGTATGCTACGGGCATCCTCAAACCAGACCTCATGGGTTATGCCGTAGCCATCAGTATAGCGGTACCAGGGGGCCTGGGCCTGCTCGCTGTATTGGATATCCACACCGTAGCGGACCGCCCTGGCCACCGCCTCCTGGGGGGAAATGGACTGAGCCTTGGTACGTCCCTGCACAAAGGGGAGCGGCCAGTCGTAGCCGTAGAGTGGGACGCCAAGCCAGATTTTGGAAGATGGAATTTCTGTCAGGGCATACTCCACCACTTGGCGCACATTGGGCAGGGGAGCCACCGCCATCGGCGGACCATAGGTATAGCCCCACTCATAGGTCATAAGGAGTACCTGATTGACCGCCGCACCAATGGCGGCGAAGTCGTGGCCCTCATAAAGTGTTCCGGGCTGATCGGCGGCAATTTTGGGGGCCAAGGCGGCGATAACCGGATAGCCCAGGGGATTGAGCCGCTCTGTGAGGCGGCCCAGAAATGTGGCATAGGCCCCCGCATCCTCGGCGTAGACATATTCAAAATCCACATCCAGCCCCCGGTAGCCCTTTTGCACCAGCATGGCCTCCAGATTGTCAACCAGCGTATCCTGTACCGCAGGCTGAGTGAGGGCCAAGTGGGCCAGCTCATTGGAGAAGCCGCCCTCTTCGGTCAGGGTGGACAGGTGCATCAGAGGAGCGGCTCCACCTTGGCGTGCTGCGGCGAGCAGGGCCTCGTCATCCAACTCCACCAGCGTGCCGTCAGGGGTAAAGCCATAGGTAAAGGGGGTCAGATAGGTGAGATAAGGGACGGTGGATTGGAGCAGCGCCGGGTCGATAAAGGGATAGGCGTAGCCGTTGACGGAGAGGGTGGCCTCCGGCGTGCTGTCGTAGGCGAGCACCAGGGTCTGGCCAGGATAGATCTCCGGGATACCGCCGAGTATGGGATTGTTGCGGTAGAGCTGGCGCAGTGGGAGCTGATAGGCCGCGGCGATGGAGGCCAGGGTTTCTCCGGGCTGGACCGTGTGGGTCTGGGTTGGAAATTGAACCACCAGCGCCTGCCCTACAGCCAGACGGGAGGAGGTTTCCAGGCCATTGTCCAAGATGAGCTGGGACATGGGAATGCCGTACTCCAGGGCAATGGAGTAGACAGTATCGCCGGGTTTGACTACGTGGATGAGCATGGCAGTACCTCAGAGCAGGGTGATGAAATCCGCGTTGGCCCAACCCACCACGCTGTCAAAGCGCACCACATACCAGTTTTGCCACTGGTTGAGGACGGTGAGCCGCGCCCCATCATAGGCCCTGGCCAGGACGGGAGAAGAGGTGTCCGGCTTATCCCGGATATTGAGATAGCCCCAGGAGACATCCACTACGGCAGGACGCGAGGGGCGAGGCTCCAGGAAGGGCACGCCGAAGTATTCGGTCAGGGAGAGCACGATGTTGCGGGCCACGGCCTCCAGATTGTTTTTAATCCACGCAGCATCGTCCGCGTTGTCGTGGTAGCCCAGCTCAAGAAAGACGGAGGGAGCGCGGACGCGGCGCACTTCACCGACGGAGGTGGTTGGTTCCGCCCGTACCCGGTTGGGCAGTGGATAAAGGGTTTTCAGCCCATCCGCCACCAATGTGGCCGCCCGTTGCCCCTGGACAGAGCCGGGATAGTAGAACACCAGAATTCCACGGATCTGACCGTACTGCCCCTCCGGGGCGGCATTGGAGTGGAGGGCCAGGTGCAGGTCGTAGTTGCCAGCGTTAGAGGCACGGATGGACGAGGCGGCGGTCATGTCGGGGGTATTGCGGGAGTAACGGATCCCGGATGCGGTGAGATAGGGCTCCATGGCGTCGGCCAGGCGGTTCATCCACTCCTCTTCGGTGCCTCCGTTGACATACAGGTTGTTCTCCTGGGTGGAGGGGGAGAGATAGATGATGGGCATAGGGATACCTCCTTTTTGCTCCATCCTATGCACGGAGACGCCGTAGGGTCATTGCAGAGATAAAAGCAGGGCCCGCCGTGTTGGCACGGCGGGCCCTGCTTATTCCCATCGGCTCGATTCAGTTGAGCCGGGCATCCAGGATATCCAGCTCCTCCGAGAGCTGACGGGGCAGCTTGTCGCCGAACTTCTGGTAGAACTCCCGGATGCCCTTGACCTCGTCCCGCCAGAGGGCGGTGTCCACGCCCAGCAGGCCCCTGAGAGTGTCCGGCTCCACGCCGGAGTCCTCTAGGTCGATGTCCTCCGGCCGGGGCTCCCAGCCGATGGGGGTCTCCACCGCCTCGGCCTCACCGAAGCAGCGCTTCAAGATCCACTCCAGCACCCGCAGGTTGTCCCCGAAGCCGGGCCAGAGGAACTTCCCGTCCTCGTCGGTGCGGAACCAGTTGACGTTGAAGATCTTGGGGGCCTTGCCGCCCAGCTTCTCCCCCATGCCCAGCCAGTGCTGCCAGTAGTCGCCCATGTGATAGCCGCAGAAGGGGAGCATGGCCATGGGGTCCCGGCGTACCACACCCACCGCGCCGGCAGCGGCGGCGGTGGTTTCCGAGGCCATGATGGAGCCCACAAATACCCCGTGGGTCCAGTCCCGGGACTGATAGACCAGGGGGGCGGTCCAGGCCCGGCGGCCGCCGAAGACGATGGCGGAGATGGGCACGCCCCGGGGACTCTCAAACTCGGGGGAGATGCAGGGGCAGTTTTTGGCCGGCGCGGTGAAGCGGGAGTTGGGGTGCGCCCCCTTCTCCGAAGAGGTCTTGCCGTTCCAGGGGCGGCCCTGCCAGTCCACCGCGTGCTCCGGGGGATTCCTGTCCAGACCCTCCCACCACACGGTGTTGTCGTCCAGGTTGTGAACCACATTGGTGAATATGGTGCCCTGTCGGGTGGTGGCCAGTGCGTTGGGGTTAGATTTGACATTGGTGCCGGGGGCCACGCCGAAGAAGCCGTACTCCGGGTTCATGGCCCACAGCCGGCCGTCCTCGCCAATACGCAGCCAGGCGATATCGTCCCCCACGCACCAGACCTTCCAGCCCGCCTTCCGGTAGTGCTCCGGGGGAATGAGCATGGCCAGGTTGGTCTTGCCGCAGGCGGAGGGGAAGGCGGCGGCAAGATAGCGCACCTCCCCCTGGGGGTTCTCCACGCCCAGAATGAGCATGTGCTCCGCCATCCAGCCCTGCTGGCGGCCCAGGTAGGAGGCGATGCGCAGGGCGAAGCACTTCTTGCCCAATAGCACGTTGCCGCCGTAGCCGGAGTTGACGCTCATGATTGTGTTGTCCTCGGGGAAGTGGACGATGTAGCGGTTCTCGGGGTCAATGTCCGCCTTGGCGTGGAGCCCCTTGACAAAGTCGTCTCCCATCACGTCGGCCACGGCCCGGCCTACCCGGGTCATGATGGCCATGTTGAGCACCACATAGATGGAGTCGGTCAGCTCGATGCCGTACTTGGCGAAGGGGGAGCCCACGACACCCATGGAATAGGGGATCACATACATGGTGCGGCCCTTCATGGCGCCGGTGTAAAGCTTTTTCAGCTTGGCGTACATCTCCTGGGGGTCCATCCAGTGGTTGGTGGGGCCGGCGTCCTCCTGCTTTTTGCAGCAGATGAAGGTGCGGTCCTCCACCCGCGCCACGTCGTTCACCGCCGTGCGGTGGAGGTAGCAGCCGGGCAGCTTCTCCTCATTCAGCCTCTCAATTTCCCCGCTGGCGCAGGCCTGCTTCCGCAGCTCCTCCAGCTGGGCCTCGCTGCCGTCAATCCAAACGAGCTGGTCCGGCTGGGTCATGGCCGCCATCTCGTCAATCCATGCCAGTACCGCGCGGTTTTTGGTCAATGCCATGAAAGTGTCCCCCTTTTGTGATGTAATGCAGAAAATTCTGTTAGCTGTATTGTAAAAGAAACGGGCGGTTTTTGCAAGTCCTTTTCGTCGGATTTGCAAAAACTGCCCGGTCTACTGGCTCAGAGACGGTTCTGGAGGGCGGAGGCCAGAGTGGCAAATTCAGGGATACCCAGCCGCTCGCCCCGGATATCGGCGGGCAGTCCGGCGGCATCGATGGCCCCCCGCAACGCGTTTTTGGACAGGCGGCTGCCGAAGGCGGAGGAGAGGCCGTTGAGGAGCGTCTTGCGCCGCTGGGCGAAGGAGGCTCTGACCACCTGGAAGAAGAAGCTGGCGTCCACCAGATTCTGAGGGGGGGCGGAGCGGGGGACGAGCCGGATTACCGCCGAAGTGACCTTGGGGGCGGGGAGGAAGCACTCCGGCCCCACCTCAAAGAGCAGTTCCGGCTGGGTGTGATACTGGCAGAACACAGAGAACGCCCCATAATCGCTGGAACCGGGGGCGGCGCAGATGCGCAGGGCCACCTCCCGCTGAATCATCACCGTGATGGAGGCGAAGCACCCGGCCTCAATGAGGGCGGTGAGTACCGGTGTGGTGATGTTATAGGGGAGGTTGGCACAGGCAATCGCTGTAAGGCCAGAAAACTTGTCAGACACAAGAGCGGCCAGATCCAGCTTCATGGCGTCCCCCGGCACCACCTCGGCGTTGGGGTAGGGGGCCAGCGTCTCGGCCAGAATGGGATAGAGGGTGCGGTCCAGCTCAATGGCCGCTACCTTGGCCGCCCGCCGGGCCAGCTGCACCGTCAAAGGGCCGATGCCGGGGCCGATCTCCAGCACGCCGGTATCCGGGCCTGCGCCGGAGGCCTCCGCGATGTCCCTGGGTACCCATCCCTCAATGAGAAAGTTCTGGCCCATGCTTTTGGAGAAGCGGAAGCCGTGGCGGCCCAGCAGGGCGCGAATGTCCTTTTCATTGCATAAATCCATTGGGAATCACCTCGTGTCCCAGGGAGCACATCACCTGGAATTCCTGTTGAAAATCTGTAATGGCTTTTTCCTTTACGGGGAAAAGGGCGTCAAAAGCGTCCAGCGCGACCGCGTCGGGGGCATAGGCAAAGCCCTCGCGGAAGCGCCCGGCGGCGTTTGCCAGGGAGCCGGGGGCCAGCTCCACTGCCTGGAGGCCGGGCAGGTACTGGCCGTTCTCCAGGGAGATGCCCCAGCGCTCTCCGCACCAGAAGCCGTAGCGGCCGTAGTGCCGGGGATCGCCCAGAATCACCACGGCCTGTTCCCCCAGGGCCTGGGCCTGCCGCAGGGCATGGCACACCAGGGCGCGGGCCAGTCCTTTTCCCTGAAAGGAGGGGAGGACGGCCAGGGGACCGAAGGTGACGGTGTCCAGATACCCGCCCACCTCCAGCTCGATGGAGCTGGAGGCGCAGGTGATCTGCCCGGCCAGGACGCCGTCCGCCTCGCATACAAAGGTCAGCTCCGGGCGGAAGGCGGGGGACTGACGGAGCAGATGGAGATAGTAGTGCTCGTCGCAGCCGGGCTTGTAGACGTTCCAAAAGGCCTCCCGCACCAGCGTCTCCGCGGCGCGGCGGTCGGCGGTGGCCTCGTGGCGAAGGGTCAGTGACATAGTGAATACCTCAAGCAGCAGATTTTGTTCGTATACCAGGAAGCATGAGCGGAATGGTATAATTGTGATATGTTTTCCGGCTGCCCCGCAAGGGGCGGGAAAACGGCTGAAATACAAGCGTAAGAGCTACTTTACGGCTATTATACCATAAAAAACAGGGACAGGCTATGCCTGTCCCTGTTTTTTCAGCGGGCGCTTCAACATCAGCAGGGTCTTGATGTCCTCCACAACCTCCGGGGAGTCCACTTCCAGGGACAGCCACCGCCCGGAGCCCATGGGCTTGACCGCCTGCCAGCAGGCCTGGGTATACTCCGAGAGGGTGGGGAGAAGGGCCTCCGCCTGGGCCGGGGCCACCACCAAGCAGACGAAGGCGCCGGAGGCGGGGTAGAGGGTACACAGGGCCTTGCCGCCGGAACGGTACTTGACGTTCCAGCCCCGCCCCATGGAACAGTTGCTGTAGCTGTAAATAGGGGAAAGGGAATAAGCTTCACAGATCCAGCGGTTCAATGGCTCCCACAGCGGATGGGATACATAGGCGGAGAGCTGCTCCGCGGTGGGCTCCTCCGGCCCGGGATAGATGGCGTTCCAGTCCATTATTTGCGCCACCGGAGCAGACTGGGGAAGAACTGGGCCATCTGCGCCCGGGCCTGCTCGGGGGTCAGCTCGGGGTTGGCCCGCACCATCATGGGAGTGCAGAAGTCGATCATCTCCTCCATGGTCATCTCTCCGGTAAAGGCTCCCTCCTGATAACAGTATTTGCAGTAGTGCTCGCTGGGCGTGCCGCCCCGCTCCGTGCCGCGGAGGGCCGGGGCGTCGATGGGCATGCCGCAGGATTGACAAAAGGTGTGATTCATGTGAGATTCCTCCTGTGATTGAGATGGCTCCATCCTATCACAGTTATCCTGACACCCCGTGTCATGGTTTCCGTGGTGCGCCGCCATTTTTCCCGCCAGCAGCGCCAGCCGTTTCCGCAGGCGCTCCGGTTCCAATACCTCCACCCCCAGGCCGAAGGAGAGCAGATAGCCATAGAGCCACGGATCCTCCGGGAAGCTCACCGATACCACAAGGCTGCCGTCCGCCCCGCGGGTGACGCAGCCCTCGTCGAATTCGTCGTAGACCCGGTAGGCAAGGGCGGGGGAGAAGCGCAGGCGGACAGGGATGCAGAAGCCCTCCGGCGGCTCTCCGGCCTCGATGGGCGGGGGAGAGAGGGGGCGCTGAAAGGGGGCGCCCGGCTCCGACTCCAGCATCCGGGTGAGCTTGAAGGTGCGGTAGGCCGCCCGCTCCAGACAGAACCCCTGGAGGTACCAGTCCCGGCCCTTGAAGACCAGCCGCGCGGGGAGGACGCTGCGGCGGGTGGTCTGGCCGGAGGCACCCACATAGGTGAAGGACAGGACGCGGCGGGACAGAATGGCTTCCTTGAGCTGGACGAATTTGGCGTTGTCGGCTCCGGCGCTCCCCCAGCGGGACAGCTCCACCTGCAGCCAGTCCGGTTCCTGGCGCCGGAACAGGGCGGACAGCTTGGACAGGGTCCCCGCCGTCCCCTGACCGGCGTCCCCGGGCAGGCTCCGCAGAGCGGTGAGCAGCAGCTGCTGTTCTTCCTCGGTGAAAGCGGCCCGGTGGAGGGTATAGCCCTCCAGCAGGGACACCCCGCCGCCCTTGCCCGGCGTGCTGTATACCGGCACCCCGGCCGCCGACAGTGCGTCGATATCCCGGTAGATGGTGCGCACCGATACCTCGAAGTGCTCCGCCAGCTGCGGCGCGGTCATGCGGCCCCGCTCCAGCAGGAGACAGAGCAGCTCAAACAATCTGCCCTGGGACATCAGCGGTTTCTCAGCCGGGCCATCTTGTACTCATCCACATAGCGGCCGTTCCGCACCGTGGTCATGCGCAGCAGGCCTTCCTTCTCAAAGCCCAGCTTCTCATAGAGGCGGATGGCCCGCTCGTTGTCGGCAAAGACCTCCAGCTCCACCCGCACCAGCATGAGCCAGTGGTCCGCCAGATCCAGCAGTGTTTCCATCAGGGTGGTGCCCACACCCCGGCCCTGGTAGTCCGCATGCACAAAGAGGCCCACCGCGCCCACATGGCGCATCCGGGGATTGGAGCAGACCGTGAGGCCGGCGCAGCCGATTACCGTACCGTCGTCCAGAACGGCCACAAAGTTATGGTCGTCAGGGCCCAGCCCGGCGATGAACGCCTCGCTGTCGGCGGTGCGGTAGGAGGGGAGGCCGAGCGTATTCTCAAACACGCCCGGCATGCGGCGCAGGGCTGCGGACCCCTCCGCGTCCTCCGGCCCGATGGGGCGGATGGTGTAGTTCATAAAAGCACCTCCCAAAACTATTTTTGCCATGATAGCACAGGCAGGGGCAAAAAACAACCGCCCGGAGGAATTTCCTCCAGACGGTTGCGAAATGGCTTGATCAAAATCAATAGGCCACGACGATGCCGCCGTCGTTGGCATAGACGGTGCTGATGCCGCCGGTGTCGCTGATGAGGATCTCCCCGAAACGGCACTGCTTCATGGCCAGCTCCTTGACATGGAAGGCCCGCTCCAGACAGTTGCAGTGGACGATGGACAGCCGGCGCCCCTCGTGCTTGGGGTCGGCTGCCATGAGGGCAACCATCTTGCCCAGGGCCTGCTTGATGGACATGGCCTGGCCCTTTTTGCAGATCTCACCCTCGGGGGTGGCGCCCATGAGCAGCTTGATGTGCAGGGTGCTGGTAACCAGGGACTGCACCCTGGTGAGCCGGCCGTTTTTCCGCAGGTTGTCCAGGGTTTCCAGCACAAAGTAGGTCTCCATCTCATTGATGTAGCGGGAGACCTGGCTGACCACCGTGGTGAAGTCCATGCCCGACTGGGCCAGCTCCTGGATTTTCAGGGCCACCAGAACCTCGCCCGCCGAGGCGGAGCAGGAGTTGAAGATGTGCACATTGGAGTTGGGGTGGTCCTCCAGCCAGAGGCTCCGCGCCTGGGCCGCCGCGTTGTGGGAGCCGGAGAGCAGGGCGGAAAGAGTGACCACATACAGGTCGTCGGCGCCGCAGTCAAACGCCTCCAGATACTGGATGGGGGAAGGGCAGGAGGACTGGGGAGCCGTGGCACTCTCCTTCATCCGCCAGAGCAGGGCACCCTGGTCAAAGGAGGCATCGTCTACCACGATATGCTCACCCACCCGGATGGTCAGCGGGACGCTGACAAAGCAGTCCTCCCGGAGCTGGGCGGGCGTTAAATCGCAGCAACTGTCGACAATGATCTTAAAACTCATAGCTGGAACCCTCTTATATAATAATGAAAATTAGATTACTAGTGTGCAGTCATTGTAGCACGGGCGGGCGGAAAAGTAAAGGGGAAACCTGTAAACAAATGATTGCGTTAGAATTGGGGGGCTTCCTCGTCCAGCTCCCGCAGCAGCTTTTGATCCTCCTTGGAGGAAAGATCCAGTCTGGCGTAGAGATCCGGGCGGCGCTGGCGGGTGCGGAGGATGGACTGCTTGCGCCGCCAACGGGCGATGTTCTTGTGATCGCCGGAGCGGAGAATGGGGGGGCCCTTCCGGCCGTGCCACTCCTCGGGGCGGGAATACTGGGGGTACTCCAGCAGGCCGTTCCAGTGGCTCTCCTCCTCGAAGCACTCCGGGTCGGAGAGCACCCCGGGCACCAGCCGGGCCACCGCGTCGGCCACCACCATGGCGGCCAGCTCACCGCCGGTGAGCACAAAGTCGCCGATGGAGATCTCCTCGTCCACACACTCCTCAATGAACCGCTCGTCGATGCCCTCATAGTGGCCGCACACCAGAATCAGGTGGTCGTAATCGTCCCGCAGGCGGCGGGCGTCGGCCTCCACGAAGGTTTTGCCGGCGGGGGACATGTAGATGGTATGTCCCGGGCCGAAGGTGTCCACAATGTGCTTCCAGCACTGGTATAGGGGGTCGGCCTGCATGACCGCACCGTGGCCGCCGCCGTAGGGATAGTCGTCCACCTGCTTCTGCTTGTTGAGGGTGTAATCCCGGATCTGGTGGGCCTCGATGCGGATGATGTCCCGCTCCTGGGCGCGGCCCAGGATGGACTCGTTCATCATATCGCCCACGGTCAGATCAAAGAGGGTCATAATATCGATCCTATACATCGGTACGCATCCCCTCGATCAGACGAACCTTGATATAGCCGCCCTCCACATTGGTCTCCGCCAGGAACTCGTCCACGGCGGGGATCATGTATTCATGCTCGCCCTTCACCACATAGACCTCGTGGGCGGGCGGGGTGAGCACGTCGGCCACAACCCCCAGCTTCTCTCCGCTGCCGGCGTCCAGAACCTCCAGGCCGAGCAGATCGGCGATGAAGTGCCGCCCCTCGGGCAGCACCACGCCGGAACGGTCGATGGAGACGGTCTTGCCCTTGAGGGCCATGGCGGCGTTCACGTCGGCGACGCCCTCCAGCGCGGCGAGGACATTGCCCTTGTGTACCCGAGCGGCGCGCACCTTTACGGGCGCTCCGTCCAGATAGAGGGTATCGAACTGGAGCAGAAACTCGGGGCTGTCGCACCAGGGGACGATTTTGACCTCCCCCTGAATGCCGTGGGTGTTGACAATCTGTCCGGCCTCCAGAAACTGATTTTTCATTTGAAATACCTCCCGCAGGCGGCGCGTCCAGGAGGCCGCGCCCTACATTGAAAAAGCGGCGGGGCTCGCTACCCCGCCGCTTTTTAGTCGACGATTTCGACGGAAACCTTGGTGCCCTGGCGCTGGGCCACGGAGCGCATCAGCGTGCGGATCTCCTTGGCGATGCGGCCCTGGCGGCCGATCACCTTGCCCATGTCATCGGGGGCCACCCGAAGCTCCAGGACGGTCTCACCTTCGCCCTTGTGCTCGGTGACCGACACCGCGTCAGGGTGGTCCACCAGGTTACGGGCGATATAGGTCAGCAATTCCTTCATGCCAGCCGTGACCTCCATTAGATGGCGCCAGCTTTTTTCAGCAGAGCCTTCACGGTCTCAGTGGGCTGGGCGCCAGTCTTGATCCAAGCCTGGGCGCGCTCCGCGTCCACCTTGATCTCGGCGGGCTGGGTCAGAGGATTGTAAGTGCCGATCTCCTCGATGAAACGGCCGTCACGGGGATAGCGGGAGTCCGCCACCACGATGCGGTAGAAGGGAGCCTTCTTGGCGCCCATCCGGCGCAGTCTGATCTTAACCATTGTATCTTCACCTCCATGTAATTGTTGCACATCTATGGAAACGCGCCGCAGCGCGCTTACCAACCGGTCAGAAGGGGAGTCCCGGCAGCTTGCCGAGCTTTCCCATTTTTCCAAGCTTGCCCATGCGCTTCATCTGCTTGCCGGAGAACTGCTTGGTCATCTGCTGCATCATTTCGAATTGCTTGAGCAGGCGGTTGATGTCCACGACCTGAGTGCCGGAGCCGGCGGCGATGCGCTTTTTCCGGCTGTTGTTCAGCAGGGAGGGGTTCTCCCGCTCCGCCGGGGTCATGGACAGGATGATGGCCTCGGTGCGGGCCAGGGCGTTCTCGTCCACGCTGGCCCCTTCCAGTGCCTTGGCGTTCATGCCGGGGAGCATCCCGGCGATGTCGGACAGGGAACCCATGCCCTTGATCTGAACCAGCTGATCGTAAAAATCAGCCAGGGTAAACTTGTTCTTGCGGAGCTTCTGCTCCAACTCGGCGGCCTTCTTGGCGTCAAAGGTCTGCTGGGCCTTCTCGATGAGGGAGAGCACGTCGCCCATGCCCAGAATACGGGAGGCCATGCGGTCGGGGTAGAAGAGCTCCACCTGGTCCAGCTTCTCGCCCACACCCACAAATTTGATGGGCTTGCCGGTGACCGCCTTGATAGAGAGAGCCGCACCGCCCCGGGCATCGCCGTCCAGCTTGGTGAGCATGACGCCGGTAATGTCCAGCGCCTCGTCGAAGGTCTTTGCGGCATTCACCGCATCCTGGCCGATCATGGCGTCCACAATCAGCAGGATTTCGGTGGGGTCAATGGCGGCCTTCATCACCTTGAGCTGCTCCATCAGCTCCTCGTCCACGTGGAGCCGGCCGGCGGTGTCGATGAACACAATAT
>OKCG01000498.1_pt1 | contig 15459 bp, 10 predicted proteins | sample 1609991 | NCBI WGS metagenome assembly OKCG01 (sample SAMN04436606, study PRJEB24849) | human gut metagenome | biome: human gut; feature: NICU; material: stool | host: Homo sapiens | place: USA: Saint Louis, MO | collected 2010-01-15
CACCAAGACCCCGAACCGTTCCCCGGCTTAACAACAAAACCGGCTTAATCGGAATGGATGATTGGATGTTTCCCGTCCCTGAGCGTGGCGACCGCGTCAAGGAGCATCCGGTTCGCCATGTCGGCGTTCGGTGAGCGCGACAAGGTCCAGGAGACCACCATCCCGTCGAAGCAGTCGACCACCGGGGAAAGCCAGCACTTGTACCCGTCCATGGTGAACTGGGTGACGTCCGTGACCCACAGCATGTTCGGCGCGTCGGCGTGGAAGTCCCGCTCCACGAGGTTCGCCGGGGCCTCGCCGATCTCGCCGGCGTAGGAGCTCCACCGCTTCGGCCGCTTCAGGTACACGGGCCGCATGGCCCCCTCGCGCATGATCCGCCTGACGACCTTCTCCGAGACGACGATCGGGTCGGACTCGTCAAGGCGCAGCATGCGGTGGATGGTCCGGTATCCCCATGCGCGCCCACCCTGCTCGAACAGGCCGGCGACGCGGGCCCGCAGCACGGCGTACCTGTCGCCCGCGGCGATCGCGCCGCGCTCGTAATAGTAGGTGCTGCGTTTCAGCCCCACGGCCTTCAGACAGGCCGCCAGGCCGAATTCACCCCTGATCGCGTCGACGACCCGCGTCCTCTCCCTGTTCGTCAGCATGGACGGGTCGAGGCGCGGGTCGTCGGCTTTTAAAACATCGATCGTCTCCCGCATCACCGCGTTCTCCAGCCGCAGGACCTCCACCTGCCGGCGCAGCTCCTCCACGTCATCGCCGGCCGCGGGCATCGGTTCGGCCGGCATCGGCGCGTTTCTCCTGTCCATCAGTCCCAGTATCCCCTCGCTCCGGTAGCGGCGCATCCACTGGTACACGCTCGTCGGCGTGCAACCCGCGTCGCGCGCCACGCGGGCGAGGGGCTCGCCCTCGAGCGCGCGTCTGGCCGCATTCGTCTTGCATTCCAGCGTATACGAACGCCTGCACGCGCCCGTGATCTCGTCGGCCTCCGCGTCCAGCATCGCGTTCAACAGCTGTTCGACCTTCTCCAACACCAACCGGTCCAGCTTCGTCTCGAGCATGTTCTCGTCGACCTGTAGAATCTGATTCGGCATGGTTCCGTCGCCTTCCTAAATAGGTTGATTTGGTTTGGCGACTGAAATCGTACCCGGACGACGGACCATGTCTCTCAACTCAAGCCTCAACCAAAATGCGCAACAAACCGGGCGTTATCAATCGGACACATTGGAGTCGGACAGGCTAAGCTGCATAGAACACCGCATCTAATCGGTTCGACACGCGCATTTCACTGCGCGACTGGACATTGACGTCCCTTTCGAGGTAATATCGAACCGGTTCGATACATACGTGAGTATGCAAATACGTAAACAACAAACAGGCAGATGCGCACGCAAATTGCACCCGCGCCCATGAGCCAAGGGAGGTCCCATGAAAAACAAAGTGCAACTCATCACATACGCCGATCGTCTCGGCGATGGCACTCTTAGCTCGATGACCGACATCCTGCGCACCCGCTTCGACGGCGTGTATGACGGCGTGCATATCCTGCCGTTCTTCACTCCGTTCGATGGTGCGGATGCAGGCTTCGACCCGATCGACCATACCAAAGTCGACGAACGTCTCGGCAGCTGGGACGACGTCGCCGAACTCTCCAAGACCCACAACATCATGGTCGACGCCATCGTCAACCACATGAGTTGGGAATCCAAGCAGTTCCAAGATGTGCTTGAAAAAGGTGAGGAATCCGAGTATTACCCGATGTTTCTGACCATGAGCTCCGTCTTCCCGAACGGCGCTACCGAAGAAGACCTGGCCGGCATCTACCGCCCGCGCCCGGGCCTGCCGTTCACCCACTACAACCTCGGCGGCAAGACCCGTTTGGTATGGGTCAGCTTCACCCCGCAGCAGGTGGACATCGACACTGATTCCGCCAAGGGCTGGGAATACCTGATGTCCATCTTCGATCAGATGGCCGCCAGCCACGTGCGCTACATCCGTCTCGACGCCGTGGGCTACGGCGCCAAGGAAGCCGGCACCAGCTGCTTCATGACCCCCAAGACCTTTAAGCTCATCTCCCGTCTGCGCGAGGAGGGCGTCAAGCGCGGCCTTGAAATCCTCATCGAGGTTCACAGCTATTACAAGAAGCAGGTGGAGATCGCCTCCAAGGTGGACCGCGTCTACGATTTCGCCCTGCCGCCGCTGCTTCTGCACTCGCTGTTCACCGGTCACGTCGAACCCGTGGCCCACTGGACCGAGATCCGCCCGAACAACGCCGTCACCGTGCTCGATACGCACGATGGCATCGGCGTGATCGACATCGGCTCCGACCAGCTCGACCGCTCCCTCAAGGGCCTCGTGCCCGACGAGGACGTCGACAACCTGGTCAACACCATCCATGCCAACACCCACGGCGAATCCCAGGCCGCCACCGGTGCCGCCGCGTCCAACCTCGACCTCTACCAGGTCAACTCCACGTACTACTCGGCCCTCGGCTGCAACGACCAGCACTACTTGGCCGCCCGCGCCGTGCAGTTCTTCCTGCCGGGCGTGCCGCAGGTCTACTACGTGGGCGCGCTCGCCGGCCGCAACGACATGGAACTGCTGCGCCGCACCAACAACGGCCGCGACATCAACCGCCACTACTACTCCACCGCCGAAATCGATGAAAACCTCGAACGCCCGGTGGTCAAGGCCCTGAACGCCCTGGCCAAGTTCCGCAACGAGCTGTCTGCATTCGATGGCGAGTTCAGCTACGAGGTCGATGGCGACACGTCCATCACCTTCCGCTGGACCGCCGCCGACGGCGCGTCCACGGCCGCCCTCACCTTCGAGCCCGGACGCGGCCTCGGCACAGACAACGCCACCCCGGTCGCCAGCCTTGCCTGGAGCGATGCCGCCGGCGACCACGAAACCCACGATCTGCTCGCCAACCCGCCGATTGCCGATATCGACTAACCGTTGGCCCATAAACGTCACTCCGCTGTGCGCGCTCCAAGTAGTGCGCCCGGCGTAAGCTGGGTTCATGGAAAGCAAACCGCCCGCAGTGCACTGAAGCCAGTGCGCTCGGGCGGTTTTGCGTATGCGGGGTTGAAGGTCGTGCTCCTGCGGGCGCGGCCCAAGCATCCCGCCGGAATCGACGAGACGAGCAGCAGAACAGAGAAAGAGCAGCATCATGTTGGAACCGTATGTGCGTCCGGGTATTGATGATCGCCCGGATTTGGACAAGGTCCTAAGTCCCGAAGACAAAGCCGCCGTGGCCAGACTGGCCATCAAGAATCGCCGCCGCCCGCCCGAAGCCTCTGCGGACCAGCCTGAGGCCCAGGCTGTGCGATTGGCTTCCGCCAGTTCTTCGGCAGCCGCTGCTGCAGCCGCCAGTGTGGACACTCCCGCGCCGGATATGTCGTCCGCCTACCTCGACATGCGCGATCCCATGGTCGCCGTCAATGGCCAACGCCCTACCGCAGGTCAGGTCTCCCGACTCAACTGGGGTTTCTTCGCTGCTTCAATTCTGGTCGGCGCACCTTGGGTGGCGTTGAACACCATTGCCATGCCCAACGCGATTGCGCGTACGTTCGGCTATGACACTGCTGTTGCCGGTCATATCGCCATCAATCCGGCCACTGGCCGCCCGTTGCCCGTCGCCACCGAATTGGCGATGCCCCTGGCCGTGTTGGTGATTGTCGGCGTAGTGGCCTCCATGTTTGCGATGCCGCTGATTTCAGTGTTGTCCGACCGCACACGCACGCCATTGGGCCGTCGTACCCCGTGGATGGTTGGCGGAGGTCTGCTGTGCGCGCTGATCACGCTGATTCTGGGGCAGAATATCGGCATCATTGTGCTTTGTATTTTCTGGGTGTTCCTACAGTTCGCCTATGCGATGCTTTCCGTGCCGTTGACCAGCGCCATCAGCGAACGGGTGCCCGACAAGTTCCGCCCTCGCATCGAACGCTGGCATGGCATCGGTGTGATGCTCGGCCAAGCGCTTGGCGTGTGCATGGGTGCGCTTGGTGTGATGTTCAATTCGTTTGCGCCGTTTAGTTACACCGCCGTGCTATTTGCAGTGTCCGGTATTGCCACCGTATTGATTCTGCCCAAGGAGCCTTCTAGCGCTGAGCAGCCGAACCAGCTTTTTGACCGCAGTCAGGTACTTGACCAATTGCGCCCGCCGGCCCACGCTCCCGAGTTCTCCCGGGTGTTCGCCGCCCGTACGTGCATGATGGCCGGTGTTGGGCTGACCGGTGTGTTTCTGTGGTATCTCGTACGTTTCTGGGTTTATGGCAAGGCCGTGGTACTTACGTCCGCGCCGCTGACCATTCCGGCCGGATTCCTCATTGCCAGTATGGCTGTGGCCACATTGATCGGTGCCGCGCTCGCCTCCTGGGCCGCCGGGCCGATTTCCGAGCGAATCGAGGAAAAGAACATTCCCGTGGCCCGTGTGGTGGCCGGTGCTTGCCTGCTGTATGCGATTGGTCTGGGGCTCGCATGGGGCCTTGGCGTCTGGTCCACCGGCACTGCCCGTGAAAACGGCATGCTGCTGTTTGCGTTGATCTCCGGATTCGCCTTCGGCATTTACGATTCGCTCGGACTTGAACTGGTGATGGACTCTTTGCCCGACCCGCGCCGAGCCGGCCACGACCTCGGCATTTATGCGCTCGCCAACTCGGCCGGTCTGGCGCTCGCCGCCATCATCGGCGCGCTACTGGTGAACGCCTTCGAGCATAGCTTCGGCTATTACCTGCTCTTCCCGTCCGCCATCGTCATGGTGCTGCTGGCCGGAATCGTCACCCTCACCACCAAATCTGCCGAATAATAAACCGGTTCGAGTACACTGGTCAGCAGTGATCCAGTCCAGTACTCGCAGGGGAGCAAAACCATGGTCGGCATGCGCGACGTAGCCAAAGCGGCAGGGGTGTCCTTAAGCACCGTTTCGTTGGTGGTCAACGACACCGGCTACGTCTCGGCCGATATGCGTGCCAAAGTCGAGTCCGCGATGCGCCAGCTCAACTACATTCCCAACGAGCTGGCCCGCAACCTCTACCGAAACCGCACCAACACCATCGGCGTGATCATGCCGACCATCGCCCACCCGTTCTTCTCCACACTCACCGCGCATCTGCAGCGCGAGTTCGCCGCGCGCGACCTCAAAACCCTGCTCTGCTCCACCGCCGATACAGACAAGGGCGAGAGCGAGTACATCGACATGCTCCAGCGGCACATGATGGACGGCATCATCATGGCGGCCCACACCGAGCATCCGGCCGACTACTGGACCTCCATCCATCGGCCAATTGTCGCTTTCGACCGCACGCTCGGTGAGGGTGTGCCGGTCGTCCGGTCTGATCATGAACAGGGAGGCCGTCTGATTGCGCGCCAGCTCATCGATTCCGGCGCGCGCCACGTGGTGCTCGTTGGTGGCCCGCGTTCCCAGTTCGCGGAAGGCACCACTTTCCCCACGATTCGCTACCATCTCACCGTCGAGCGTCTGCTGGCTGAGGCCGGCATTGCCTGCGATTATGTCGAAGCCGGCACCGTGGCCGACATCGCCGCCCACGAAGCCACCGCATGCGCCATTTTCGAACAGTATCCTGATGTCGACGCCATCGTCGGCTCCGATGTGGTGGCATCCGTGGCATTGCAGGAAGCCTCACGACGGGGTATCGAGGTGCCTGCTGATCTGCAAGTCATCGCCTATGACGGCACTCTCATGGCCGAAACCGCCGGCAAACGCCTGACCGCGATTCGACAGGACTTCCCGGCCATCGCCGCCGCGCTCGCCGTCCGCATGGACTCACAGATCGCCGCCGACGGTGGCCCCGCCTCTCCGTCCAAGAACGATAGCGCTTCGGACGTTGACACCCAACCCACTCCCGAAGAAGTCATCCCCGTAGCCCTCATCCCCGGCGAAACCACCCGGTGACTCCTATCTTGGCTCCCCTCTCTCTGAGGGGAGCCGAGGCGCAGCCGCGCACAGTCACCCATCTCACATGACTCCTACGTCACAATGTCCACAATGTGAACCCTTGCTGGATTGGCAAGACATACAAACCTATGTTTACATTCCAGTTCAGGTCGAACGGCCTGAGGAAATACCGAAAGGAGGCCACGCGATGACTGGATTCAATGCTTCTGCGTTTGTATCCGCACGAATTATTAGCCCGTCTTCGCTGGCGGACTAATTCGGCACTGATGCTTGAAGCCCCGTCAACGAAGGCAGGGCCAATCAAGCTGACACAATCGGCACGGCCCTGCATGATGCGGGGCTTTTTTTTGTTGCGCTCACAAGGCTTACGGCAGAATCCCGCAGACGGAAACGGTAGCGGACAGTACACGGCAACAACACAGCGACAGAACAACAACCTCCCTGTGGGGCGAAATAATCGCCCGCCGATGAGAGTGAACGAGAGCAAAACAGGAGTAACAATGACTGCAGCAGTCGAAGAGACTGGCTTAGGGCAGGCGGCAGGTAAAGCCGCTACCTTGGTACGCGATTCGGTCAAGACCGTGATCGCCGCGTCGATGGTCGGTACCGCCATCGAATTCTATGACTTCTACGCCTACGGCACCGCCGCGGCAAACTACTTCCCGCACATCTTCTTCTCCGCGAAGGACAACCCCACCGTCGCACTGCTGATGAGCTTGCTGACCTTCGCCGTCGCCTTCATCGCCCGCCCGCTGGGCTCGCTGATCTTCGGCCACTTCGGCGATCGCATGGGCCGCAAGACCACGCTGGTCGTCAGCCTGATGACCATGGGTGTCGGCACCTTCCTGATTGGCTGCCTGCCCACCTACGATCAGGTCGGCGTTGGTGCAGTCGCCATCCTCTGCCTGCTGCGTTTCATCCAGGGCATCGGCCTGGGCGGCGAATGGTCCGGCGCGGCACTGGTCGCCACCGAGAACGCGCCTGAAGACAAGCGCGCACTGTACGGCTCGTTCCCGGAGCTGGGCGCGCCGATCGGTTTCTTCCTGTCCAACGGCACGTTCTTCCTGCTGGAGGCGTTCAACGATTCTGAGGCGATGATGACCTGGGGCTGGCGTGTGCCGTTCCTGCTGTCGGCCGTGCTGGTGGTCGTCGGCCTGGTGGTGCGCGTGCACATGGAGGAGACCCCGATCTTCCGCATGGCGCAGGAGCGCAACGCGGTGGTCAAGGCCCCGGTGGTGGAGGTGTTCCGCAAGAGCTGGGTGCAGGTGCTGCAGGCCACGTTCCTGGTGGCCGTGACCTATACGCTGTTCTACACGCTGGCCACCTGGTCGCTGGCCTGGGGCACCAAGCCGGTCGGTCAGGGCGGCGGCGGCCTCGGGTTCACCAACCAGGAGTACCTGCTCATGCTGATGGTGGCCGTGTGCGTGTTTGCGCTGTTCATCGTGCTCTCCTGCGTGTATGCCGACCGGATCGGCCGGCGCCGCGTGCTGACGTTCTCGTCGGTGGCGCTCGTTGTGTTCGCGGTGGCGTTCCCCTACCTGCTGATGGGTGAGGGCAAGCGCGACTTTGTGGCCGTGATGGTGTTCCTGTGCGTCGGCTTCGCGCTTATGGGCACAGCCTTCGGTCCGATCGGCGCGTTCCTGCCCGAACTGTTCGACGCCAACGTGCGCTACACCGGCTCCGGCATCGGCTACAACTTGGCCGCCATCGTCGGTGCGGCCTTCGTACCGACCATCGCCACTTGGCTGTCGGCCAACTGGGGCGTGCAGTCCGTGGGCTTGTACCTGGGCGTGATGGCGGTCTGCTGTCTGATCGCCGTGGTCACCTGCCGCGAGACCAAGGACGTCGATTTCACCAAGTGACGGACGGGGTTTGTCCGAATCCCCAGATTCTTACGTTGCGAGCGGTAACGTTCCGGTCAAAACGTAAGGATCCACTGATTCGGACAAAACCTCCCTTTCCCCCACCAGGTGTCCGCATCAGCCATCCGGTCTGCCTACGGCGGTCGGTCAGTATGCGAACATCACCATCCAATATTTCGGTTGCGGTACTAGAACGGGCCGCAACAGTGGCACCCGATCACGTCGGACGACTCTGATCGGATGCCGGGCGATAACAAGTTTCGGACGCCGAACGCGCCCGGCACGCCGCCAGCAAAAGAGGGCGGCGCGACAACGATCAAGAAGGAGCGCCAATTATGGCAGCAACGATCTGGTATGAAAACGACGGCGATCTGTCCGTGCTCAGCGGCAAGAAGGTCGCGATCCTGGGCTACGGCTCGCAGGGCCATGCACACGCGCTGAACCTGCGCGACTCGGGTGTGGACGTGGTCGTCGGCCTGCGTCCGTCCTCCAAGTCGGTGGAGTTCGCCAAGGAGCAGGGCCTTGAGGTCAAGTCCATCGAGGATGCCGTCGCCGAGGCCGATGTGGTGATGATCCTGCTGCCGGATCAGTATCAGGCCAAGGTCTATAAGGAGCAGGTGGAGCCGAACCTGAAGCCGGGTGCCGCTCTGGCGTTCGCGCACGGCTTCAACATCCACTACGGCTACATCAAGCCGTCGGAGGATCATCCGGTGTTCATGGTGGCCCCGAAGGGCCCGGGCCATATCGTCCGCCGCGAGTATGCGGCCGGCCGTGGCGTGCCGGTTGTGGTGGCCGTGGAGCAGGATCCGCGCGGTGATGCCTGGGGGATCACCCTGGCGTATGCGAAGGCTCTGGGCGCGCTGCGCGCCGGCGCCATCAAGACCACCTTCACGGAGGAGACCGAAACCGATTTGTTCGGCGAGCAGGACGTGCTGATGGGCGGCGTGAACCATCTGGTCGAGGCGGGCTTCGAGGTGCTGACCGAGGCCGGCTATCAGCCGGAGATTGCCTACTTCGAGGTGTGCCACGAGCTGAAGATGCTGGTTGACCTGATGAACGAGGGCGGTCTGAACAAGGCCCGTTGGTCCTGCTCCGACACCGCTCAGTACGGCGACTTCACCTCCACCGTGGTCGACGAGTCCACCAAGGACCGCATGCGCTATCAGCTCAAGCGCATCCAGGACGGCTCCTTCGCCAAGGAGTTCATGGATGATCAGGCCGCCGGCGCCCCGAAGTTCAAGCAGCTGCAGGAGAAGTTCAGCCACGAGAAGATCGAGGAGGTCGGCCCGAAGCTGCGCGCCATGTTCTCCTGGAACAACGGCCCGGCCGCCGATGCCGACGAGGCCGAGTCCTTCAACGGCAAGATCGCTCGCGCACAGGTGCAATGACAGAAATTCCCGCAGGGAATTTCACAGGTCATTGCACGCGAGGCGGCCGTAGAGGAAGCCCGGTGGCTGAGCCGTGAAGCGCAGACCCCGGTGGGGTCTGCGTAGGCGAGGTGAGCGGCCCCTACGGCCGCGAAGGACGTGTGAAGCGCGTCGGTCGCCGGAGCCGGCCTTGTGTGATGTAATCAGGCCGCCAGCCTTGGAGCTGGCGGCCTTCATATATATGTGGACGTGTCCGACGCCGCGACACGCCGCAGGTGCGGCAAAGGTGGGGCCGAAGTTCGCCGGGGTCGGCGGAATAAGGCCGAAATCGGCAAACCTCCGGGGTAGGTTTGCCACCACCATGGGCGTGTTGCGTGCCTCCGGCCTCGCCCGGGCCGCGTCGTCATCAAGGGCAGGGCCGCGGAAACATTTCCGTTGGATCGTGTTACCGGTCGTCATCCGCCGGCGCTCCGATAGCCTATGAGCCATGGCGGTGAGATGGCCGTCGGCTGGCCATGCCCGATGCGTGGCCAGATTCGAAGCAATGGAGATGACGATGTCCCAGACTTTCACTTGGACCGCAGGACCGGTGACGATGACCTTCGCATACGGCGACGACCGGCCGGTCGCCGTGCAGAGCGTGCAGATGAATGATGTGAAGACCCGATTCGACCGAACCACCCCGATCGCCGAAATCATCACGACCGGTGACGGCCACGTGCCGGCCGGCAACAGGCTCACCCACACCGGCATCGGTCTGGCGTTGCGGTACCGCGGCCACCGGGCGACCGTTGAGGGCACCCGTCACACGCTGGCCGTCACGCTCGGAGACGACGTCCGCGGCATCGAGGCGCTGGTGCGCTACGAGGTCGACGAGCGTGTGGCGATGGTCCGCACCGATGTGACGGTGACCAATACTGGCGCAGCCCCGCTGCTGGTGGATTTCGTGACCAGCTGGAGTTCGGCGTTCGGCGCACCGGAGGGGGTCGTACCCGACGCACGGGCGTGGGATCTGTTCGAAGGCCGGTCCGACTGGCTGGCCGAGGGTCGTTGGTCGCGCCGTCCGGTGAACGACCTGCTGCCGGTCATCTCCCAGGAGCTCACGGGCGTGGACCCGCGGCAGGGGCATCAGGTCGTCTCCTCGGGCACGTGGTCCACCGGCATGCATCTGCCGTTGGCCGTGCTGGAATCCAAGACCTTCGGTCTGGCGTGGCTGTTCCAGGTCGAGCACAACGGCGCGTGGCGCTGGGATGTGGAGGACGACACCGTGGACGGCGGCATCGCCCTGTCCGGCCCGACCAACGAGAACCATGGCTGGTGCCGTGACCTGAAGCCTGGCGAATCCTTCACCACCGTGCCCGCCTCGTTCACGCTGGCCGGCGATTTCGACGCCGCGGTCCGCCGCGTGACCGACTACCGCCGCGTCATGCGCGCCCCGCACCCCGACCATGCCGTGACGCGCACCGTGTTCAACGACTACATGAACACCATCAACGGCGACCCGACCACCGAGAAGGAACTGCCGCTGATCAAGGCCGCCGGCGAGACCGGCGTGGAGATCTTCGTCATCGACTGCGGCTGGTATGACGATTCGGGCGACTGGTGGCCGAGCGTGGGCGAATGGATGCCGTCGAAGACCCGATTCCCCGGCGAGAAGGGCATTGTGGAGGTTGTGGACGCCATCAAGGCCGCCGGCATGGTGCCCGGCATCTGGCTGGAGCCCGAGGTGGTCGGCGTCGATTCGCCTGTTGCCAAGCGTCTGCCGGATTCGGCGTTCTTCCAGCGCCGCGGTCGCCGCGTGATGGAGCATTCGCGCTACCTGCTCGACTTCCGCGACCCGGTGGCGCGCGCTCATGTGGATGCGGTGGTGGATCGTCTGGTCACCGAGTACGGCATCGGGTACTTCAAGTTCGATTACAACGTCTCTCCCGGTTCCGGCACCGACTATGACGCCGACGCCCCCGGCGACGGCCTGCTGGGGCACAACCGCGCGTACAGCGCGTGGATCGAGAGCCTGCACCGCCGCTATCCGGACCTGATTCTGGAGAACTGCTCGTCGGGCGGCATGCGTGAGGATTTCGCCCAGACCGGCCGTTTCCAGGTGCAGTCCACCTCCGACCAGCAGGATTGGAGACTGTACCCGGTCATCGCGGCCGCGGCCCCGATGATGGTGCTGCCCGAACAGGCCGCCAGTTGGGCGTACCCCCAGTCCGACATGACCGACGAGGAGACGGCGTTCAACATCAACACCACGTTCCTGGGGCGGTTCTTCCTGTCCGGATACCTCAACCGCATGGACGCCGGGCAGCTGGACATTGTCCGGCAGGGCGTCAAGGCGTATCGTCGCCATGTGCAGCCGGTCATCGGCCAATCCGTGCCGTTCTGGCCGCTGGGCCTGCCCGGATGGGACGACCCGCTGCTCGCCTATGGGTTGGATTGCGGCGATACGGCGCTGGTCACCGTGTGGAATCGCGGCGGCGAGGGCGGTGACGTGCGGCTCGACCTGCGCCGTTGGCGCGGCCGTGCCGGTGCCGTGGCAGCGGTGTACCCGACCGAGGGCTTCGAGTCGTGGCCGGTGCACTGGGACGCGGGCCGCGGCGAGCTGGTGGTCCGGGTGCCGGCGGGCGTATACGTGTCCCGCACCTTCGAGATCTCGTTCGCGCCGCGGTCCTGAATCCTGATGCGTTGGTGAGGGCGCCGCAACGCTGCAACCCTGAGTGACAGATACGGATTGTTTGGGGCTGAGCTGCCACTCAGGGTTGCGGTCGGTGTCCCGACGTCATCACGGTCAGCGGGCCACGGTGGATTGGCGGACCACCAGGGAGCAGCCGATCAGCATCGTGCCGTGGCGGGGGTTGCCGCGGATGATGTCGAGCAGGAGACGTGCCGAGCGGCGGCCGATCTCCTGGAGGTTGCTGTCGAACGAGGTGATCGGAACAGGTCCCTCGGTGGCGGTGACGGCCCAATTGTCATGCCCGATGACCGCCACGTCGCGGGGGACGTCGAGCCCGCAGTCCATCAGGGTCTCGATGGCGCCGCGGGCCAGCATGTCGTTGAGACAGTAGATGCCGTCGATTGGCACGCCGCTTTCCAAAATGAGGTTCGTCGCGGTGCGTCCCCAGGACTCGTGCCAGTTGCCGTACCGGGTGGGGACGGCGAGCCGCAGTCCCGCGACTTTCATCGCCCTCGCCGCCCCCACCAGACGGTTCTTCGTGGCCTGGTAGTATTCCGGGCCCGCGATGATGGCGATGCGGCGTCGTCCGCGGCTCAGCAGATGGTCGATCGCGGCGGCGCCGGCGGCCACGTTGTCGCAGGTTACCGAACAGTCGTTGGGATCGGTGGACGGCGCGTAGGCGTACACGATAGGGATGTCCAGCGCGGTGCTCGGTCTGACCGGCGGGCGGGCGTCGGTCTCACCGCCCAGCATCAGCAGCCCGTCCACGCCGCGGGCGGCCAGCTGGTCGATGTGGGCGCGCTCCAATTTCGGGTCGCCGCGTGAATTGGTGAGCAGCACGGCGTGGCTGGCCGCGCCCAGGGTGTTCTCGGCGCCGGTAAGCGCCGGTGTGGCGAATCGACCGTCCAGATCGGCGGATACCAGGCCGATGAGACCGGATCTGGACCTCGTCATAGGCCGGGGACGGACGTACCCGAGCCGATCGGCGGCGGCGAGCACCACGCGGCGTGTGCGGGCGGAGAGTTGCCCCGTATCGTTCAGCGCCTTGGACACGGTCGCTTTCGACACGTTCGCCGCCGCGGCGATGTCGTTCAATGTCACACGCGATGCCATGCATCCATCCTAGGAAACGTTTCCGTCCCGTGCAAATGCGGGACCCCGGCATCCGCCGCGCCATACATTAATAACCAACAGCGACCCGCATCCTCAACGGAGAGCCGGTAGCGGTAACGGGTGCGGGGCTGAATCAGAAAGGAAACATCATGAACGTTCACTTCTCGGGTACCGCGAAGCGCATCGTCGCCTCCATCGCGGCCGTCGCGGCCCTTGGCTCGATGGCCGCCTGCGGTTCCAACGGCGCCTCCAATGGTGGTTCGGATGATGAGTTGACGGTATCCTACTGGGACGATGAGCAGGATTCGATCAAGGAGTTCATCAAGCAGAACCCTGATATCAAGGTCAAGGAAATCAGGGTTCCGGGTGATGACTACAACACCAAGCTCAATCAAATGATTGTCGGCAACACGGCGCCTGACGTCATGCTGGTGCAGGAGGCCGATTACGTGCGTTTTGCGCAGAATGGCGTGCTGGAAAAGCTTGATGACCAGTTGAGCGACCTCGGCATCGACAAGGATGATTTCCAGCCGGCGGTTAAGGGCATCACCAATCAGGTCGATGGATACTACGGTTTTCCGCAGGGCTTCGCAACCGAGATCATGTATTACAACAAGGACTTGTTTGACGCCGCCGGCGTGGAGTATCCGACCAATGATTGGACATGGGACGACTACACCGCAGCCGCCGAGAAGCTGACGGACGCGTCGACTGGTCAGTATGGTTCGGACTCCCCGACCTTCAACGGCGTGTGGTATTCGTTGATCGGCGCCGCCGGCGATGATGTCGTCAAGGACGGTAAGCTGTCGTTCGGTAACGGTCTCAAGGAAACACTGGAGTTCCAGAAGAATCTGGTGGACAATAAGTGGCAGCCGGAGCCAGCTTCCGGTTCCAAGGTCTCCGACATGTTCGCCGCCGGAAAGGCTGCGATGACCATGGGCGGCACCTGGCTGGTGAGCACCTACAAGGATGCTGACTTCAACTGGGATATCGCCACCATCCCCACGCCGGAGGGTGGTAGGAAGTACAACTCTCTGCACACGAGTTTCTGGACCATCTCGAAGAATTCCAAGCATAAGGATGCGGCTAAGAAGCTGGTCAAGTTCCTCATGAGCAAGGAAGGCCAGAAAGCCATGTCGCAGCAGCTCGGCAATGCCCCTGCGTTCCAGTCCATGATGAGCGACGGTTACTACCGTGTCGAAGGCAAGCATGGCCCGAGCAACTGGGATGTGTTGACTCAGTCCACCGAAGAAGCCAGGCTCGGCTACACCATGGTGAGCTCTACTCCGACCTTCGATCTGTACGACCAGTTCAATGCCTATGTGTTGGGCCAGACCTCTCTCGATGAGGTGACCGGTGCCCAGGTCGACAAGGCAAACAAGGAGATCACTGACGCCCAGTGACGTCGGTACCCCAATCCTGATTCTCGTGAGGGCCGCGCCGTTCATCGGCTGTCGATGAGGGGCGCGGCCCTTGCTATTGGAGGAGAAATAATCATGGCAACGATTACGTCGCGTTCTCGGACCGTCCGGGCGAGGAGAGGAAAGATGCATTCCGATACCGGGGCGGCGTGGGGATTCCTGAGTCCTTGGATCATTGGATTCCTCGTTTTCAGTGCTTTTCCATTGGCGTTCAGCTTCTACCTGAGCCTGACCAAGTGGAACCTTATGGGTGATCCCCAGTTCGTGGGGCTGCAGAATTACAAAGACATGCTCAGCGGCCAAGGCGAACTGGGTCAGACCCTGCTGGCAACGTTCATCTTCACCGTCATTAACGTGGCGGTCTCGATTCTCTTCTCACTGCTGCTTGCCGTCCTACTCAACTTCAAGGTCCGGTTCAAGGGGCTGTTCCAGTTCTTCTACTATGTGCCCACCATCATGCCGTCCGTGGTCATGGCCGGCTGTCTGGTGCTGATGTTCAATCCGCAGCTGGGCATCATCAACTACGTACTCAAATGCATTGGTGTGGAGAACCCGCCGAACTGGGGTGGCAGCCAAACCTTTGTGTGGGTGATGGTGGCGGTCGCTTCGATCTTCACTTTCCAGACTGGTCAGCAGATGCTGGTGTTCTCGGCCGCTCTGAAGGACGTGCCGCAGGAATTGTACGAGGCTGCCGCGCTTGACGGCGCAGGCGCGTGGAAGCGTTTCATCCACATCACCATTCCGGGCATTGCCCCGATGATGCTGTTCAACGTGGTCTCCTGCACCGTCAACTCGTTCAACAGCGCGTTCTCGCTGCTCTACCCGTTGACCGGCGGTGGCCCCGGCAATGCCACCAAAGTCATCGGACTGTTGATCTACGACAAGGCGTTCAAGAGCTTCAACATGGGCCAGGCTTCAGCATTGTCGGTGATTTTGTTCATCATCGTCGGTCTCATCAGCATTCTGCAATTCCGGCTCATGGATCGCAAGTAATTAAGGAGAAGGAACGATGTATCACACTCCTAAATACGTAAAGGTGTTGCAGTACATCGCCATGATTCTAATGGCGCTGTTCATGTTCTTCCCGATCTACTGGATCTTC
>OKCG01000511.1_pt1 | contig 15169 bp, 13 predicted proteins | sample 1609991 | NCBI WGS metagenome assembly OKCG01 (sample SAMN04436606, study PRJEB24849) | human gut metagenome | biome: human gut; feature: NICU; material: stool | host: Homo sapiens | place: USA: Saint Louis, MO | collected 2010-01-15
CGCAGTGCGCGACACATTGAACTTCTCACAGATTTCCTGCCCCGAAATGTACCCGCCTGGCCCTTCACCAGCGAAATCGCAGGCTCAAAGGTGATACGCGAACCGCTTTCGCCCACAAGCTGGACGCCGAATACGACCTTTTTCTTGTTGTCGACGATGCGTTTGTTATCAAGCTCCGGCAGACGCTGCTTGACCTCTTTATCATCACGCGCCCCATACCAGGTGCTCTCCACATTTAAACGGATCGTCGCGGACCACGAGGTTGACGATGGACGCTCACACTTCAGCCTGCGGCCCTGCATCGCATATGATTTCGCCTTAGCTTCATCGTCACGGTTCGCGCGAAACCCATCCGGTCCGACCGCCAGATACAGCCGGCCTTCCGCATAGTCGAAATCTTGCGGCGCATAATTGTCAACCGTCCAATTTTCCGCCTTTTTATAATCAGAAAAATCGTCCTTTGTAACAGCCGAAGCGGCCGAAACGCCCACAGACGCGGCCATTGCAGCGGCCAGCGCCCACCACAGCGCGCTGTAACCCTTTTTCATCCTGATCGTCCTTTCCATTCGCGCAAAACGCACATTATACTATTAGTATACCGCCGCCGGACAGAAAAATCAACCATTTTCCCCTTTTTGCGCATTTGTGCGCAGTTGACTTGCCGCCATTGGATGGTTAGAATATAATATAGGTATCTTTTCCTGAAAGTCTGCATTAAAATTCCCCAAATGCAGCACTGTATCAACAGCAGACAATATCCGCGCACACGAAAAGGATCATCCCTACACAGAACAGAGAGAATTAAGGAGAGGGCGTCACAATGAAAGCTCTGATCAAAAAATGCGCCGCGCTGGTCCTGGCCGCCGCCACGGCGCTGTCGTTGGCTGCCGGAATTCAGGCCGCGACCACAATCTATTCCGTCAAAATCCAGAAAAACAGCATCCTTGTCCAAAATAAGGGCAAGACCGTCCAGACCTACAACGCCAAAAGCACCGACCTGACCCTTTCTCGGGAAGACGGCGAACTGCTTTTAGGCTATAAGAACGCGCAGAATTTATCCCGCGATATTGCGCTCGGCACACAGAGCACCCTGACCGTCGAAGGAACTGTTTCATCGCTGTCGCTCGATAGCAGCCTGCCCACAAGTATGCGCCTTGTGCTCGATACCGGTTCGAGTGTCTCCAGTCTGAAAATCGCCGCGCCTGGAAAAATTACCATCCGCGGCAAGGTGGATACGCTGACCGTTTCATCCGCAGCGCGCATTACCGTATCGAAAGGCGGTGCGGTAACGGACGCCACGCTTACCTCCGGCAGCGCTGTATTGACCGCGGGTACAGGCGCACAGGTGAAAAACGCCACTGTGGTCAAAAAATCGTCCGTCTCCGGCAGCGGCATCGGTACGGTCAAGGTTCGGGGCAGCGACAGCGATGACGACAATGATGACGATACTACGACCGACGACGGACTGACCGTCAAAACCTCGACCATTTCCGCCCGCAGCGGCGACACGCTGCGCGACCTTGAAAGCGATCTCAACCACTATGTCAAGGTCTATGATGAGGATGGCGACCGAATCGACGGAAAAGCTGAATGGGTTTCTTCCTACAGCACCAAGGTCAAAAAAACCGGCACCTTTAAGTTTGATTTCTATCCGGACGACGACGATTATGACGATGTGCGCGGAAGCATCCGGATTGAAGTCAGCGGCAGCAGTTCATCAAGCGGTAAAAAGGTCCGGCTGTATGTCTCTCCGATCACGCTTTCGTCTACATCAGAGCGTCTGCGAGATCTGGAGGATGAGCTTGAGGACAGCGTCAAGGCATACTATGACGGCAACTCGGTGCGGGGAGACGTTTCGTGGGAGGATTCTGGAAGCACACAGGTTAAAAAAACCGGCACCTATACCTTCGTCTTTGAGCCGGATAGCAGCAGCTATAATGCTGTGACCGGCGAAATCAAAATTATTATTGACACAGATTCGGACGACGATGATGACGGCGAATATGGCAACGATGATTACACGCTTGAAATTGAGGATATCCATACCTCCTCCTCGACCAAGCGGCTTGGTTCGCTCTTAGGCGAGCTTGAGGACGCCGTTGTCGCGCGCGACGACGACGGCGACAAGATTGACGGCGAACCGTACTGCGTCGACTCCTCAAACACGCGCGTGCGTGAAACAGGGACTTACCGCTTCACCTTCACGCCCAAGAGCAGCCGTTATGATCCGGTCACAGCGAAAATCAAAATTTACGTCGATTGAACCTGAACATAAGAGACAGCCCCGGCCTGTGGCCGGGGCTGTCTCTTTATGCATATAATGATGTATCAATCGTTCTTTTCACCGTCTTTGTTTACAAAGAACGCGCCGGCCATGTCCTCGCCCACGCAGAGATCGTTTTTAAACCGATACACCGTGGTCTGATCGTAACGGCTGCCCGCGCGCAGAATTGGACTTGTCCAGGTCCATTCTGGATGGTTGACAGCATCCGGCGCATACTGTGTCTCCAGGCAGAAGCCCGCGTGATTGCCATAATGCGCGCCGCCCTTTCCGCCGGACGCGTCAAGGCCGTTGGCCGTATAAAGCTGCACGCACGGGCAGGTTGTCAGGCACTCCATAAAACGCCCGCTCGCCTCGTCATACGCCTGCGCGCAGACAAAAAGCCCGTCGTGCGCATCGATCACATAGTTGTTGTCATAACCGCCATAGGCCGTTTTTGCTATACGTTCTCCAATTGTATGGAACGTGCGAAAATCAAGCGGCGTTCCCTCCACCGGCAGGATGCGGCCGGTCGGGATGAGCGCGTCGTCCGTTTCCGTGTAGCTGCCGGCAAACAACCGCAGCTTTTGCCCGAGCATATCGCCGGAATCGTGGCCGGCAAGGTTGAAAAACGAATGGTTTGTCAGATTGCAGATCGTATCCGCATCGCAGACAGCCTCATAATGCAGCGACAGGCCGTTGTCCTCTGTCAGCGAAACTGTCAGCGTCACATCCAGACGGCCGGGATACGATTCCTCGCCGTCAGCCATAAACGTGGTCAGGCGCAGCTCGTCCCCGGTCTTTCCCTGCACCACCTCCCCGCTCCACAGCTTCTGGTCCAATCCGCTGTTGCCGCCGTGCAGATGATTGACGCCATGGTCGTTGCAGGCAAGCTGATACTGCTTTCCATTCAGGGTAAAGCGTCCCTTGCCGATACGGTTGCAGCAGCGCCCGACCGCCGCTCCAAAGAACGTCACACGCCCCCGGTATCCTTCATACCCGTCGTAGCCGAGCACCACATCCGCCAGCCTGCCGTCACGGTCCGGCACAAGCAGCGTCAGAATCAGCGCGCCAAAGTCGCAGATGTCCGCACGGATGGTTCCGTTATCAAGCGTGTAGCGCGTCGCCTGGCCGGAATCGGTCATAAACGCGGGGGCTTTTGTAATTTTTGTCATGGGCTGTACCTCCCTTGGAACCTGTATTCACAGCCGGAGGATGCCGGGCAGGCGAGGGGGGGTGTAACCGATCAAGGCAAATTTTCGCAGGCGGGCTGCCGCCCGGCAAGAAAATTTAACACAAAGCGGGAGCCAAAGACCCGCCGGGACGGTTCCTGGCGGCTGTGAATACAGGTTCTTGATTGCTTTGTTCCATTATAACGCCGCCGCGGAGGTTTGTCCATTGTGTCCGGACGCAAAAACCCCGCCGTCTAACCGGCGGGATTTTGCAGGCGTTCCTTTGACGCGACGATCAAAAGCGTGCCGCGTTTGACCGAAATGCGCGCAGCCTCGCCGCAGAATTCATTGCTGACGCCGATCGGAAAGGAGGGCGTCAGGACTGCGTCGCGCAGCGGATACGCGACATGCTCAAGCGTAACGCCCTCGCAGGGACCATCCGCAGCGAATACGGACAGATGCCAGCCGTCCATGCGCTCAATTTCGATGGAGCCGTTTCGAACAGCCCACGCCTGGTTGTCGTTTGAAAGGATCGTCCCGCGCGCGCCGTTTTCACACAGAAAAACAAGCGCCTGCAAATTCGCGATCGTGTGATCAAGCCGCCCCCCGAACGCCGCGACCATCACAAAGTCCCGATAACCGCGCGCAAGTCCAAGCTTTAAACCGGCCAGCGTGTCGGTGTCGTCTTTTTCAGCCGGCATCCGGCTGACCGGCAGGGAAGGATCAACCGGTCCGCCGTAGGAATCGAAATCGCCGACAACCAGATCCGGGCGCAAGCCGAGCTGTGCGCACGCCGTATAGCCGGCGTCGCAGGCGATCACAAAGTCGCCGGACACGCGCACCTGATCGCACAGGGAAAGCGGACCGCCTGCCACGACGACGCACCGCTTTTGTGCACGCGCGTCTTTGCGGCGGCAATACACCGGATAGACGCTGTGCGCATGGCGCCGCTCGCACGCCGTACAGTCGCCGTGGCGCGTACAGCCACGTGGGCAGGGGCAATCGCTTTTCTCGTTATGCATGATCCTTTAATTCCCATTCCTTTATTTTCTTCGCGTCCTCATACATCACGCAATAGCTCGCATGACGCGACGGATGAACAAGGCCGGCGCGCACCGCCTCCAGCACGGCGCAGCCCTTTTCAACCGTGTGCGAACAGCCTGTAAATTTGCAGGCTTTGCTGTACTGCGCAAATTCCGAAAAACAGCCGGCCAATTCCTCCTTGCGGATCACCTCATACCGTTCCAGTTCGACGGCCGAAAAGCCCGGCGTATCGGCTATGTAGCCGTCTCCAAACGCATACAGCTCCACATGGCGCGTCGTATGCCGCCCGCGGCCGAGCTTGCGGCTGGTTTCACCCGTGGCGATAGAAAGACGCCCGTCGAGCCGGTTGAGCAGGCTCGATTTACCAACGCCGGAGTTTCCGGAAAACGCGGTGATGCCGCCGGCGGATAACCTCTGCCGCAGCGTGTCCAGTCCGCTGCCGTCCGCTTTGGATACTGTAAACACCGGCATGCCGGCCGTCCGATAGATACCGGCCAGCGCGTCCGGCCCGCCCAGGTCACACTTGGTTACGACGAGGATTGGAGATATATTCTTGTGGCACGCGATCGCCATCAGCTTATCGATGACCAGCGTGTTCGGCGCGGGATCGGCCACCGAGGCAACGACCGCGAACGTATCCACGTTGGCCAACGGCGGGCGCACAAGGGCGTTCTTGCGCGGCATAATCTTCGCGACAACTCCCTTGCTTTCGCCCGCCGGCTCCACCGTCACGCGGTCGCCGACAAGCGGGCTGACGCCCTGCTTGCGGAATACGCCGCGCGCACGGCATTCATACAGGACGCCGGCGGCGTCCACATAGTAAAAGCCGCCGGTCGCCTTTACAATCAATCCCTCTGTATCGTTCATTGCATTCATTCCGTAAATTCATCCGAATAATCGTTGAGCAGATAGTAACCCTTTTCGTCAAAGTCAAGATCATAAACCTGGTACAGCTCGCCGTCAAAATAAATTTTCACATCCGCGTAGCCTTCCCCGCTGAAAAACACGGGCCAGGTTTTCAGCTCCGACGGGTTGACCGTCTCATTGGCGACCTCGACGCCGTCCTGCGTTGCCGTCATTGTGACCATGCGGTTGACCGTTGTTGGCAGCTTGATCAGCAGGCGCAGGCGCACGGTCGCGCCCGCTTCGCCCGCAATCACAACGTCAACCTGCGTGTTCGGGGACACCTGGGAATCCTTTGCCGGGCTTTGGCTGACGACAAGCCCCTGAAGCTCCTCGTCGTCGTTTTGTTCATCATAGGTGATCTTGCCGATCTGAAGCTTTGCGTTGCGCAGCAGGCTCTTGGCGTCCTCGATGCCGACGCCCTCCAGATCGGGCACCGTGGCCAGCTTCTCCTCGCGGCCAAGGCTCTTATAGACCGTGACCGTATCGCCGACCGACACCTCGTCGCCCTCGGCCGGAACCGTGCGCACAACGCTGCCAAGCGGTACGGAATCGCTGAATACGCTCTTTTCCTCCGGAACCAACCCCCATTCGGTCAGGCGCGCCTTGACCTGTTCGAGATCCTGTCCCGAAAAATCTGGCAGTGTGATCGTCTGACGGCCTTTGCTGATCTTGACGCGCACCACCGAACCAACCTTGACGGCCGTGCCCGCCTTGGGGCTTTGTTCAAAGATGACGCCCTGCTCATAATCGGGGTTGTAAACCGGATCGCCGTCAAGCTCGATTTTAAAGTTTTCATATTTGGGCGAAACCTTGACGGCGTCGAATTTTTCACCCACCAGATTCGGGATTTCCTCCTCCGCCACGGTCGCAAACGGGTTGTTGAGCCAGATCATCCAACCGATAAACGCGCATGTGACGATGACAAACGCCGCCGTCACGCCGGCAAGCACCGGAATGATCGGCGCGCGGCGCGGTTTTTGCTTTCGCACCTTCTTCTCCTTCTTTCCACGGCGAGCGTTCCTGATCGCGTCGGAATACTTGCTCTCATCGTGCGCACGCGGCGCGCTCAGATATTTGTATTCAAACGAGATGGACGGATCGCGCTTAAATTCGTCGATATCGCGCAGCATCTGCGCCGCGCTCTGATAACGCTTTTTCACATCCTTCTCCATGGCGTGCATGGTGATCTCCTGGAGGCCCTCGGGGATCGAGGGGTTCAGCTCGCGCGGGAGCACCGCCTTCGACTGGATCTGTTTGAGCGCCACGGAAACAGGCGTGTCCGCTTCAAACGGGACGCGTCCCGTCAGCATTTCATAAAGCATCACGCCGACTGAATAAAGGTCCGTGCGCGCGTCGATCGTGTCGCCGGCCGCCTGTTCAGGGGAGATATAATGCACCGAGCCGATCGCCTTATCGGTAATCGTGTGCGTCTCGCTGCGGGCAAAGCGGGCAATTCCAAAATCCGTGATTTTGATCGTCCCGTCCGACAGCAGCATGATGTTCTGCGGCTTGATATCCCGGTGCACGATCCCCTTATCGTGCGCGTGCTGGAGCGCCCGCAGGATCTGTACGGTGAAATGCAGGGCGTCCTTCCATTTCAGAACGCCTTCCTGTTCGATGTATTCCTTGAGCGTGATGCCGTCGATATATTCCATCACAATCGACTGCATCTTATCTGAAAAGCTCACGTCATAGACGCGCATGACATTCGGATGGTCAAGCACGGCCATGGCCTTGCTTTCATTTTTAAAGCGGCGGCGCATATCGTCGTTGACCATATATTCTTCACGCAGGATTTTGACCGCGACAACACGATCCTCAATCACATCGTAGGCCTTATAGACATTGGCCATTCCGCCGATGCCGATCAGCTCGGTGATCTCATAGCGACCGTCGAGCTTTTTGCCCATGTATTTATCCATTCAAATATCCTCCTGCTTACATCGCGGCAATGACGGCGGTGATGTTGTCCGGGCCGCCGACCTTGTTCGCTTCATCGATCAACAGGAAAATATCCTGCTCGCTTTCACAAGTCATAATCAAATCGACATGTTCCTCCGGAGGCGCGTAATTATAAAGCCCGTCGGTGCACAGCAGCAGTCTGCCGGACGTATATGCGCACTCCACATACTCCAGCTCGACAGCGGCTTCCACTCCAAGCGCGCGTGTGATATAGTTGCGTTTCGGATGCTGTCGCGCCTCCTCCTCGCTGATTTCGCCGCTTTCGACAAGCATCTGCACAACGCTGTGATCGCGCGTCAGCCTGCGCGGCGCAGCGCCGCTTTCACACAGATAGGCCCGGCTGTCGCCCACATGCGCGATGCAAAGCATCCCATCCATCATGACAGCCGCTACGACCGTCGTCCCCATGCCGCGCAACTCCCCGTCGGCAGCGCCCATATCATGAATCACTGCGTTGGCCGCCGAGACGGCCGAAACAAGCATCGGCTTGATTGATGCGGGTGGCATCCGCGCCTCCAGCCCGCGCGCAATGGCGCGTCCGATGATCTCGACGGCCCTGGCGCTGGCAATATGCCCGCCGTTCTCGCCGCCCATCCCGTCGCACAGCACGATATATGCCGTATCCTCGGAAATCACTTCATAAACAAAGGCGTCCTGGTTTGTCGCGCGCACGCGTCCCTGATCGGTCGCGCCAAAAATTCGAATCAAAGCTGCCTTCCCCCTTCGGTCACGGGCACCCGCCCGCTGGTTGACGCATCCGCGTCCTGCCGCCGCAACTGCCCGCATGCGGCGCTGATATCAGCGCCCAGCTCGCGCCGGATCGTCGCGTTGACGCCGCGCAGACGCAGTTCATTCTGAAAACGTTCGATCGCCGCCCGGTCGCCGCGCCGATAACCTGTTTCCGCAACCGGGTTGACTGGGATCAGGTTGACATGCGCACCCATCCCGCGCAAACGCGCGGCCAATTCGGCGGCATGCTCCGGCGCGTCGTTTTCTCCGGCGATCAGCGCATATTCAAATGAAATGCGCCGCCCGGTCGCCGCGAAATAATCGCGGCACGCACGCAGCAGCGTATCGACATTGTAGCGCGCGTTCACCGGCATGGAACGCGAACGGATAGCGTCGTTCGGCGCGTGCAGCGATACGGAAAGCGTCAGCTGGAGCCTGCGCTCGGCCAATGCATAAATCCTGTCGACCAGCCCGCAGGTTGACAGCGATACATGACGCAGGCCGAGGTTCAGACCGCGCGGGTCCGAAAGGATTTCAAGAAACGCCATCACATTGTCAAAGTTGTCGAGCGGTTCGCCGATGCCCATCATCACAACGCCATCGACGCGCTTGCCGCTGTCGGCCTGCGCCATATAAACCTCGTCAAGCATCTCCGAAGCGGTCAGATCGCGCACGCGCCCGCCGATGGTCGACGCGCAGAAACGGCAGCCCATGCGGCAACCCACCTGCGAGGAGATACACAGCGTGTTGCCGTGATGATAATGCATAAGCACCGATTCGACACAATTTCCGTCGCGCAGCTCATACAGGTATTTTACCGTACCGTCAATGCTGGAAACAAGCCTTTTTTTGACGCGTATGGCATTTATGTAGAACTTTTCAGCAAGCTGACTGCGCAGCGCCGCCGGAAGGTTCGTCATTTCATCAAAATCAGATACCCGTTTTTCGTGCAGCCAACCAAAAATCTGCCCCGCACGAAAGCGCGGCAGTCCCATTTCGGCAGTCAATTTCTCCATCTGCTGATAAGTGTATGATTTCAGATCAATTTGTTCCATCTTTTTCACCGCTTTTTCAGTACGGATACGAAAAATCCGTCGGTATCCTCGCCCGTATAAACACGCTGCTCCACAATGTTAAATGCGCCGTTTGTCTCGTCCAAAAGCCGCTGCACAACCTGCTCGTTTTCCGCCGGCAACAGCGTGCAGGTTGAATAGACGAGCGTTCCGCCGCTCTTTAAATAGTGTGCGGAAGTTTTTAGGATTTTATACTGGATTTCCGGCAAGCCCTCAACGGACTTTTGCGGTTTATATTTGATCTCCGGCTTGCGGCGGATGACCCCGAAACCGGAGCACGGCACGTCGCAAAGCACGCGGTCAAAGCTGCCGAGCGACGCGTCGTAAACGGCCGCGTCGCCCGCGGACGCATGTATGATCGACAGGCCCAGCCGCTTCGCGCCACATTGCACCATGCGCGCGCGCTTTTCATGCAGATCCCGCGCGACCAGCTCGCCGCTGTTTTCCATGTGTTCGGCAATCGTGAACGACTTTCCGCCCGGCGCGGCGCAAACGTCGAGCACACGCTCGCCGGGCAGCGCCCCAAGCGCCGCCGCGCATAGCTGCGACGCGCGGTCCTGCACATGAAAAAGCCCCTCGCCGAACGAAGCAAGCGACTCCGGCTCGACGCGCCCCCTTGCCAGCAGGCAGCCGGCGGGCGGCTCTGCGAGCTGCGCAGCGACGCCCTCCGCAGCCAGACGTTCACAGAGCTGCCCCTCGGACACGCGCAGCGTGTTCGCGCGCAGGTAAATGGGCGGCCGCCCAAGCGAAGCGCGCAAAATGCGCAGCGCGGCCGCCTCGCCATAGGCGGACAGCCACGCTTCTACCAGCCACACCGGGCAGGAATATTCCACACTGAGACGTTCGGCCGTGCCGCCCTTCACAGGCAAAACGGCCTTGTCCGCGCGTAAAAACGCGCGCAGCACGCCGTTTACAAACCCGGACGCCTTCGCACAGCCGAGCGCGCGCGTCAGGTTGACGCTTTCAGATACGGCTGCATAATCGTCCACGCCGTCCATCCAGACAAGCTGACATACGCCGAGCCGCAGCGTCTGGAGCACCGGCTTCGACAGCGAGGCAAGTCCGCGCGCACAATAAGCGGCGAGCACATGGTCGATTGTCAGGCGGCGTTCCAGCACTGTATAGAACAATGCGGCCGCAAACGCTCCCTCACGCGCGTCAAGGCCGTTTTTTTCGATCAGCGAATCAATTGTCAAATTGGAATAAGCGCCGGCAGATTCCATGCGCAGCAACGCCTGCGCCGCCGTATAGCGTGCGTCCTTCTTCATGCAGTCATCCTTTTTATACAGTCGTCCAACGATGTTTTTTCTCTTGGGCGGGCCATCCGGCTTCTCCTTCACGCAGCGCCCGCCCCGCAGTTCGCGGCGCAGCCTGGTTTTACGCAGTAGCTGCCCCGCTGTTCGCGGCGCAGCCGACTAAAATTTTTTGCCGAGCTTTTTTCAAAAAGCGGAGAATACCGGCGCGTACAACATCCACGCCAGCCGCGCTGCGCCTGTCATGGATTTTGCTGGCGCAAGGCCCTGCGCCTGAACAGGCCCTTGCGGCCTGCGGCGCGCTCTTTACGAGGGCTGCGGCCCGGGGCTAAGGGCGCTGCCCCCTCACTCGCAGCCTCCCCCAAAAGGCGGGCGAAAACTTTTGATCGACGCGGCGTAAAACTAATTATGCAGCAGCTACCCCACATTTGCGGCGCAGCCGACTAAAGTTTTTCACCGAGGCCTTTTTTCAAAAAGGCCGGAAAGTTTTTTGCCGAGACTTTTTTTCAAAAAAGCCGGAAAGTTTTTTGCCAGGCTTTTTTCAAAAAAGCGAAAGCTTAGAAAACGGGGATTACGGTGCCATTGTATTTTTCATTGATGAAGGCGGCTGTCTCGTCGCTCTGAAGCGCGGCGATCAGCTTTTGGATTTCGGGACGGCTCTCGTCGCCGGCGCGAACTGCCACAACATTGGCAAATTCCTGCGCGGCCTCGGAATCCTTGTCCTCAGTCGTCAGCACCTGGCCGGCAAGACCGGCACCAAGCGCATAGTTGCCGTTGATAACAGCCAAATCAACGTCAGGCAGCACGTTGGGAACCTGGGCGGCCTCAATTTCCTCAAACTTGATATTTTTGGTGTTTTCCGTAATATCGAGCGGCGTAGCGGCCAGCCCGACACCGTCGGCCAGCTTGATCAGCCCGAGCTTTTCAAGCAGCAGAAGCGCGCGGGCTTCGTTGGTGGCGTCGTTGGGGACCGCAATGGTCGCGCCGTCGGCCAGGGCTTCGATAGAAGCCGTCTTGCCCGGATAGACGCCGAGCGGCTCAAAATGAATTGCACCGGCGGAGATAAGATCCGTGCCGTTTTTCTCGTTGAAATCAGCCAGATACGGATAATGCTGGAAGTAGTTGGCGTCGATGTCGCCTTCGTCAAGCGCCATGTTGGGGATGACGTAATCCGTAAATTCGACAATCTCAAGATTTACGCCCTCGGCGGCCAAAGCCGGTTTGATGCTCTCAAGGATTTCGGCATGCGGCGCCGGGGACGCGCCGACCTTGATCGTGACGGCGTCGGCAGGAACGGCGGAAGCATCCGCCGCCGCTTCGGAGGACGCGACGGTGGCAGAGGCGGCAGCGTCAACGGAGGCGGTTGCTTCGGCCGTGGACGGCGCCGGGGCGGGCGCGGACGAGGAAGCAGGCGCGGCGGACCCGCCGCAGGCAGCCAGAGAGAACGCGCAGGTCAGGGCCAGCGCGGACACGAACAGTTGTTTGATCGATTTCATATGTTTGAGACTCCTTTTAATCAAAAGATTTCTATCATACCGGAAGCGGCCGCATTCCGGCGATGGATGAATGAATCAGCGGTTGCGCTTATCGACGCGCGCCGCAAGGTGGTCGAAGATGATTTGTATCAGGCAGACGATGACAATCAGCAGAATGATTGTCAGGATCATAACCTTCGGCTCATAGCGGTGAAAGCCATAGCGCATCGCGATATCGCCAAGCCCGCCCGCGCCGGCCGCGCCGGCCATCGCGGAATAGCCGATCAGTGTGATGGTGGTGATCGACAGACCGCGGATCAGGGAGGGCAGCGACTCCGGGAGCATCACGCGCAGGATGATCTGACCATTGGTCGCGCCCATACACTTGGCCGCCTCCACAACGCCATTGTCAATTTCCGACAGCGAGCTTTCCACCAGGCGCGCAACAAACGGCGCGGCTGCGATGGTCAGCGGCACGCAGGCGGCGGCTGTACCGATGATCTTGCCCATGATCAGCCTTGTAAACGGAAAGAGCGCCACCATCAGGATAATAAACGGCAGAGAACGCAGGATGTTGACGATCCAGCCGAAAACGGAATTGAATACACGGTTTTCCATAATGCCGCCGCGGTCGGTCACGCGCAGCAGCACACCCATCGGCAGGCCGAGTATGTAGGCGCAGACGGTTGAACCGAGCACCATGACAAGCGTTGCGCCGGCGCCCTCCAGCAGCATGGGACCGTATCGCTGCAAAAGCTCCATCATTCTTTCATCACCTCATATCCAAGAAGCTGCTTTGTCATATCGTGTTTGGGGTTCTTGAAAATCTCTGCGGTGTCGCCCCATTCGACGAATTCAGAGGCGTCAATCACAGCGACCTTGTTGCAGATGGCCCGCACAACGGCAATTTCATGTGTGATAATAACGATCGTAACATTCAGCTTGCGGTTGATATCATGCAGAAGCTCCAGGATGTTTTTTGTCGTGAGGGAATCGAGCGCGGAAGTGGGTTCGTCGCACAGAAGCACCTCCGGGCTTGTTGCGAGCGCGCGCGCAATGGCGACGCGCTGCTTCTGACCGCCGGAAAGCTGCGATGGATAGCTGTCGCCGCGGTCGGCCAGGCCGATCAGGTCAAGAAGCTCCTTGACGCGCCGGTCGATGTCGGCTTTGGCGGCGTGTCCGAGCGTGAGCGGAAAGGCAATATTTTGATGTACCGTGCGCTGCATCAGCAGGTTATAGCCCTGAAAAACAACGCCCATTTTGCGGCGCGTTTCGATTAAACGCGTGCCTGAAAGCGACGCAAGATCGGTTCCGTCGAGCGTGATGGAACCGCTGGTCGGCGTTTCCAGTGTGGACAGACAGCGCAGAAGCGTCGATTTGCCGGCGCCGCTCATGCCGATGATGCCGAAGATATCGCCTCTGCCAATCTCAAGGTTGACGCCGCGAAGCGCCACCACCTCTCCTGACTTATCGTTAAATATTTTTGATACGTCGCTGATTTTTATCAAAGCAATCCCTCCAACATCCCGCTCGCATCGCGGCAGGAACAACAAAAAAGCCCTCGTTCCCGGACAAATTGTCCAGGGACGAGAGCGCCGCTTCGTGGTACCACCCTGCTTCGCCGCCGCATTTAAGCGGCAGCCTCACCGGCGTCCGGCTCGATACCGACCGCCTGTCGCTTTAACGGGCGAACCCGCCGCGGACTAAAAGCTTTCGCCCGCGGGACTCCAAGACCATGTTCGGCTGTGTTTCCCGCGCCTCTTTTCACCAACCGAGGCTCTCTGCTGCGGTTCTGACAGCTTACTCTTCTTTTCAGCGTCTTTCACAGTTTTTTGCAAACCTTTTTGTAGTTGCTATTATACTGCTTTTTTACGTTTCGTCAAGAGGAAAAAGCTGTTTTCGTTGTAATTCCCATATGGGTATGATAAAATGAGCTTATTAGCGGTCATTTTGTAAAAAGGAAGCAAGGGGGTTTTTAAATGTCTGACCGGAGCGCGGCGCTCGCCCGGCTCGACGCGCTCGGCGTCGCCTATGAGCTGACGGAGCACCCGGCCGTTTTTACCATTGACGAAATGGAGCAGTTGGGGCTGACCGGCGGCGGGACGGTTTGTAAAAATTTATTCCTGCGCGACGCCAAAGGCCGCCGTCATTTTTTGGTTGTGATCCCAGGGGATTGCCGCGCCGATCTTAAATCGATTGAAACGCAGCTCGGCTCGACAAGACTGAGCTTTGCGTCCGCGGAGCGCCTGCAAAGATATCTGGGGCTGATCGGTGGAGAGGTGACGCCGCTCGGTATTATCAACGATCCGGACGCCGCCGTCGAAGTTGTATTCGACCGGTCGCTTGAAGGAAATCCGCGTGTGGGCGTCCATCCGAACGACAACACCGCGACGGTCTGGCTGGCGTTCGATGATCTTTTGCGCATTGTCATGGACAATGGAAACACAGTGCACTTTATCACACTGGAAACAGCCCTCACATGACATGGGGGCTTGTTTGAAAAATCAAAATACCCGTTTTTCCGGAAAACAGCGGCGAACGCTGTGTTAAAAAGCCTGGGAATCCGAAAGGATTCCTGCGTTTTGGCCATGCGCCCGCCTGCTGTCTGCGAAAGATCAGGCTATTCTCTATTTTCTAACAAGCCCTGGGCCTGCGGGCCGGAAAGGGGAATGCATATGATTAAAAATATTATTTTTGATATGGGAAATGTGCTGATGCGGTTTGATCCCATGGCGCTGGCCTCTCATTTCGCCAGCAGCCAGGAGGATCAAAAGCTGTTATGTGAGCATGTGTTCTCCGGACCAGAGTGGTATGCGCTTGACGCAGGGTCCATTGATGAGGAGGATGCGCTTTCCAGTATCCTGTCCATGATGCCGGATCGCCTGCATGCCGCGGCAGAGGAGGCGTTTCGCGGCTGGGACCGCTATTTCGGCCCGATTCAAGAGACAAATGATTACGCGCGTTCCCTCAAAGAGCGGGGCTATAAGCTGTATCTGCTTTCAAACGCAGGCGTGCGCTTCGCGCGCTACCGTACGCGGATACCCGTATACGACTGCTTCGACGGCGTGATTGTATCAGCTTATGTCCGGCAGGTAAAGCCCGACCGCGCAATTTATGAAACGCTGTTTTCTACATACGAGCTTGAGCCAGCCGAATGCTTCTTTATTGACGACAACGAACAGAACATTGCCGCCGCACGGGACTGCGGTATGCAGGGGTTGGTGTTCACCGGTCCCGACCCCCTTCCGTCCTTTCCCCCGCTTTTTTGAAACTTACCTTTTTTGAAAAAAAGGTA
>OKCG01000527.1_pt1 | contig 14763 bp, 12 predicted proteins | sample 1609991 | NCBI WGS metagenome assembly OKCG01 (sample SAMN04436606, study PRJEB24849) | human gut metagenome | biome: human gut; feature: NICU; material: stool | host: Homo sapiens | place: USA: Saint Louis, MO | collected 2010-01-15
GTGGAAAAAGACAACACGATTGCAGGCAGCACAAGATGCAGCCACGTCTCCTGGCCGCTTGTTGGCAGCCAATGAAGCTGCTCGGCAAAAATGCCAACCAACAGGATTGCCGCCCAAAAGCTTGGAACTGACAGCAGCAGGATGCTGCCCCACTGGCTGAGCCTGTCCATCAGTCCCCCTTCGCGGGCGGCGCTTAAAACGCCAAATGGAATTCCCACCATCACAGTCAAAAGCAGCGCGCCGGCCGCCAGCTTTATCGTGACGCCAAACCGGCTGAACAGCTCCTCACGCACAGGCTCCTTCGTTCGAAACGAATCACCCCAGTCCCCCTGAAGCACGCCGCCTATCCATCGCACATACTGTTGGGGATAGGGCCGGTCCAGCCCAAGCTGACGTTCCACCTCCGCCAACTGCTCCGCAGTATAGGCGGATTCACCGCCGCTGCTCAACAGGATTTCCGCCGGATTTCCCGGACTTAAAATTCCCAGAAGAAAGGCCAAAAGGGTGATGCCAAACAGAACCGGCACGGCGGAGAACAGACGCCGGACAATATAGCGCAGCATTTCAACTGACCCAGGCGACTTCGGGAAGTGTAATCCCGGTAAATTTGGCGTCATAGCCCGTGACCTGGTCGCTGTGAACCACCAGCGTGGTAACGGCGATCAGGGGGATCACAGGCAGCTCCTCCGCTCCGATCTTCTGGAGCTGGTTAAAGAGCGCCGCCCGTTCCTCCTCATCATACGTGTCCTTCAATTGATCCAGCAGAGCGTCCACTTCTTCATTGTGATACCCGCTCATGGCAAAGCCATTGTTCATAAACCCGTCCGTATGCAAAAAGCCGCGCAGCATGGTTTCAGGCTCGGCGTTGTTCATCCCCTTAAAGCCCATGGACAGATCAAAATCCCGCTCCTTCAAAGCGGCGGAGACGGCGGCGCTGTCCAATACCTGAATCTGTACGTTCAGCCCCAGCTCCCCAAGCCAATAACTGATCAGCTCCGCATCTGTTTTATACGTCGACGCGGTGAGCAGCCGGACCGTAGGCGTCTGCCCCTGCAGCACTTCGGCCGCCAGGGCCTTGGCCGCTTCCGGGTTATATTCCGGCTGGATATCCTGATAAAACACGGACATGGGGCTGAGGACATTGACGGTTGTTTTCCCATAGCCACAGTAGATATCATTGAGCAGCGTATCGCGGTCGATGATCATACTCATGGCCCGGCGCATCCGCACATCGTTAAAGGGGAAATTCTGATTGTTCACATTGAGATACTGGATATTTGCGGAAAGCGCGGAGGAAACCACAAACCCGCCGGCTTCCCCAAGCTCTTTGGCCGATTGGGGCAAAATTGCGTTGTTGTCATAGACGCCCATGATCTCGCCGGAACGCAGGGCGGCGATCCTCGTTTCATGATCCGGAATAATACGGATTTTGATGCTTGCTGCTTTAGCGGGATCCCCATAATATTTTTCGTTGCGCTCCAATGTGATATATTCGTCCGGTACATGCTCGGAAATCACAAACGGTCCGGTACCGACGCAGTATTCCTTAAATTCACCCGTCTGCGGGTCGTAGCATTCCGGGCTGAACATCCCACAGCCGAAATTAATCATTGTATAGGGCAGCGTCGGGATCGGGTTCTCAAAGGTCAGCCGGACCGTATAATCATCCTCCTTTTCCACCGACTGGAGGCCGGGATATACAGCGTCCACGTCAAAGGCGAAAAATGTGGAGGACACCACCCCCATGTTGCGGTACCGTTCAAAATTTTTCAAAACAGCGTCCGCGTTAAACGGTACGCCATCCGAAAATTGGACACCCTCCCGCAAATGGAAGGTCCACACAGTGGCGTCCTCATTGCGGTCCCAACTGGTCGCGAGACGCGGTTCAGGCTCCCCCTGGTCGGTTTCTCCAATCAACGGCTCCCACACATAAAGATTTACGTTTGTATAATAGGGATCCTTTGTGCCGCGGCCTGGATCGCGGTAGCCAGCTATAACAATCTGATCATTCTGATCGGTAGGTTTTTCGTTCTGTGCGCCATCTGTGGACAGACTGCTTGCCTGCTCCGATCCGCCCGGCACAGACGCCCGCGCTCCTTCTTCCGCACTGCTGCATCCAACACTGCCAATCAGCAGCACGGTGGCCATACAAACGGCAATAATCCGGCTGGTTTTCTTTTTCTTCATTGCTTCCACCTCATCCTTTGTTTTTTATATTTTTCTTTATTGTGCGCCCCAGCCATTCTTGAAAAAGGGGGATAGCCCCCTTTCCAAACAGACCGCCCGCCTCAATAAAACAGCTAAAAAAGCCCCTTTCCTCCATCGGAAAGGGGCCAATACCCAAAAGCCTATTATATTCCGCCTGTCCGGAACAATTCTATAGGCTCCCGCATCCATCTCCCTTTCCCTCGAAGCTCAAACGATGGATATGACTCCAGATGACGACCTGACTTTGCGGTATAACCGCTACACAGTGGCGTGACCGTACGAGATTCCCACTCGTTTCCTCATCTGAAGCTTCATATATTTTTAAGATTGTTCAGCGATCTGTAAAAATTTGTTGTCCGGTCGTCTGTGGCCCGGACATCCTGATCGAATATAATTGCTGATTTTTTAATTATATCCACTTTATCAGTGCAAGTCAAGAAATAGACTTCCCTACAGCAAATCAGAGGTGTCCCGAAATATGCTCTGATATAGATTACACGCATGACTCCTTATGCTGAATAGTAAAGAGGCATTTTATGAAACGGAGACAGGCGCGCTTGCTGCGCATGATTTTTCAAGGCTTCAATATAATGGGAGCAAAGGCTGCCGCGAGAAATTTTTTGATTGACGATATAACCGACCTCCACCGCATCCTCTATAAGCAGTGGAATTGCTACAATGTCTTTTTCATTATACCCTTCTCCAATGATCCCATGACAAATCGTATAGCCATTCAAGTCAATCAATAAATTGAACAAGGTGGCCCGATCTCCTACCCAAATGTTCTTTTTGCGTTTCAATGTATTTAAGATCTCCTCCGTCAAACAAACGGCTTCGCGTGTCTTGCGTTCAAAGGAGAGACAGGGATATGGTTCCAAATCCTCCGGCTTCACAGCATGTTTCTCTGCAAGCGGATTTGTTGAGCTGACACATACATATGGACTTGCAACAAATAAACATTCAAACATCAATTCCCGATCCTTTAATATCCTTTGAATGCGGTTTTTTTGATATTCGTTCAGGCAAAGCACTCCTATTTCACTGCGCAGTTTTACCACGTCTTCTATGATCTCGTCGGTTTGATTCTCCCGCAAATAAAAATCATATGCCTCGTTTCCAAACAGCCTGATCAAATCCGCAAAAGCATTCATCGCGAAAGAGTCATGCTGTGCGGATACACAAAAGCTTTGTTTTCCAATCTTTCTGCCTTTATATTTTTCTTCCAGCAGGGTCGCCTGTTCTGTCACCCGGCTGGCATAGGCCAAAAACTCCTCTCCTTCCCGAGAAAGCGCAACGCCTTTATTGGTACGCATAAAAATACGGATTCCCAATTCTGTTTCCAGCTTCTTCATGGCATTGGTGAGGCTGGGCTGGGCAATGGACAAAGCCTGCGCCGCCTCGCTGATGGTTCCCGCTGCCGCTATGGCTGCCGCATATTTCAATTGCTGCAAGGTCATCTGTATTCCTCCTAATTTGCTTTATTGGATTGTAAAATGCCAATATAAAAGGACGTGCCTTCCTAAGAAAAGCACGCCCAGAAAAAAGCGCAGATCGCTCTACGCCAATATGGCCCGTGTCTTCCGGTTGCGGCAGAAGCACCGCTTTTTCCCACGTATCTGACTTATCTTCTCTTGGAAGCATCACAGTGACCGACTCGCCGGGACTCTCACCCGATTCCGTGTTCCATACAAATGGACAGAAAAAGCAATTCTATTCGTATTTTTAAAAATATTCTGTTTTTATATTATATCTTTATATGTCTTTTGTCAATCCGATCATTGGACAAAACACTATTTTACTGTAGAGCTTTCAATATGCAATGCGTTGCTCTGGTTCTCACAGCGCCGAACGTCCTTGATATTCACTGCGGACAATACTCTCTTTTTCTTCGGACGTCTCCTTGCAACCGCCATTCACCCACATTTTTACGAAAATTGAAGGCGCTTATGTTGATCGTTATCTCACAAAGGAGGAGGAAACCATCGAAGAAGCTAAAGAACGGTTAAATCACAAAGTGAAGCCTTAAAATAATTTTGCCATATGGGCATCCTCCCCCTTGAAAGCCGCGCTTTGATGTGCAGCAGGAAGAAAAGACAGGTATAAGCGACCACTTTTCACCTGTCTTTTTTGCATTCTGTTCGACAACTACCCTATTTCAGCTCACTTTTTGACGCTATTTTATAGGCAGCTGCATTTACACAGCTTTTTTGAATCAATCCATTAAACGCCGCCTTCCACACGAATAAAGCCTGAATCGCGCAGAGAAATATAATCCTGTCCTGCAAAAATAAAATGATCAAGCAGGCGGATCTTTGCAGCTGCGAGCGCGTGGCAAACACTTTCCGTCGCCGCCAGATCAGCATTAGATGGCACGGCAAGTCCATGCGGATGATTGTGCGCCAAAATAACGGACACAGCACGGCTGCGCATGGCGGCTTCCAGAATGGTACGCGAATACATCGGCGCTGAATCGATTGTTCCCTCCGCGATAAAATCGCCGTAGGTCAATCCGCCCTTGTTGTTCAGACAAAGCAGGAATACCATTTCCTTTGTTCGTCCCAAAAATTTTGGACGCAAAAAATCCCCAATCGCCTGGACGGACGTAAGCAGCACCTGCTCATGATCCGCACTGTCCAGGTAGCGACGCGTCAGATCGGGCACCAGTTTGAGCAAGGTTGCTGTGTTGCGCCCAATCCCCTCCACTGCACACAGTTCATCAAAAGCCGCGTCGAACACAGCGTCAAGAGAGCCAAACCGTGCGATTAAACGATGTGCCAATTCGTTTGTATCACGCTGGGGTACAGCGTAAAACAACAGAAGCTCGAGCACGGTATGCGGCTCAAAATGGTCGAGTCCTTCACGCAGGAAACGCTCTTTCAGGCGTTGACGATGCCCCTCATGCAGATTTGCCATCGTGTCACCACATTTCTTGATGTCTCAATTCCATTATATCCGCAGCATGTCCAATTTTCAAGCATCCAGCCGGCTTCATCGCTTGCCGCAATGGTTACTTCATGGTAGAATATGCGCAGAGCAAACGATAAAGCCGTTTGTAGCCGCCATCCGTCGGCAACCGCTGCTTTGCAGCGGATTGCGCATTGCGCATATTTTACCATGTCCGCGAAGCGGCATGGTAAAATTGGCCACCAGGGCGGCAGCGGGCCGCGCACGCGTATCGCCCTGGCCATAAACCGGTAAAATAACCGCAGAGCGGTTATTTTACCATGCGCTGCCTTTTTTAGAAGCCGCAATCCGCATTGACCGACTTCATTTGTCACGATTCGGAGCCTTATATCCGAGCGCCCGCCGGCTGTCCCCGACGCCGGCCGTCGTCGGGTCGGTCACAGCGTTAAACACGCTGACCGCAGCAGCAAGCAGCACAACGGGATTCTGCACCGCGCGCAGGAACACATCCCACAGCGCGCCCCAGGAGGTCATATCCTCCCAAGCCAGGCCGAAATATGCGAGTACCGGCAGCACCAGCGCCCCCGCCGCCTGTACCCACCATAGCGGATTTTTAATACGTACCTTCCAATTGATTTTCATACATTTCCCTCCCTCGGATTGCACGGCCCCACGCCTGCAAAATCGTTCGCATGGAGCCTTACAGTGTCACAATTGGGTTATATCGAACTGATCCATGCCCTTCAGAAAAAACACCTCCTTTCCGTGCGGATATTTTGTAATTTCACTATTTTACGCTCGCTGCATCCTGCTTCACAGCATCATTTCGGACAACGCCTTTCCGTGCAGGCGGCAAATCTGCATATAGCTGTAATTCATCTCGCCGGCAATGCGTTCAAGCGTCCAGCCGTTGATGTGGCGAAAACGGAGCAGCGTGCGCAGCCGTTCCTCGGGAACCGTCCGGATCGTCGCTTCTATCTCGTCGCGCAGCGCCACATGCTCATGCAGACATTCGCGGATACGCATATCAAGTTCGTCCAGAGAGCGCATCCCTGCATAGGATGCGCCGCCGAACAGGCGGTCCAGCCGCTGTTCCTGCGCGCGTATATCAGCCAATTCATCCTGTAAGCGCCGTATCTCCCACTCATTCGCACGGTATTGTCCCAAGTATGCCTTTTTTTCCTGATTTGTTTTTCCGTCTCGCCCCTGTATGTCGGAGGCTGTCCTGCGCTTTTTCTGGTATATTTTATCCCTCCTTATTGCGAAACGCAATGCAAAGTTAAAAAAATAATTTGAAACAACACGATATTATAATCTTCGCTGCGTTTTGCAATATAAGCGTATCATACTTTTCTAATAAAATCAACGCTTTTCGCAATGATTTTTAAAAAAATGTTGCATTTTGCAATACAATCATGTTATACTGGCTTTAAAGTGAGGTGTCCTTATGGAAAAACGAACCGTCGACAAAGCCCTGTTCGGCCAGCGGTTTTCCGAGCTTCTGCGCACATCCGGCGAAACGACCTATTCCATCGCCGCTGCGCTGTCCATGTCGCCCGGCACAATCAGCCGCTATGCCAACGGTCTGATGGCGCCCAAAATCCCCACGGTCCAATCACTTGCCGTCCGCTTTGGCGTCGATCCACAGTGGCTGATGGGGTACGATGTTCCAAAATATCCAAAGCCTGACACACAGACGGATGACGATGGCCTCGCGCAGTATCTCGAGGAGCTGAAAAACCGCTCCGAACTGCGCATGCTGTTCTCCGTAAGCAAAAATGCCACCCGCGAGGATGTCATGCGGGCGGTCGCTATCATTGAAGCCTTAAAGAAAGAGGAAGAAGGACGTTCATGACCGACGGAACCATTTTCGTCCGCCGCCTGCATAACCTGCCGCTCACGGTGCGCGGCGTCACGACGCCGAACCCTGACGGCACGTTTTCAGTCTATATCAACGCCGCCCTGCCGCCCGAGGTCCAGGAAGCAGCGCTGCAGCATGAGGTCTACCATATCGAGCACGACCACATGTATAACCTCGATCCGGTCGCCGTCAATGAGCGCGAGGCCAACGAGCGGCCTTCCCGCATCGTCGAGCAGCCCGTCCCTGCGTCTGCGGCGGCTCTGCACTGTGCCCAACATATGTCCGGTCGATGTGCGCCTGACGAGTCTGCGGCGGCGGGAACAAATGCTTCGTCTTCGCCCCGCTGCGTCGCGGCGCCCACTGTGCGTGCACCGCGCGCCGCACTTGATGAACAGAGCCGTCAGGCGCTGCACGCCTGGCTGGAGAAGCGTCTCTATGATGTCGGCTGATACCTTCCTGCGTTCAAACCGGCAGACAAAAAGCAATGCCGCCAGGCCCGCACAATCGGGCCTGGCGGCATTGCTTCTTTCTATATTGCGGAGCAAAGAAGCGGTCGCGGTTCAGTCCACCGGATACAGCAGCTCGCTGTAGCTCGGATACGGCCAGCAGTCCTTCGCCGTGAGCGTTTCAAGCTCGTCGGCCGTCTCGCGCAGTTCCTGCATGGACGGCAGGATGATATCTTTATAATAATCGGCCTGCGCTTTGATATCCGCCTGCTCCGGAGCCTGCATAAGCTCCGATTCGAGCTTGCGCGTCTTGCGGTAAAGGCAGCCGGACAGCCCCGCTAGTTTTTCCGCAAGCGGCTGTTCCGGTTCAGCCGGCATACTGTCGCACAAGGCGCGTTTGTCAAGCGCCGCGCGGACCAGGCGGTTTGTATACTTCATGACAGCCGGCAGGATTTGTTTATTGACCATGTCGGCCATCGTCAGCGCCTCGATATTGAGTGTCTTGCAGTAACTTTCCAACAGGATTTCATAACGGGAGCGCATCTCCTGTTCTGTGAAAATCTTGTGGCGCGTAAACAGCGCGATGCTCTTGGGCGCGATAAAGCTCGGCAGCGCGTCAACCGTTGTCTTAAGATTTGACAATCCGCGGCGTTCGGCCTCAGCCACCCATTCATCAGAATAGTTATTGCCATTAAAAATAATGCGCTTATGGTCTGTGAGTGTTTTGCGGATCAGCGCGTTGAGATCGCTGTTAAAATCGGCCGATCCCTCCAGCGCGTCGGCAAACTGCGCCAGCTCCTCCGCTACAATCGTATTGAGCACCACATTCGGCCCGGAGATGGAAAATGCCGAACCGAGCATGCGGAATTCAAATTTGTTGCCGGTGAATGCGAACGGCGACGTGCGGTTGCGGTCCGTGGTATCCTTCGGGAAACGCGGCAGGATGTGCACGCCGACCTTCATGACCTCTGTTTCACGCGGGCTGTACGGCGTTTCATGCTCGATTGCCTCAAGGATACCGGTCAGCTCGTCGCCCAAAAACATTGAAACGATGGCCGGCGGCGCCTCGTTCGCGCCAAGGCGGTGGTCGTTTCCCGCGCTGGCAACGGATACGCGCAATAGATCCTGGTATTCATCCACCGCCTTAATCACCGCGGTCAGAAACAGCAGAAACTGTGCGTTTTCCTGCGGCGAATCGCCCGGCTCCAACAGATTGACGCCCGTGTTTGTGCAGATCGACCAGTTGTTGTGCTTGCCGCTTCCATTGACGCCGGCAAACGGCTTTTCATGCAGCAGGCACGCCATGCCGTGGCGCTCGGCGATGCGCTTCATCAGCTCCATCATCAACTGGTTGTGATCGGACGCCAGGTTTGTGTTTGTGAAGATCGGCGCCAGCTCATGCTGTGCCGGCGCAACCTCATTGTGCTCCGTCTTGGCAAATACGCCAAGCTTCCACAGCTCCTCGTCCAGCTCCTCCATAAAGGCGGTGACACGCGGTTTGATCGAGCCGAAATAATGGTCCTCCAGCTCCTGCCCCTTCGGCGGCTTTGCGCCGAACAGCGTACGTCCGCAGAGAATCAGGTCCTCGCGCCTGCGGTACTGCTCGCGGTCAACAAGAAAGTATTCCTGTTCCGGTCCAACCGTCGTATTGACATGTGTGACGTCCCCGTTTCCAAACAGACGCAGGATGCGCAGGGCCTGTTTGTTAAGGGCCTCCATCGAGCGCAGGAGCGGCGTTTTTTTATCGAGCGCAACGCCCGTATAGGAATAAAAAACCGTCGGAATGCACAGCGTGTGATCCTTGATGAACGCATAGGACGACGGGTCCCACGCGGTATAGCCGCGCGCCTCAAAGGTCGCGCGCAGACCACCGGACGGAAAGCTCGACGCGTCCGGTTCGCCCTTGACAAGTTCTTTCCCGGAAAACTCCATAATGATCCGCCCGTCGCCCTCCGGAGAAATAAAGCTGTCGTGCTTTTCAGCCGTGATCCCCGTCATCGGCTGGAACCAGTGTGTAAAATGCGTCGCGCCCCGTTCGGCCGCCCAATCCTTCATCGCATTGGCCACTGTGTCTGCAATGCTTTTATCAAGGCTCTTTCCGTTTTCAATCGTCTTGCGCAGCGCGCGGTAAACCTCCTTTGGCAGGCGCTCGCGCATGGCCTTGTCGCCGAACACCATGCTCCCGAACAGATCCGGAACACGGTTCAAATTGCCATTATGATTGTCATACATTATATCTCCGCCTCCCTGACTTAATCGAAAATGATTACAGCAGCGTGACACCTGCCCGTTCGCATGCCGTGACCGTATCATCGTCCCAAAGCGATGCCTGCACCTCGCCGATATGCGCCTTGCCAAGCAGCAGCATCGACAGCCTCGACTGGCCAATCCCGCCGCCCATCGCCAGCGGGAGCGTGCCGTCCATCACCATCCTGTGAAATGGCAGCCCGCGCCGTTCGTCGGCGCCCGCCTTGGAAAGCTGTTCGTCCATCGACTGCGCGTCCACGCGGATGCCCATCGACGAAACCTCAAATGCACATCCCAGCACGTCGCTCCAGAACACAATATCGCCATTGAGCTTCCAGTCGTCATAGTCGGGCGCGCGGCCGTCGTGTTTAAGCCCAGATTTGAGCAAATCGCCGATCTGCATGACAAAGGCCGTGCGGTGCTCTTTTAAATAAGCGTTTTCGCGTTCCTTCGGGGAAAAACCCGGATAAAGATCCTCCAATTCCTGCGTGGTCACAAAACTGACATCGCGTGAAAGCTCGGTGCGCAGCGACGGGTAATCTTCCTTCAGCTCGTCAAGCGTGTCGCAGATCGCGCCCACAATCTTTTGCACCGTCGCCTTTAAATAAACCTGCGTGCGGTGTTCGCGGTCGATCACCTTTTCCCAATCCCACTGATCGACATAGATCGAATGCAGGTTATCCAGCTCCTCGTCGCGGCGGATGGCGTTCATTTCGGTATACAGCCCGAACCCGGGCTGGAATCCGTAGCGGTAAAGCGCCATGCGCTTCCATTTCGCCAGAGAGTGGACGACCTGTGCAATCTTGCCTGTCTCCTTGATGTCGAACGAAACTGGACGCTCAACGCCGTTGAGATCGTCGTTCAGCCCTGTTTTTGGATCGACGAACAGCGGCGCGGAGGCGCGCGTCAGGTGCAGCGCGCCGCACAGATGCGCCGCAAAGCGGCTGTGAATCTCGTTGATAGCCGCCTGCGTGTCGTATAGTCCCAGACCCTCGGCGGGACGATAGCCGGCGGGAATAACGGTTCTGCTCATAACAATCAAGTCCTTTCGGCAATTTAAAGAAAAAAGCGCCGCGGGAACCACTGTCCCGCAGCGCCTTTGCTGCTATGGCTGCATTATAGTGCCGATCATGTGATCTGTCAACCTCTTTTTTGCAGGAAAAAAAGAAAATGTTTCAAATTTTATGAAATACGCACGAAATAAAGCCGTATCAACCGCTTTTCAGGTTGTAAAACAGAGAAATTTTGAAAGTTGATTGACAACCTTCCTGCATTTTTTTATAATAATTCCATTGAACAAAGGCGTTCATAAAGGGGATGGGCAAAGAGGACTTTTCCCCTTTATGAGCGCCTTTTTGCGGCGCTTAGGCGCCGCGGGAAAAAATGGGCCGTCTACGGCCCCCTGGAGGTTCCGACATGCTTAAAGAAGGCCAGATGCGCATTCCTTCGGGCTGCGCGATCTCCGGCATCTTCGCGCGGGACGGCCGCCGTATGAGCGGTGAAGCCATCATCCGTTCCATCGCGCTGATGCACGACCGCTCCAACGGCCTGGGCGGCGGCTTTGCCGCCTACGGCATCTATCCCGAGTACCGTGATTATTACGCGCTGCATGTCTTTTATGACAACAGCAATGTCAAGGCGGACTGCGAAAAGTTTCTGGAACGTCACTTCGATATCATCAATCTCTCGCGTATCCCCACGCGCAAGCTTCCCTCCATCACCGACGAGCCGCTGATCTGGCGTTATTTTGTCACGCCGCTGCCTACCAGGCTCGCGGCCAGCCAGCTTGACGAGCACGAATTTACCATGCGCTGCGTCATCCGCATCAACGCGCGGCTTAAGGGCGCCTACATATTCTCCAGCGGCAAGAACATGGGCGTTTTCAAGGCTGTCGGTTATCCCGAGGACGTCGGCCGTTTCTACCGCCTGGAGGACTATGCCGGCTACTCCTGGACAGCCCACGGCCGTTACCCGACGAATACCCCCGGCTGGTGGGGCGGCGCGCATCCGTTTGCGCTCGGCGATTATTCCATCGTCCACAACGGGGAGATTTCCTCCTACGACGCCAACCGCCGCGCGATCGAGATGCACGGCTACCACTGCACGCTGCTGACCGACACCGAGGTCATCACTTATATTATAGACTTTCTCAACCGCCGCCGCGGCCTGACACTGGAGGAGACGGCCAGCGTCATCGCCGCGCCGTTCTGGTCGACTATCGCAAAAAAGCCGTCGCCGCAGCGCGAGCAGCTCACCTATCTGCGCAGCGCATTCTCCAGCCTGCTTGTCACCGGTCCGTTTTCAATCCTGCTCGGCTTCACCGGCGGCATGATGGCGCTCAACGACCGGCTCAAGCTGCGTTCGATGGTCGCGGCGGAAAAGGGCGGATGTTTTTATGTCGCCAGCGAGGAAAGCGCCATCCGCGCCGTCGAACCGAACCCCGAGCGCATCTGGGCGCCGCGCGGCGGCGAACCGGTCATTGTCAGGCTTATGGAAGGAGTGGACGCAACATGATTCCGGGATATATCGCTCCTGAATTCGAGCTTGTCCGCGACGACGCGGCCTGCACGCGCTGCCGCCTGTGCGAACGCGAATGCGCCAATGGTGCGCACGGCTTCAATGACCGGCAAAAGCGCATGACGGCCGACAACGCCAAATGCGTCAACTGCCAGCGGTGCGTGGCCATCTGCCCGACGCACGCGCTTCGCATTGTGAAAAGCAGCCACACCTACCGCGAGAATACGAACTGGTCAAACGATGCGATCAACGAAATCTACCGCCAGGCCGAGACGGGCGGCGTGCTGCTTTCTTCGATGGGCAGCCCAAAGCCCCTGCCCGTATACTGGGACCGGCTTCTCATCAATGCCTCACAGGTGACGAATCCCTCCATCGACCCGCTGCGCGAGCCTATGGAAACACGCGTGTTCCTCGGCAAAAAGCCGGGCCGTATTGAGCGCGATGGAAACGGCCTGTTGGTCGACAACCTTCCACCGCAATTGACGCTCGACGTGCCGGTTCTGTTCTCCGCCATGTCCTACGGCTCCATCAGCTACAACGCGCACGAATGCCTGGCCCGTGCGGCGCGGCAATTGGGCATACTGTACAATACAGGCGAGGGCGGCCTGCACGAGGATTTTTATGCGTATGGAGAAAATACGATCGTCCAGGTGGCTTCGGGGCGGTTCGGCGTCCATGTCGGCTATTTAAACGCCGGCGCGGCCGTTGAGATCAAAATGGGACAGGGCGCAAAGCCCGGCATCGGCGGGCATCTTCCGGGCGCGAAGATCATCGGTGATATTTCGCGCACACGCATGATCCCCGAAGGCTCCGACGCCATTTCCCCCGCGCCGCACCACGATATCTATTCCATTGAGGACCTGCGCCAGCTTGTTGATTCGCTCAAGGAGGCGACCGGGCGCAAAAAGCCGGTGATCGTTAAAATCGCCGCCGTCCACAACGTTGCGGCGATCGCCTCGGGCATTGCGCGCAGCGGCGCGGATATCATCGCGATCGACGGTTTTTCAGGCGGCACCGGCGCCGCGCCCGCGCGCATCCGTGACAATGTGGGAATCCCCATCGAGCTGGCGCTCGCCGCCGTCGACCAGCGCCTGCGCGATGAATGCATCCGCGACGAGGTGTCTATCATAGCGGGCGGCAGTATCCGTTCGAGCGCCGATGTCGTCAAAGCGGTCGCGCTTGGCGCGGACGCAGTCTATATCGGCACGGCCGCGCTGATGGCGCTTGGCTGCCATCTGTGCCGCTCCTGCCAGAAGGGCCTGTGCAATTGGGGCATCGCGACCCAGCGTCCCGAACTGACCGCCCGGCTCGACCCGGAGGACGGCGTGCGCCGTCTGGTCAACCTTGTCACCGCATGGAAACATGAAATCAAGGAGATGATGGGCGGCATGGGCATCAACTCGATCGAGGCGCTGCGCGGCAACCGTTTGATGCTGCGCGGCGTCGGACTGAACGAAAAAGAACTTTCCATCCTCGGCGTCAGGCACGCCGGCGAATAAAGGGGTTGACAAGATGACCGTTCAAACTTTATGCGCAGCGTCCATCGACGCGCGCGGACTTGACTTCAGGGCGCTCAACGACGCGCTCGCCGCCGCGCAGGCGCCGGAAATCATCCTCACGCATGTGCTCGGCCAGCGGTATCTCGGGGACGCATCAAGCGGCCGGCGTATTGTGATACACGGCACGCCGGGCAACGCGCTCGGCGCATATCTCGACGGGAGCGAGATCGAGGTGTTCGGCAACGCCCAGGACGCCGTGGGCGATACAATGAACGCCGGCAGCATCATCGTGCACGGCTCCTGCGGCGACGCCGCGGGCTATGCGATGCGCGGCGGACGGATTCTGATTCAGGGCGACGCCGGCTACCGCGCCGGCATCCATATGAAGGCCTACCGCGATAAGATCCCGCAGCTTGTCATCGGCGGCGCGGCGGGCAGCTTTCTCGGCGAATACCAGGCCGGCGGCGAAATCATCGTTTTAAACCTCGAAGAACGAAAAAGCCCCGTAGGCTACTTCTGCGGCACGGGTATGCACGGCGGACGGATCTATCTGCGCGGGGTGCACACCGGTCTCGACCTGCCAAAGCAGGTGCTCGCACAAATAGCCGCGCCCCAGGCGCTTGAAGCCATCCGTCCGGCGCTCGAAGCCTTCTGCACAGCCTTTGGCGGCAGCGTGGACGCGCTGCTCGGCCAGCCCTTTACACTGCTCACCCCCGATACAAAAAATCCATACCGCCAGCTTTACACAGTCCTGTAAGCAGCACCCCAAACCACAACAGAAAGGAAGCGCCCGCGGCGGGCGCGTGGTCATGCATATGAACCAGACCAGTCAGGACGTTTTGCAGTTTGTCGCGGAAAACGATGTCAAATTTATCCGTCTAGCCTTCTGTGATCTGTCCGGTTTCCAAAAAAACATCGCCATCCAGTCCAGCGAGCTGCAGCGCGCATTTGAGGAGGGCATCTCCTTCGACGCGTCGGCGGCCGGCGGCTTCGCGGGCGTCGAGGATTCCGACCTGTTTTTGGTCCCCGATCCAGCCACGCTGTCCGTCCTGCCCTGGCGTCCGGCACAGGGCCGCGTGGC
>OKCG01000528.1_pt1 | contig 14745 bp, 19 predicted proteins | sample 1609991 | NCBI WGS metagenome assembly OKCG01 (sample SAMN04436606, study PRJEB24849) | human gut metagenome | biome: human gut; feature: NICU; material: stool | host: Homo sapiens | place: USA: Saint Louis, MO | collected 2010-01-15
AAGGTATTTCCGCTTTTTAATTATTCAGTTGTAACACATGTATTGTAATCCTACACGGAAGAAAAGAAATAATGCGCTATACCCCCTTGATTTTTGAAGCAGTATATTCTATATTATAAATGATGTAAAAATTACATCTTCTGTACAACCTGACAGACGAGGGCTTGTACTGGTTTCGACAGGGATCTTGAAGATGGAGAAGCTATCCGCAGGCTGATGCGTTAAATCGCAAACTTAAAATTAAACGCTAACGATAATTTCGAATTAGCTGCGGCCTAATTGCCGCATGTCGGCTCTGTGGCACTCACACCACGGAAATCCGGCATCAACGATGTGAGAAACGATATTGGCAAAGCTTTGAGCCGATAGGCGTATCATGAAGCTACTGAAACCGTAAGGGTGTTAGTTCCCGTGCGGCAGAGGGAATGAAAAAGAACTGACTATGATAGTAGAAGTACATGGGATAGGTTTTTGGACGCGGGTTCGATTCCCGCCAGGTCCATAAGGGGTATTAGCGCAGTTGGGAGCGCGCAACATTCGCATTGTTGAGGCCAGGGGTTCGACTCCCCTATACTCCATGGAAAAAGCGCCCACACAAAAATCATTGTTTGAAAAAACAGGATTTTTGTGTGGGCGCTTTTTGTATAGCCGGCAAGCCAAAGTCCGGAATTGTTCAAGATCCCGGCGGCTGCTTTAGAATAAATTTCATTTTACATAGATTTAACATAGCGCTGATTTTACATTTTACATTTGTTATTTATGATAGTCAATGTGCAAAGGAGCACAAAAGAAAACAGCGAAATGTGAAGTTGGTTTTAGGTGTTTTCGCTGAATAGAAAGAAATAAAAAAGAATAAAAGAAAACAAAAAAATGAAAAAGCGGAAGCAAAAAGGAGATTGTAAGACTATGAAAATGAAAAAGTTTATCGCAGTTGTATCTATGGTAGGAATGTTGGCAGCAGCTATGACAGGCTGTGGATCAGGAAGCGATGATGCAAAAGATGCGGATAAAGGCGGAGATGCAAAATATGCAGGAGACTGGGACAGCGCAAATGACATTACAGTTGTTTCCCGTGAGGATGGTTCGGGAACAAGAGGCGCGTTTATCGAATTGTTCGGCATTCAGGAAGAAGTTGACGGAGAAAAAGTCGACATGACGACAACGGAAGCGCAGATCACAAACAATACTTCGGTTATGATGACAACAGTGGAAGGAAATGAATATGCGATCGGATATATTTCTCTTGGATCTCTTGATGAGGACGCTGTAAAAGCACTTAAGATCGACGGAGCCGAAGCAACGGCAGAAAATATTGAAAACGGAAGTTACAAAGTATCCAGACCGTTTAATGTAGCAGTAAAGAAAGATCTGGACAATGAAGCGGCAAAAGATTTTATGAGTTTTATCATGAGTACGGAAGGTCAGAAAGTTGTAGAAGAAGCAGGTTACATACCGGTATCCGATGTTCAGGCATATGCAGGAACTAAGCCGGAAGGAAGCGTAGTTGTAGGAGGATCTTCTTCTGTAGCTCCGGTAATGGAGAAACTTGTAGAGGCATACAAAAAAGTGAATCCGAATGCAAATGTTGAACTTCAGTCATCCGATTCAACGACAGGTATGACATCTGCCATCGAAGGAAGCTATGATATCGGTATGGCATCAAGAGAGCTGAAAGACGAAGAAAAAGAGAAACTGGAAGGAACAGTCATTGCGACAGACGGTATCGCAGTGATCGTAAACAAAGCGAACCCGACAGAAGAGATGACATCTGATCAGGTAAAATCCATCTACCTCGGAGACGTACTTACATGGGATGAGATCGCTGAGTAAGGCTCGGCGTGTGACAGAACTGTTCGGCAAGATCAGATAAAATGAAGAGGAAATTAGTATGAAATCAAAAGCATGGACTGAAAAATTCATGCAGGGAGTGTTCTTTGTTGCCGCCTGTGCCTCGGTACTGGCGGTAGCTCTCATATGTATCTTTTTATTCGCTAACGGCATCCCTGCAATTAAAGAAATCGGATTTGTGAAATTCATTACCGGAGAAATGTGGCGTCCGAGTAATGAACTGTTCGGTATCTTTCCTATGATCATCGGAAGCTTGTATGTTACGGCGGGCGCAGTTATCATCGGTGTGCCGATCGGCATTCTTACTTCTGTATTTATGGCAATGTACTGTCCGAAAAAAATTTACAGACCTCTGAAAGCGGCAACAGAACTTCTGGCGGGAATTCCTTCTGTCGTATATGGATTTTTCGGACTTGTTGTCGTTGTTCCGATCATCCGCGATTTCGGAAGAGCATTAAAAGATGCAGGACTTATAAAAAACGCAGGTGACGGAAACAGTATTCTTACGACTTCTCTGATCCTTGCCATGATGATCCTTCCGACGATTATCGGAACAACAGAAAGCGCGATGCGGGCTGTCCCGGCTCATTACTATGAAGGAGCGCTTGCGTTGGGAGCAACAAAAGAAAGAAGTATTTTCAGAGTGATCATCCCTGCGGCAAAATCAGGTGTGATCGCAGGAATTGTTCTCGGGATCGGGCGTGCGGTCGGCGAGACGATGGCAGTGATCATGGTTGCGGGAAATCAGCCCCGTCTTGTCGGAAATCTGTTTAAAGGAATCAGAACGCTGACAGGTAATATCGTAATGGAGATGGGATACGCGACAGGACTTCACAGAGAAGCGCTGATCGCAACAGGCGTTGTTCTTTTTGTATTTATCCTGATTATTAATTTCAGCGTTGCACTGCTTAAGAGGAGGACAGATCATGAGTAATAAAATGACAGTCAAAGACAGGCTGAAAACATACAGAAAACATCCGGGATCATTTCTCGTAATGCTGCTCGTGATGTTAGGAGCGCTGCTTACGTTTTCGGTACTGTTGTTTTTGATCGCATATATTTTGATCAACGGAGTACCTCATATTAAGCTTTCGCTTTTTGAATGGAATTATACTTCGGAAAATGCTTCCGTTGTTCCGGCGCTTATCAATACGATCGTAATGACGATACTTTCTCTTTTGATCGCAGTTCCGTTCGGTATTTTTTCAGCAATCTTTCTTGTGGAATACTCGGGAAAAGGAAATAAATTCGTAGAAGTGATCCGTCTGACAACAGAGACGCTTTCGGGAATTCCGTCTATTGTATACGGATTGTTCGGAATGTTGTTTTTCGTAAATACGCTGGACTGGGGATTTTCGATTTTGGCAGGAGCGTTTACATTGTCTATTATGATCCTTCCGCTTATTATGAGAACGACGGAAGAAGCGCTTAAGTCTGTTCCGGATTCTTACAGAGAAGGCAGCTTCGGACTTGGAGCGGGAAAGCTTCGTACAGTATTTCGCATTGTGCTCCCGTCGGCTGTTCCGGGAATTCTTGCCGGAGTGATCCTTGCAATCGGAAGAATCGTCGGTGAGACGGCGGCGCTGATCTATACAGCGGGAAGCGTGGCTCAGATTCCGAAAAGTGTGATGGGATCGGGGCGTACATTGGCGGTTCATATGTATCATTTGTCAAGTGAAGGTCTTTATATGGATCAGGCATATGCAACAGCGGTTATTCTGTTGGTTTTAGTAGTAGGTATTAACACATTGTCAGGTATGATCGCGCGGAAACTGACAAAAGCATAAGGTGAATTAAGAGAGGAAACAGGTATGTCAAAGATAAGTATTAAAAATCTTGATCTGTATTACGGGGATTTTAAAGCCCTTAAAAATATAAATCTGGAAATCGAAGAAAATAAGATCACTGCGTTTATCGGACCGTCCGGCTGCGGAAAATCAACGCTGCTAAAGTCGATCAACCGAATGAATGATCTTGTAGAGGGCTGCCGTATAGAAGGCGAAATTGCGTTGGACGGACAAAATATTTTTAAAGGGATGGACGTTAATCTTCTGAGAAAGCGTGTCGGAATGGTATTTCAGAAGCCGAATCCGTTTCCGATGAGCATTTACGATAATATTGCGTTTGGACCGAGAACGCATGGAATCCGTTCCAAGTCTAAGTTGGATGATATTGTGGAGCGTTCTCTTAGAAATGCGGCGATTTGGGATGAATGTAAAGACAGGCTGAAAAAGAGCGCTCTTGGAATGTCCGGAGGACAGCAGCAAAGACTTTGCATAGCGCGAGCGCTTGCGGTTGAACCGGAAGTTCTTCTAATGGACGAAAATTATAGCACACTTAGGGCATGTGCATAGCGTGTATAGCGTAGATTTGAAGAAGAATATAAGTACATGATACACAGAACATGGAAGAGTTTGGGTATCACGTTATAAGATAGAATTGACAAAAAGGAGACAGAAATGAACTCAATTATAGAAACCAAAGATCTGAAATTATGGTATGGAGATCATCAGGTATTAAAGGGAATTACCATGGATATCCCGGAACATCAGATTACTGCATTGATTGGACCGAGTGGCTGCGGTAAATCCACGTTTTTGAAAACACTAAACCGAATGAATGACCTTGTAGAGAATGTGCGCATTACAGGAGAAGTAAAATATGATGGAAAGGATATATTTTCTTCTAATGCGAATGTAAATGAATTGCGCAAAGAGATCGGAATGGTATTTCAGAAACCGAATCCATTTCCGATGAGTATCTATGACAATGTGGCTTTTGGACCAAGAACTCATGGTATTCGTTCTAAAGTGAAACTGGATGAAATTGTGGAACGCTCTTTAAGAGATGCGGCTCTCTGGGATGAAGTGAAAGATCGATTAAAAACATCTGCATTGGGGATGTCAGGAGGACAGCAGCAGAGACTTTGTATTGCAAGAGCGTTGGCAGTACAGCCAAAAGTAATTCTTTGTGATGAGAGTACAGCATCGCTTGATCCAATCAGTACAGGGAAAATAGAAGATTTACTTATGGAACTGAAATCAAAATATACAGTAATTATGGTCACACATAATATGCAGCAGGCAGTTCGTATCTCAGATTGCTGTGCATTTTTCCTTATGGGTGAGTTGATTGAGTTTAACTGGACAGATACATTATTTTCTACACCACAAAATAAAAAGACAGAGGATTACATTACAGGAAGATTTGGTTAATTGAATATGGGAATTTTGCATAGGTGGATATGAAAGTGGAAAACTTCTATCTGCCTTTTATTTTGCGATATAGTGAAGCCAGAAAGAAAAAATACACATCTAAGCAGCTGGAACAATTAGAATATGTCTCAAGTGCATTGCCGCGATACCCTATGCTTCAGCCATTTGATTTTACACAAGACAGTATGGATATACTTCTTCGATATGAGGAATTATTTCAAAAGCAATCCCAATGTAAGAGAGAGTGGAGAGAACAAAGGTAAAGGGGATTGGTAAAAGGAGGGGGGAGAAGAATTATAGGAAATGTTGTTTTCCCAGTTTATAGAAGACCGGAAAAGAAAGCATTGATATCCGTATGAAAAATTTTAGCGAGAGCGACAAGCTCAGATACCTTGATGTTCATACGGTTGGTTTCCAGTTTTGCATAGGTACTTTTGGACATGGGGATACCCATCAGATTCAGTTTTGCAATGACCTGGTCTTGCGTAAGTTTATTTTGGTAACGGATGGTTTGGATATTTTTGCCGATATCCATGTCTGGTCTGATTTTTTGCATGATAAAGTCCTCTCATCTTAAAAATGTTTCGTAATAAAGAAACTTTATATTGATTTTACTTGTTCCACTTTTTATAATGTTTCGTAATAAGGAATTATTTATGCAAAGGGGAATGATTATGCATCAGAGCGATATAGAACGGTTTGCTTTCCTGTTTTTATGCGGAAAGCGTGACAGGGCAATCCTGCTGGGAAAAGAAAAAATGACATTTTCTGATTTGGACAGGCTGACTTATGTTACCGATTTCCTTGGCCTGACAAGATTGAACCTGGATATTTGGAATTATTATGGAGAACAATTCCGGGAACATTTTCAAAGACTGGAACAGTTATATGATGAAACCTGCAGCATTGTTTCTTGTGATATAACCGAAGTTGATTTATATTTGCAGGATAGGTGGGTACAGGAATTTTGTAACAATGTACCAGACAGAAAGATCCGGAAGGAACTAAAAGAATTAGTCCAAAAGATATATAAGGAAAAGGGAATGGAAAACCCGGAAGAGACAGGCATCATTTAGGTGTCTGTCTTTTCTTTTGGAAGGGAGGTGATAGAAAACGTGAGTATCAGTATCCATGAGTTATTGGCAGTAGCCAGGGAGTCGGAGGGTGTGAAGGCAGTACAGGGAGATGCCATGCTATGTGAGAAACGGTTTGCACCGGATACCCGGTATATGGTGGAGTTTTTGGTGTTGAAGCAGACGGAGAAGTTTGGGGAAGCGGGAATATATCATCGTTACTTTTTAACAAAGAAAGCATATTACGAAATGGTGGAGCTGCAGAATAGGGGAATCCTCCGTTTTCAAAGACAGGCTCTTGTTTTGGAAGGAACATTGCATTATCTTCCAGTCCAGACATTTTTTCGAGACCGGGAGTAGGAAGAACAACGGGCTGGAAAGAAAAGAATGCCTGCCGGGGCGCGCCTCCGGGGAGCAAGGGTTCTTTCACTGGGAATTTTTCGTAGAACAGAAAAGAAGGGAGTGGTAAGCGATGATTATCGGAATCGATCATGGATATTACGCCATTAAAACAAAGCAGGTGTGTTTCCCCACAGGGATCATCCGGTATGAGTATGAACCCTATACCATGCAGAATGTCCTCCAGTACAGGGGAGAATATTATGTGTGTGGGACTGGGAGACAGACATTGGTAAAGGATAAGACCGCCAACGACAATTATTATCTTTTGACGCTGGCAGCACTGGCACAGGAGATTCGAAAGCGAAAGGGGGAAAGGACAGCGAAAGTTGTTCTTGCAGCTGGGCTTCCCCTTACCGGGTTTGGAAGGGAAAAACAGAAATTCAAGGAGTATCTGTTTCGGAAGGAACAGCCAATCCGTTTCTTATATGAAGGGGAACGCTATGAGATCCAGATTGAGGATGTGAAACTGTTCCCCCAGGGATATTCAGCCCTGGCTCTTTATCCAGAGTATTTAAAAGATGAGCCTTCTGTGCTTCTTGTTGATATCGGAGGCTGGACGGTGGACTTGATGCGGCTTGATAATGCTGTTCCTAACGCAGCTACCTGTAGAAGTCTGGAACTGGGTGTCATCCGTTGTATGGATGAGATCAGGGAACAGGTAAGGAGAAATACAGGGCTGTCGGTAACGGAGACGCAGATCGAGCGTGTCTTACATGGAAAACCCAGCAGCATGCCTGCGGAAGTGGTGTCTTTGATTGAGAGGCAGGGCAGGCTTTATATTGAAAAAATCCTGTCTGCGATCACCGAGGCAGGCTTTGACCTGCGGGCAGTCCCTTCCGTTTTCATGGGAGGCGGTGCTGCTATTTTTAAACACCGTGTAAGCGAGCAGGACCGCCTGTGTCGCCCAATTTACCTGACGGACGTCCATGCCAACGCTGCCGGATATGAACGGATTGTGGGGCAGATGAGGACGCTGTGAGCCGCCCGGTCTTTTCCTTCCGCCCAAACCTTAAGAACCCGGAACATGAAAAAGCGTGGCAGCTTTTGATGGAAATTCCGGCAGGGCAGAGGAACCAGTATCTGGTGGATGTGATCCTGGAACAAGAAGAGAGGGAAACTTTAAAAAGACTCATTCAGGAGGCTGTCCGGGAAGCGTTAAAATGTGGCGATGTGGAACGGATGCCAGCACAGGAAAAGGAAGAAATTCCCGGTCAGATGCTGGATTTTTTATTTCAGATGGAGCAGGAGTAAAGGGGGTGAGGCCTATGGGCAAGGAAAGTATGGCATTGTTGGATATGCTTTGGTTTTGCATACATTTGACATGGATTCTTTAGTGGGTATTGTGAATAGCTTTCTTTCAAATTTGGGTGTATGTTGTGTATAACAAAACGAAAGGGGAAAACGCTTATGGCAGAGATGAAGAACCTATGCGGAAAGATCCCGGTGGAATTACATGAGAAGGTACGAGCCGAGATCGAAGAAAGCGAAACGAGTACACAGATATTTATCCGGCAGGTGATCGAAGAACACTTTAACAGACTGGAGAACAAAGGAGAAGAGAGCATGGAAAAAAGAACATTAGCAGTACAGGTCACAGAGGAATTATTCCAAAGAGTCAAATGGGCAGTCGCAAAGGAAGGCATCAAACAGAAAGATTTTATCATCCGCATCATTGAAAAAGCGGTGGAAGAGGTAGAAGCTAAATGGCAGGAACTAGATCAGCCGGAGGAAATCGAAGAAACAGATAATCTGGAAGAAGCGGAAGATCCTAGTGAAGAAGAGGTGGTGGAAGCCGCAGAGGAAGAGACGGATGCAGAAACTTCTGAGGATGCAGAGGAAGAAGAGATTCCAGAATCAGAAGAAGAAACTGAAGAGATCGCATAATGCCAAACAAATAGAACTATAAAACCAGCAGGCGGTGTGGGAGAAAAACCATGCCGTCTGTTTTTTTATTCAGCAAAGGAGGTTGATAGCCGCAACCATTCGATTTTTTGATTTATTCAGCGGGATCGGGGGATTCCGGGAAGGGTTAAGACGTGCAGGCGGTTTTTCCTGTGTGGGACACTGCGAGGTGGATGCTTATGCGGATAAGAACTACCGATTGCTGTTCGACACAGAAGGGGAGTGGTTTTGCAATGACGCAAGAACAATCGAAACTGAACGAATGCCGGACTTTGATCTTTTGTGTGCAGGATTTCCTTGCCAGGCATTCTCTATCGCCGGAAAGCGGGAAGGATTTGCAGATGCCAGAGGAACTCTGTTCTTCGAGATTGCCAGACTGGTTGCAGACAAGCGACCTGCGTATTTCATCCTTGAAAATGTTCCCGGACTGCTTTCGCATGACAAAGGCAGGACGTTTCACACCATCCTCAGTACGTTATCTGAGCTGGGGTACGGTGTGGAATGGAAAGTGCTTAACAGCAAGGATTTTGGAGTCCCCCAATCCAGAAAACGGGTGTATCTTGTCGGATATCTTGATCGAAGATGTGCCGGAAAAATATTACCTTTCCCAGCAGCAAATGGAACGCCTCTTGTACAAATCCAGACAGGAAGGCAAGGGGAACGGATCTACAACGCCGAAGGACTAAGCTGTACCCTGACCTCCGGAGCCGGAGGCGTGGGCGGTAAGACAGGGTTGTATGAAGTAGGTGTTCCCATCACGGAGAATACCAAGCAGGGATATAAGATGGCGTATCCGGGAGACAGCATTGACTTAGGATATGCAGGCATGAATATCAGAAGAGGGCGTGTGGGGCATCAGATCGCCCATACCCTTACCACAGGAATCCAGCAGGGAACGCTTCATTTTGTGGATCTGTCTGTGCCGCCTCTTGTCACAGAGCAGTGCAGGTGTCTGAATACCAGACAGTCCGGCATCCATAATCATAAAGGGGAATGCTCCGGTGTCTTAAAAGAGGAAGGTGCCAGGGCAGTGCTGACTCCGGGAAGGGAAGAAACCCGGCAGAATGGCCGAAGGATGAAGGAGCCGGAAGAGCCGATGTTCACTATTACTGCCACAGACCGGCATGGAGTTGCCTATCGGGGCAGAATCCGGAGGCTGGTGCCGAGGGAGTGTCTGCGGCTGCAGTGGTAAATAATCTTCCATTGGGTTCTTATTATATGAAAGAAACCATAGCAGGCGACCATTTCGTATTGAACCCGGAACAGAAAGAATTTACCCTGACCGCAGAGGATGATACTCAGGCAGTTGTTTATGAAGGGGTTGCTTATAAAAATGAGCGACTGCTTTATCAGAATTATGTGGTCATTCCCCGGCAGAATCGAGAACTGGTGGAGGAGTTAAAAACCTGCTTCCCGGAGGACATCCCTCCGGGCGGGGGCTCTCCAGGAGAGAAAGAGGAACAGGCTGGAAGAGAACCGGAAGTGTCTGCCGTTGACCTTCGATCCCTCCAGCGCCAGTATCCGGGTGTTCGTGGCTGGCTTACGATCCCGGAGGTTGGGATCGATTATCCGGTCATGCAGAGCAGCCGGGAAGATCCGGAGTATTATCTGCGGAGGGATTACCGGGGAAACTACGACATCAATGGAAGTTTGTTCCTCCAGGCAGACTGTATTTTGGGAGAATCAAAGAATCTGACTATCTACGGTCACAACATGAACAGCGGGGCGATGTTCGGGAATCTGGACAGGTACGCCTCCTATGATTACTGGAAAGCACATCCCAGGGTGTTCTTTCAGACGCCGGAAGGCATGGAAGAGTACAGGATAGCGGCAGTATTGAAAGCTGATGTGTCCATGTTCGACTTCCAACAGACATCTTTTCACAGTCCGCAGGAATTGGAGGCTTATGCAGCACAGGCGAAAGCGCTGTCGCTGTTTGAAACAGGGGTAGCTGGTGCAGGTTTTGAGACAACCCTGACGCTGGTAACCTGTTCTTATGAGTGGAAGGAGGCCCGGAACATCCTTGTGGCAGTAAAAGCAGAACCTGAAAGGTGAGAAGTGTTCAAAGGTGGGTACTTTCTTCAGCTCTCTGGATGTATCCTGCGGTGCTCTGAATCGATCTCCTGCCGGAAGTGTTCAAAAGTACCCGAAAAGTGCAGTATGTGAGACAAGCTGCAACGGGAAGTGGCGATACGGAACAAAAAGTGTTCGAAGTTAAGGGATGTGCAACAGGTTGTGGCAACTTGTGTAATCTTGTAGTATGGCGGAAGTGTTCAAAGGCAGGTGCTTTTCCAGCTCTTTGGTGGCTTTCTGGAACTGTATATTCCGGGGAGTGTTTGAAAGTATCCGAAAAGTGCAGAATGTGAGACAAAACACAGATCGGGAAAAATTATAAAACCATAAAAAAAGAGGAGTTGTGTAGATTTTATATGATAAAAAAGGCATTCTATATACCATAGTTTTCTGGAAAAATCAATAGTAATTTAGAAAAAAGTGTGGTAGAATGAAGCAAGCAACAAATGAGGAGAGTGAAAGAGCATGATGAACAAAGAGGTTTATTTGAAAAATGTGGCTGAGAGTCTGGCCTTATTAAGTCGGGAAGTGTCTATCTTGAATGCGGTAAATCTCTATGATATTAACATCGTTGCAGAAGATTTCTTTCCCGGATTATTGAATCTTATCTATGGATATGAATTGAAAAATGCAAACTATTTGGAGAAAAATGCCCCGGCGATTGATTTGGTAGATCCAAAGAATAGGATAGCAGTTCAAGTCACATCAGATAATAGTAGTACAAAGATTAAGCATACGATAGAAGAATTTAATAAAAACAAAGCGTATCAGAGCTATGATAGATTGATTGTGCTGATTTTGACACAGAAGAAAAAATATTCTTCCAATTTTGATACACAGGGAATGTTTTCATTTGAAAAAGAAAGAGACATTTGGGATGTAGAAAAACTGATGCAAGATGTTCGAGAGTTGGAAACAGAACAAATAAAAGCAATCAGTAATTACCTGTCAGCAGAATTGTGTAATAAATATTATTCAGTGAAAGAAACGCAGGCCAGTGAAGTGGACACGATCATAGATTTGATAGAGTATATTTCGCAACACAGAAAAGTAAAGAAGCCTTGTGAGACAACGGTAGATCCGGAGTATAAGATTTATAAAAGGTTTCGGGATTTTGCAGATAGATTGATTGCGGAATATACGACACTTTACACCATTTATGGGGAAGCGTTGAAGATTGTAAATGAAACGCTGGGGATCGATGAGGCACAAGACATTATTATTATGTTCTATCTGCAGGATATCAGCGTACAATTTTTGGAAGAAGAGCAGGATAATCCGATTGCTGCATTGAATAAACTGGTTACATATTTTGAAACAAAATTAAGCGCGAATGGTAAAAAGTATGACCGTTCTGCAATTAAATTCTATCTTGTCAACGAAATGATTAAATGTAGGGTATTCCCAAACGAAAGGAGTGAGTATGATGCTGGCAAGTAGCAATGCACTGAAATCTTCCGCAATGTATATTGGCTATCTCATACTCAAAGAGATAAAAAAGCAGGAAGCTGGGAAGATTTCTATTTATGATGTATCTAAAGCATTGAAAAAGGCGGGGATCACAAGCAGCAGACAGTTGATTTTGGGTCTTTCCTTTTTATATTCTGTTAATATTGTCGAATTTGAGGAGGCGAATATATGGGTAAAGAAATAAGTCGTATTCGTCTCAATCGGCTCTATTCAGAAAGTAATATTTTTGAAGAGATTTCTTTTCATGACGGAGTCAATATTATATTAGGCGAGAAATACGATGATAGTTCTGTAAAAGGTCGGAAAACAAATGGTGTTGGAAAGTCTATGAGTATTGAGTTTTTAGATTTTGGTTTCTTGAATGATTATGAAAAATCAAGAATTGCAAAAATACCGAAAGAAGTATTTCCGTTAGAAGAAAACGTAATATTAGATCTGGATATAGGGGACGAAGCGATCACGATAAAAAGAAACCGGAAACAAGCGGATCAGCCTGTAATCATAAGAGAAGGGAGAACGGTATCTTTTGATAAACTTCAGGATGCAAGAGAATATCTGACAGGGCTTATTTTCCCAAAATTAAATGGGAAGAAAGTACCTAGTTTCAGAAATCTCTTTTCAATTTTGATGCGGGATGAACGTTCGGAATTCACAGATATCATCAAATGCCATGATTTGACGAAAAAGATTCCGGATGATTTGAGCGCTCATTTGTTTTTGTTGGGATTTTCTTTAGAGGCATATAAAAACACTTTAGAAACTATAAAGGAGATAGAGGCAGTCAATACCGTTATTGCAAAAGATAAAAAAGAATTGACGCAAGAAGGAAAAAAGAAAATTTCAGATGTTAAGGCAGAATTAAATGCATTGGAAGATGAATTACAAAAATTGGAAGATGCGATTGAAAGTTTTAAAACGAATGAGACTTTTGATTCTATGGAGGCAGACCTTATTGAACTGGAGGATTTGCTGGATCAGTTGCGTAAACGCCAAAAGGCTTTGCGATATGACTATGAAAAAATCAGAAAAATGCCAAAGCCGGAGCAGATTGATGACAGAGAAATCGAATTGGTCTATAACCAATTTAAGAGCGAGTTGGGAAATGCAGTAGTAAAATCTTTAAATGAGGTCGTAGGTTTTAAGAACAAGATAGAAGAATTCCAAAGAACATTGGTAAACCAAAAGGCAAAGGAATTGGAGAGCCAATTGAAAAGTATTGCGGAACAAATTCGGGTACTGGATGATGAATATTCAGAGAAACTGAAAGTCATCGATAAAAAAGGAGTGCTAAAGAATCTAAAAGTAAGTTTAAAGATTTATGAGGCGAAGAAGGATTCCATTTCTCATACGAAGTTTTTGTTTGATCAATACGAAAAGAATGAGAAAAAGAAAAGAATGCTGAATTTACAAAAAACCCAGCAACTCATGGAAATTGATAGTGAGATTGAGCAAAACAAAGAAATCATGGATGACTTTATTGATACCATTTTGGAAATCCATGAATCCATTATGGGAAATAAGGAATGTTCGTTTAGCCTCCAGACTGTTGATAAGGCACGAAAGAAAACACCAGTTGAGTTGACGCTTCGTATTTACGATGATGGAAGCCATAGTGTAGACAGAACAAAGGTGTTCATTTATGATATGGCGTTATTATTTAATCAATACACCAGAGACAGGCATCCGTTGTTTTTGGTACATGACAACATTTTCGATGTGGATCAAGATACGTTAGTTCAATGTTTAAATTATATTTATAAGCAGGAAGAGCAGTATCAGGATTTTCAATATATCCTTACGTTGAATCGGGATAAAATCGAAAATGAAGAACAGCGGAAATTAATCCAGATGGATATTGATGAACATCAGGTAGCTGTGTTTACGAAAGAAAAGAAATTTTTAGGACGGAACTATCAGGAAAAATAGTAGCGTATGTAGAAGGAATGTTTTGTTCTAAGTTTGGAGGTATTTCATGCATTTAAGAAAAGCAGCGGAAGATGTTTCAGTTTTGAAAATGCGATGTTCTATTAATGCAGATACTATGACGAAAGCAGAACTTCACCAAAAGCTGAAAACAGGATACCGAGATATTGGGAAAGGAAGAGTGAGAAACGCTTCGAAGGCTTTTGAAGAATGGCAGAGAAAATGTGAAACCAGTGAATAGTGAAAGGATGAAAATATGCAGATTGAGATTCAAATACCGAAAGCTGTTTTATTTGATGTCAAGTATACGGTAGAACAAGCAACCAATTTTGCAAAGAAAGAAGTTGCACTTGGATTCTATATGCAAAAAGGGGTGTCAGTTGCACTGTGTTCACAGATTGCAGGTATGTCGGAGAAAGAATTTCTAGTAGAAGTAAAAGATAGGAAATAGTTTTTGACAAATCTGTTAAAAAAAAGTATGATAAAAAGTAATCGCACTACAGAAACTTGCGAAGCCTGTAGTCTGGAAGGTTTCTTCGGGAACCTTTCGTTATATATGGTAAAGTCATGATTAAATTTCACAGTGAAGTAATTAAGAACTGTGAGATGTGATAAAAAATGAAGCCGTAGGACCGCAAGGTATAGCTTCTGGAGGCTCCCCAGTTTAGCTGGGGAGTTTTTCTTTATCATATTTTAAAGAAAACAGAAAATGAAAACAAAATAATAAAGAGACCAGGCAGGATATGTTCCCGTGAAAAGGAAGGTATCCTGCCTTTTTTGCATGAAAGTCTAACTATTAAAAGTCAAGGTTAAAATGAAGATTTTTTGAGTAAATTGCA
>OKCG01000532.1_pt1 | contig 14635 bp, 9 predicted proteins | sample 1609991 | NCBI WGS metagenome assembly OKCG01 (sample SAMN04436606, study PRJEB24849) | human gut metagenome | biome: human gut; feature: NICU; material: stool | host: Homo sapiens | place: USA: Saint Louis, MO | collected 2010-01-15
TGACATTGAACCTCCTATGTTGAAATGTTGTGGTTGCCAGACCAACTTCATTTTATCACTAGGAGGTTCTTTCCTTTTCTCTAAGAAATTTTACTGACCCCAAGTTTAACTGGGGGTTTAGTCATGCCTATTCGGCGTACAACAAAAAAGACGTAACACCAATGGTATTACGCCTTTTTCGTATCTATAGAGTTTGTCATGAGAAGGTATTGTATCAGATACATATATTATTAACGATCAATTAGAACGCTGGGATGATAGCTCCCTTGTAGTGTTCTTCGATGAACTTCTTAACTTCTGGAGATTGTAATGCTTTAGCTAATTTTTGGATAGCTGGTTTATTTTCATCACCAGGGTTAACAGAAAGAAGATTTGCATATGGAGAGTCAGCTTTTTCTACGAATAAGCCATCTTTTGTAGGATTAAGACCAGCTGGCAACGCATAGTTAGCATTGATTACAGCTGCGTCTAAGTCTTGAATGGAACGAGGAATTTGAGCTGCTTCTAACTCAGTAATTTGGATGTTTTTAGGATTGCTAGTCACATCGAATGGTGTGTTAGTCAAACCTGTTGGATCTTTCAATGTTACTAGACCAGCACTTTGCAACAAGAGAAGTGCACGAGCACTGTTTGTTGGGTCAGACGGGATAGCTACTTTTGCACCATTTGGCAAGTCTTTCAAGTCTTTAATTTTTTGAGAGTAGATAGCCAATGGTTCGATGTGAACTGGTGCAAAGCTTACAAAGTTTGTACCATGATCTTTATTGTAGTTATTTTGGTAAGGTACGTTTGCAAAGAAGTTTGCATCTACTTCATGGCTAGATAGAGCCATATTTGGTTGGATGTAGTCTGTAAATTCAACGATTTGTAAGTCTACACCTTCCTTAGCCAAAATAGGTTTAACTTGTTCTAAAATTTCAGCATGAGGTACAGGATTTGCGGCTACCTTTAATACCTCTTTAGAGCCACTAGAGCTCGCGTTATTTGTGGAAGAGCCACAACCACTAATCAATAAGGACGCACCTAGTACGGCCGTCGCTGCTAATGCTAACCATTTTTTCATGTAATCCTCCTATCTACGATGAAAACCTACATCTCGGACGAGGACTCATACGTATACAACATTCGTAGATATTGTAATAAATCTATTTTTCTTAACTTGTATCTACATTTAATTATTTAATAATTTCGATGTTGTAAGTATAGCAATTTAATTCCCACTCGTATAATTGTTTTTACATATCAATTAATATAACCTTAATCTATAGCAAGATAAGAGTAATTACATTTAGCTATGCCAAGTACATAAAAACGGTACTAAGATGATTCCCCGTACTACTAGGTAATATACCTAATAGCTAAAATCATACTTAGTACCGTTATAAATGTCACCCTATATAATAAACAATATAATCAAAATCAAAAAATCAACTTATAGAGTTGACGTTGTTTGCTCGATAGAAATAATTACAGGTGCTGATAATTTAGCCTCTAACCAAGCTTTTATTCGTTCCAAATCTGCATCAGATATAGTGGATGTAGTATGGATAATCACCATATAGCGACTCGCTTTAGGCTGTTCTAGATTATCTATTAAAGGCATGCCTTCCACTTTGCTTACAAACGGGAATAACGCCTTTGCTTCAGCTTCTGTCGTTTTCATAGTATTTATAGTATCACTTACTAATTGATAAGTCGGCTGGTACAGATTACTCAAGTTTTTATATGTTTCAAGATTCTCTGAAGATTTATTCAAGTTTGTCTTATCCATAGTAGATTTTTTCTCATCTACGCTATTAACAAATCGTAATGTATAAGGCTGCAAGTACTCATCCTTCTGTAACTTGTCATCCAACTGGGCTTGCTCCTCTGAAGTTACAGGAGCTCCTATAACTACTATGTCTACTAGCTTATTCGTTTGATCCAATGAATAATCAATCACTTGTCGACGTCCATCTTGATTAATATCATTCTTAATAAACTGCTCCATATGATTTGACTCAGAATACTTGATGGTCATATCATAGCCTGCATAAATACTTGGTATAGCCATAATAAGACCAATCACGAGAAATATTAGCTGGTTACGACGAATAAGCTCTTCGTCTTGTTTATGGAATGGCAAACGATATACACCTTTTAAAACAATAAAAGATGCAAAGAAGATGAAAAATGCATTTATAAAGAATAGATACCCAGCCCCAAAGAAATAATGCCAATTTCCATTAGCCAGTCCATATCCTGCCGTACACAGTGGTGGCATAAGTGCAGTCGCAATCGCTACCCCTGGTATGACATTATCTAAGGTCTTACGCGTTTGACCAATAATCCCAGCTAACCCACCAAATATAGCAATGAATACATCAAAAATATTCGGTTCTGTACGCGCTAATAGTTCAGATGTAACTGTCTGAACGGGGGAAATATAAAAATATAAAGCAGATGCCAAAACAGCAATCATAATCTGTAAGGACAATCTTAAAATAGCACTTTTCACAACTGTAAAATTAAGCGTAGCGAAGCCAAAGCCAGTTGCTAGAATCGGTCCCATCAACGGCGATATAAGCATAGCACCAATAATAACGGCTGTACTATTCATATTCAACCCAATAGAGGCAATAAACATGGAGAGGATCAGGATAACCAAAGCAGGTCCCTTAATCTTAGCCCCACCTATCAACCTTTTAGCAATGGTTGCATCATCGGCTCGCTCAAAATGTATATCAAAGTATTTATTTATTTCCATTCTTCTTCCTTATAATTTCATCAGCTCTGCAAAGGTGCCCACATTTACAAACATATGCTGCGTTGTTTTTAGCATTTGAACCATCAAGATGGCCCCCGTGCCTTCTCCCATCGACATTTGTGCTTGAATAGGAACCATGTCTTGAGTGATCCCCACCTCAGCCAAAGCGATTTCCGTACCTTTTTCTTTAGAATAATGCGATGGCAATGCATAGTCCTTAATACGAGCGTTTATGTGCGTTGCACAAGCAGCTGCCACAGATGTTATAAAGCCGTCAATAACAAAAGGCTTTTCAAAATCTACACAAGCTAGCATCGCCCCAAGAATAGCGGCAATATCAAAGCCCCCAACATGAGCTACGATTTTACGAACTCGGTCAGGCTCATGTTCAGAAGCCATATTGTTCTTATGATGCTCTAAAACAGACCGAACAAAATCAATTTTACGCTTCATCAGCTCTGGTTTGTCTGGCCAGGAACCAGGGCCCACGGTTTCCGTTGGCTTAGCTCCAGTTAATGCAGACAAAACACAAGCAGAGGTTGTTGTATTACCCAAGCCCATTTCACCAAAGGAGAACAGATTGATTCCTTGTTCTACATAATGTTGAATCCGTTCATATCCAGCTTGAAAGGCGCTATTAAATTCATCCTCAGCCATGGCAGGATGGTTCAAAATATTCTTTGTACCCTTCGCTACTTTGCGATTCACACCGATGCCATCATCTGAGGCAATGCCTACATCCACGACCTCATAAGGAATATTATTAAAGTTGCAAAATTGTGTGGCTGACGAGCGACCGAGTAACATATTACGGGATTGCTTTTGTGTCACCTCATAGTTATAGCCCACATAGCCTTCTATATTGCAACCATTATCGGCAGAAAATATGATATGCTGTGGTCGAATTTCACCATTAATCTCGCCCCATGCCGTACAAATCTTACGGAAATATATTTCCCATAAACCAAGACCACCTGGGATAAGGCATTTTGGTTGGAGAAATTTATTTAATTGTTTCTCTATCGGTAATACTGACTTATCTTTCATTTTATTCTCTAATCCGCACCTAATATGCCAACTAGCCTTCTATTAATTCGATATTATTCTATCTGAAAGTATAACATAAAATGCATATCTAGTAATGTGACTATTATTAGTTTTTAGAAGTATAATTTAGTTTTGAAATATAGTATTCTAACGGCATTATTTCTAATCGAAATTATCATTACACAATTACAACTACTCTAGTAGATAAAAAAGGTTATCCCCTTACAGGATAACCTTTTTTATCTATATAATGATGTATTTCTTACGCTTCTTTTCCCTCTAGAATTAAGCACCTTGGAATTGAGGCATATCGTCGCCACTAGAGTCGTCCAATTTACCTTGAAGGTCATGGTCAACCATGGCACATACAGATGCATCAGACCATACGTTTTCAGCGGTTTCAATCATATCGATAATCGTATAGATTGGCAAGATGATACCAAGCAAACCAATTGGTGCACCGATGGAACTCATCAAGGATAAGGTTAAGAAATAACAACCCATTGGAACGCCCGCATTACCAATCGCAGCGAGAACAGCAATAAATAACCAGGCCACCATTGTGCCCATAGTCAATTCCATTCCCGCATTTTGCATTACGAATAAAGATGTGACAAGAATGAAAGCTGCGCAACCATTCATATTAATAGTTGTACAAATTGGCAATACGAAACGAGCTACTGCAGGATGAGCTTTCAAATTATCCTCAGCAGATGCTAATGTAACAGGCAATGTTGCAGCAGAAGATTTAGTAAACAACGCAACGGCTACGGCTGGGGACATTTTGCGGAATACATCCACAGGGTTCAAACCGCGGAATAACAAGAACAATGGAATTACGATAAAGAATTGGATCAAGTTACCACCGATAACAACAGCCGTATATTTACCTAAAGCACCAACAATTACGCCCGCTTCGATTTGCGCAGATAATTGACCTGCAAAGGCGAGGATACCGATTGGCAATACATAAAGTAATGCTTTAATCAATGTAAATAGTAATTCTTGTAAACCAAATAAGACTTTCAACACCGCTTCACGATTTTCAGTGCGTGGCATGAACGCAAAGGCTAAACCAACGGAAGCAGAAATAAACATTACAGACAATACATTGGCTTGTAAGTATGGTTGCAAGATATTGTTTGGAATAACAGATAAGAAATGATCGTAATACGTAACATTGCCAAGTTTTTCAGGCACTTGAGCCGCACCGGCACCGATTACATCAATTGGCAAATTACCTGGTGCAATCCACAGGAATAAGCCAAGTCCTACAGCTGCTGCACAAATCGTGGTTAGCAAAGTATACACTACGGCATGACCAAAGATACGACCTGTATCCTTTTTAGCACCTAGCATGGATAATGTAGTAATTACTGCTAAGGATACGGTTGGAATTGCGATAAATTGAAACAAACGGGTAAAGATCGCTGCAATAAAATTAAAGAGCTCATTTAAAGCCGGAATATGTTGCCATCCTAAGATAGCGCCTATGATGAGAGCTCCCATCCATAAAATGAACTGACGCAATTTTCCTTGTCCACGACTTTTCAAGGTAATCTCTTGCGCTAGGGCATCGACATTTTTGTTGTTTTGATCTGCCATGATAACACCTCTCTACAAACTAAACTATATGAGACTATAAAAAGAAACCCCAGCCCTAGGGCTGGGACAGTGAATATCCGAGTCTCTCTTTTATTCACATTATAGAGATATGATTTAAAATTTTCAATTCCAATATTTGAACACATTATAATATATTCAAGTATTATTTCAATTTTTTATAGACTTTCTAATAAAAACTAATGATACATATCTATATCTACAGTAATCATTCGCGTTCGCTCTGGATTAAACATAAAGTAAATGACTCTAGGCTGATCATGATCAAAGTTATGGTAAACAACATATACTATATATTTCTCAGCTGATATCCGAGTACTATAATAATAATCTTCCTTAGGATCATCACCGATACTCTGTGTACCATCAATTACCCAGGGAAATAATTTCCAGTTTTGTCGTTGAACGGTAATAATCTCATAATATTCATTCACGTCACTAACTAATAAATTTCTATCCTTTGGATATGTAAATGAATTAAGTGCTTTAAAGGTACTATCATTTTTCCTGCCATTTACAAACGAATACCAAGCATGAGATTTAACAGTTTCCTCATACTGTGAAATAGTAGCTTCATCACCATCTAATACCAAGCAACTATAACTCCCACCCAATCCAATTACCTCAGCAGAAGAAACCACTTTCAAGCTCTCTGGTAAAGACTTAGGTGTTTGTAATGGAGCCGGAATATACCCCGCTTTAGATGAGGGCCATGTAGAGTGCCACTGTTTTGTATCATAATGAGATACCCCTATAGCAGAAAATGCTAAATTAACAGCTAATGTGGGAAGCATACACAGAAAAAAGATTACATAAAAATATGTTAAAAATCTTTTTCGTATAGCTTTCTCACTATCAATTACTCCACATTTTTCAAACAATAACACAATCGTAGCTACTAACAAAATCAGATAGTATAACCCAGAATATGATATCTCATCCGAAAACAAAAATGTTAGTACCCAAATAATTATAAAGAACCATATACTTTTTCTATATGGAGGCTCAGTAAACAAATTCTTTAAATACATTAAACACTGTCGCATATACACTCTCTACAATCGAATTTGTAAAAGTCTTAAGTATTTTAATTCGACTGATAAAACACAGCTCGAGTCCCATCATCATTGATTAACAGTTCTACAAAATGAGGCCTTTTTATATCACCATTATCTACAAATACATATAGTCTATGATTACGAACGGAGCTAGTACTTTGATTAACCACCGTTTTTGTTTCTTTTCTAGGTGCAAAGCGCAACCATTCAACAAAATCTCGCTTAGGTAGATTTATTGGCTCTTCATTTATACTTTCAATAATATTATATTCACTCGGATGAGATATTGACGTTTTTCGTTCTCCCGTATTTAAATCACGTAAAACACCATGCTTATCGATTTGTACTTGATAAGTAGCTTGTGCCTTTGCAATTTTCTCATACTGTGCAATAACTGCAGGGTCCCCTTCTAAAACGGTATATTTCGTAGGATATGCACCCGCCCAAGCTAAGTCATCACCAGATGCTGAGGCTCTAATAATCCCTTCTGGAAGTACACTAGGACGCTTTAATCCTTCTGGTAATTCATCACTATCAGGCCAACCACGTTTCCAATCCATCGTACTAAACTCAAAACCATCAGTTTGATCACGAGTCGTTTGAGTATCATACTTAAGCCAATCAGCTACAAGCCAAGATATACTAAGGGTTATGACAATAAATAAACCGCAAGCTAGTCGGCTATGGGCTTTTTCAGATATGGTTCGTTTCTTAAAGCGACCATATTGCAGTAACACACTCAATACTATGGCTATACCAAAAACCATGTATGTAATAGGTGCTATGTTAAATAGCGCTACCACAATTGCAAACAACACGCATAGCATAACCGTTAATAGGCCATAAAATCCTTGAAACAAAACTCTCTCCTATCATGACAATACTTAGAACATTTTCTTATACAACATTTCTATATCTTCCCGACTCACATTGGCCATTGTATTAGCAATATTGCCGGTTGCTACGACATACACGTTATCGACAAGCCAAGGAATGTCTTCTTTTGTAAAACCAAGTTCTGTAAGGTTTGTAGTAAGGTCTAGGTCATGTACAATCAAGCGTAATGCTTCACCTAGTTCGGATCCATCTCCGTGGTTGAATATGCGAGCTAAGGCACCAAACTTATCAGGGTTTGCACTCCATGTATATTCCACCGCAACAGGTTCAATAACGGCAAGGCCTACACCGTGAGTAATATCCTTAAGCCCACTGGCAGGATGTTCCATGCCATGAGCAAGTGTTACACCGGCGGTATTAATAACCATGCCTCCAATTGTGCTAGCCAATGTAACGGACTCCCAAGCTTTTGTAAGTTGAGTTTCGTTGAGAACAGCTGATTTACTTTCAGCCTTTGCTTTCACATGTTTATATAGAGGCACAAGATATTGTGCTAACAAAGTTACAGCATAATGAGCTAATGCATCGGTAAAAGGTTGTGCCGTTTTAGATGTATAGGCCTCGATATTATGACAGAGTGCATCAAAGCCCACAGATGCCAATACATGAGGAGGCATAGTGCCCATTACAGCAGGGTCTACAATGGATACCTTCGGAACGATGGCGTTACAACGCAAGGATTTCTTATCTCCTGTTTTGGGATTAGTAAGTACACCAAAGCCATTACCTTCGGAGCCGGTGCCACAGGTTGTGGGAATTACAATAAGAGGCAACGCCTTATCACTGGTTTTACGGTTAAATATATAGTCGTTAATGTCACCATCGTTAACGGCCATAAATGCAATGCCTTTTGCACAGTCCATGATAGAGCCACCACCGATGGCAATGACCATATCACAGCTTTCAGATTTAGCTAAAGTAGCGCCGTCCAATGCAGTCGTTGTTAAAGGATTGGCATCCACTTGATCAAACAATACATGTTCAATATGTGCCGCATCAAGTTTTGCTGTCACACGGTCATATAGTCCAGATTTTTTGGCACTTGTCCGCCCTGTTACGATGAGTGCTTTATTGCCATAATGCTTAACAAAATCAGCAACACTATCGACTTTATCCCAACCAAATTGGATATGTACTGGTAAAAAATAAGAGAACTCCATGTGAACGACCTCTTTTCTATAAATACTAGATCTTAATGTTATTGTAATGTATATTCAGACGCCTGTAAAACCTCATAGGACTTTCACTAGAAAACATGTATACTACAGATAAGAGGGGACATTTATTTTTATAAAGGGAGAGAATCTATGAAATCTGCAATTACACATTTATGGTTTTCGCTGCGTGACCTAGCAACGCAGTCACCTATATTACTGGCATTAATTGCCGTATTTTCATGTACACCGTTTTATCTAGAGCAAGATTGGTTTGCCGATATAAACCTTTGGTTCTATGGGCTGTATTTCTTCATCGTCATACTACAATCATATATAACACGAGATCGAAAGTTCTCCATAGTATATACATTATTAAGCATAGCTATCAGCGTTGGTCTATATACGATTCATGAAACGTACCATCACATACGAGGCATCGAGCTAGCCACAGAAAACATATCATATCTATGGCTGTACTCTATGATTGCTCTATATTTTACATCGCCTGGAGAATACTACATCGGCGAAATCATCAATCGCCTGAAACGGATTGGTATTACCATTGTTACATCAACACTGTACAATGTCGTCATAATCATGACTCTATGGTTTTTCTTCATCATTCTGAACAAACCATTTACCTTTGATGATCTAATCTTTAAAGTACTAGCCGCTATTAATATTTTTATCTGTATGTCCATGCTGTGCACTTATAAAGAGGAGCTTGATGGGCCGCCAGAACCAAATACATTCTATAATGTTGTTTTTGGAATCATACTACCAAAAGCTTCCATCATTACAGGTATTCTAGCTAATATCTACTTGGTATTGATCCTCTTAGGCCTCCGTGAAGATGCACGGTTCCTTTACACATATTATCCGTATGTAGCCATTTTCTATCTATTTTACTTGGCTAGTTTCAGGTCTAGTGAAAGCAGCAAGACACAAAGGATCCTATGTTTCTTATTTATTACGATTACAATATTGTGCTTAATCCTGATTGGCAAGCGCGTAATAAATGAGCCCGTACTCTGGCTCAATACGATTTACGTAGCCGCATTCAATCTAATCTTCTTAGCACATAACTTGTATTCCTTTGTAAAGCGTTTGACTCCATCGATCCATACAACGATTATGGCGCTCGCCCTAGGTGCAGTCCTTTTAATGCCTTTTATCGGTTACACATCCCATCGAGAGTTTACAAACTATACGAAAATTGACGGTCAATGGCACGTATACTTGCCTATTACAGAAACATTTAACCCTGATTTTACAGACTATGGCAGGACGATTATACAGGGGGATTCTTCAAAACCAGGAGAAACGGAAATATATAAGGAACGAAATATTCAGTTTATCAGCTTTACGGCCGTTGAAGAGCCTCATATTATTTCGCTTGTAGGATATAATAAATTCATTTCTAACATCGAATTAGAAGTACGTGAGCCTGCTGATAGTACAGCTGACATACCAACAGCATCCTATGAATCTATCAACTTTAGATTCATCAATGAAGGCCTTGATTTAGAGGTATCTCTACCAAATGGCGTGACCGAGGTTCATCATATATATGAAAAATTTCTCACTGTTTCTAAAACGGCTTCAGATTCAGTCATTATAGAAGGTACGGGATACAAACTCTTAATCCACTCCTACTATGCATATCAAGACAGCGCACGAAGAATTATTTTTAGCGTATTATATAATTAATTATGAAAGCTAGTAATTTAAGGCATCTTCAGCCATATCGACATTTTTTGTAAAACTATATTAAAAAATTTCCAAATGTCAATATTGAATATATAGATTTTTTTCGCTATAATCGTAACATAATGTATAAGCCAAATAAGAAAACTACCATATATAGTAGTTTTCTTATTTTTCTGATTAGACTCAACTTAAAGATATTTTATATAATTCATTCTAATCTTATATATGCTTATACGACTATATTAACAGTTTTATGACTTTTTGCTCTCAAGGGGAACAGTAATGGAGATTATGATCAAGAAACGGGATGGCCATTTCGAGCCGTTGTCCGTTGAAAAAACGAAACGAATGATAGCCTTCGCATGTTTGGGGTTAGATTCTTGTGATCCACTAGAATTGGAAATGGATGCGAAGTTACAATTCGTTGATGGCATGACTACTAAAGAAATTCAAAAAACTTTAGTCCAAACAGCTATCGAAAAAGTTATATCTAAAAAAGACGACGGCTTCGGCAACCAAGTTAATAAAATGAACCAAGATTGGCAGTTCGTAGCAGCCCGCCTATTCTTGTTCGATCTCTATAAAGAAGCCGCTATTACTCGTCGTTACAAAGCATTTGGCTACGGCAACTTCCCAAATCTTGTAAACATGCTTGTAGAAGAGAAAAAATACGCAGACTTCTTCGTTACAGAATACACTGCTGACGAATTGCAAGAGTTAGGCGATTACATCAAACCTAAGCGCGACTATCTCTTCAACTATGAAGGTCTCAAATTATTGGCTGACCGTTACTTGGTAAAAGGCTTCAACAAAGAAATCTTTGAATTACCTCAAGAGCGTTTCATGGCTATCGCAATGCACTTGGCTCTTGTAGAAGGGGAAAACAAAGTAGAATACGCTAAGAAATTTTACGATTTGATGAGCCAACTAAAAATGACAACAGCTACACCTACTTTGGCAAATGCTGGTACACCATTCCACCAATTGTCCTCTTGCTTTATCTCTGGTGTAGACGACAATTTATGGTCTATCTACGACGTAAATAGCAAGTTCTCGCGCGTATCTAAACACGGTGGTGCTCTTGGTATCTACCTTGGTAAAGTTCGTGCATTGAACTCCGATATCCGCGGTTTCAAAAACTCCTCTGGCGGTGTTATTCCTTGGATCCGCTTGTACAATGATACAGCTGTTGCAGTAGACCAATTGGGTAAACGTAAAGGCGGTGCTACAGTAACGCTTGATATTTGGCACAAAGACTTCTACGAATTCGTAGAGCTTCGTACAAACAACGGTGATGACCGCCGCAAAGCGCACGATATCTTCCCTGCTATTTCCGTTCCGAACATCTTCATGGAACGTATGTTAGCTCGTGAAAACTTCACCCTCTTCGACCCTCATGAAATCTTAGCTGTAAAAGGCTACTCTTTAGAGGACTACTTCGATACAGAGGACGAAAAAGAGTTCACAAAACGCTATATCGAATGTGAACAAGATCCTAATTTACACGGCATCGAAGTGCCAGCGTTGGACATGATGAAAAAAATCATGCGCTCCGCTGTTGAAACTGGTACGCCATTTATCTTCTTCCGCGACACTGTAAACGCTGCAAATCCTAACAAACATGCAGGTATGATCTACGCATCCAACTTATGTCACGAAATCGCACAAAACGTTGGCTTTACGAACTTAGCTGAAGAAATCATCAACGAAGATGGTACAATTACTACAAAAACAAACACAGGCGACATGGTTACATGTAACTTGAACTCCATTAGCCTTGGTCGCATTACAGATGAAGAATTAGAAGAAAACATTGCCCTTCAAATTCGTATGTTAGACAATGTTATTTCCATCAACCAAGCGCCAGTGCCAGAGTCTCGCATGACTTCTGATAAATACCGCGCTATCGGTCTTGGTACGTCTGGTTATCACCACTACCTCGTAAACCATGATATCCAATGGGAATCCGATGAACATATCGAAGTAGCGGACAAATTATTTGAAAACATCGCATTCTATGCGATTAAAGCTTCCATGGAGCTTGCTAAAGAAAAAGGTGCGTACCCTGCTTTCAAAGGTTCCGAGTGGGAAACTGGTGAATATTTCACACGTCGTGACTACACATCTGATCGTTGGAAACAACTCGCTGCAGATGTTGCAAAATACGGTATCCGCAACGGTTACTTGATGGCCGTAGCTCCTACAGGTTCTACATCCAACATCGCTAATACAACAGCTGGTATCGACCCTATCTTCAAAAAATTCTTCATCGAAGAAAAGAAAGGTTCTTTCACACCAAAAACGGCACCAGATTTGAACGACAAAACATTCTGGCTCTACAAAGAGGCGCATACTATCGACCAACAATGGTCCATCAAAGCTTGTGGCGTACGTCAACGTCATATTGACCAAGCACAATCTTTCAACTTGTACATTACGCCTCAAATGAAAGCGAAAGAAATTCTTGACCTTTACGTAGAAGCCTACAAACAAGGGATTAAAACAATCTACTATATCCGTAATCAATCCCTCGAAATGGATGAGTGCACTAGCTGCTCCTCCTAATATTGGAAATATAATTGCTATATTTTGCAAAACCTATTCACTATAAATAGAAAGTACCGATTTCGAGAAGGATACTTTCACCAGCACTATAAATCTGATGACGACCTATAGTCGTATAGGTCGCATCATTGTATAAAGGAGTCCTACTATGGATAAAAAACTGATTTTCAACGAACATGGTGACCGTGGCACGCAATCCATGATTGGCGGTAATACCACAAACCTTCGCGAGTGGAATCGTATCAAATACGACTGGGCAAACCAAATGTACCGTACAATGCTCAACAACTTCTGGATTCCAGAAGAGATTTCCTTGAACGAAGACGTTAAACAATTCCCATACTTAACAGATTACGAGCGTCGTGCCTTCGATAAAATCATTGCGTTCTTAAACTTCCTTGATTCCATTCAATCTGAAAACTTACCTAATTTGAGCCGCTATATTACAGCATCTGAAGTGGCATCCTTATTGAATATCCAAGCATTCCAAGAAGAAATTCACGCTCAAAGTTATTCCTACATTTTGGACACTGTAACAAATCCGATTACACGTGACAAAATCTATGACGAATGGCGTACAGATAAAACATTGCTTGAACGTAACCGTTTCATCGCCGATGCATACCAACGTTTCAGCGATGATCCTAGCGAAGCAAATCTCATTCATACAATCATCGCTAACTATATCTTAGAAGGCATTTACTTCTACTCTGGCTTTAGCTTCTTCTACACATTGGCACGCCAAGGTAAAATGACAGCTACATCCACAATCTTTAAATACATCAACCGCGATGAAGTAACTCACCTCGTATTATTCCAAAACATCATCCGCGAGTTACGTCGTGAACGTCCTGACTTGTTCACACCTGAACTAGAAGCAAAAATCACGGACATGATTCGCCAAGGTGCAGAGAATGAAATCGCTTGGGGCCAATACATCACTGACGATAAAATTCTCGGTCTTAACAACGTTCTTATCGAACGCTACATCAAATACCTTGCAAATATCCGCTTAGAAGCAATCGGCTTGCCTCATTTGTATCCTGAAATTAAGGAAAATCCAATGGAATGGATTGAAAGCTTCTCCAACTTGAATAGCACAAAAACTGACTTCTTTGAAGCTAAAGTTACAAACTATACAAAAGCAGCGGCATTTGATTTTGACGATTTAGAATAATAGACGTTATAAAATACAATATCTAAGGACGTACGGACCAATAGAAAAGAGCTAATAGCTATAACGCTATCAGCTCTTTTTTCATGATTATTTAAACCTTAGTTATGAGGAATTGCTGCAAGTTTAAACAGCGCTTTCCTATTTATCTCTAAAAAAACAAAATACTATCATATCAGTCTATCATATCAGTGTATATGTTGCTAGAAATATAGTCCCCAAACGCCACCCTCGTTTTTACAGTTGACACATGGTTATACATTGTAAATTGTATCAATACATTTGTGCGCAAATAGGCCTACACCGTAGATTTTCATTCGCCCCATGAATGTATTCATAATAAGCTTGGTAAAAGCAAAAGTTTTTGTATCCACCCTGTTTCAAACTACCAACTATTATTAGCTTTCAATCAATTCAGTTGTCCAGTTAGCAGACTGCAATAGATTGTCTAATAAGCGGACTTGTTTTGCGATATGATCAGCTTCTTTTTGGACGTCTGCCACATTCACGGTCGGCATTAGCTTAATCTCAGACCCTCTCGCACGGAAATTAATACTACCTGCGCTAGATGCCAATGTTCGATAAGCAGTTAGGCGCAAAGCAGCGCAATCTTTTTCGGCAATGATTTCAGTAATAGATCGACCTTCTATAATAGTTT
>OKCG01000536.1_pt1 | contig 14499 bp, 16 predicted proteins | sample 1609991 | NCBI WGS metagenome assembly OKCG01 (sample SAMN04436606, study PRJEB24849) | human gut metagenome | biome: human gut; feature: NICU; material: stool | host: Homo sapiens | place: USA: Saint Louis, MO | collected 2010-01-15
GTCTGCTCACAAAGTTTGATATAATTATTCAGAAAAATTTGTTTATTAGTTTACAAATTTTAAAAACAGAACCCGCATGCGCGTGGTTCGGGAGGCAGGAGTGAAAGAATGTACAAAATCGTAAGAAAACGCGCCCTCAATGACAGCGTGACTTTGATGGAGGTGCAGGCGCCGCACATCGCCAAAAAAGCGAAGGCGGGCCAGTTCATCATTTTCCGCGTCGATGAGCAGGGCGAGCGCGTGCCGCTGACCATCGCGGATTATGACCGCGAGGCCGGGACGGTGACGATCATTTATCAGATTGTAGGCGCTTCGACAAAGCTGCTCAATACGCTGGAGGAGGGCGATAGTATTCTGGACTTTGTCGGCCCGCTCGGCGTACCCACGCATATTGACCCGAACGCAAAGCGTGTTTGCGTGATCGGCGGCGGCGTCGGAACGGCGATTGCCTATCCGCAGGCCAAAGCGCTGCATAACGCCGGCATCGCGGTCGATATGATCGCGGGATTTCGTTCGAAGGATATCGTGATCCTTGAGGACGAAATGAAGGCTGTCACCGACCATCTGTATATCATGACCGACGACGGCACCTACGGCGAAAAGGGGCTCGTCACAAATAAGCTTCAGGCGCTGATCGACGCCGGCGAACAGTACGACGAGGTGATCGCGATCGGCCCGGTCATTATGATGAAGTTTGTCGCAGCCACCACAAAGCCCTACGGCATTAAGACGCTCGTATCGCTCAACCCGATCATGGTCGACGGAACGGGCATGTGCGGCGGCTGCCGCGTCAAGGTCGGCGGCCAGATGAAATTTGCATGTGTCGACGGCCCGGATTTTGACGGCCATGAGGTCGATTTCGACGAGCTGATGCACCGCAACAGCTTTTATAAAGAGCGCGAGGCTGCGGATCGCGAGGACCCGGCCCATATCTGCCGCCTGACAGGAGGAAAACGCAATGCCTAATATGTCGCCTAAGAAGCATCCGATGCCGGAACAGGCGCCGGATGTACGCAACCATAATTTCGAGGAGGTCGCGCTCGGCTATACGGCTGAGATGGCGATGGAGGAAGCGCAGAGATGCCTGCACTGCAAGCATCAGCCGTGTGTGGCCGGCTGTCCGGTCAACGTACATATCCCGCAGTTCATTGCAAAGGTGGCTGAGGGCGATTTTGCCGGCGCATACCGTGAAATTGCGCTGACCAACGGCCTGCCGGCTGTCTGTGGACGTGTCTGCCCGCAGGAGACGCAGTGCGAGGGTAAATGTGTGCGCGGGATCAAGGGTGAACCGGTTGGAATCGGCCGGCTGGAGCGGTTTGTCGCGGACTGGTGGATGGAGCATGGAGACGGTAAAACAGAAAAGCCTGCCTCCAACGGCCACCGTGTCGCGGTGGTCGGCGCTGGCCCGGCCGGTTTGACCTGCGCCGGCGATCTAGCGATAATGGGCTATGAGGTTACTGTGTTCGAGGCGCTCCAGACGGCCGGCGGCGTGCTTGTCTATGGAATCCCGCAGTTTCGTCTGCCAAAGGAGATCGTCGCGCGCGAGGTTGGCGCGCTCAAGGAGCTTGGCGTCGATATTGAGACAAATATGGTCATCGGCAAGGTCGATTCGGTCGACGAACTGTTTGAGCAGGGCTATGAAGCCGTGTTCATCGGTTCCGGCGCGGGCCTGCCGAGCTTTATGGGCATCGAGGGCGAAGGGCTGCTCGGCGTCTATTCAGCCAATGAGTATCTGACACGCATCAATCTGATGAAAGCATATCGTGAAGGGTACGACACGCCGATTGCAAAATCGAAGGCGGTCGCCGTTGTCGGCGGCGGCAATGTGGCGATGGACGCGGCCCGCTGCGCCAAGCGTATGGGCGCGGACACCGTTTACATCGTTTACCGCCGCTCCATGCAGGAGCTGCCCGCCCGCGCCGAGGAGGTCCATCATGCGCAGGAGGAAGGCATTGTCTTTAAGCTGCTCAACAATCCTGTGAAGATCATCGGCGATGAAAACGGGCATGTCACAGGGATCGAATGTATTGAGATGGAGCTTGGCGAGCCGGACGCGTCCGGACGCCGCCGTCCGATCCCGAAGGAAGGCAGCAATTTTGTGCTCGACGTCGATACGGTCATCATGTCGATTGGAACAAGCCCGAACCCGCTGATCCGCTCTACAACGACCGGCCTGGAGGCGAATAAACACGGCTGCCTGGTGGCGGACGAAAAGGGCGCGACGACAAAGCCCGGCGTGTTCGCCGGCGGCGACGCCGTGACAGGAGCGGCGACGGTGATCCTCGCGATGGGCGCGGGAAAAACCGCCGCGCAGTCGATTGACGAATATATCCGTTCCAAAAATTAAACGTCGGTCATATTCAGAACCTGTATTCACAGCCGGAGGATGCTGGACAGGCTTTTAAAACGGGGCGCTTAAAGCGCCCCGTTTTTCTGTGCCCGGCGGGCTTGGCCGGCGGGCATGATTTTTTCTCCGCGTGCATAGACTTGTCTTATCAGGGATCAGCGCCGGTTTACCGGCAGGCTTGCCCCTACAACCTCAGACAACTGGTTCCAGATAAAGGAGAAGGACGATTATGACGGTTCATACACCCCATCCCCCGCGCAGACGGCCGGGTGTGCCGGTACGCAGCGGAAAAACAAAGGATCCCTACCTGTTTCTGATGACGGTGCAGATTGTGCTTTGTGTTTTGCTTGGCGGCGCGTCATTCGCGTTGGCACAATTGAATCCAACGCTTGCGCATGAGGTTGGCGCGCAATACCGCGCTTATTTAGAACCGGACGGCGCCGGTCTGACGCTGGAATTTCCGTCTGATCTGCCGGCCCGCGTCGGACAGGCAGCCGGCCGTGCGGCCGATTGGCTGTCGCAGAAGGCCGGCGGCTTATTCATGCCGCGCGGTCAGACGCCGCCGGAGGCTGTCGGTTCCACGGCTGATGCACAGCAGCCGGCAGACAGCGAACAGCAGCCATCGGCGGAAAGCATGCCGCTTGACGCCTGGAACGCGTTTGTAAAGGCGCAGGCGGATGACGGCGCCAAAGACGCCGCCTTTGGCGAGACGGAAGCAACAGCACAGACAGCATCCGCACAGCCCGGCGGCGCAGGCGGCTGGATGGACGCAAAGAAGGAGGAAGGCAAGGCCGCGCCGGAAGCCTGCGCGCTCGCTCCAATTTTTGTTTCCGCGCTTGTGGAACCGCCGTCGTCGGGCACAGTGACCTCCCTGTATGGCTGGCGCGAACACCCGATCAGCGGTGCGGATGATTTTCACCGGGGGCTTGATATCGCCGCGCCGGAGGGTGTGGGCGTATATGCCGCGCTTCCTGGGCGCGTAGCCGAGGTGGATACGTCTGCCATTTACGGCAATTACATCACGCTCGACCACGGCGGGGGGCTTCAAACAACCTATTGCCACTGCTCAAAGATTGTCGCGCCTGCCGGCGCGAATCTGCGCCGCGGCGAGCTGCTTGCATATGTCGGCAGCACGGGCATTTCCACCGGGCCACATGTCCATTTTGAAATCAGCCTGAACGGGAAGTATTATAATCCCGCCTGGGTGTTGGACGGGATGGACGGCTATGGGGTTTAAGTTTCATGGGACACACTATTTTTTTACATTTGGTTTTTTTATGGTGCTGGCGCTTTATATGCTGTTTGACCGGACAGGCGCGGGCTTGCCGGCGCTTTGCTGTGTTGCGCTGCACGAGTGCGGGCACATCGCGGCGATGCATTTAGTCGGCGCGCGCGTGACCGATTTGCAGTTCTGTGCGTTCGGCGTGCGTATGAAAAAACAGGGCTTGCTTTCCTATGGACAGGAGGCGGCGGTCTATTTCGGAGGCGCGGCGGCAAATCTTGCCGCGCTGGCGGCGGTCTTTCCGTTTGCCGGCTGGAACTTATTCACAACGGCGAACGCCGCGTTAGCGGTATTTAACCTGCTTCCCATCGGCCGGCTTGACGGCGGCGTCCTGCTGCATCTTCTATTGTGCCGTGCGGGCGGTTTGGAGAGAGCGGATCTGCTGCGCCGGGTGATCGGCTTTGTTATTCTGACGCCGCTGTTTGCGGGCGGCTTTTGGCTGCTTATGCGTGGAAACTGCACGCTTCTTTTTACAGCGGTCTACCTCGCCGTTACGCTTCTGTGCGCATGACCGGTACGAGCCGCCCCGACTGGGGCGGCTCTTGGCAATGCAGGAAAAATGGTGGGGGAATGGGGAATTGTGTTGGGGAAAAATTGGTTGAGACACAATGCGTAATATGGTACAATATGCGCAGTGCAAACGGCAACGCCGTTTGCAGCCCCCTTATGGCGGCTGCCGCTGCAAAGCAGCGGACTGCGCATGTTACACCACAGCCAAAACCGGCTTTGCCGGTTTCACTGCCGCTTTGCGGCAGGCAAGCCCGAATGGGCTTGTTGCTGTGGTATAATAACCGCAAAGCGGTTATTATACGGGGCTATGCCCAACGGCTCGCCGCTTGCGCGGCAACCGCCTTTTGATGGTATGGCCAGGGCGGCTCGCTTGCGCCCCGATGGCCGATTATATCATGTTCGCAAAGCGGCATGGTATTGTTTATATGCCTGTCAGCCCACTGCTAGGCAGGCAATGCTGCGATCAGGGGGCGATGGCTTGGACACAGAGAGCGGTTATTATGTATATATCCTGCGCTGTGCCGACAGGACGCTTTATACTGGTTGGACAACGGATCTTGAACGGCGCCTGACAATGCACAATGCGGGACGCGGCGCTAAATATACCCGTGCGCGCCGGCCTGTCACCCTTGTTTATTGTGAGTCCTTCAACGGAAAAAGCGCGGCTATGAGGCGGGAATGTGCGATCAAGCGGATGACACGCGCGCAAAAATGCGCGCTCATCGCGTGTGGGGATGAAGGACAGGAAGGTAACATAACATGACAATGATTCCTAATTCCGCTGTGACGCATGGCGGACGTTTTCATGCTGATGATGTATTTTCTTCGGCACTGCTCAGATTGCTGAATCCTAAAATTAAGATTCGGCGCGTTATGCGCCTGCCGGAGAACTTTGACGGCTTGGCTTTTGATATTGGCGGCGGCGATTTCGACCATCATCAAAATGGCGCGCCTGTCCGCGAAAATGGCGTGCCATATGCCGCGTTTGGGCTTTTATGGCGCGCGTTTGGCGACCGGCTCATCCCGGACGCGGAGGAAGCCGCGCGGTTTGACCAGCATTTTATCCAGCCGCTTGATCTCGACGACAATACCGGTTGTGGAAGCGAGACAGCCGGTTTGATCGCGTTGTTTAACCCCGGATGGGACAGCGGGGAGCCGGCTGACAGATGCTTTTGGGAGGCTGTTTCGTTCGCACAGGTGATTTTGGAAAAACGTTTGGAAAGCGTGCGGAGCATGTGCCGCGCGCGCAGCTATGTGGAGGAAGCTCTGCGCGGTATGGTGCGTGGCGTTGTCACATTGGAACGGTTTGCGCCGTGGAAAGCAGTGTTGTCCGCTTCTGACGCACAGTTTGTCGTATATCCCTCACAGCGCGGCGGATTCAGCGCGCAGGGTGTGCCGGCTGACGATGAGACTCATGCGCTCAAGATTCCCTTCCCTGCTGATTGGGCTGGCCGCAGCGAGGAGGAGCTGCCAAAGCTGTCTGGTATCGCGACATTGCGCTTTTGTCACAACAACCGGTTTTTGATCGCGGCCGGTACACGCAGCGATGCAGTGGCTGCTTGCCACGCCGCTCAAAAGGTCTGGGAGCAGTCGCGCGGCCGGGGTTCGGAAAAGAACATGTGCTGATTGCGGCCAATGAATGTGCAGAACAAGAAAAATTCAGTATACAATTGTAAAACTTGTGATTGTGCCGGAGAGAGAATCCGGAAAGGCATTATCATTGCGCTGGATCAATCTTTGATATGACAGGAGGCAGGCCGTTGTCACATAGTAAACTGATAAAACGGGGCCGTTCACTGTATATTGACCGTTGGAATCCTGCGGCTAAAAAATACATTCATTCCTGCTGCGTATGCGGTCAAAAGGGATATCGAACAGAAATAGAAAACGACAGCTTTTGCTGCACGCGGGAAAAACAGGCGATTTTTAATGTATTGGTAAAAACGATGAGCAGATTGTCGTTGGATGAATGGGGCAGGTGTGCGGACTGTGCCGGAGTACAGGATACAAACGGTTAAGCTCTCCTGCCGTCCGTTGGTACAGCCTGCGTCAGCGAAGTATCTGCCTGCCGCTTGCGGCGCAGCCGGGCGGGCTGAAAGCCAGGAGGGAGATGTTAAATTTGAAGTATGAGCGTATCGATGAGCTGCCGCGCGATCAACTGATTGAGCTGTGCGAAATGTTCGCGAAAAATTGGCTGGCGCTTGACGGGCTGTGGTTTCAATCCATTGAGAAAAAACGGGTAATGGACGAAGCGGTCGAACATGATGTCAACGCTTGGGCGCGCTTTACTGAAACGGAGGCGCGGCGTATCAAAGCGTTTCTCGGCCTGCCGGTACAGGCGGGGCTGGACGGGCTGCGCCGCGCGCTGGCCTTCCGGCTGTATGCGCCCCTGAACCGGCATGAGGCTGTACTTGACGGAAATACGCTGACTTATTGCGTCAAGACCTGCCGGGTTCAGGATGCCCGCGCGCGCAAGGGCATGGCGTTTCATCCATGCAAGCCGGTGGGACTTGTTGAATATACAAACTTTGCACGCGTGATTGACTGCCGTATTCAAACGGAGTGTGTAAGCTGTTATCCTGATATTACCGACGGGGAAAACAGGTGCGTGTGGCGTTTTACGCTCAATGAATCAGGAGGCCGGCAGTGAAATCTGAGCTTGAGAAAATTCCCGGAGTGGGTCCGAATATGGCGGCGCATCTGCATGCGCTTGGCTTTGATACGGTAGAGTCGCTTCGCGGGCAGGACCCGCAGGCGCTTTATGAACGCGATTGCGCTCGCTGCGGCGGCATACTGGACAGGTGTGTGCTGTATGTCTACCGCTGTGCTGTCTACTTTGCTGAAACGCCCATACCGGAGCCTGAAAAATGTAAATGGTGGAATTGGAAGGACAAGCCAAATCAAAAGGAGGATGCGTGTTGAAAGCCGTTTATCTGGCGCACAGCGGTTTTTTGGTTGACACCGGCGGGCCTGTAATGATCTTTGATTATTATAAGGATACGCCGCGCGGCGGTACTTTGAAAGACGGTGTGATTGATGCGTCCGCGCTTAAGGGACGCGACGTGTATGTGTTCGTTTCACATATACACCACGACCATTTTAATCCGGTCATTTTCCAATGGGAGGCATGGGCCGGGAAAATTCACTATATTTTATCGCACGACGTGCCAATGCGCACAGGCGCGGTGCGCATACGGCCGGGTGAAACCAGGACGGTCGGCGATGCGCAGATCCGCGCGCTTTGTTCAAACGATGAGGGCGTTGCATTTCTCGTTAAATGCAACGGCGTCTGTGTGTTTCACGCCGGCGATCTTAACTGGTGGCACTGGAACGGCGAGAGCAGGGCGTATAATGACGACATGGGCCGGCGTTACCGGGAACAGATCGATCTTTTGCAGGGGGAGCAGATTGACACGGCATTTATACCCGTCGACCCGCGCCTGGAGGATAAATATATCCTCGGCGTCGATTATTTTATGCGCCGGGTGGGCGCGGATCATGTTGTTCCAATGCATCTGTGGGATGATTACGCGCTGTGCCAAAAGCTGATGGATGACCCGGCGGCCGCGCTGTACTGCGGCCGGATCGTTTCATACACGCACCGGGGCCAGATACTCGAGCTGTGAAACGGCGCGGCGCAGCCGCAGGCTTTGATGAAGCATCGGACAGACGTGGGACTGTCAATACAGGAGCGACAGCGCCCGACGGGTTGTTTATCCGGGAAATTTCGGTGAAAGCCGGCGCGGACGGCGGCTATGCGATGGAGCTGCCGGCGGTCCGGCGGCTTGGGAAACTGGTATTGACTGCGCCGGTAACCTTTTTTGTTGGAGAAAACGGTTCGGGAAAATCGACGATTTTGGAAGCGATTGCCATCGCCTGCGGCTTCAATCCAGAGGGAGGCACACGCAATTTTTGCTTTAAAACAAGTGATTCGCACGCGTCGCTGTGGCAGGCGCTGCACATCGTCAGGGGTGCGCGGCGTCCGGGGGACGGTTTTTTCCTGCGTGCGGAAAGCTTTTATAACGTTGCCACAAAGATCGATGAGCTTGACCGCGAAACTCCGCTTGGCCCGCGGCTGATTGACAGCTACGGCGGACGTTCCATGCATGCGCAGTCGCACGGCGAAAGTTTTCTTTCACTCGTCGTAAACCGTTTCGGCGGTCAGGGGCTTTATCTGCTCGACGAGCCGGAGGCCGCCCTGTCCGTTACAGGGCAGCTTGCCCTGCTCGCGCGGCTGCGCATACTGGTGCAAAACGGCTCGCAGTTTATCATTGCATCGCACTCGCCGGTTTTGACGGCGTACCCGGACGCGGCGATCTATCAGTTTTCACATGCGGGCGTGGAGCGCGTTTCTTACAGTGATACGGACGCTTATGTGCTGACCAGGCAGTTTTTAAACAACCCCGGACAGATGCTCCGGGAGCTGTTTGAGGAATAAAAGATGAATAAAAGCGGACCCGCGCGAAAGCGCAGGTCCGCTTTTATTCATCTCATGAACACAGTTTATTCCTCGTCGGGAATATCGTCGTCGGCAAGAACATTAGCAGTATCGCCAGCGTCCTGTTCGTCGCTGTGCGGCTGCGCGTCGTCGACCTGTGTGGCATAATAATCCATATCGTACAGATCGCTGTCGCCAAATTCATCGTCCAGATCATCGCAAAGCGCGCAGCTGCGGCGCTTGAAATAGGCGGCAAACGCAACGATCGCCCCGGCGATCGCGATCAGAAGCGCGACGGTTGCAATAAATGTACCTTTTCTCATGGCGGGTCCTCCTCTATTGAACAAATTCTTGAGGCTGCGGTTAGTTGTCCCTATTATAATCCTTTTTGGGGATGTTGACAAGTCATTATCCTTATTTTGTACCGGAGCAGTCAAAAAAATACGCGCCTGCCTTTTTTTAAAAAGCCGAACGCTCCGGCGTATGGCTTGAGCCGGCGCGGCGGCGTAAACATCCCTGAAATGACCGCAGCTTGCTCTTTTCGCGACGCTCTTGCATCAAACTGTCTGCATCCGCGATGATGAAAACGTCTCTGCCCGCAGAATGGGCAGAGACGTCGGGCTGTAAAAAATGGGTTTAAACGATTTTTATCAAAGGACAATGCTTTCGCCGGTCATTTCGGCAGGCTGCGGCAGACCGAGCAGCTTGAGCATGGTGGGCGCCAGATCAGCCAAGCGGCCGCCTTCGCGCAGCTTTACATCTTTGCAGCCGAAGAAAAACAGAGGGACAGGGTTGGTGGTATGCGCGGTAAACGGCGAACCGTCGTCCTCAAACATCTGATCGGCATTGCCGTGATCCGCGGTGATGAGCGCCCGGCCGCCCATCTTTTCAATAGCGGCCAATGTGCGGCCCAGGCAGGTATCAACCGCTTCAACCGCCTTGCGGGCTGCCTCGAACACACCTGTGTGGCCGACCATGTCGCAGTTGGCATAATTAAGAATAATTACGTCGTATTTTCCGCTTTCAATGCGTCTGACCACTTCGTCAGTAACAGTGAAGGCGCTCATTTCCGGCTGCATATCATACGTCGCGACCTGCGGCGACGGGATCAGTGCGCGGTCCTCGCCGGGATACGGTTCCTCGACGCCGCCGTTGAAAAAGAAGGTTACGTGCGCATATTTCTCCGTCTCGGCGATGCGAAGCTGCGTCATGCCTTTGTCGGAGATATATTTGCCGAATGTATTCGTCAGGCTTTCAGGCTTGAAGGCCACCTCAACGTTCGGCATTGTTGCGTCGTACTGCGTCATGCAGACGAAAAATACATGCTTTTGGCCGCCTTTGCGCTCAAAACCATTGAACTGTGGATCGACAAAGGTACGCGTCAGCTCACGCGCGCGGTCCGGACGGAAATTATAAAAAATGATGGAGTCGTTATCCTTAACACCGGCGTCCTTCTGGCAGACAGTCGGCTCAATGAATTCATCTGTGACCTCTGCCCCATACGACTTTTCCGCCGTATCGACGACAGAGGGGTTAAAATTGCCCTCGCCGTTGACAATCGCGTTATAAGCGCGTTCCACACGCGTCCAGCGGTTGTCGCGGTCCATCGCATAATAGCGGCCCATCACCGTGGCTATGCGGCCGACGCCGATGCGGTTCATCTCCGCCTCGAGCGCCTCGAGATAATCGCGGCCGGAGGTTGGCGGAACATCGCGCCCGTCCATAAAACAGTGTACCCAAACATCGTGCAGGCCGGCGTCCCTGGCCAGACGCAGCAGGCCGTAAAGATGCGTGATATGGCTGTGGACGCCGCCGTCAGAGCAAAGACCCATCAAATGCAGCGCGGAATTGTGCTTTTTACAATTTTCTATAGCTGCGGTCAGGGCGGAATTTCTGAAGAAATCGCCGTCCTCGATCGATTTTGAGATGCGCGTCAATTCCTGATAGACGATTCGGCCCGCGCCGATGTTCGTATGCCCGACCTCTGAGTTGCCCATCTGGCCGTCGGGCAGGCCGACATCCATGCCGGACGCGCCGATCAGGGTATGCGGGCAGTTTGCGTACAGGCTGTCAATCGTGGGCTTTTTCGCCGCTGCAATCGCGTTGCCGTAATCGCGCGGGTTATATCCGAATCCGTCAAGGATAATGAGCGCCAAGGGCTTTTTCATGCGGATACCTCCTATAATCATTCCACGCGCCGCCGTCAGTTGGAAGCGGCGTTGACAATCGCGGTGAAGTCGGCCGCCTTGAGCGACGCGCCGCCGATCAGGCCGCCGTCGACATCCGGCTGCTTAAGCAGCTCCGCAGCGTTTTTCGCGTTCATGGAGCCGCCGTACTGGATGGTCAGGCCGTCGGCGGCCGCGCGGTCATAAAGACCGGCAACGACCTCGCGGATGTAATGGCAGACCTCGTTTGCCTGTTCGGCCGTCGCCGTTTTGCCGGTGCCGATGGCCCAGACAGGCTCATAGGCGATAATGATGCGGCCAAGTTCCTGTTTGGTCACGCCGGCCAGCGCCGCCTTTGTCTGGAGTCCGACAATTTCATCAGTGACGCCAAGCTCACGCTGCGCAAGCAGCTCGCCGACGCACACAATCGGCCGCAGGCCCGCGTCGAGCGCGGCCCGCACGCGCTTATTGACCGTAGCGTTCGTCTCGCCGAAATACTGGCGGCGCTCGCTGTGGCCGATGACGACGTATTCGACGCCCATCTCAACGAGCATGTCGGCCGAGATTTCGCCGGTATAGGCGCCCGACTTTTCCCAATGGCAGTTCTGCGCGCCGACCTTGATATTTTTTGCCTCCAGGCTTGTATAGGTGAGCGCCGTCTCCAGATCGGTGAACGGCACGCAGATGACCACGCCGCACGACGCGTCCTTGACCATCGGGCCAAGCTCGCGGATCAGCTCCAGAGCTTCCTTGCGGTTTTTGTTCATTTTCCAGTTGCCGGCGATAACCGCCTGACGAAGGGCTTTATTCATTTTGTTGACCTCCCAATATTCTGTTCTGGCACATGAAAAAGCATTGCTTTTAAGAGCTTGAAAAAGATCAAGGGCGGGCAGAGGCCCGCCCTTTGCGCACTTTATTTATTGTTGAGGGCGGCGATGCCGGGCAGCTCAAGGCCCTCGAGGAATTCGAGCGACGCGCCGCCGCCCGTGGAGATGTGGGTCATCTTGTCGCCGAAACCGAGCTTGGCGACGGCAGCAGCCGAATCGCCGCCTCCGATGATGGAAACCGCGCCGCTGTCCGCGACCGCCTTGGCAACCGCAAGCGTGCCGCCGGCGAACTTGTCAAACTCGAACACACCCATCGGGCCATTCCAGACAACGGTTCCTGCGCCCTTGATCGCCTCGCAGAACAGCTTTTCCGTTTCGGGTCCGATATCCATGCCCATCCAGCCGTCGGGGATATTGTCGCTGCCAACAACCTTGACGCTGCAATTGGCGTCAAATTTGTCGCCGACACGGTTATCCACAGGCAGAAGAAGCTTGACGCCCTTGGCTTTCGCCTTTTCGAGCATTTCCCTGGCAAGCTCAACCTTGTCGTCCTCGCACAGCGAATCGCCGATTGAATAACCCTGCGCTTTGGCGAAGGTATAGGCCATACCGCCGCCGACGATCAGCGTGTCGACCTTATCAAGCAAATTGTTGATGACGCCGATCTTGTCGGAAACCTTCGCGCCGCCCAAAATGGCGACAAACGGACGCTTCGGGTCCGATAGCGCCTTGCCCATGACGGTAATCTCCTTCTGGATCAAAAAGCCGCAGACCGCAGGCAGGTAATCGGCGACGCCCGCAGTCGAAGCGTGCGCGCGGTGGGCGGAGCCAAACGCATCGTTGACATAGATCTCGGCCAGAGAAGCGAACGCCTTAGCCAGGTCGGGGTTGTTCTTTGTCTCGCCGGCTTCAAAGCGGACGTTTTCAAGCATCAGCAGTTCGCCGGGCTTGAGCGCGGCGGCTTTTGCTTTGGCGTCCTCGCCGACAACATCCTTGGCCATGATCACCGGCTTGCCGAGCAGCTCGCCCAGACGGACTGCGACCGGCGCGAGCGAAAACTCAGGCTTGAATTCTCCCTTCGGGCGGCCCAAATGCGAACAGAGGATCACAGCCGCGCCATGCTCCAAAAGATATTTGATGGTCGGCAGCGCCGCGACAATGCGCTTGTCGGAGGTGATGGCGCCGTCCTTGAGCGGGACGTTGAAATCACAGCGGACGAGTACTTTTTTGCCGGAGACGTCGATATCTTCGACTGATTTTTTGTTGTAAGAGTTCATTGCTTTTTCCACCCTTCATTTTATGAAAATCAGATGAATCCGTACCGGTTTGATTGTGGATTTATACCATGAAACATTCTAAATCATGGGGACTGTTTTTGCAAGCATTTTGCGCAATTTTCCCCGGTTTCGACAGGCTTTGGGCGCTGCGCGGGCCTTTCTTTGGAGATTATTGCAAGCGCACGCTTCCCGGCGCGCTTTCCAGTTCCTTTGGCAGGAGGTAAACAGGCTTAAAAATCCTGTTCACGTGCACGCGTATTGATGCGCTTTTCTCCCCGCACCAGCATGGCGACCACCTTCGGCCCCGAGTTGATGGCAATCGATGCGCCTGCCTGATACCGGGCGCGCGGCGCGTGCCCGAATTTTTTGGAAACAGCCTTGTGCAGGTCGTCTCCGTACTGCCCGACCGATCCGCAGATCACGACGGTCGGCGATTTTTTGTCAGCCGCGCGCGTATAAGCGTAATCGACGATGTGCGTCACGACATTTTTATCGCCGCGCACCTTTTCCACAACCTTGGTTACGCCGTCGATGATCGAGATGATCGGCCGCAGGCCAAGTACGTCGCCTATAAACGCGGCGGCGACCGGGATACGCCCCGACCGCTTTGCATATTCAAGCGAATAGGAGGCGAACACGATTTCAACTGTCGCATAGAAATCGTCGAGATAGGCGACGATTTCATCGGCTGACGCGCCGTTTTTCACCATCTTTGACGCTTCAACAATCGGATAGCCATAACCAGCCGTATAGGTGCCTGAATCAAGAACAGTGATATTGATGCGGCCTGCCGCTTCCGGATGCTCCTCAAAAAACTGGCGCTTGCCCAGCACAGCCGCCTCGAACATATGCGAACCGACTGAGGTAATCGTTGTGTTGATGATATCCGTATAGCCCGATTCAAACGCATCGAGATAGGCCCGCGCGTAGGTGAGCGAGGAAATGTGGCTTGTGACAGGCAGCTCCTTGGCGCCTGCCATGCGCTCATAAAATTCCGTTGTTGTAAAATCAACGCGTTCCAGATAGCCAGTACTGTCGATGGTAATTGGAATCGGCAACATGACAATGCCGCCGTCAAGCAGGTCGCTGTCGGCGATATCGCTGGCCGAATCCGTCATCAGCAATATGTTCTGGTCGTTTTTTTTCTTTGCCATATGCATCCTCCTGTTATTCGGACGGCCCGGCTGCCTCCCAGTCAAAGCGCGTGAGTCTGCCGCTGTTTAAAAGCTTTGGAAAATCCCATTGTCGCAACACCTCGTAAACCGCTACGGCGACGGTATTCGACAGGTTTACGCCTCGATATTATCTCTCTCTGAGCCAAGCTGTCCATTGTGGAAAACAGATATTTCAATTCTGCCCTCTGACTTTTCTTTGACATTCTCGGCAAAAGTCTCCATAGAAATACCGATTGCTCCGTCCGCTGCTGATGTCTGTGCCATTCTCAGACTCACATTTCCGTCTTCATCATAAATATTGCTGTCTTTGCCGCATCCTGCCACAGTCATTGCCATGAACACTCCAGCCATAGACAATGCTGCCAGTTTCTTTCCCTTCATGTTACCCTCCCTTTACGGTGTCTGCAGAGAACCGTCTCTCAATCTTGTCTGCGTCCATGTGGTGATTGTCTTCTCACATGGATATTTTGCTGCTTCT
>OKCG01000543.1_pt1 | contig 14377 bp, 14 predicted proteins | sample 1609991 | NCBI WGS metagenome assembly OKCG01 (sample SAMN04436606, study PRJEB24849) | human gut metagenome | biome: human gut; feature: NICU; material: stool | host: Homo sapiens | place: USA: Saint Louis, MO | collected 2010-01-15
CCTGCTGTTCCGGCGTTTTTTTCCATCTTCCGTCATTGCAAATTTGTTGGATTTGTATTAAAATAATGATTATAAGCCACCCCCATAAATACCCCCTGACAGGAGGATTCATGGCTGATTCAAGGATCACAAAACGGGCCTTGGCCGCATCCCTCAAGGAATTGATGGAACGTACTCCGCTCGCCAAAATATCTGTCGGCGATATCACCAAAAACTGCGGCCTGAACCGGCAGACGTTTTACTACCATTTCAACGATAAATTTGATTTAGTCAACTGGATTTACGCAACTGAGGCCGCGCCATATTTGGAGCAGTTTTCCAACCGTGAGCACTGGGTCGAGGGGCTGTGCGCGCTTTGCGGCTACATGCAGCAAAACAGCAAATTTTATATCAACGCCTTGGAATACTCCGGGCAAAACTCGTTTCAGGATTACCTTTCTGACATCGCGCATCAGCTTGTGCGGACAATGGCGGATGAGCTGGTCGGCGGGCGCATGATCGATGACGCTGAAATGGAATTCATCGCGGATTTTTATGCGTGCGCCTTTGTCGGGCTGATCATGAAGTGGGCGCGCCACGGCATGCGTGAGAAACCCGAGGACTATATCGATCGCGACCGTATGCTTGTTGAGGGCAGTCTGCAATATGAGATGGGACGCCGGTAAACAACTGAAAAGCACAGCCCTATGCCAAGCCGCCAAGCGGCTGGCATAGGGCTGTTTTGCATCGTCCTGTTTACCGCCGCGCAAATCGAACAGCCAAATTGCACTCCGTTTTTTTCAAAAGGGCTTCCCTGTCGTATTTTTTGACAGATGTAAAAACTGTCTAGAGACTTTTTTTGTCTTGTGTGCTATGATCATTTACCAGAAAGAGAGGAACCGGCCGAAGGGCAGTTCCTTTGGACGGCGCAGGGCGCCGCCGGAAAGAGGGGGATTTTCATTGATCAAGCGGTTTGCGCGCCTGTTGACGCGCGCGCCGAAAACGGTTTTGTTTCTTGCCTTACTGATGCTTCTTCCAAGTCTGTACGGAGCGATCAACACACGTGTCAACTATGACATTTTGTCCTATCTGCCTGATGATCTTGACTCCACACGCGGGCAGGCAGTGCTGGAGGATACGTTTCACAGCGCGGCGACTGCGATGCTTGTAATTGAGGGGATGCCATCCCGCGATGTTGAAAGCCTGCGCGACGCTATCGAAGAGATACCAAATGTCAGCAGCGCGCTCTGGATTTCAAACATCGCCGACATCAGCGTTCCGAAGGATATCCTGCCGGACGCGATCAAGGATGTGTTCTACAGCAAAAATACGCCGGATGCCACAATGATGATCATCCAGTTCGACCATCCCGGCGCGTCAAATGAAACGCTCAAAGCCATTGACGATATCCGTGCGCTCTGCGACAAGCGGTGTTTTTTGGCGGGTGTATCCATCTTCCTCAAGGACACCAAGGATCTGGTCGAGCAGGAAATGCCGTTTTACACCGTGCTGGCTGTCGTATTCTCGATTGCGGCGATGCTGTTTACAATGGAATCGACCGTTTTGCCGTTTGTATTTATCATCGGTATTGGATTCGCTGTTGCCTATAATTTCGGCACCAATCTATTTCTGGGGGAGATCTCCTACATAACAAAAGCCATTGCGGCCATCCTGCAGCTTGGCGTATCGATGGATTATTCCATCTTTCTCGTCGACCGCTACAACGAGGAAAAGCCAAAGTTCGCCGACCGGCGCGACGCGATGGCCCGTGCCATTGAAAGCGCGTTTGTCTCTCTTTCCGGTTCGTCGATGACAACGATCGCCGGCTTTCTCGCGCTATGCGCAATGCGCTTGGGGCTTGGTCCGGACCTGGGGCTTGTTATGGCCAAGGGGATCGTGATCGGTATTTTGGTTGTGCTCGTCGTGCTTCCGTCGCTTGTGCTCCAGTTTGATAAGCTGATTGGACGCTGGCAGCATAAAACGCTTGTTCCCAGCTTTGCGCGCCTGAACGACTGGATCATAGACCACCGCAAAATTTTTGTCGCCCTGTTCCTGATCCTGTTCCTGCCGGCCTGGTTTCTGCAAAGCAAAACGGAAATTTACTACAACATCGATCAATCTCTGCCGGCTGATCTCGCCTCAACTGTGGCGACCAACAAGATGCGCGATGAATTTGATATGGCAACCACGCACTTCATCATTGTCGACGACAGTATGCCGGCTTACCAAATGCGGCAGATGGAGGACGAGATCCGCAGGACGGACGGAGTCGCATCGGTGCTTGCCTATAATGAATTTGTCGGCCCGGGAATACCTGATTCCTTCATTCCGCAGGAAGTACGCGACATCTGTAAAAAGGACGGGATGCAGATGATCATGGTCAACTCCCGCTACAAGGCTGCGCGTCCGGAGGAAAACGCACAGATCGATGCGCTGACTGAAATTGTCAAGCGATATGATCCGACGGGCCTGATCACCGGCGAAGGCGTCATGACAAAGGATTTAAGCGATATCACAACGGTCGATATACAGGTGACGAACATGCTTTCCATCGCGGCGATTCTGCTCATTGTTGCGATCTGCTTTAAATCCGTCACCATCCCCATTGTGCTTGTTGCGGCTATCGAGCTGGCTATTTTCATCAACCAGGGAATTCCGGCGCTCACCGGAACAGTCATCCCGTTTATCTCCCCGATTGTTATCGGGTGTATCCAGCTTGGCGCGACGGTCGATTATGCAATTCTCATGACGACACGCTTTAGGGAGGAACTGGAGAACGGGCTTGACCGTGTGTCAGCCATCAAGGTTGCCGCAACCGCCTCCGATAAATCAATCATCACAAGCGCATCCGTTTTCTTCTGCGCCAATATCGGCGTCAGCCTCATTTCAAAAATCGAAATTATCAAGAGCCTTTGCTCCATGCTCGCGCGCGGCGCGATTATCAGCGCCCTGATCAGTATTTTTATCCTGCCGTCCATTCTTCTGGTCTGCGAACGGTTCTTCGCCAGGACCTCACACGGATGGCCCAAAACGGGCGCAGCGGGCAAATCCAAGCTAAAACAGGAGGAATCCATATGAATCAGCGGGGGCTAAAAGCCGTCAGTCTCGTGCTGGCCGCGGCTATAACCTGCGCGTCCGTGCTTTCCGGCTGCGCGAAGTCAAACGGCACGCAGAGCACCGCCGCATCCCCGGCTTCGTCCGAAGCCGCTCAAACAGACCAACAGGTCGTCTCCGGGCCGTTCACAGGACCGGACGCCGCCGGCGTCAAAAAAAGCGAAACTGTCTTTATCAATCTTGACCCGACCGGCAAACCATATGAAACGACGGTCACAGACTGGATCCACAGCGATACGCCTGACGCCGTATTAAACGACCTGTCCGACCTGACAGGCATTGAAAATATCAAGGGATTGCAGCAGCCCCGCCAGGAGGGCGATCGCCTGACATGGAAAATGGAGGGCAGCGACCTGTATTACACAGGTAAAACTGACAAGGAACCGCCCGTTGATGTTGAAATTACATATACACTTGATGGCAAATCCATCGAGCCGCAGGAGCTGCCGGGCAAATCAGGACAATTGTCCATGACGGTTCGGTTTCGCAATACACAAAAGCAGCGCGTGACCATCGCCGGCAAGGATACCGATATGTATACGCCAATGCTGGTTGCGGCAGGCATGTCGCTGCCGGACGATACCTTCCAAAATGTCAAAGTCAGCGAGGGCAGCGTTATTTCAGACGGCAGCAACCAGATCGTCGCCTTTGCGTGCGTACCGGGGCTTAACGACAGCCTGGCTCTCGGGACCTATCGTATACAGGAAATCAATGATTTGGATTTCCCAGAGGAATTCACTGTTAAAGCGGATGTTCAAAATTTTGAAATGGGTCCTGTTATGGTCGCCGTCACACCTGAGCTTCCGGATCTTGACGAACTGACAAAGAGCGATGAATTTGACGATATGCGCCAAGACCTCACTGATTTGCAGGATATGCAGGACGATCTGAATACAATCGATCCTGACCGCGACATTCGCTCGCTTCTGACTGATCCAAATCGTACCGAAGCGGCGCGTGTGATTACAAACGATGTATTCGATTTTTATGATCTCAATAAGGATCTGCTTGATATCCTTCCCAAATATGTAACTGATGAAAATATTCGCCTTTATGACCGTATCCGGCATGATATTAAGGACGGAGCGTTCGATTCCCTGCTGGATGATGATGAGCTTGCCGATCTGATCGATCTGGTCGACGATTTAAGCCCCAATCGCTTGCAGGAGCTTGCCGACGATTACGCCGAGCTGCAAAAAAACGATAAGCTGCGCGCGGCGCTTAAACAGCTTATGGGCGCAGCCAACCCGGACACAGAAAAGCTGCTTGATCTTTTGATGCAAGTATATGGCGCAATCAACAGCGACACCGCCGTCAAGGAGGCTGGACTGACCGCGCTCAACGGGCTGATCCAGCGCCCGGAGCTGTTGACCGCGAGCGCCCAGGCGGCCTTGCGGCAGGGCGTGCGCGACGCGCTGATGAAATGCATCAATGTCCAGGAGCAGACGGCAGCCGGTATGCTTCAGATGGTACTAGCACAATCAAAGCTGAATTCACGTTTGCAGGCAGAACTTGTAGCCGCCAGCTACGCCGGGCTGATTGTTGATCCGTCCAGGACGCGTGCTATTCGTCATGCCGATGACGTTGCGGACGCCTCCTCCATCCTGGACGAGGACGTTTCCTCCGCGCCTGACGAGGATGCTTCCTCCACACCTGACGAGGATGCTTCCTCCGCGCCTGACGAAAAGGCTCCGACTGTCTTTGAATCGATAACCGAAAACACAGTTGTCAATAGAACGCGGACATTGGCTGCATTCACAAATAATGCAGACGGCGACACGTCCTCTGCGCCGAACGATGGCACGTCCTCTGTACCGAACGGCGACACGTCCTCTGCGCCGGACGGCGCCACGTCCTCTGCGCCGGACGGCGACACGTCCTCTGCGCCGGACGACGATACGTCCTCTGCGCCGGACGACAATACGTCCTCTGCGCCGGACGACGATACGTCCCCTGCGCCAAATGATGATACGTCCTCTGCGCCATTTGTCCCCTCCGAGCCAATCAAACCGCTTGCCTCCGACCGCGCCGACCTTTACAAGGAAATTACAACCGATACAAATGCCGGTTATTATCTGATTGAAGGTGCAATCGACGCATATGTGAACAATGCCGATCCAGCCGAGCTGCTTACGCTGGCAAAGCAGTTCGACCCACAGGCTGCCAGCCAGGTAGAAAGTATGCAGGCCATACAGGCGCTGCTTGGTCAAATTGGGCCGGATCGTCTCACTTCCCTGCTTTCGCAGGCTCAGACATGTGAAAAGTACCTCTCCGATCTGTTGACAGCGGTTCAGCAGCCTGAGTTGAAAGAATATCTGGAAAAGCTGATGAGGGACCTTCAGGACAACGAAGAAAACCTGCATACCCTGATCCTGCTTCTCAGACAGCTTGATGACATGAATCTGCTTGACGAAGTCGAAAACATCGACGACCTGCGTGAGGACCTTTCCGATCTGCGTCCGATTGTACAATCACTGCGGCGTGATCTCGACCGGGCAGAGATGAACAAGAGCCTGCACGCTTCCCCTGAAACGGTCGATACCCTACTGCGTATGAAGGCCGACCTGGAGGAACACCGCGATATCATGGAAACGATGCGCAACATGCTCCAGGAAGAAAAAGTAACCCTTTCTCGCAGCATGATCGCAACGCTTGACCGCCTCGAGGCCAAAGACGCGGCAGGCAGCGCCGTGGAAAAGCTTGACGATCTTGACGAGCTGCTTGAACGCAAGGATCGTTATACCGAGCTTTCAGACGCATACCGTATTTTCACGGCCGCGCCAGACAGCATGGATACCGATGTTAAATTTGTAATGAAAACGGATGAGATCAAGCTGCCCGATGATGATGAACCCGTCCAGACGCCTGTGCAGGAGCAGGAAGGTTTTGTCGCCTGGTTCAAGGGCCTATTCCAGTCCTGACATAGTACACCGGAGGCTGTCTGATCAGACGGCCTCCGGTGTTGTATCTGCGTTTGTACAAATTCGCGGCTGTTTAAAAAATTTTTCCGACTTTTTTACACAGCGGCGGATTCTGCGTTAAAAAGCGCCTTGCAATTCGAAAGTTTCCTGCGTTTTTTGCCTTGCGTTTTTCTGCTGTTTGTAAACATTTAAGCAATTCCTCTATTTTCAAACAAGCTCTAAAAAAACACCGGGAGCTTCACGCTTCCGGTGTTTTATATGTTACTCCTCCCAAAGAGCCTTCATTTTCTGACGGATGCGCGCACGGCGGCGTTCTGTTTCCTCGCGATCGATTCGAAAAGCTCCAAGCTCATGAACGCCCACGTCGCCCTCCCCCGCTACACGCGGCAAACGCGCACGTTCCATCCCGGTATATTCCCCATTCTCGGCTTCAAGGATTGCAAAATTCCCTTCAAAGCGATCTATGATATATTGCATCGGATTCACTTCCTCATTGACGCAAAGCTTTTAATCAACTCAACCGCACCATCTGTGCTGATTACACTGCTATCCAATGTTAAATGATAGCCCTCAAGATCACCCCACCGCTTATCGGAATAGGAATTATAATATGCGGCGCGTTTTTTGTCTGTTTTTACAATCAATTCTTTCGCGGCAGCCGTATCCAGATTGTGACGCTGCTTGACGCGTGCGATCCGATATTGCAGCGGCGCATGAATAAATACGTTCAAACAATCCGGTTCGCTGCGCAGCGCATAGTCGGCACACCGTCCAACAATCACGCAGTCGTGCTCGCGCGCAATGCGCTGAATTGTTTCAAACTGCGCCAGAAACAACTTCTGATTCAGCGGAAGCATATTGGCGCCCGCTATATTCCCCACTGCATATGGATTGACTGATAGGGAATAAAGCAAACTGCTGACTGGCTTTTCATCATTATTTTCAAATAATTCTACACTCATGCCGCTATCCTTCGCGGCAGCAACAAGCAGCTCCCGGTCATAATACGCGATGCCAAGCGTACTCGCCAGAGCCTGCCCAATTTCGCGGCCCCCGCTTCCAAATTCCCTGCCGATTGTGATGATCGTTCTTTTTGCCACGCTGACCGCCCCTTTCCATTTGCCCCAGTTAAAAGCTGGCTGGCAACCAGCCGTTTCCCTATTTAAACCAGCTTTATGTTATGGGGCTCCTTGAGGATATTATACACCCTTTCAGCCATTTTGTACAGTCTCATAAGGCCGTATTCACAAAGGTCGCACCAGGGGCTGTTTAAAAAACCGAAACGCGGGAGGCAAATGCCTCCCGCGCTGCAAATCCCATATCAGACCGCTTCCCGTGGTTCCGGACGGAACAGAAGCGAGACGCACCAAATCGCGCCAAGCGCGACAAGCGTATACACAATGCGGCTGAAAATGCTTCCCGAACCGCCGAACACCCAGGCTACGGCATCCAACTGGAAAATGCCAACCAAGCCCCAGTTCAGGCCGCCAATGATGGCCAGGATCAAAGCAATCTTATCAATCATGTTAAAAACCCTCCTTCTTTTGATTAAGGCTTAATTGAAAACAGTAAATTTACCGGATTTCAACAGCCCTTAGGATTTTTCATCGATAGTTTGTCCGGAAAATATCGGATTTATACAGCGTACACGCAACTGAGGACGATTCTGATGCGGCACAAGTGAAAATGGCGCTGCGCCGGCCACGGCAGGTTCACATGCAAACACCATGACTTTCTCCACCTGCTCACGCGTCAATGTACGATATGGCGCGAGCGGCGCTCCCTCATAAAAGAGGACTGCACGCCCATCCTGCGGTGTAAAAGTAAAGGTTAAAGCGTCAAACGAACCGATCTGTTTCTCCAACGCCTGCGCATTCAACCGGTATGGTCCACCCGCGGGCAATGTCACAATCCGCTGTCCATCCGCCGCACTGACACGCACGCCGCAAAACATCGCTGTACCGAATGCAGTTAAAATTGCCGCCAGCCGTTTCATAACAGCATCCCCTTTTTATGATCATTGCTTTGGTTTTATTGTTGCCAGTTGATTTGCCGAATATGACGGCTATCATGAATTTTAAGTTTTTTTGAGCTGGGATTTTTTACAGGAGAGATATCAGCCGGATGTATCCGCTTGTTTTTTTTCACTGTTTATGGCAAAATAAACTTATCAACTGAGAATCAAAGAAAAGGATGGATGAAGCATGGACCACCAGACCATTGTCGTACTTGACTTTGGCGGGCAGTATAATCAACTGATTGCGCGCCGTGTGCGCGAATGTTCCGTTTATTGCGAGGTGCTCCCCTATCGCACGCCTCTGGAGGAAATTATCGCAAAAAAGCCAATCGGCATTATCTTCACCGGAGGTCCCAACAGCGTTTACGCCGACAATTCCCCGCGTATTGACCGTGCGATCTTTGAACAGGGTATCCCAGTACTTGGCATTTGTTATGGCATCCAATTGATGGCTTACACGCTTGGCGGCCATGTAGTTAGCCCCGATACCCGTGAGTATGGCAAGACAATCACATATTATGATACGGAATGTGTTCTATTTAAGGGGCTTCCCAAGCAAGGAATTTCCTGGATGAGCCATACCGATTATATCGACGCTCTGCCTGCCGGATTTACCGCTACAGCGCATACCGACCGTTGTCCGACCGCCGCTATGCAGGACCCCGTACATAAATTATATGGTCTTCAGATGCACCCCGAGGTGCTTCATACGGAAAATGGTATTGCGATGCTGCGTAACTTTCTTTATGAAGTGTGCGGCGCTATGGGCGACTGGACCATGGGCGATTATGCGCAGACAGCTATTGATGCGCTTCGTCATAAAATCGGCAGCGGCAAGGTATTGCTCGCACTTTCGGGCGGCGTTGACAGCTCTGTCGCAGCCGCGCTGCTTTCCCGTGCCGTGGGCAAGCAGCTTACCTGTATTTTTGTTGATCACGGCCTGATGCGCAAAAATGAAGGGGACGAGGTCGAAGCGGCTTTCGCGGACCGCGATATCCATTTTGTACGTGTCAATGCCGGCGAACGATTTCTCGGTAAATTAGCCGGCGTCGATGATCCCGAACGAAAACGCAAAATAATCGGCGAAGAATTTATCCGTGTTTTTGAGGAAGAAGCAAAAAAGATCGGGCATGTCGATTATCTTGCGCAGGGAACGATCTATCCCGATGTGATCGAATCAGGCGCAGGCGATGCGGCTGTTATTAAAAGTCATCACAATGTAGGAGGGTTGCCCGACTACGTTGATTTTAAAGAGATTGTCGAGCCGCTGCGTTTATTGTTCAAGGATGAAACGCGCGCACTTGGACGTGAATTGGGACTGCCCGATTATCTCGTCGATCGTCAGCCCTTCCCCGGCCCTGGCCTTGCAATCCGTATCATCGGCGAAATCACACCTGAAAAAGTTTCTATCCTTCAAAATGCGGATGCGATTTTCCGTGCTGAAATTGCAAATGCCGGGTTGGAACGCGATATTCATCAATACTTTGCAGTATTGACTTCTATGCGTTCCGTCGGAGTCATGGGGGATGGACGCACATATGATTATACGCTTGCCCTGCGCGGCGTTACAACCACCGATTTTATGACGGCAGACTGGGCGCGCATCCCATTTGAGACGCTTGATCTTATCAGCCGACGCATCGTGAATGAAGTACGCGGCATCAACCGTATCGTTTATGATATCACCAGCAAACCCCCCGCAACTATTGAGTGGGAATAACTGACAAAACCCGCAAAGCCTTGAAAATACTGGGTTTTTGAAACGGAAACGGGGCATTTGATAGCAAATTGATAGCAGATACCAAAACCGGATTTACTTTGTTCACTCCCGTACAGCGGGTGGCTTGCGGGTAAATCCTTCATATCCTAAGAAAAAGGTCTTGCTGACTTTCACCAGTCGGCAAGACCTTTTTTGCTATTTATCTTTCCTCTGTTTCTTCAATCCTTTTATCAGAGCATCGCTTAATTCCTTCGAGGGGACTTTGGCCCACCGCTGGGTGGTGTCGTACTTCGGGTAGTTGTAGCGCCAGCGGTCATAGTCCTCCTTGGTGATCTCCCCGGCCTCCAGCTTCGCCGCCTGTTCCCGCCACGCAATCAAGATTTTGTTCAGCTCACTGGCTTGACGGCCTCCCTGAAAAATATCTGCTTGCAGGCAGGCACGTCCATCCGCCTCTACCACTTTCAGACTGTAAACATCCTCCAAGGCGAACAGCGTATGGGCCAAACCTATGTAGTTGTCTATGTCCGGGACGCTCAACGCCTGGGGCGATACATCTAATGTTTGCGCCAGGGCAGCGGTCAAGTCGGCCTTCGGTGTCCGGGTGCCTGTTTCGTACTGTGCTAGACGAACATCGGCGGAACGCTCTGGAAAGCCCACCGCCATACCAAGATACTTCTGTGTCATACCCCGGAGGGTGCGAAAAAAATGGATGCGCTCTCCTATTGCCATAAATGCCAACTCCTATCTGGTGGTTTCTGTCGAAAGCAGTATAACATATTCGCTTAGTAACAGTCAAGAGTATCTTAAACAAAAAAGTTAAAAATTATTCCGCAAGCCACTTGACAAAACAAATTTGCTTAGTTATAATAGGTTAAGCATAAAGGCTTAGTCCTGGAGCCGTGAAAGGAGGTGAGCGCACAATGGCAAGCACCATGTTCATGCGGGTGGACGAGGTAGCGGAGGAATTAGGGGTTTCTGTCCCCTATGCCTATAAGCTGATTCGTTCTATGAATGCGGAGTTGAAAAAGACGGGCTGTATTACCATTTCAGGCCGCATCGACCGCAAATTCTTCCACGAAAAATTTTATGGCACAAGAGGCCAGAGCGAAAGGAGTGATTAACCTATGGCGGCGTTTAAGAACAAGGCCAACGGCACTTGGTACGTCCAGTTCCGCTATACGGACTGGAAAGGAGAGCGCCAGCAGAAGTTAAAGCGTGGCTTTGCCACCAAGAAAGAGGCCCAGGCGTGGGAACGGGAGTTTCTGATGCAGAAGCAGGCCGATGTGAACATGACCTTTGAGAGCTTCGCCCAGCTCTATGAGAAGGATATGAAGCCCAAGCTGAAACTGAACACCTGGCTGACAAAAGAGAGCATCATCCAGAAGAAAATCCTGCCGTATTTTGGAAAACGGAAATTGTCGGAAATCACCGCCAAGGACGTGATGGACTGGCAGAATGCGATCCGGGGGTTGACGGACGCCAAAGGAAAACCCTATTCCCCTACCTATCTCAAAACCGTCCACAATCAGTTGAGCGCCCTCTTTAACCATGCTGTCCGCTACTACGGCCTCCAGGTTAATCCTGCGGCCAAGGCCGGGAACATGGGTGTGGAGGAACGGCGTGAAATGCTGTTCTGGACGAAGGACGAGTATTTGAAGTTTGCCGATGCCATGATGGACAAGCCCCTCTCCTACTATGCCTTTGAAATGCTCTACTGGTGCGGTATCCGGGAGGGGGAGCTGCTGGCTCTCACCCCAACGGACTTCGACTTCGAGGCGGGTACAGTGTCCATCAACAAATCCTATCAGCGGCTCAAGGGCAAGGACGTGATTACCACCCCCAAGACGAAAAAGAGCAACCGTGTCATTAAGATGCCCAAATTCCTCTGCGGAGAGATGGAGGACTACTTAAAGATGTTTTACAGCACCGGAGCAAATGAACGGATTTTCCCTGTCAGCAAGCACTATCTCCACCATGAAATGGACAGAGGTGCGAAAGCGGCGGGAGTGAAGCGGATCAGAATCCACGACCTCCGACATTCGCACATTTCCCTGCTGATTGATATGGGCTTCACCGCCCTGGCAATCGCTGACCGGGTGGGGCATGAGAGTATCGACATCACCTACCGCTACGCCCATCTGTTTCCCACAAGGCAGACTGAAATGGCGGACAAGCTGGACTTTGAAAGGATGGGGACGTAACCATGTCGCTGAAAAACCGAGACAACAAAAATCGCTGGAGGAACAAGACCGTGGCCTTCCGGGTATCCCCGGAGGAAGATGAACAGATCGAGGCCGCTGTGCGGCTCTCCGGCCTGACAAAGCAGGACTACATCACAAGACGCCTCCTGTGCCGGGACGTAGTGGTACAGGGCAATCCCAAGGTCTACAAGGCCCTGCGTGACCAGCTTGCCGCCGTTCTGGACGAACTGCGGCGGGTCGGGGACGGGGCTGGCGTGGACGATGAACTATTGGACACCATTCAGATGATCGCCGCTATCATGGGCGGCATGAAGGAGGATTGATAGATTTGGATTCCAAGGAAACGAAAAGGACTGTCCCGGTTCCGTCTGTTGGCGCAGACGGGGAACAGCCCATTTCACAAACACCTACCGCAAGTATAACAGAGGAAACGACAGAAAACAATCCCCCTGAAAAAAATTATGCGGAACTGCTGCGGAAAATGCAGCGCATGAACGACCCGGCGTATCTCCCCACGATTTCCATGAACGAGTTGTACGAGAACGTCTATCAGAGCAGACCGCCCGTCATTGACGGTCTGCTCTATCCGGGGACGTACCTCTTTGCGGGAGCGCCCAAGGTAGGCAAGTCGTTCCTGATGGCTCAGCTTGCCTACCACGTCAGCATGGGCCTTCCTCTGTGGGACTATCCCGTTCACAAGGGGACTGTCCTCTATCTGGCGTTGGAGGACGATCACCGCCGTTTGCAGGAGCGGCTTTACCGGATGTTCGGCATGGACGGCACCAACGACCTTCTCTTTTCCATCTGTGCCAAACAGGTCGGCGCTGGGCTGGAGGAACAGCTAAAGCGGTTCGTGCAGGAACACCCCGACACCAAGCTGATTATCATTGACACCCTCCAGAAAATCCGGGAGGCTGGCGGGGATAAATACAGCTACGCCAACGATTATGAGGTAGTGGGAAAGCTGAAACACCTCGCTGACGCCTGCGGCGTTTGTCTCCTGCTGGTACATCACACTCGGAAACAGCAGGCCGATGACAAGTTTGATATGATCTCCGGCACCAACGGACTGTCGGGAGCGGCGGATGGGGCCTTTCTTCTTCAGAAGGAGAAGCGGACGGATGACACCGCCATTCTGGATGTGGTAGGACGTGACCAGCAAGACCAGAGGCTCTATCTCACCAAGGACAAGGAACACTTGACATGGACACTGGAGCGGATGGAAACAGAGTTGTGGGTAGAACCCCCCGACCCGGTGCTGGAGGCCGTAGCCGCCTTTATCACGGTGGAGAGGCCGTTCTGGTGCGGTACTGCCACAGAGCTGGCAGCGGCCCTGCAAGTGGATATGAAGCCCAACGCCCTGGCGATGAGGCTGAACGTCCGGGCCAGCAAACTGGCGGGCGAGTATCATATCCGCTATGAGAATGGCCGTACCCACGCTGGGAGAAGTATCAGCCTGACGCTGGAACCGCCCCAGGCGTGACGACCGTGACGGCTGTGACGGCTTTTTTGAGAGCGGCGGCGGTGTCTAAAACATCGTCACAGTCGTCACGGCTGTCACGGGGAGCGGGGTCAAATGTCAAGGGGGTATACCTGCGGGTGGAGATTGCCGCAAGGCAATACAACCCGAACCCCTTGACATTTGGCCCACGGAGCACATACGTTCCGGCACCAAAAGGCGGAAGCGGCGGAGGTAGCTTTGGCGGTTTTGGCGGTGGAGGCCTCTCTGGAGGCGGTTTCTCCGGTGGCGGCTTTGGCGGCGGAGGCGGCGGAAGCTGGTAAGTCTATCATAAAAACAAGTCCTTGCGTTTTACGGACTTGTTTTCTTTTCCCTTTTCCTTGTTATGCAAAGCCGCTATCTTGATGTCTCGGAATTCAGCTTACCGTCCTCCAGCTCCTTGACCTTCTTATAAAAGGGTGAATATTTCAAACCGGAAATAGCGATTGCTTCCTTGCTTTGCAGCTCCCCCTGCTGCCATAAATACATAATCTCCTCGAAGTCCTCCGGTAATGCGATTTTTGGCCGGCCGAACCGCACACCACGCATTTTCGCTGCACGGATTCCCTCAGCCTGCCGCTGATGGATATTCACACGCTCATTATCCGCAAGAGTGCCAATCAGATCTTTTTTCTGATCCGTGTCGAGAAGCGGCATATCCAGAATCTTGATATCCACTTTTTTGTCCTTGGTTATGTATTTCCATTCCTGCAGAATCTCATTGTAGTTTCTGCCAAGACGATCGATACTTTTTACGACTAGCAGATCCCCCTGTTTCAGTTTCTTATAGACAAGCTTATGATACGCAGGCCGATTGAAATCTTTACCACTCAGTTTATCCATGTAAATATACTTTTTGTCAATTCCCATGTCCAATAATTCCAGATATTGTCTAGCTTCATTTTGGTCCTGACTGGAAACTCGGAC
>OKCG01000550.1_pt1 | contig 14188 bp, 17 predicted proteins | sample 1609991 | NCBI WGS metagenome assembly OKCG01 (sample SAMN04436606, study PRJEB24849) | human gut metagenome | biome: human gut; feature: NICU; material: stool | host: Homo sapiens | place: USA: Saint Louis, MO | collected 2010-01-15
TGTGATTCCTCACTTTGAGATATTGGGTAAGTAGTATGACAAGTAAATCGACACATTTTAAAGGCTTTTCCATTATTGATGCTGACATCAAAGTACAGTTCAATTTGTCACGGTTTGATAAACAATTCCAGCGTGCGCAGTATGAGCTTGACGGAAATGTCATGAATAGTATGGTCACTTTTATGCCTATGATTACAGGCAATTTTGTGGATGTTACCAGAGCCGCAAGCGCTGCAATACAAGGAATTGGAAAAGTATATGCTGCCTATGGACCTGCTGGTCATTTTTTATATTGGGGTAAAACTATGGTTAGCCCAGTGACGGGCAGTACATGGGCAAAAAAAGGCGAAAAGAAAGTGCTGGTTAGCCAGTATAGCGGAAAAACCAAAGCAAAAGAGGATTTACAGTATACCAAAACAGCGCACCCTAAGGCACAGGCTAAATGGTTTGATGCAGCAAAAAAATCAGATGATAAAGAGTGGATAAAGCAAGTCAAGAAAACGGCTGGAGGTGGAAAACGTGGATGATGAACGAAAACCAATCGGGAAAGATGCAAGCGGTTATGATGTATTAACGACAGCTGTCAAGGCCTTGCTTAATCAATTCCCAGGTTTATATGAATATGAAGCTGTTAAATTTGAAGAACTAGAAAAAGATTGCGGAATTGCATTTTCGGCAGATAACGGAGCTTTAATATTTTCTGAAACAGAGGATGTGATTGGAGGAGTTCACCAGACCTGCCAGTATCCCTTTTATATTGTATACCGCACATCTTCTACAAAAGAACGGCAGAAAATAAGCATACAAGAATTTCTTGATACGTTTGGTAAATGGCTGTGTCGTGAGCCGGTTGTGATTGGTGGGAATGAGCAACGATTATCAGAATATCCTATATTATCCCAGGGAAGAAAGATAACCAAAATTACCCGTGATAATTCATATGGCCTGGAACCTCAAGAAAATGGTGTGCAGGATTGGATACTTCCAGTATCGATAGAATATAAATATGATTTTGAAAGATGGTAGAGCCAGACGCTAAGACGCAGAGCCTTGTGTGATGGCTCTATTTTTATTTGAAAGGAGAAAAACAGTGGCAACATGGACTTATGCCGATGGAGAGGCAAAAAGAAAAGATTTTATGGTCTTTTGGATAACGGATGGAAACGCCACAAATATCACAAAAGATAAACTTGAGATTATTGGAAAAGGCGTTGAGGATATGCCAATTTCGATGAATCCAGATACGGAAGAAAGCCAGGATGTGCTTGGAAATAATAATTATGATATCACCGGCTATTCGGAAAGCATGACAGTTGACCCAACCAATGTATCGGGTGAGAGTAAATACGCCCAGAAGATAGATACGCTCATGGAGGAAAGAGCAACTCTGTCAGATTTGCGATTGAAATATCTCTGTGTAAAGCGATACAAAACCGACGACACGGGAAAGATGCGTGCATGGGTGCAGGAGGGTGTTGTTGAGTTGGGAGATTTTGCAGGCGGCCTGAAAGGTGTTTCCGCAGCTCATACAGTACACTATGTAGGCGACAGGACTCTTGGCGCTGTAGACCCAAAAACAATGACTTTTACGGCTGATGGAACAAGTCCTGCTTCGTTGTCCGACTAAGGAGATTAATCATGCCTAACATTACAATAAATATTGAAAGCCCGGTTAAATACTACGATTTTACGGACCAGCATGGAGATATACTGGCAACTCTGAAATTTGTACCGTCAGACCTTGACATATTCGAACGGCAGCAGAATGTGTATAAAGCATTTGAGGATATGTGGAGGGAATTAAAAACAACTCTTGATAATAAGAAGAAGGAAGAACTGTCGTTAGAAATAATTAATAAATATGCTAAGTCTCTCCAGGAAAAATTTGATTATCTATTTAACGCAGACACTTCTGGCTTCTTCAAAATTGCTAGTCCATTTACCCCTATGGAAAACGGCGACCCTTGGGCGCTGGTGATACTTGAGAGTGTTAAAAAAATTATAGAGCAGGAAACGGGTAAAAATTTCACGGAAATGGAAAGTAAAGCCGGAAAATATACACAACAGTATAATGCTGGCCCTGGTAAATATCCATTTCCTGTAAAATGAGTGCGGCATGGTCCCTCCCATATTCTCTCTCTGTTAATGGAATAAATTATGAAATCCGAGAGGATTTTCGGGCGGTACTGGATATTTTATCAGCGTTTGCCGATGAAGAATTATCTGACCCAGAGAAAACACAGGCAATGATTGAAATCTTATACTGGCCTGTTATACCGCCTCCTCAGGACTTAGCAGAAGCGGCAGAAAAAGCATTATGGTTTATTGACTGTGGTGTAGCGCATGAAGATACTCCATCTCCCCGTGTGATTGACTGGGAACAGGACGCAGGAATCATTTTCCCGGCTGTAAACCGGATTGCAGGATTTGAGACGCGCGGATGTCAAATTATCCATTGGTGGACTTTTTATGGATGGTTTATGGAAATTGGAGATGGATTGTTTTCGCAGGTTCTTTCCATCCGTCAGAAGCTAACAAAAGGAAAACGTCTGGAGAAATGGGAACAGGAATTTTTGAATAATAACAAAAAACTATGTGAACTTGAAGGAACAAAAGATAAGTCAAAAGAGGAGTATGAGTATTTTTCTGAGTTGCTAAAGTGAGGTGATGTTTTTGCAGCCAGATGGAACAGTATTAATAAATACAAAAATCAATACTGATGGTGCAAAAACGGGGAGCGAAGATATTAAAAGAACCCTGTCTGGAACGATGGATTACATAAAGCTTCTGCCCCAGGCCTTTAAAGATATACCAAGCATAATGAAACATACATTTTCATCTGCTTCAAAATCTATACAAAATCTTACACCGAGTGTACGCAATTTGCAAGATGAAGTGGACCGGTATAAAGATGCATTGTATTACGCTGAAAAGGCTGGTTATGGACTTGGAGATGCACCATACGACAAAGCATTAGCAGGATTGCAGCGGGCGAAAAAAGCAATGCAGGATTATAAGAAAAAATTGCTCGGTGTTGATAATGAACAAAAGAAAGCAAGCAAAAGTGGAAGTAAGCTCAATAAATCTTTAAAAGGTACTGAGAAAGCCGCCCGCGGTGCACGAATGGGATTGGGCCGAATGCTTGCAACATCTATCTTATTTAGCACTGTATTCCGCGCCATTTCCGCAGTAACAGGCGGATTAAAAGAAGGTATTGATAATCTGGCCCAGTATTCGGATGATACCAATAAGGCATTATCCATACTGATGTCTGGTATGACTCGGCTTAAAAACTCTTTCGCCACAGCCTTTTCCCCGTTGGTTGAGTATGTAGCTCCGGCCCTGACTCAGTTTATCAATTTACTATCCCAGGCCGTCACCTGGACGGCGCAACTATTGGCAGCATTAACCGGAAAGGATACATTTGTTAAGGCGGTTAAGGTACAGCAAGATTATGCTGATAGCCTGGACAAGACGAACGATGAAACCAAAGATGCAGCCAAAGAAACAGAAAAGGCATTAGCACCATTTGATAAGCTGATACAGATAACAACCGGCAAGAAAAAGAAGGAAGATAAGAACGAACTTAAACCGGAAGATATGTTTATCACTGAAGAAGTATCCAATGACATTAAGTTGCAGGCAGAAGCAATAAAGGATACTCTGGGAAAACTGTTCGACCCACTTAAGGAATCGTGGTTTGAAAATGGCCCGCAGGTAATGAGTTCACTGCAAAATACATTTTCTGCTATCAAGCAACTTGCAAGTGATGTAGGTGCATCATTCATGCAAGTGTGGAACGTAGAGGGATATGGGAAAGCAATTACAGATGATTTACTAATCACATTTTCAAATCTGGTTGATACAGTCGGAAATTTAGTCACCAACTTTGATAAGGCATGGGTATCTGGCGATACCGGGACAAACATTTTAAGACACTTGGGGGATATCATTCTTGAAATAACAGGATTTTTCCGTCAGGCATCAGAAAGTTTAAAAGAATGGTCTGCGGATTTAGATTTTACTCCTTTGCTGGAAAGTTTTGACAGGGTGTTAGTTGCTATAAAACCCATTGTATCAGATGTTGGAAATTTACTATTGTGGTTTCTTAACAATGTATTGCTTCCAATTGCAAAATGGGGAATAGAACAAGCATTGCCGGCAGTATTTGATTTAATTGCGGCAGCATTAAAAGCAATACATAGTGTGATTGATGCACTTAAGCCTTTTGGAATATGGTTATGGGAAGAATTTTTACAGCCATTAGGAGAGTGGACCGGGGGAGTTATCATAGCTGCATTAGAAAAAATTGTGGAATGGCTTACTAGATTTTCGGACTGGATAAGTCAAAACCAGACATTGGTGGAAAATATTACACTTGCAGTACTGGCATTTTTTGCAGCATGGAAGTTTTCAGAATTTGTATTGGGGATAGGACAATTAATAAGTAACCTTGGAGGATTCATGGCAATCGGAGAACGTGTTATTTCACTTTTAGCAAGAACTGTATCAAATATAAATCCACTTGTCCTTGCTATATCAGGTATAATATCGCTGATTGCTGTGCTGGCAAAAAACTGGAATAACATGTCACCAACAGAAAAAGTCATAGCAAGTATACTTGCAGCGGCTTCGGCAGTAGGAATTTTAGCGGTGGCTTTGGGCGCATTGGCTGGTGGAGTAGGAGCCGGTGTTGTAGCAGCTTCATTGGCCGCAGGAATAGCCGCTGCTACCATTGCTATTAATGCTGGTAAACGTGCTGCATCTTCCGGATATGGGGGAAGAAATGCCTACCCAATTTCTGCTTATGCAGCGGTCCCATACAAAATGCCAATGCTTGCAACTGGTACAGTAGTGCCACCACGGGCCGGAATGTTTGCGGCTATTTTGGGAGACAACAACCGTGAAACGGAAGTGGTATCCCCACTATCAACTATGAAGCAAGCCCTTAAAGAAGCACTGGCAGAAAGCAATATATCTGGTGGAAATCAGATTGCAAAAGCTGAATTAATCCTTGATGGTACAAGATTCGGTCAGCTTGTAGTTAAATTTGGAAATAACGAAAAGAATCGTGTAGGTGTAAGAATGGTAACAGAAGGGAGTGCATAATGGCACAGAATGGAAACGGAGTATTTACCATAGACGGAGTTAATCTTCGTCTATGGGTAAAATCCTTAAAACGGAATTTTTCAGTTGCTGATAGTGAAAATTCTGGACGTTTGCAGTCTTACCGGATGCACCGGGATATCATTGGTACATTTTACAATTATACGCTTGATATTGATGCGGAAAGAAGTAATCCGGCTGACTATGATACGTTCTACGAAATTATCTCTGCCCCGGTTGAGTCTCACAATATGGTATTTCCTTATGGACAGGAAACCAAAGAATTTGAAGCATACATAACAAGCGGGGATGATGAAATAAAAATCAACAAGAACGGAAAAGAAGGGCAGCGTAACCATTGGACCGGGTTATCTATTACCTTTACCGCTATGGAGCCGCAGAGGAGGCCGTGATGTGTTTTTAAAGCAATCCATATTATCTGACGCAGAACAGAACACTGAGGGATTAAAGATTGTTTATGACGACTTGGCCCCTTATGCCAAAGAAAATAGTACAGCATCCATTACAAGACCTGGATTAAGACCGAGATTAGGGCTTCATCCAGGCCCTGGTTTACATCCGCACGGGATGATAACAGAGCAAGAATTCCCGGAATTAAAGCGGGATGATATTTCTTATCCTGGATATGCTTTATGTTTTCCAAGATTTTCATTGCTAAATGGAAAATATATTAATTTTCCGGATAATCCGCTTCCTTACGGATACATAAGCCCGGAAGTATCAAATGAGCAGGGATTGTTTGGGTATGTTAAGCAGAGCCAGGGGCTTAAACCTAAAATTGGTTTGTATCCAGGAATGTTTTTATACCCGAAATCAACAACTGAAACGTTGATTGAATCCCCCATGTTAACAGTGACATTTAATCAGAAATTTACAAGTGTAGGGTTGCTTTTTACTTTTAATATGATGTCAGGCGATTATTGCACCAGAATGAGAATTAAGTGGTACTCGGATAATATCATATTGTCAGATATGGAGTTTTGCCCGGATTCAGTTCGATATTTTTGTAATAATTATGTGAGAGGATATAACAAGCTGGAAATCACATTTTTACAGACATCAAAACCCATCAGGCCGGTATTTGTGACAAGGATAGATTACGGGATATACAGGGATTTCTTAGACAACGAATTATTGGAAAGAAATTGTCTGCAAGAAATCAATGCAATATCAGAAAGTATAAGTATTAACACTTTAAATTTTACCGTCAGAACAACATCCAATATACCATTTGATTTGCAAAAAAAGCAGAAGCTTACACTGTATTTTAATGGAGAGTTGATAGGGAATTTTTATCTAAAAAACGGCGCAAGAAAAAACAAAACAGATTACCATATGGACGCGCATGATGCAGTGGGTGTATTGGATGGTAATGAGTTCGCTGGAGGAATATATACAGGCCAGCCGGTTTCTGAAGTATTAGAAAAAATATTCGAGAATGAAGATTTTAATTATTTATTGGATGAATCATTTTCAGATATTCCGCTTTATGGATACATACCGTATACCACAAAGAGAAACGCATTAGTATACATATGCTTTGCTATTGGAGCTATTGCAGATACAAGCAATTACGATGGAATTGTTATATATCCACAGGAGAATGCTTTAAGTGGTGAATTCTTGTCGGATGAAGTGTTTTCCGGTGTTACATTAGAGCATTCTGATATTGTTACTGGAATCCGGCTGACAGTACATACTTATCAAAAATCTGATGAAGCGCAAGAATTATATAATGATACTTTAAATGGAACAGCAGAGATTATTTTTAGCGAGCCTTATCACAGTCTGGACATAGCTGGTGGAATCATTGGTCAGCATGGGGATAACTATGCCTATATAACTGGAACTGGTGGAAATGTAACACTGACTGGTAAGAGATACAACCATCTCACCACATCAATCCTTAAAGAAAATCCAGATATTGTATTTAATAAAAATATCCGTGAAGTAACAGACGCAACATTGGTTTATAGTGGTAATGCGCAGCAAGTACTTGACCGCGTATATGCATATTATCAGCGAGCAGAAAATGTGGTGGGAGATGTTCTTATTGGAACAAAAAAATTAGGACAGAAAGTCAAGATTGATACAGATTACGATGGATACCGCACAGGTATCATTGAGAGCTACAATTATAGCTTTTCTCCCAACGAAATTAAGGCAGAGGTAAAAATACATGAGTAAGTATTTAGAATTCCTTATTTTTGACCGTACGCAGTCAGATATAATAGAATTAACCGACAAAGCTTACATTGATTACAAAGACCTCAACCGTATCGAACAGGCAGTTAAATGGGTATCTTATGTCCTTAATCAGTACGGATATAGAAATACAACAAATAACAAGCTAAATTGGAAACCAGAGGACCATAGAACGGATAAAGAAATGGAACGTCTGAGAAAAAATATAGTTGCAATAAGAAATGCATACTATACAGACAGCAGCACTCCACTTACTCCCGATAAGATAACATACACATCAATTTATCAAGCCAATGCCATCGAAAAAATCATTTATGATTTAGGTAATTTGATTGAAAAATCCTATCCGGGTCCTCAATATTTGTCGTTTAAATTGGGAACCAAAGCCCTAGGAAATAGAGGTATTAAGCTATGAATTTGAAAACAAATTTTAAAAATGACAAATTTTCCGGATTACGAAAATATAAAATGGTCACAGATGCATCAACCGGTCTAATAACGCTTGAAGATAAAACAGAGTATCAGGAAATAGGAGACATTTTTTCGGCTGATGATATTAACGAAACCAATAAGGCTGTGTTACAAAACAACTCAGAAATCGAAGATATCAAAGGTATAAAAAGAATTATGGTCCCCTATGCAAATTGGAGTACATCTGTCCCGTATTCGCAAACGATTGGGGTACCAGGAGCAAAGAAGGACACGGGGCTTATTATTGGTGGTCCATATTTGGGCGACAACCCAACTGCCAGTGTAGCCAGAGAGAGAAAAAAGGCTTTTGGATATGTTGATAGAGCCGAAAGTGGGAATGGAGTTGTTACATTATATTGTTATGGTTCCAAACCATCATCCGATTTCCAGATTCTTGTGAAAGGAGCAGGTAATTAATGGCAGGCTGTATACTCTATAATGGTGGTATGTTTAATAATGATTATCTCACTGCAAAACCAGAAGATGTCAAATATGGACAGACTTTTATTGGCGCTGAAACCGAAAATACACAAGAAGGAACTATGCCTACTTATTACAATGTAGAACATGATTTCCCCATTAACGGGAAGTTTTCTATTCCAGAAGGGTATTTTGTTTCAATAACATTAAAACAGGATATTCCAACATTGGGAGCACAATACGTTGACCCTGCCATCAATGGAATAACAGCTGGAGTCAAAGGAACATATATGACCGGAAATGTTTTTATTGGTGGTATTGTAGGTATTTCAAATAATGTAATAAAAAAGGGAGTAAAAATAGGTCCGTATACCGGGACGTTTGAGGGATGGGTTGATTAAAATGGCTGATTGTATAATTAAAAAAAATGGAGCTAATGCAGATACAAGTGATTTAACTGCCCTTCCATCGAGCGTAAAAGAAGGAAAAATATTTTTAGGTCGTGGAAGTGATGATGAACAAATTGGAACAATTCCGATTATACCACCTGAAAAGCATGAACTACAATTAAATCAAACTTTATCTTTAGGAGAAGGGTTTTATAAATCGGGTAGTACAGTAACACAAAACATACCTACATTAGGTAATCAGTACGTTGTTCCGAGCGCAGATTTACAAACAGTAGATACAACTGGTAAATATATGTCAGGCGATGTTTTTGTCGAAAGCTTACCTAATCTTATTGCATCAAATATAAAAAAGAATGTAGTCATTAGGGTAGGAGACACAACTATCGTAGGAACTTACGAAGGATATGAAAATGACGACCCATATACGCCATATTACAATGGTGTGTTTGCTCCTGGACAATCAATAAGCTCTTTGCCTTCCTTTGGGCGCAAAGGAGGACCGTACTATAAAGGGGACGTAACCTTTGGACGGGATAACATCCATATCGAAAACCCTCTTAGCACAGATTATGTAACAACGGCAATTGTATTTAATGTTCCTCTTAACTTTGATAATATCAACCGAATAACATTGAAATATTCCCTCGCCAACGCATCTGGTGGGTGTGAAATGATTCTGGCTACTGGATATGTTAGTGATTACATATATATGCGAGCTTCCAGCGGTTCTGGAAAAGATTATAATACTGGACTGGGAGATTATTGGAGAAGAGAGATACCAAATACATCGGGCAATTTAAAAACGAATAGTTTTGATGTATCCAATATTACCGGAACACGATTTATATATATATCGCTATTTATGCGGACCACAGCAAGTACATCAGTTGTCAATATGACATTAAGGGAATTAAAATGCAGCATATAGGAGGAGAGCATGGCAATAAATGATTTAGAAAAAATGGACAACTATAATCCAACTAATTATGTAAATAATTCAGAACCGGATATTGATGCTGACAATCTTAATAAAACAGAAAATAAACTGGCTGAAACAGTCGAAAAAGCTAATCAGATAATTGATGCACTGAAAACATTGATTTCAACTGTTCAAACAAATTCGGAAACCACAGTTCCATCATCCTCTCTGGCCTATTCGATGCAGCAAGCAATCACAAATAATACGGAGAATATTGCTACTATAAATAGCAATTTAGCAACGGCCAACGCAAAGTTGACGTTAAACGGTGTCAAGAACATTAATGGGTTTACAGCCGTATATTCCGACCGGACCGACCGGGCATTCCAGTTACAATATGATTCTGGCGAGATTGCATCAATCGCATTTAACAACACCGGTATCTGGTATGATTTTTATGACGGTCAAAACTGGAAACAGGTTTGGAAGTTTTATAAGCCGTAATCATTTTGTGCTGAAGGCATATAGGTTCGTAAGGTTTGGAACTTGATTGTTATAACCAATAAATCGTACGGTATCACCTTTACGCACAGAAAACCATATAGGTATTGACGAATTGACTGTGACATCATTATTGACCCAAAAAATATTTATCCCATTTATAAGTACATTACAACCCTGAGCTGAGCTGTTAAAACCAATGGAACCACAAACTATACAATCCTCTGTAGCTTTCCAACTGGTACCGTTAACAAACCCATCTTTAATTTTTTTGCTAGTGTCTATATATGGTAAATTGGGATTTTCTTTATATCTTGAAACAATAAAAGAAACCTCGGAGCAAAGTGTGTTAGTACATTGGATAGCATCAGCAAAATGATTATTTGAGCTCGAAAAATATGAGCTTTATCCATGCGGCAGTCCCAGCAATTCCACGCTCTGACGGATTATAGAAGGTTATGGATATAGAATCTTTTGTTATATTGGTTATCTGAGCATTTAACCAATTTGACGCCTGTACGGCCCATAAAGGTGTTTTTATAAACCCCAAATCCGAAATGGTGTAAGTTTGGCTAACACTATCCTTCGTACCAACGGTAGTATCACATGAAAAAATCTTTGATGATATTTTTCTGATTTGTACACCTAAATTGCTATTTGCTATATAAAAAACATACCCATGAAAGGAGTAAAATGAACCAATTAAAACTATTAAACAATACAAAATACGAATTAATAACAAACGGGGTGGAAGAATCCGGCGATTACCTGACACTATCATTTCTTCCCGGATTAGACAGTTTTGAAACTGTAGAAGCCGAATTTAATCCGACAAACACAGAAAGAATCTACATACTTGGTTTGGACAGTCAGCCGATAGAAGTAAAAACCGGATTTACTCAGCTGGTGGAGATGCATAAGAAAATGAATTATGTCATATCCTCTGAAACAGTAAATACCGGAACCGAGGAAGAGCCAAATTACGAAACCAATGAAGTGAAGGAAACCATTATGATTGCAAAGCTTCGGAGGCCGGATATTAGAGATACAGTACAGACCTTGCAAGATACAGTGGATGCAATGATTTTAAGTCAACTGGAGGTGTAATATGTATACAACATTAAAAAGGTTATATAACAATGGAAAAGGGCCATTAACCGTTGATGAGCTTAACCGGGCTGTATTACTTGGATGGATTACAGAGCAGCAGAAAAACAGTATAATTGGAGGATGATTATGAGAGACATCACATTGTGTCATCCACGCTTGCAGCTTTTAGCAGGTCAGTTGGTGGACGAATGTAATAAACAGGGATTAAAAATTAAGATAGGAGAGACACTGCGGACTGTGGCAGAGCAGGATGCTTTATATGCTCAGGGCAGGACTAAACCGGGCAACATTGTAACTAATGCGCCTGGTAGTAGTTATAGCTCCTATCATCAGTGGGGAACAGCTTTTGATATATTTCGTAATGACGGCACTGGTGCTTATAATGAAATTGGTGGATTTTTTAACCGTGTAGGTGCTATCGGTGTATCTTTGGGACTTGAATGGGGTGGAAATTGGAAGTCTCCTGTAGACAAGCCACATTTCCAATTGCCTGATTGGGGAAGTAGCACATCTGGAATCAAAAAACTATATCGCACCCCGGATGAATTTATGAAAACCTGGGTGACAGAGGGACGCACTGGCTGGATTAAGGATAATAACGGCTGGTGGTATCGCAGACCAGATGGAACTTACCCGGCTAATAAGTGGTGTGTCATAAATCACCATTGGTATCTATTTAATAAGGATGGATATGCTTGCACCAGCTGGCACCGCTGGAATGGTAGTGTATGTGACCCGGATGATGGTTCGGGGGATTGGTATTACTTTGACCCTACACCAAACGGTCCATTGGAGGGGGCGTGCTGGCATAGTCAGGATAATGGGGCGCAGAATATCTGGTACATAGAGGACTCTAATTCAATATAAAAGCGCCAGATTTTTACACTGACGCTTCTATAAATATTATACCATCTTCGGAAATATGCAACACGAAATGCAACACGGAGCCTATAAACCGCATAAAACCGTTATATTTTACGGGTCCGATTCCCGTCAGCAGCTTGTGGATAGCCTGGTATTTACCGGGCTTTTTTCTTTTTGTGCCGCATTGGTGTATACGTATGAAACTGTAAACGGGGCAGAGGAGCCAGTGGCCCGTGTCACTTGCCCATATTGCGGCAGGGAATTTACAACGGATATGGATTTTATGTGGTAGGAATTTTATATGGTAGGAATTTTAAGGGATAGCCTGGACTGTCCCTTTTTTTCTGCCATGGCCACATGAGAATTGACGGCTCAATTCTTTGTACCCTTGTAAATATCTGGATTAATAATCATCCCGGCCGGAGTATCCTTAAACAGGCGAGGGGAGGATAATTGTACCTAAAAAACAATAAATTTAATATGATTACAAAATAACCTAATTATTTATAAGAAAGAATAAATAATATCCGGGCAAATCCCTTCCTTTTTCGACATATTTATGATAGAATTTATACTATTCGGCAAATAGTTACTATTTACATGGTACTTTTTACATAATTTCCCAAGGTTGAGAACAGATGGGAGGATTTATTTTGGATATGGTTGGGGGTCTGGAGTCATAAAGAGAGCGGGCTCCCTTTTATATATTGGGCAGGGGGGATATAGATGTTGGACTGGGGCTTTGGATTAGGGGCTTTTGGGATGTTTTTCCTATATGACTGGAATCGGGTTTTTTTGAAAAAAAATGGCTTCGCCCCGCTTTTTGCGGCAGGCAACCTGCTGCTGGCTGTGGTGGGAGGAAGAATGGTGTATTCTTGTGTTTCCTCAGGGGTTAAGGGACAGCCAGTCTGGCTCCTTCCGGGCGCGTTTTTTCTGGCGATGCTGATTTATACGCTGTATTTTGCGCTGCCCTTTGACAGTACTTATTGCCAGGAGGCGGACCGGCACAAGGTCTGCCGCTCAGGTATGTATGGCTGGTGCCGTCATCCGGGCATATGGTGGTTTTTTGGCTGTTTTTTCTGTATGGGCCTGTCCACAGGGAATCCGGACCGGGTGATGCTCGGTCTGTGCCTTTCTTTTTTGAACCTTCTGTATGCCTGGTATCAGGACAGGCTTATATTTGTAGAGGAATTTTGCGACTACAGGGATTACCAGGAACAAGTACCATTTTTACTACCCAGACTGTGGAAAAGGCGGTGAACTGGAATGACATTTGAGGAAAAGCTGACCAATCAGGAATATGACAGGATATGGCAGGAATACTGCGGTTTTTTGGACCTGGACCTGGAATCCTATATGAAAATCCAGAGAAGGCTTTTGGAGGAGCAGATTGGACTCTGGTGCGCAAGTCCTCTTGGAAAGAAGATTCTAAAGGATAGGAGGCCGAAGAGCATAGATGAGTTCCGGTCCATGGTGCCGCTGACCACCTACGAAGATTATGCGGATGTCCTTCTTTTGAAGAAAGAGGACATGCTTCCTGATAAACCGATCATATGGATTCAGACCACGTGGGAGGGCGGAAAGCATCCTATCAAGGTGGCGCCCTACACCAGCGGTATGCTGAAAACCTACAAGAATAATATCCTGACCTGCCTGATGATGGCTACCAGCAAGGGTAGGGGAAGCTTTGACATCGGAATCGGCGATACATTTTTGTATGGACTGGCGCCTTTGCCCTATATCACGGGCCTGATTCCACTGGGATTGTCGGACGAACTCCACATAGAGTTCCTTCCTCCGGTGGACGAGGCCGTGAATATGACCTTTTCCGAGCGGAATAAGAAGGGATTTAAGATGGGGCTGGGAAAGGGGATTGATTTCTTCTTCGGCATGGGCAGCGTGGCTTATTATGTGAGTATGAGCATTGCCAGCCTGTCTGAGGGCAGTAAGAAGGGCGGATCCTTCCTGAAAAAAATGTTTACCATGCCTCCTTCCATGACACTGCGGTATCTTAAGGCGAAAAAACAGTGTGAGAAGGAAGGACGGGGACTGATGCCTAAGGACCTGTTCAAATTGAAGGGATTTTTGTGCGCTGGAACAGATAACCGCTGCTATAAGGATGACCTGGAGGAGTTGTGGGGCATCAGGCCGGTGGAGGTGT
>OKCG01000562.1_pt1 | contig 14027 bp, 12 predicted proteins | sample 1609991 | NCBI WGS metagenome assembly OKCG01 (sample SAMN04436606, study PRJEB24849) | human gut metagenome | biome: human gut; feature: NICU; material: stool | host: Homo sapiens | place: USA: Saint Louis, MO | collected 2010-01-15
CAATCAAAACAAGCCGACCCGAAACCAGCCGTTGCACTTACAAGTTGAATCCGGGGCGTGTACTCGTAGTCGTAGGTCACCGTATCGTAGGAGCGGACGATGTCGTTGGTTTCGTCCTTGTCGTCGCCGCGTTCGTTGTCCTTGTCGAACGGCGCGGTGCCGGTGATGCGGTCGGTGAGCCTGAGCCTGCTCACGGCGGCGCTGTCCGTGTCGAGCATGTCGTGGACGGTCACGTCCGGCGCGGCCTGACCCGTATCCGCCTGCGGAGCGGATTGCGCGGGCGCACCGGCGTCGGATTGTTCGTCCGCACCGGTTCCGGCCTCGTCGTCGGAACCGGTGTCGGGTTTCGTCGCGGCCTCGTCGCCGCCTGTGGTCGTCTTCACGTCGGGTTCGGTTTGGATTCGCGTGGACGTGCCCATGGTCGTATCGTCCGCATACGCGGCGGACACGGCCGACGCGCCTGAGCCGAACAGCGTCGCGGTCGCGAGTATGAGCGCGGCGACCTTTCTCAGACCGGGTTTCATCGCTTTTCGGTTCCTTTCGGGGATGTGCCGTGACAAGTGGAGGGAAGTATGAATACGGCTGTTTTAATGGTGTGGAGGATGGGTCCCAAGTACGGTTTGCAGGAGAGTTCCCGGGACCCGTCCCCCGGCTCACGCCGTCCGACCGTCTCCGGTCGGGTGGCGGTGATTCGTCGGGGAGGGCGAAGTCTGTGGTTCATTCATGTGAAGTCAATGGAGGGCGTTCCGGCCGTCATCGGACGACGAGGCCGGAACGCCTCGGGGTCACTTGCCCGCGTTCACGGCCGTGTGGCGGCCGGAACCCTGTGCGCGGTGGCGCTTGCGGAACACGAGCAGGGAGCCGCCGGCGAGCAGCACCGCCAGGGCGCCGCCGGCAAGGCCGAGCACGGCCGTGCCGGTGGAGGCCAACGGCTTGGCACGGTATCCGTTCCAGTCGTCGGTGTTGCTGGCGGTCTGGGTGTCGGCGCACAGCTGCTTGCCGTCGATCTCGGTCACGTCGCCGGTGGAATATTCCGGATCGGTGTCTTCGCCGCCGTCGGTCTTGTCGTTGAACGGGTCGCCGTTGGACGGCGCGCATTCCACGAGCGGGGTGCCGGTGACGATGGCGCGGTCCGTGTGGGTATCGCCTTCCCTGACGCCCTTGAGCGTGCCGGTCACGCTGACCGACTCGCCCGGCTTGAGCACCAGGGTGTCCCAGTTGTCGGGATAGGCGAGCGAATCCATGTCCACGTGCGCGTCGCCGACGATGGTGGAGTCGGCGAGGTCCAGGTCGCTTGCCTTGAACCATGCGCCGTCACCGGTGGCCGGGTCGGTCTTGGAGGTGTTCGTGATGATGAACGTGATGCCGATGCTGTCGGCGTCCATCTTCAGCGCCTGCTTCGGGTCGTCGCGGTCCGCCCGCTCCTGGCCTTCCTGCTTGAGGGTCGGGGCATCGACCTTCTCCAGGTGGATGCTCGGGGTCATGTCCGGGGTCTTGGTGACGACCTTGTTGGATTCGCGCGGCTGGCCGTTGATGGTCTCGGTCCACGTGTTGGGCACCTCGTCGGCCACGGCGATGCGCTTGCACTGGAGGTAGAGCACCCAGCCGGCCTCGTGCTCGTTGTCGGCGCTCACCAGGTCGAGGTAGGCCTGGGTCGCGTCGGCCGTGACCTTGCCGTTGCCGTCGGCGTCCACGGTGAACAGGTTGCCGCCGAACTTCGAGGAGTCGAAGCCGCTGCCCGCGATCTTCTCGCCCTTGGCCGCGAGCATCTGGCCGTCCCTGTACAAATCACGCGAGGCGTAGACGGCCCAGTTGCCCAGGTACTGGTCGTACTCGGTGTTCAGCTGGTCCGTGCCGCCCCAGTCCGTGACGGTCTGGTAGGCGCGGTCCGGGGGCAGGATGCTGGAATCCAGGCGGTAGAGGAACGTGTGGTTCAGATACACGCTCTTGCCGTCGATGCTGTCGCCGCCGACCTGCACGGTCACGTCCTTCTTCGGGTTGATCTCCTTCAACGGGTTGGAGACGGTGTTGGTCTTGTCACGCTTGTCGTTCGTGACCTGCGTGGCGGTGTTCTCCACCGTGTGGCCGTCCTTGACCTTGGTGACGGTCATCGGCATGACCACCTGGTAGGTGTGGCCCAGCAGCGACTGGTCGATGCTCGGATCCTTCAACGGGTCGTAATCCTTGTCGGTCAGCTCGTTGTAGGCCTTCAGATCGTCGGGCTGCGGGTCGCCGGGCACGGTCTCGCCGGTCGCGGGGATCATGGTGTCAACGGTCCTGGCGAACGTGTAGAGCACGCCGTCCTTGTCCTGGATGTTGAACTCGCCGGTGCGGTCCCTGCCGGTCTCGTCAAGGATCTCCACATGCTTCGCGTCGAGGGTCAGGTACTCCTCGTCGTAATCGTCCACGGCACCCAAGCGCCACACCTTGTAGGCGGTGTCGGTGAGCCTGGAGGCGTCGATGTGCACGCGGTAGTACACCTTGTCGCCCAGCAGAGCGGTCTTGCCGTCGATGTTGATGGTCGGGTCCTTCTGCGTGTCCTCCTTCTTCGGCTTGATCGTCGGCGGCTCGTTCTCGACCTTGTTGGACGGGGTGACGCCATTGTTGACGGTCAACGCGGCCTTGTTGCCGACGGTCTTGTCGGTCGGCGCGTCCTCGTTCACCTTGGCCTCGAAGCGCAGCAGCACGCGCGGGTTGGAGCCGGCCTTCCAGTTGGCGGCAACCCAGTCCTTCGTGAACGTGGCCTCGAACGAGTGGTTGGCTTCGTCCCACTGCACCTTGTAGGCGCTCTTCGGGATGATGCCGCCGGTTCCCAGGTCGGTGATCTCCAGGGTCTGCTTGTTCGCGGTGGTGTACTCGGAATAGGTGTCGCTCAGCTTGATGGCGGTCACCGAATATGCCTGGTCCGCGGGGATCCGCGGGTCCACGCGCACGGTGTATTCCACGGTCTGGCCGGGGAACACGGTCTTGGTGTCGATGCTGGACTGGTCGCCGCCCTGGGAGGATTCGGCGATGACCTGCTTGTGGATCGGGGGAACGGTCACGCAGATCTTCGGCGTGTTGGTGTCCACCGTGCTGCCGCCGACCGTCTGGCCGCCCTTGTTGTCGAGGTCGTCGCCCTTCGGGTCCGCGCACGTGTTGAGCTCGTCGCCCTCCGCCTTGCCGTAGGATTCGAGCAGCTTCACGGTGTCGAAGTTCACGTCGAAGGGGATCACGACGCTGATCTGCTTCGCGGTCTTCAGGTCCTTCTGCGCGGCCTCGTAGGAGTCCTTCGCGCTGACCGTGACCTTGGTGCCCTCGGCGGTGATGTCGAACTGGTCGGTCACGTCCCTGCCGGTCTTGTTCAGGTCGTTGACGCCGGCGTTGGCCTCGTCGGTGGTGTCCTGCTCGTAGACCTTGATGTTGGAGGTGTCCTTCAGGTCGAGGATGCTATCGACGTTGGCGAAGTCGTCGGTCCACGCGATCTCGGGCACGCGGCCCAATCCGGTGGGCAGGGTGCCGGAGATGACCGCCGCCACCTCGTCGCCGAGACGGTAGTACTTGTCGTCGCCGCCCACCTTGTCGCTCTTGGCCGGATCGACGGTCAGCTGCCACTTGCCGTCAGCCTTCATGGCCCACGCCTTGTTCGGGTTCGGGGTCCACACGAACACCGGCGGCTCGTTGGTCGGTCGGGTCTCGTTGTTCCACTTCTCGTACGCCTTGTTGGTCAGCTGGATCTTCCTGCCCTCGGTGGCACCCTTTTTGATGGTGCCCGTCAGGTAGAACCTGACCTTGCTCGCGCTGTTCCTGAACATCGTCTTCGCGATGTACGAGGACTTCGCGGTGGCGGTCGCGGTCCCGGCCTTCCGGTCGATCGCGATGGTGAAGTTCGCGGTCTCGTCCTTGCCGTCGACGAACACCTTGCCGGACTTCCAGTCGATCCACTGGATCGAACCGGTCAGATCATCGGTGATGGAATAGGATGCCAGCGGGTTGAGCAGGTGCGCGGGGATGCTGCCGTTGACGACCACGCCCACCTGGTCGCCCACGAGGAACGTCTTCTGATCGACGCCCTGCTGGTTGGTCCATTGCTTGTCCTCGGCCACGAGAGCGCCGGACTCGTCCAGCACCCACACCTTGTCCGGGGTCGGCGTGACCTTGCCCACGCTGTCGCTGTCACCGGTCTGGCAGTCGGCCAGGCTGCCGGTGCCGTTGTCTCCGTTCCAGCACGCCACGGAACCGTCGTTGATCTCGTAGTCGCCGCCGGTGGGCTTGGCCGACTGTGGCACGTTCAGCGTGTAGAGGCCGGAATGCGGGGCGGTGGCGTGCGCCTTGACCACGCGCTTGCCATCGATGGAATCGTCGATGGAAATGTCCGCCGGCACGATGTTGCCGTTCGCGTCGGTCACGGTCACCTTGCTCACGTCGTCCTGCTCGGTGCCGCCGATCACCACGTCCCTGGTGTCGATCGTGTCGTAGATCCAGAACTTGCCGGAGGCGTTGGAATGCGCCTTGATGTGCGCGGTGTACAGGCTGCCGGAGGCGATGGAGTCGTTGCCGTCCCGCACCGTGTCGCCGGCCCCGTTGGTCAGCCATTTCTCGGGCGGGGTGGTGGTCTTCTCGCCGGACTCCTTGCCGTCGTTCTCTCCCTTGTGGGAGACCGCCTCGGCCATGCCGCCCTGCTTCGCCACGTCAACGTCCCACCAGCGCTTGCCCGCGGGCCACGACTCCCACGAGGCGTCCATGTCCTTGAAGGACGCGCTCACGGTGGCGCTGCCCTTGTTGGATGCGGTGAACCGCTTCGCCACCGTCTTCTCGGTGCCGTCAATGCCACGCCAGTGCAGGGTCGCGGTGCCGTTCACGTTCTCGGTCTTCGACCCGTCGCTGGACAGGGTGATCGTGTCCGAAGCGTCCTTGGTGTCGCCCGACTGGCCCGACATCTCCGCAGCCTGCGTGCTCACGCTCAAGTGATAGTTCGGCTGCACCGGCTCGTATTGGTTCAACATGATGACGATCGCAACCGGGCTGTTATTCCACTGGGAAGCCGCGATCGAGTCCACCGAACGCTCAGGAGCATCAGAGAAACCGTCATTAGTGTCATAAGACGCACCATTATTGTGGTATTTAACCGGTGCGATGTTTTTGTTCCATGCGTCGCTCCAATAGGAGGCGGTGGCGAAGCCTTCGCCGGAATAGGAGTGCGTGGTGGGCGTGGCGACCACGCCGACGGCGACCATGCGGCAGTTCGCGGTCTCGCCCGGATGCTTGTCGTTGAAACGGGCCACGCATTCATTGTTGGCCATCGTGATCGCGGTGTTCGCCTTCTCATCGGCCCCGCCGTTGTAGTTGTTATAGGTCGCGCCCATCTTCGCCACGGCCTTCTTGAACGCGTCAAGGGTAGCGCCGCCGAAACCGCCGTTGTTGTTGTCCTCATAGGCCCAGCCGATCACCGAGCCGCCGACACTGCCAGCCGAGCCGGGAGCCCAGCCGCCGCCGCCGTCGGCCATCGCGGTGGCCGCGACCATGCCGCCGCCTGCCAGCGTCGCCACCGCAGTCAAAGCGGCCACTGCCACGCGCAGCCCCTTCCCGTTGCGGGCATCAGCCCGTTTCCTCTCGTTGAAAACCATAGGGTTTCCTCCTGTTAGATTCTTGTTTCCGACCGGCCTAAAAGCCGGTAGCCGGAGTCCGGAAAACTTCGGCCACAAACCATTAGAACCCCATTTCGGCCGGTCCAGTTTGGACATTTTTTCCGATCAGTTACGCGAGATATTGACCACGAGGAGGGGAAACGCCTAAAACGCATGATTCGGGGTATTTACCGAAATACCGAAACCGGTAAAATCGGTGCATACCGAAGCGAATGATAAAAAAACTCGCCCGAACGAATCGGACGAGTTTCATGCCTGCATGTCAGCAAGTCAGACGCCGCACACGCTCTCCGGGCAAGTTCCGCCCGGAGTAGCAGCTCCATAGCCGCTGCTGTAGCCGAAGCTCCCGCCGTAGGAGGAACCGGCGGAGCCGCCTGTGGAACCTCCCGTGGTGCCGCTTCCGCCACCAGTGGAGCCTCCGCCGTAGGGGTATGAGGGTGTCCAGGATTGCTGGGGCTGAGACTGCTGATAGTTGTACTGCTGTTGTTGCGTCTGGGCGTTCGCAGCGGCGGCGGCTTTCGCATCGGCCTCGGCCTGGGCCTTGGCTTTCGCCTCCTCGTCGGCCTTCTGCTTCGCCGCGATGGAATCGTTCACCGCCTTGGATGCCTTGGCTATCGCGGCCTCGTCCTTGGCTTCGATGGCCTTGGACAGTTCCTCGCGCGTCTTGTCATCCTGCACGTTGCCGTTGCTGGACTCCAACAGGGTTTTCGCCGTGTCGATGGTCTTCGCCAGCTTCGAGTCGTTCACCGCGTCCACCGCCTTCTTCAGGCTCCCGGCGTGCTTCTCGTACCATGCGGCCGCATCGTCCAGTTCGTCGATCGCCGTTTCAAGCCCGTCCTTGCCGTCGGCCACGCAGCCCTCGTATTCCGGCGCTTCCACGTCCAGCGCGGTTTTCAGCGCGTCGATGGTCTTCGCGTCCTTCACCTGATCGGCCTTGACCTCCAGCAAGTCGGCCGCGTCGCCGTTGACGAGCGTGTTCCAGTCGTTCATCGCGCCGCGCGCCGCGTCGGAGGCCGTGGCGCACGCGGCCTTCGCCTCGGCCAGTCGGCGGTCCGACCATATTTTCCATCCGATGCCGCCGGCCACCACAAGCGCCAGCGCGCACAGGCCCGCGACCAGCGGCACCAGCCACTTCGGCCGAACACGCCTCGACTCCTCGACGGCGGCGGTTTCTCCGTTCGTGGGCGGCGGGGTGTTGGTTTCCGTTTCCTGTTCCGTTTTCATTCGTGTCCTTTCATCGTTCGTTTCGGTATGCACCGATTTTACCGGTTTCGGTATTTCGGTCATTCTCTGTCGGAGCCGGGGTTGCCGGTTTCCGCGCGTTCATGCCGCCGCCGGTGGCGCTCTGCACCGTTCCGGTTCGGGCACCTGCTTGTTTCGCACGGCGTCTCGCGTCATGCGAGATAGGCTTCGAGCGCGAGGTCGATGACCTCCTGGATGCGCATGTCGTGCGCGGCGGCGTAGGTCTTGAGCCGCCGCCGCGTTTCGGGCCTCATGCTCACGCTGGTCTTGGACCATTCCCCCGTCTGATCGGAGCGGAAGACGTCGGCCATGCCGGAGACGCTGCGGGTGCGGGCTGCGGGCCTGAAAGCCATGTCGAGGTTCCTCATGCGCGCGCCCCCATCGCTTCGACGATCTCGCCGAGCACCTGGGGGTACTCGTGGAGCTTGTCGGGGGAGTGCCCCATGCCGGCCTTGATGTCCTGCCGCTTGCACACAACGGCGTCGAAACGGGGCGTGCCGGCCTCGTCAAGAGCGGCGACGGTCGCCTGGAAGGCTCGGGTGCGGGGTTCGGCGCGCACGATGAGCACCGCACCGGGCTTGCCATCGGGAATCGCGTTCATCGTCGCCCACGCCTGCTGCAGATCAATGGGCGAATCGGAGGTGGGCACGACCACGAAGTCGGCGGCCTTGACGCTTTCCTCGAACAGCCGGCCCTGCGGCGGCGCGTCCACCACAGCGAAGCCGCCATGCCCGGCACGGGCCAGCCGCTGGAGCGTGCTCAGGTTCGCCGGCATCACATCGGTGCCTGCGGGCCACCCGCCGTTTTCCTCGGCCATGTCCCTCCACAGGCTCGCGCTGGACTGCGGATCCGCATCGAGCACCGTGGCCCCCTCCTCGAAGCGCCGCGCGTATGCGGCGGCGAGATAGATGGCGCTTGTGGTCTTGGCGACGCCTCCCTTGGCGTTTGCGATGGTCACGATCATGGTTGTTTCTCCTATCGGTATTTCGGTGTTGGATTCGTATCGGTATTCCGGTTTTTCGGTATTCCGGTTTTTCGGTATTCCGGTTTTTCGGTATTCCGGTAATTCTGGCGTGGTCAAAACAGGACGCCTTGGATGGCCGGCGGAACCGGCGTCGCGTCGGTGAAGCTCGGCGCGACAGACAGGCGTTCACGTTTGCGACGTTGCAGGCGCTTGCGCTGCCGCCAGTCGCTGGAGTCCGCCAGTCTGGTTCGGTCGGCCCAGTCCGGATGCCTTTCAAGCCAGTCGCTCACCCGTTGCGCGGGCATGTCGTGCAGCTGGCGCGCCGTGATGCCGAGGTCTCGGCAGACCAGTTTCGAGAGTACTGTGCGACGCCTGTAGTCAAGACCTCCTATGAGGTTGCGGTCCTTCCATCCGCCGACGAGACTGTCGGCGATGCAGGTGGTTCGCAGGGGGCACGTCTCGCACACCCTGCGCCCGAGCGCGCGCTTCTCGGCATCGACGACCTCACGGCCTCCCACCGTAATGGTCGCCCACATGCGATCCGCGAGGTCCGGGTCTCGCCGCGCGATCTTCGCGCAGGGAGCCTGGGCCGTCATGATCCCGCCCTCGCCCCGGCGAACATGTGCCCGCCGTTCGCCTTGCGTATGTCGGAGAGCCGGCGCTCCATCTCCTCGCATCTTGAGCAGCTTGACCGGTTTCCGATAGTCCGTGAGGGTCGATGCCAGCATGTTCCTCGTGGTCATCGGCTTGTTGATCTCCATGATTCCTCCTCGGCGGGCGCGGCGACGGTGAACCGGCTGACGACCTCCACCCCGAAGGGCAGTGGGCGGCCGGCCGATCCGGCCTTCATCGTCTTCCTGCCAAAGTTCATGTAAATGAACCTCCGTTAACCTTGTCTGTTCATCCCCTCCCTCAATCGTTCCGGTCATGGCCCCGCCGCCTCTTTTTTCAAGGGGTGGCGGGGCTTCCGACCGCAGGAATAACGGGAGGTAGCCACCGGTTGGCCCGGCAGCCACCAACAAGCCTCACAGACGACACGCCGAACCACGGAGCATGGCGTCTACAAAAAATCCGGAAGTATTTCCCGGCAATACGGGTACACGGGAATGCGGGGGCACAGGTTCACAGGGACATGGCTTTCCTTTGCGAAATCCATGAAAAAGGCCCGTACCGGTTTCCCGATACGAGCCATAATCAGTCATTCATCGATCAGTGATGGTAATAGCCATCATCCTTGCCGGTGCAGCTGTTGCCGCAGCCGTAAGCGCCGTTGAGGTTCGGCTTTGGGGCGGCGGCGGCCGGGCCGGAGCCGCCCGATGTGGTGCCACGGTATGTGTTGGAGCCGGAAGTGGAGCCTTCCGTGCGCCTGTACGCGCCTCCGGAGTAGGAGGAGACGCCGCTGTAGGTGGATTGGGCCTGCGCCTGAGCCTGGGCTGCCGCTGCTGCCGCTGCGGCGGCTTGCGCATCCGCGTCCGTCTTTGCCTGGACGCTCGCGTTCACGCCGTTGATGGCATCCTCCAGCGTTTTGCGCGCCCCGTCGATCTTCGCCGGATCGTTCCCGTCCTTCAGCCCGTTCGCCGCGTCGATGGCGTTCGACAATGCGTCGCGGGTGGCGTTGTCCGCGACCTTGCCGTCCGAATCCGCGAGCAGCTTCGACGCCTCGTCCAGCTTCGCCGTCAGATTCGTTTTCGCGTCATCCAGCCTCTTCGCGGCCTTGGATTCGACGACGGCCCTCACCGCCTTCGACAGGCTCTTCTCGTGGGTCTCGTACCAGTCGGCCTGTTCATTGAGCTTCACGGCGGCGGCATCCAGTCCTTGCGCGTTTTCGGCCACGCAGCCCTCGTATTCGGGTGCCATGGCCTTGAGCTCCTTGCCCAAGGATTCGACGGTCTTCGAGTCCTTGACCTGTTCGGCCTTGACGGCGGCGGCATCGGCGGCATCGCCGTTGAGCAGCGCGTTGTACTCGTTGGCATTGTTGCGCACGGTGTCGGCGGCGGTGGCGCACGCCTCCTTGGCCTCGGCGAGCTTCGCGCCGCTGTAAGCGTTCCAGCCGATGATGCCGGCCGCGACCAGAATCACCGCGCAGACGGCCGCGATCAGGGGCGGCAGCCACTTCGGACGCCTGCTTCCATCCTTGCTTGGCTCTGTGATGTTCTCGGCGGGTGTTTCGACGGGTTCGAGGATTTCCGTCTTGTCGTTCTCGTTCATCATTGTTCTCCTTGCATTGATAACGCTTTATTGATCTGCCGGGATACCCGCGTTGGATTGCAGCGTTTCCCGCGCGATGTCGAGTAGCCGCTCGTCGCGGCCGGGCTGGGCGTCCGCTGTGTGGGGGAGCCAGTCCTGATCGACGTCGAGGGTCAGGTCATCGAAGGCCTGTTGCCCGTCATCGCGGCCCAGCAGGCCGCGTAGCCTGAACGTCTCGTTCATGTGCTGTCCGTCCCATTCGATGCGCCGGGCGTACAGCAGGAAATCCAGAGTAAGGAACCCCGGCCCGGCCTTGTCCACCTGCACGTACCGGGAGCGCGTCGGTGTGAATCTCACCTGCGGCACGCCTTTCAGCCGTTCGTGCAACGGGCTGTCCGGCACGATGTAGCGTTTGACCAGGTTCTGTCCGCCGGCCGCGAAGAACAGCATCTGCGGCAGATTGCCGTAGGTCGCGTCGTAGTAGCGCCATCCCTGGTCGTCCCGCCATTTGCGAAGCATGTCACGGGCGGCCCCCGGCCCCAGATGGATGCCGGAGAACCGTTCCCACGCCAGCGCCACCCGGTCGAACTCGCCGCGCATGAGACCATACAGGGCCCGCCCGGTCTGGTCCTTCGGATGACGTCTCGCTCGGATGTCCGTCCGATGGTTCGGATCCGCATACGGGCAGTGCAGGTAGGCGTCCTCGTCGTAGCGGCACAGGCCCGGCACATCGCCCCGGTGGTGTCGCCCGTAGGGCCGACGCGCACGGCTTTCCTCCTGCCGACGGAACAGGCCGACAATCTGGATGGGATTGTCGCACAGCGGGCACACCGCGTAGTAGGACGGCCCCTTGTCGCCGTCACGACGCCACGGGGCCACGCCGCCGGTGCACCTCATGTATGACTCCTGGCTGATCACGATGCTTTCCGCCCTTCCCGGCCATGCCTTGAACGCATCCATAGTCGGCCCCCCTCGCCGCGCATCGTCGTCATCGATACCTCCTGTTGATTCTAACCCACCAATCCGCCGGCAGCTCGGGCACCGCGCCCTCGCGTTCGGCGAACGCGAGGCACGCGAGCACCGTGCGCAATCCCAACGGGAACTCCCGTCGTCCCTGACGCATCAGGAACGTCCAGTCCTCCGTGCACTCCTCGCAATCCGAATGGTCCATGATCCCGCGACGGGCCAGTGCGGCCCGCTCCTCGATGTCATCCGTCATCATCCACTCCTTCTTCCGTCTTGCTTCGCCTCGGCCCTTGCGTCCGCCGCGTCGAGGGGAGGGCAGTCGCGTTCGATCCATGCCGTGAGCATGTCGCGGATGGTGGTGCCGCGTCGCACGGCCTCGGCCTTGAACCGTTTCTTGAGCATGGGGTCGAGCTCCACCGTGATCTTGGGCAGCTTGACCGGTTTCTTGTAGTCGGTGAGGGTCGATGCCAGCATGTTCCTCGTGGTCATCGGCTTGTTGATCTCCATGATGTTGTTCCTTTCCGTGTCCCCGTGTCCACGGGTTTGCGTGGACACGGGTTTCCGGGTTTCCGGTTCTGCGGGTGTCAGGCGTTGAATGCGTCGCTGAGTTCCTTGGCGATAAGCCCGTAGCCCGAGGCGGACGGGAACCGGCCCTCGTCCGGCGCGAGACGCATGGCCTCCTTGTACGGGATGGTCTCTTGGCATCGGGCCAGTCCGTTCTCGGCCAGGAACTCCTCGGCGTGCCTGAGGCTGCGCGTGCCGTAGCGGGTCTGGGTCAGCAGCACCGAGGAGGGCTTGTTGATCTGCCGGATGGTCTCCAGCATGCGTTCCAGGTCGATGGGGCCGGTGGTGGTGACGAGCAGCACGAGGTCGGCCGCGTCCACCGCCGCCTCCACCAGATCGGTCTGCAAGGGAGGCGTGTCGATCAACACCCATTCCTCCTCGGCGGGCGCGGCGACGGTGAACCGGTTGACGACCTCCACCCCGAAGGGCAGTGGGCGGCCGGCCGATAGGGCCTTGTGCGCCCACAGGGTCGCCGCGCCGGACGGGTCGGCGTCGCGCACCGTCACGGTATGGCCCAGTCGGGCGAGTGCTTCGGCGGTGCCGATGGCGCTGGTGGTCTTGCCGACCCCGCCCTTGAGGTTGACGAAGGCCACCGTTTTCGTGTTCGTGGTCATTGGGATTGTTCCTTTCATTCGGGTTTCCGGCTTCCCGTGTCCACGGGTGCACGGTTCCACGGTTTGCCGCGTATACGGGTTTCCGGAATGGTTCGTCCTTATGGGGCCGGACCGGTTATCTGTATCGGATTGTCTTCAGAAGAGGGTGTCCTGCAAGGGCGGGGTGTGTGTGGCGGCGGCCGGGGCCTTCGCCTTGCCGGTCGAGCGTGTGGTGGCGCGCCATCGTTGCTGGCGTGCGTTGCGCTGCTCGGTCTTGCGGCGTTTGCATTCGCGTTCGCGTGCCGCCGCCACGATCTCGGGGTTCTCGCGGATGTACCGGGCGAGCCGCCGTTCGGCGGTCGGGTCGTCGGGGTCGAACCGGAATCCGGCCTCCTGCGCGGTCTTCAGCACCTGGCGTCGGGCCCTCAACGGCAGTCCGCCGTAGATGCCGTACTGGTCCCGGACCATGATGCCGAACGCGAGGCATTCGGCCCTGACCGGGCAGGCCTCGCAGATCCGCACCGCCGCGCGGCGCAGCTCGTATTGGGTTCGCTGGTTGGGCAGGTCGTCGGGCCCCCACATGCGGTCCGACCACGAGTCGGGGAAATCCGCGCATTCGCCTTTCAGGAACATGCCGGCACCTCCTTCGGCCCACGGCCGCCGATGAAGCCGAAACGGACGGACGCCGGCCCGGTCCCGGACGGCTTCCGCTGCCCGAAGCCGTCGTCCTTCTCCCTGGATTCCGCGTCCAGGAAGGCGCGGCCCGCCCGCAATGCCTCCAGCACGGCATTGCGTTCGCCTTCGGCATCGTTCGCGGGGACGCGCTTCAACAGCCGGCGCAGGGTGCGCGGTGCCTCGAACCCGTCATTTCCCGCATCGAAGTCGTAAGGGTCGAGCAGTTTCCACACGCGCCGGTCCAGGTTGTCGGGGATGCCGTAGTTCGGCGCCTTCGGCGTGGATTCCGCGCTCGGCGGCTGCGCCGTTTCGCCCTTGTCGGCGAGGACGCCGTGTTCGGCGAGCAGGCGACGCCCGTGGGGGTCGTCGGCCATCTGGAGGCATACCTGGTCCCAGTGCCGTGCGAGGGAGCGGGGGCCGGTGAGCGTGCGACGCCAGAAACCGTCATACGGTTTGCCGGAAGCGTCGCCCTTGTCGGTCTTGGAAGGCGGCAGCGACGCCCATTCGGCCACGGCCAGCACCAGTGGCATGCCGTGGCGGGCGATCAGCCGTCGGGCGGCGTCGAGTTCGCGTTTGCCGGGCCGGGCCAACGGTTCGGGCACCGGCATCGGCGGCAAGGCTCGCAGCCCGTCCGCCATCGTGCGGCACACCGCCTCCGCGTCGGAACCGGCCCCGGAGGATTCGCTGCTTGGGGGTTCGGCTCCGGCGGCGTCGGCCCATGAACCGTCCTCGCGGATTCCGTCATCGTCCGGGGAGGTCTCTCCGCTTGCGGGGAGATGCCCCGTAGGGGCAGAGGGGTTATTACGTACTAGGGACGTACTGTAGCTCACCAGGTGAGCTGGGGGTGGGGTCACAGCTGTGAACCGTGGTTCACCCGTGAGCCGGGGTTTCCCCGTGTCCCCGTCGCCATAACCACGGTCCACATGTGAGCCGGGGTTTCCCTTCGCCCTGTTTTCCGTGGAAGGCCGTCCACCTCGGGTCGAGTCGATGTCGTTCGAGTCGAAGAAGTCGGAATCGAACTCCAGACGGTTCCCCAGGCACAGATCCCACACGACGGGCCGGTGCCACTCGCTGAAATGCCCTGCCTGGCGTTGGTCGCCGCGACGGATCAGCCCGTTCGCTTCCAGCCATGACAGGTGGCGTTTGACCGTGCTCACGCTGCACTTGCACCACGCGGCCAGCTTCCTGTGCGTCGGATGCGCGTTGCGC
>OKCG01000568.1_pt1 | contig 13956 bp, 7 predicted proteins | sample 1609991 | NCBI WGS metagenome assembly OKCG01 (sample SAMN04436606, study PRJEB24849) | human gut metagenome | biome: human gut; feature: NICU; material: stool | host: Homo sapiens | place: USA: Saint Louis, MO | collected 2010-01-15
CTTGAGCGTGGAGGGCGCGAGCCGCTTGGAGAGCACGCGCATGCATTGGCGCACATGGTCAGGTGTCAGATCCGTGAGGCGAACGCAGCCGATGACCTCCATGCACGCGTGGATCCTGCCGGCGCGTGTCCGGTATGTGGTGGGCTTGACGTTGAGCCGGTACTCCTCCAGCCACCGTTCCGCGTAATCCTTCAGATACGGCGACTTGGCTCCGGGCAGCAGACCGGTGCGCTCCATCTCCGCGATCCTCGCGTCGAACCGTTCGCGCGCGCCCGCCTTCGTGCGACCCTTGGCCGAGACGTAGCGACGTTTGCCCGTGGCGGGGTCGCGGCCGACCTCACGCCGGAACTCCCACGAGCCATCCTTGCGGTGGATGATGCTTCCCGCACCCTTCGTGCGTCGTCTGCCGTTCGTCGCCATGATGTTCCTCCCTTGTCGGGAGCGCCTTCGAGCATCCGCTACAAGCGCCCTCAAAAAGGGCACTCTATTGGCACACTATCCGGGCCACAAACGGCCAGATACGGGGCATAATCGGCCATTCTTCAATAATCGAAAAACGGCGCGATTCCACAGTTCCGAAGACTCGAAAACGTTGGAATCACGCCGTTCTCTAGGGTGTTCACACCCTACTTCGAGACGTTGAACTTGAACTCCACAATATCTCCGTCGGCCATGACGTAGTCGCGGCCCTCCTGACGGAGCTTGCCTTCCTCCTTGATCTTGGCCATGGAGCCGTCGGCGGCCACGAAATCGTCGTAGGAGACGATGTCGGCCTTGATGAAGCCCTTTTCGAAGTCGGTATGGATCACGCCGGCGGCCTGCGGGGCGGTCCAACCCTTGTGGATCTGCCAGGCGCGCACTTCCTTGACGCCTGCAGTCAGGAAGGTCTGCAGTCCAAGGATGTCGAAGCCGACGCGGGCCAACTGGTCAAGGCCGGATTCGCTTAAGCCCGCGTCCTCGAGCATTTCGCGGGCATCCGCCTCGTCGAGCTCGGTCAAGTCCGCCTCGAACTGAGCGTTGAGGAACACGGCCGGAGCCGGGGCCACGGATGCGGCGAGCTTAGCCTGCAGGTCCTTGTTGGCCAGCTCGTTGTCGTCCACGTTGAACACGTAGATGAACGGCTTGGCGGTCATCAGATGCAGGTCGTAGACGGAATCCTTGTCGAAGCGGCCTTCGCGTGCGGCCTTATCGAGCGTCTCGCCGGCTTCAAGGATGGTCTTTGCCTGCTTGACTGCTTCCATGTAGGCCGGCTCGATCTTCTTGCCGCGCAGATCCTTCTCCAGCTTGGGCAGCGCGTTTTCGATGGTCTGCAGGTCGGCGAGGATCAGCTCGGTGTTGATGGTGTCGATGTCGTCGGCCGGATCCACCTTGCCGTTGACGTGGACGATGTCGTCGTCCTCGAAGGCGCGCACGACCTCGCAGATCGCGTCCGCCTCGCGGATGTTGGCCAGGAACTTGTTGCCCAGGCCTTCGCCTTCGGAGGCGCCCTTGACGATGCCGGCGATGTCCACGAAGGTCACCGTGGCGGGCACGATCTTCTCCGTGTTGACCAGCTTGGCCAGCACAGGCAGACGATCATCCGGAAGCGGCACGATACCGGTGTTCGGCTCGATGGTGGCGAACGGGTAGTTTTCGGCCAGCACGTTGTTGCGGGTCAGTGCGTTGAACATGGTGGACTTGCCGACGTTGGGCAGTCCGACGATTCCGATAGTAAGAGACATGATTCCAAGTCTAGGGAGAAGCTGGACACCTTGAACCTGCATGTGGTGAACCGGCCATATGCAAAGGCCTCCGAGCATACGGCTCGAAGGCTTTGACTGCGATATGCGAATATACGCGAACTCTGATTGGCAGTCAGCCGACGATGGCATCGACGGCGTCGATGACCGAGCCGCGGAAACCGTCCTTTTCGAGCTGGGCGACGCCCTTGATGGTGGTGCCGCCGGGCGAGCACACGGCGTCCTTCATGGCCCCGGGATGGGTTTCGGTGGCCATGTAGAGCGCGCCGACACCTTCGACCATCTTGGCGGCGAGCCGGTAGGCGGTGGCTCGCTGCAGACCGTACTGCACGCCGGCGTCGCCCAAGGCCTCGATGTACATGTCAGTGAAGGCGGGCGCGCAGCCGGCCACCACCATGGCGATGTTCATATGCGCGGTGTCCACGCGCTCGATGAGGCTGATGGGGCCGAATAGCTGCTCGAAGGTTTCGGTTTCGTCGTCGGTCAGGGTGTTGACGGATTCGGTGACGAGCACGCCCTTGCCCACGGCCATCGGAGTGTTCGGAATGGTGCACTGGATATGAATGTCCGAAGAGTCGACGGATTCGCCGTCTTCGGTGGCGAACAGGTCCTGGTACTTCTTGAGATTCCAGCCGGCGGCGATGGAGACGACGATCTTGCCCGGCTTAGCAAGTTCGTCGGCCAGCGGCTTGACAACGGCGGCAATCTGGTAGGGCTTGATGGCGATGATGACCACGTCAGCGGCCGTCACCACTTCCAGCGCATTGTGCAGCGGGCGCACGCCAAGTTCGGCGGTGGTCTTCTCAAGCTTGTCGTAGTGGGCAGCACAAGCGACCATCTGGCCGCCGGTGACCACGCCCGCGTCAACGAAGCCCTGGGCGATGGCCTGGGCCATGTTGCCATATCCGATAAAACCGATGGTGAGGTTCTGAGTCATACGTTTTCCTTTCGTGCATGTATACAGAGCTCCCTCATCAGAGGGAGCTTGCTTCCTTGAGTCAGAACAGTTCTTCGAGGTCGCCTCGGTTGAGGGCTTCGGTGTAGAGGTGCTTGAAGACGAGCGAGCCGTGCAGACCGTCATGCTCGAATTCGTTGGTGGTCCAGTAGTGGCTGTTACCCACGCGGCTCAAGGTGTCGAGCTGCATACCGGAATCGACATACATGTCGTCGAAGTAAACGGCGGCCTGCAGCGGCACCTCATTGCGGGCCAGCTGTTCTTCGTCATAGATCACGCCGAAGTGCGTGTCTTCCATGAGCAGGTCCATGGCCGGCCTGAACGGGCGTAACGCAGACTCCTGTTCGAACATCCACGGGAACATGGCCTCGCCGGTGAAGTTGAGCGGGCGTTCATCAGCACCGAATTCGGGCTTGCCATCGCGCACGCGCTGGGCGGCCCAGCGAATCGGCTGTTCCATCTCACCGTTGGCGTAGATGAACTCCTGCAGCGGCCAGTACAGCGGGCGCGACGAAGTGGCGTTCATCACCTTGGTCAAAAATTCGTCAGACAACGGCGAGTCGGCAGAAGCGGAACCATCGCCATCAAGGAAGGCGTCGTCAAGAATCCAATGGACACGCTCGAAGCTCGGCTTCATGCCAAAGTCGGATCCCAAGCACTGGAAGCGTTCGACGGTGAGCGGGTCGCCGTTCGGCATCAGCGGGAAGCCGTGGGCGGCCATGCCGGCGATCACGCCAAGTCGATGCTCCACATCGGTACCAGCCATCGGATTCAGTACCGAATCGGTGAGTTTGCCAATGAATTCGGCGACTTCCGCAGTAGTCGGCAGCTTGTCGGCGATGGCGGCCACGCGCTCCTTGTCCTGTGGGTAGCGCTCGTAGAACTGAGTCGTCTTGCGCACCATGCGCGGGAAGGTATGCTCGTACACTTCAGCGGCGTCGGCCGGCACGTGCGGGATGCCGCCGGTGGTGAAGCTGGCGATTACGCCGGCCGGGAACAGGGACAGTGTGGTCAGGGTCAGGAAGCCGCCGTAGCTTTGGCCCATCGTCACCCACTTGCGGCCACCGAATTCGGTCAGGCGCAGATGTTCGAAGTCACGCACGATGGAATCGGCAAGGAACTTCTTCAGATAGTCGGCTTGGGCTCGTGCGCCGGCCGCGGCATCATCGTCGTGCGCGGCGGCGATGCGGGCCATGACGTGCGTGTCCACGCGCGAGGAACGGCCGGTGCCGCGCTGGTCGGGCAGAATCACGCGGAAATGCTTGGTGGCCTCTTCAATCCAGCCATCGGAGGTCGGGCTGTTCAAACGCGGGCCGGCACCGCCGGGACCGCCTTGCAGGAAGATCAGCAGCGGCAGGTCGTCATGCACATGTTCGGGCGTGGTGACCACGCGATAGAACAGTTTGATGGTTTCCCCGTCGAACGCCCGCCCGGGCTCGTGGCCGGTCCAGTCGAGCGGAACATCGATGGAATGGTCCTCTATGGCCAGTCCGGGCACGTAGTATTTGCTCAGCATTGTCATGGTTCAAGACTCTAGTCCATAAATCCTCCTGAAGAGTGATACCGGTTCGTCGCCGGACACGCTAGCCTTGTGCGTTATGGAGATGATGGCGCGCGTGAGGGCATGGTGCGCACGGGAGTCGACCCGCACACTGCTATGGGACACGTTGCTCGCCGCGGCGCTGATCGCCGGTTGCGTGCCGTTCAACGGCGTCACCAGCCCTGATTCGACGGGCGGCATATTGTTTCCCGCAACTCAGGCATCGATGACGCTGTGGTCGCTGCCGGTCTTCGTGCCGCTGATGCTGCGCAGGTATCGCCCGGAGCCGGCGGCCTGGCTGTTCGTGGCGCTGACCATCACGCATCTTGTGCTCGGCCCGGCAATCACGTATTTCGATTTCTACGCCCTGATCATGGTGTATTCGGTGATTCTGTACGGCAGTCCCCGACATTCCTGGCGGTTCATCGTCACGGCGTTCGTCATGGGACTGGTCGCGGCGATGGTCTGGTCGGTGTCTTTCAACGTGGGTCCGCTGTTCGACGGACCTTCCTCCGGTTCGCGCGTCATCCGCGACGGCTGGCTGTCCGATGCCATCACGATGCCCACATGCCCGGCGGTCACCGGCGTCGTGGGGGCAAGCGGCGCCGTCAACTGCGGGGCCAAGATGCTCGCTGACTTCGGCATGGAGGCGGCGTTCATCGAATCGAGCGTGCTGAGCGTCATCATCATGGCCTTGTGGCAGCGAGCGCGCAACGCCACGCTGGCGGCCATGCGCGAGCGCAACGCTTCCATTGTGGCGAAAGAGGCCGAGGAGACGCGCATCGCGGCGCTGGCCGAACGCGCACGCATCGCCCGTGATATGCATGATGTGGTGGCACATACGCTCTCCACGATTATTGTGCAGTCGGATGGCGGCCGGTATGCGGGTGCGCATGATCTGGCCATCGCCAAGCACACGATGGGTACGATTCGCCATGAAGCGGAACGCGCGCAGCATGATATGCAGCGTCTGTTCAATGTGTTCGGTGCGAGTGGCAGTACCGGATATGCCGACATCGATTCGCTGTTTGACGGTCATCTGGTGGTGTCCCGGCATATGACCGGCAAAGCGCAACCTGACCGGCTGTCCGCCGACGCGGAAACCGCCGTGTTCCGTCTTGTGCAGGAAGCACTGACCAATACGCGCAAACATGCGGGCGAGGGTGCTAAAGCCACCATCGATGAAATCTGGTCAAACGATGTGCTGTCGATTACCGTATCCGATAACGGCCGTGGCGCGGCGTCTGCAGCAGACGGTCATAAGCCCGGATACGGATTGGTTGGTATGCACGAACGCATTGAGTCGTTGGGTGGCAGCGTGCAGGCCGGCCCAGGGCCGAATGGTGGCTTTATTGTGGCGGCTACGATTCCGCTCTCCCCTGCCGCCCCACAGTCTGGCACCGATACGGAGGATCCGGTGCTAACCGTTATCTCGCGTATACGAGGATTGATGGATCGGGCGCGCCCCAAAGTACTCGACCAAGGAGATACGCATGAGTCGAACTGGGTGGGTCGATTTGCGCAGTGGACCGAGCGTCACTATCTTCTGATGGACGTTATCGACACTATCGTGCTGATTGCGCTATTTGATTCCGCCACGTATGGCGATTTGCAGATGATCGGCAATGCCCCGTATTCGCCGAACCGCGTGCCGACTATAACGCTGACGATTATTATGCTCTCGCCTTTGGCGTTCCGTCGCCGCTTCCCAGAGGGCAGCGCACTGGTCATGGCGATTCTGTCCGCCGTGCAGCTGCTGTTTCTGCCATCCATCCTGACCGTCAACATGTTCGCATTGGTGTCCGTGCATGCCGCCGTACTGTATGGCCGCGAACATGCGTGGCGCTGGGTCAGCGTGGCACTGGTTGCGGATTCGTGGCTGGCCGGCATCAAGATAATGTCCGGCTGGAACGGCTATGGGATGCTGATTCAGATGCTGCTGCCCTTCAACGGCGAATCGGCGATGTCCCGCTGGCTGCTGGTGCTTTCCGGTCTGATGCCGGGTGGCGTGGTTATGCTGTTTGGCTTTGCCTGCATTGCGATGGCCCGGTGGAGCCGTTCACGCGGTTCGAACGCGCTGGTGCTCATGCAACGCGAGGAAGCGCTCAAGGCCGAGCAGGAGCGGCAGAAGGTGCTGGCCGCCAATCTGGAGCGCAATCGCATCGGCACGGCCATGCAGGCCGAGGTATTGAATACGTTGGAATCGGTGATCACGCAAGCCGATGATGGGCTGGCCATGCTGAACTCCGAACCGGCTCCCGATAGCGAGCAGATCATCGCCGCGTTCACGGTCATCGGGGAACGCGGGCGTGCGGCTCTGGCGCACATGCGGCAATTGCTGACGGTGCTGCGTGAAACCGGATTCAGCGACGAGATGCATGAAGGCGCACAACCCGACATGCAACTGCGACCGGCTGCTCCTCTGTCCAGCCAGATGAGGCAGGCGGAATCCACATCTCAGACGGATTCGTCCACGAACATGAACTCAGGGAACAATCAGGGTGTCCATGGAGCGGCGCTCCGATAGGAAACGGATACAGTGGAGAGCATGAACGAGAGCAGAAGCATTCGCGTGATTATTGCGGACGACCAGGAGCTGGTGCGTGCCGGTTTTGCCATGGTCATTGGTTCGCAGCCGGATATGGAGGTGGTCGGGCAGGCGTCCGACGGCGCCCAAGCCGTGGCGTTGGCGGAATCCCTGCATCCCGACGTGGTGCTGATGGATGTGCGCATGCCCGGCATGGATGGCATTGAGGCCACGAGCCGTATTACCTCACTCTCCGCCGCGCCGGGCGACGCGACCGTCTCGGCCGAATCGGCTGACGACCGGCCGACGCGCGTAATCATTCTGACGACGTTCGATTTGGACGAGTATGTGATGGCGGCCATCAATGCCGGCGCCTCGGGCTTCCTGCTCAAGGACACCGAACCGGAAACGTTGCTCAATTCGATTCGTACTGTATTCCAAGGCAATGCGATTATCGCGCCTTCCGCCACCAAGCGACTCATCGAAAAGATGATGCAGGACGGTTACGCGCAGCATGGTTCGCTGACCGGCGATGTCGCGCGCTCCGGTGCCGTGTACGGTTCCGCCGTCGGCGTCTCTGGCGGTGCGGCCGGCAACGGTGCCGGCTCGATGACCGGCATCCCCTCCCCTGCCGGAGCCGCTTCCGACGGTTCCAATACGTCACGCCCAGCATACACCGATCCCGAACTGGATCTGCTTACCGACCGTGAACGCGAGGTGCTGGTGGAGATCGCCCATGGTCTGAGCAATCAGGAGATCGCGGACAAGCTCTTTATCTCCCTTCCCACCGTCAAAACCCACGTGGCGCATATCCTCGCCAAAATCAACGCCCGTGACCGCGTACAGGCTGTAGTCTTCGCGTACGATAACGGGCTGGTGTAACAAAAAAGCTCCCTCTGATGAGGGAGCTTATTGCTCTACGCTTCGGCCAAGGCTTCAACTGGTGGCGTTTTGACGGCCCGGCGGGCGGGTGCCACGCTGGCCAGCAGAGCGGCGAGCGCGGCGACGCCGAGCACCACACCGTTGGTGGCCCATTCGAACGGGAACACGGTGTCGCCGTACAAACTAAACACCATGTAGGATCCGAGCCAGCCGAACAGGGTACCCAATACCACTCCCACCACGCCGGAGACGAGCGAAAGCAGCAACGCCTCCACCGCCAGCGAGCGCCGCAGTTGGCCGCGCGTCATGCCGATGGCACGCAAGGTGGCGGATTCGCGTGTGCGTTCGATCACCGACAGACTCAGCGTGTTCGCCACACCGACCAAGGCGATGAGCACAGCCACCGCAATCAAACCGACCAACAATGCCATCATGCCGTTGATCATGGTCTCCCATTGAGTACGTTCGGCCACCGGACCGGTCACGGTAACACCCGCACTGGCGGAGAACACATTCTGCACGTTGGTGAATACGTCGTTCAACGCAACACCCGCGCCCTCGGCGTCAATGCGCATAAGCATGATATGCCCGTCGGCCTTGATCCCACCGTTGGTGAAGTGGCTGGCGTCCACGAAGGCGACCGCGGCGTAGTTGGAGGCAATGCGGCGATAGTCCACCTTCCGCGGTTTGAGCGTCAGCGTCTGTGTGCCGCCGGATTGTCCATTGCCGTTTTCGGCGCTGCCGTTCGCATCATTGCCGGACGGACCATTGGCGGCATCGGCTTGTGCTTCGGCCGCTCCAGCCGTGAACGTAACGCTCTTGTCCAGCGGAATATCCTTGCCTGTAGCGGCGGAATACTTGGGCATCAGTACGGAATCGCCATCAATGGTCACACCGGACAAATCGGAGCGCACCACCTTGCGCAGCGCGTCGACGCCATCCACGCCCACGACCAGCACACTCAGGCTCTTGCCGTCGGCATCCTTCATGGTCATCATGCGGGTCGGCGCGTAGATACCGCGCTGAACGCCCTTGACTTTGGCTGCCTCGCTGGCCTGTTTACCAGTCATATCGGTGCCAGCGGCAATCATGTCGACGCTGTTGCGCGTGGTCAGCGCCTCGTTCATGGTTTGCTTGGCACTGGCGGCACCGGTGGCGATGGTGGAGACCAGCGTCACGCCGATAAGCAGTGCGGCACCGGTGGCGGCCACGCGGCGCGGGTTCTTCTGAATGTTCGCATGTGCCACTTTGGCGGACGGACCGGCCAGTGCAACCATCGCGCCCACGCCGCGCATGAGCACCGGTAGCCAGAACGTGGCGGAAAGCACCAGTCCAAGGAAGATCAATGCACATCCGATGATGGCGGCGAGCAGCACCAGCGGATACTGCTTGTCGGCCATTGAATCACGTCCGGCGATGTTCTCGGACATCTGCCATACAGAGAATGCGCACAGTGCCACGCCGGCCACAATCAGCAGCACGGAAATCACGGCGCGGACCACACCGGCCCGTCGCGTGTCGGTCAGTTCGATGGGTCGCAACGCTTCCAGCGGGGTGACGGCGGTAGCGGAACGCGCAGAGCCTAGCGAGGCAATCACCGTCATAATGATGCCGAATGCCATAGGCACCGTGAACACCGGACCGGATAGCACCAGTCGCATGGTCATGCCGGTGGCTTTCATCAGGCCCGACTGGCATAGTGCGGCCATGAGTCCGATGCCCAGGCCCACTCCCAGTGCGGAGGCGATCAGTCCCAGCACACCGGCTTCAAACAGCACGGAGACATACAGCTGGCTTTTGTTCGCGCCGATGGTGCGCAGCAGGGCGAGTGTGCGGCGGCGCTGTGCCACGAGCACTTGGAAGGTGTTGGCGATGACGAGTGCCGCGACCAGCATGGCAAGTATGCCGAAGCTCAGCAGGAAGATGGTGGTGATGCTGGTTTCGCCCGAGCTCATGCTTTTGACGGATTCCTCGACGAGCGCGGCACGGGATTGCACGCTGAAATGCTTAGGGAGCAGTGTGCTGACCTGTTTCACGGTGGATGCCGCAGCCGTGTCACTGGCATCGTCGATATCGAGATAGACGAGGTAGACAGGCAGGTTGCCGAAATCGTTGCTGCCGGCCATCGCGGTAATAACGTTGTCGGAAAGCACGGAAGCGCCACCGTAGTAGGCGTAGGCACCGTTCGGGTCGTCGGTAAGGCCTACCACGCGCACGGTCATGCCGGAGTCGGCAGTGTTGGTGCCATCGGATGAGACGGACGCACCGGACGCGGCATCGGAATCACCGTCGTGCGAGCTCGTGCCATCGGCGTTCTGGGCCGACTCATCACCAGCGTCACCGGTATTACCGGCCGAATCGCCGGTCTTGCCCGCATACTGCGCCGCCTGCGAGTTGACGGTCACACGGTCCCCTACCTTGACGCCAAGCTGGTCGGCTACGGACTTGGTCAGGGCAATCTCGTTGCTGTCCGCCGGCTGGTCTCCTTGCGTGATGGTGACCGGCAGCAGCGTACGTTTTGCGGCGGTGGTGATGACGTAGCTGCTGGCATGCTTGTTGCCACGGGTTACGGTCACGGAACCCGCGTAGCTGGCGCGCGCGTCCTTGACGCCTTCGGTGGCGCGGATGCGGTCAAGCTGGAAGTCGTTAACCGTGCGCGTGTAGATGTAGTCCTGGTCCTTATCGGTCAGGTCCTTGCCGCTATCCGGGCTGATCACGTAGTTCGCGCCACCGAGCTGGGCGGTGTTCTGAGCGGCAAGCGCATCGTTCATCGCGTTGCCGAACAGGAGGGTAGCGGCGATGAACGCAGTGCCGATCAGGATGGCGATGCCTGCCGGAATCAGCATCCTGGCGCTTTTCTTCATGAGTTTCAGAGTGATGGAAAACATGGGGGTGTCCTGTCTCTCGCTTTCCGGCTCAGCGAGCGTGCTGGGCGGCGGCGCGGGCATGGCGCATGGTGCCGGTTCTCCCAGCTGGGGGCAATGGAGCGTCGGTGATGGGCAGGTTGGGCACATCCTTTACACCGGCAAGACGGGCGAGCGTGTCGGCGCGTGTGCTGGTGACGGCAGTGCGCGTGGCGCGTTCGCGTTCGGCCATAAGCAGCTCGTTCATCGTTTCGGCAGTGGGATTCGCCTCGTCGGCCACGATCTGTCCGTCGGCGAATACGATGGCACGGTCGGCGTAGGAGGCGGCCACCGCATCGTGCGTGACCATGACGATGGTTTGGCCAAGCTCGTTGACCGAACGCTTCAGGAAGCCAAGCACTTCGGCGCTGGAAACGGAGTCGAGGTTGCCGGTCGGCTCGTCAGCGAACACCAGCTTCGGCTTGGTAATCAGCGCGCGGGCGATGGCCACGCGCTGCTGCTGGCCACCGGACAGTTCATTCGGTCGGTGGTTCAGGCGCTGCTTCAGTCCCAGGGTATCGACGAGCAGATCGAACCAGGCACGGTCGGGCTTATCACCGGCCAAAGTCAGCGGCATGAGGATGTTCTGCTCTGCGGTGAACATGGGCAACAGGTTGAAGCTTTGGAAGATGAAGCCGATCTTGTGGCGACGTAGCAAGGTGAGCTGCTTGTCGTCCATGCGGGTCAGGTCGGCGCCGCCGAACAAGATATGGCCGGAAGTGGCGGAGTCGAGACCGGCGAGCGTGTGCATCAGCGTGGATTTGCCGGAACCGGATGGGCCCATGATGGCGGTGAATTTGCCGCGTTCGAAACTCACGTTCACGCCGCGCAGGGCGTGAACCATATTGCTGCCGGTGCCGTAGTTCTTGACCAAGTCGACGGCCTGAATATCGATGCCGCGCGATGCGGACGGGTTCTGCACGTTCATAATGCCTCTCCATATTGGGCCGGGCCTTATGCCCGGATGATGATTCCAACTTATGAAGAAATAACGGCGCGCCCCATCGTGCGCCAGACTGAATTGGGCGGTCGGCCACGCGCCGGCCCTCATCCTTGAGGATTATGTCGTCTCAGGTCTCACACTATTCATGCCTCTGCGCAAACAGTGTGAGGCATACAGACGCAAGAAAGCCCGCACTGCATGACGTCAGTGCGAGCTTTCTACTCCTTGAGTCAAGTTATCGGACGGAAGGCACCCCATGCGGCTCGATGATTCGCGATGCACCCCATTAGCATCGCGCCCCTTCTCATCGGGCCGTCAACCCTCCTGTCGACCTCACTTGGCCAAGCCGGAAGCGCGAAGGGCCTCGAAGCCGCCCTTCAGGTCATCGAGAATGTCCTCGATGTTCTCGGTGCCGATGGACAGGCGGATGGTGCCTTGGTGGATGCCCTGATCCTCGAGCTCCTCCACTGTCTCCTGGGAGTGCGTGGTGGAGGCCGGGTGAATCACGAGGCTCTTGGCGTCGGCCACGTTGGCCAACAGGCTGAACAGGTGCAGGTTGTCGATGAACACACGTGCCGCGGCCTTGCCGCCCCTGATGTCGAAGGTGAAGATGGAGCCGCCGCCGTTCGGGAAGTACTTCTTGTACAGCTCATTGTCCTTGCGGCCTTCGATGGACGGGTGGGAGATGGATTCGACTTCCGGAACGGTCTTCAGGTAGTCGATGACCTTCAGCGCGTTCTGGACGTGGCGTTCGACGCGCAGGGACAGGGTTTCGGTGCCCTGCAGCAGCAGGAAGGCCGCGAACGGGGACAGGGTGGCGCCGGTGTCGCGCAGCAGGATGGCGCGCACGCGGGTCACGAAGGCGGCGCCGCCGAGGGCCTCATAGAAGTTCAGGCCATGGTAGGACGGATCCGGCTCGGTCAGGGTCGGGAACTTGCCCGGCACTTCGGCCCAGTTGAACTTGCCGCCTTCCACGATCACGCCGCCGAGGGTGGTGCCGTGGCCGCCGATGAACTTGGTGGCGGATTCCACAACGACGTCGGCGCCGTGCTCCAGCGGGCGGAACAGGTACGGGGAGGCGAAGGTGTTGTCCACGATCACCGGCAGGTGGTGCTTGTGGGCGATGGCGGTGATGGCCTCGAAGTCGGGCAGGTCGGCGTTCGGGTTGCCGAAGGTCTCGAAGTAGACGAGCTTGGTGTTCTCCTGGATGGCGTCCTCGAACTCCTGCGGGTTCTCGGCGGAGACGAAGGTGGTGGTGATGCCGTCGCGCGGCAGGGTGTGGCGCAGCAGGTTGAAGGTTCCACCGTAGATGTTCTTGGCGGCGACGATGTGGTCACCGGACTGGGTGATATTACGCACAGCGTATTCAACGGCAGCGGCACCGGAAGCGACGGCCAGACCAGCGGTACCACCTTCAAGGGCGGCGATGCGGTCCTCGAAGACACCCTGGGTGGTGTTGGTCAAACGGCCGTAGATGTTGCCCGGGTCAGCGAGACCGAAGCGAGCCTCGGCGTGGTCGAAGTTGTGGAAGACGTAGCTGGTGGTGGCGTAGATCGGGACTGCACGGGAGTCGGTGGCCGGGTCGGCCTGCTCCTGGCCCACATGCAGCTGCAGGGTCTCAAAACGGTACTTCTTGTTGTTCTCGGCCATGGGTCTTTCTCCTTGGTTGTGCTAGGTCGCGAGGATTTTTCCTTGCCACCCGCCTGCCGTGTTCGGGCGGTTGGCGAGGTGTTGGTTATGAAGTTACGACGCTCAAGGTGCATGTCGCAAGCTGAGCGTTATCGGGGTTGCCTATAGACCCTTATAAACCCTTGGAATCATTGGGATATGAGGCGGTTACGTCGGGCAAAATAGTCATCAAAAATCTCACGACACGCCGAGACACTTCCACGACTCTTCGCGACAGAAATCTAGGAAATCATCCTCAATTTCCTGAAATCCTGTCACTGAGGTGACGTCAGCGACAGAATTTCAGGACGAATGGGATGATTTCCGAAATTTCTGTCGCTCAGATGGAACCAGCAACGGAATTTTGGGGTGGATGGTTTTATTTCCAAGATTTCTGTCGCTAGGAGTTTGAGCGATCTGTTGAATTCGGCGACGGAACCTCACCAGATGAATACCGGTTAGCGTGTCCGTATCCCTACAGACTAGTGTCAACTGTGATTATGTGACATCCGTCTGATTGATTGGAGTTTTCTAGTGTCCGACGTTACGTTGTACGACCGCGATCCGAAGTACATCCCGCGCGTGGCCGCCGTGCATGACATGTGTGGCTATGGCAAGTGCTCGCTGACCGCTGCGATTCCGATTCTCTCGGCCGCCGGCTGCGATGTGTGCCCGGTGCCGACCGCCCTGTTCTCGGCGCACACGCGCTATGCAGTGTTCACGTTCCATGACACCACGGATATTCTCTCCGGTTACTTGGATGCCTGGCAGAAGGAAGACGTTGAGCTTGACGGCGTGT
>OKCG01000587.1_pt1 | contig 13438 bp, 12 predicted proteins | sample 1609991 | NCBI WGS metagenome assembly OKCG01 (sample SAMN04436606, study PRJEB24849) | human gut metagenome | biome: human gut; feature: NICU; material: stool | host: Homo sapiens | place: USA: Saint Louis, MO | collected 2010-01-15
CAAAACGAACTGTAAGTTTCCCATATTTCCGATAACCGGACCCATGATACTTGCACACGTATGTGTCTCTGGAGGCGGAGGGGGCGGCAGACTAAGGAGCTGCCATGAAGCAAGGAACCCTGATCAACCGAATTGTCATGCTGCTGCTGCTGGCGGCCGTCCTGGTGTATCTGGGCGTGTCCGCCTGGCGGAGCTTCCGCGATCCCTATACCCTGGTGCTGTCCTACGCCTACACTGTGGACGACAGTCTGGAGGCCACCGGCTTTCTGGTGCGGGAGGAGAGCGTGCTCGCCAGTCCCGGCGGGATTGTGGATCTGCTGCCCGAGGAGGGGGAGAAGGTCTCCCGCGGGGAGACGGTGGCCCTGCTCTACCAGAATGACTCCGGCCTGGCGCGGAAGGAGGAGCTACAGAGCCTGACCATGGAAAAGGAGCAGCTCCAATACGCCCTGGAGCGGACCCAGAGCGGCGGCGACTCCTCCCAGCTCAGCCAGCAGGTTATCGACGCCATCGTGGCCCTGCGCTCCTCGGTGTCCACCGGGGATCTCACCCGGCTGGAGGACGAGACCCTGCTGCTCAAGAGCCTGGTCTACAAGCGGGACTTCACCTTCAACGGCGGGGAAGAGGACGGCGATGCCGCCGCCGCCATCCAGTCCTCCATTGACGCGGTGGACGCCCAGATTGCGGCGCTGAGCGCCCAGGCCGCCCAGGACACCAGCCGCCTCACCGCCAGTCAGGCGGGAGTCTTTTCCGGGCAGACCGACGGCTATGAGAGCCTGCTCACCCCCGGTCTGCTGGAGACCATCACCCCCGGCCAGCTCAGCCAGCTCGACCGCCAGCGGCCCCAGCCGGACGCCGGCGCGGTGGGCAAGCTGGTCACCGATGCCACCTGGTACTTTGTCTGCGCCATGGGCGAGGAGGAGGCCGGGCGGCTCATCGAGGGCCGCACCGTCACCGTCCGCTTCTCCCGGGACTGGTCGGGCGAGGTGGACATGAAGGTGGAGCGGGTAGGGGAGACCCCGGAGAACGGCCGGGTGGCCGTAGTGCTGTCCTCCGACCGCTATCTGTCTGAGACCACCCTGCTCCGAAAGCAGACGGTGGAGCTGGTCTTTGACAGTCAGACCGGCATCCGCGTGCCTACGCAGGCAGTGCGCGTGGAGGAGCGGACCGTCACCGACCCGGAGACGGAGGAGGAAAAGCAGGAGCTGGTCACCGGCGTGTACGTCCTGGTGGGCCAGCAGGCGGAGTTCAAGCCCGTCACCATCCTGGCCCAGCTGGAGGATTTCGCCCTGGTGAAGTCCGCAGACGGCTCGGACGGCAAAAAGGCCCTGCGGGCCGGCGACGAGGTAATCCTCTCCTCGGTGGAGCTCTTTGACGGAAAAGTGATCACGCAGTCATAGACAGGGAGGTAATGACACATGTCCCTTGCAGAGCGCATTGCGCTGGTAAATGAGAAAATCGCCGCCGCCGCCCGGCAGGCGGGTCGGGAGCCGTCGGAGGTCACCCTGGTGGCGGCCACCAAGGTGCAGACCTCCGACACCATCCGGCAGGCCATTGCCGCCGGCGTCACCATCTGCGGTGAAAACCGGGTGCAGGAGATGACCGCCCACCTGGACGACGACGCCTACGCCGGCGCGGCCCTCCACTTCATCGGCCACCTTCAGACCAACAAGGTGCGGCAGGTAGTGGGCCGGGTGGAGCTCATTGAGTCGGTGGGCTCCGAGCACCTGCTGGAGGCCATCGAGGCCCAGGCCGCCAAGCTGGAGCTGGTACAGGACATCCTGCTGGAGGTCAACATCGGCGGGGAGGCGTCCAAGAGCGGCATTTCCCCGGAGGAGCTGTCCGCCCTGGCCGCCCAGGCGGTTGGCAGCCCCCATGTGCGCCTGCGGGGGCTCATGGCAATCCCTCCCGTGGCCGCCGGGCCGGACGGAAACCGCCCGTTTTTTGCAAAAATGCGTCAGCTTTATGTTGACATAAGAAGTCAGATGGATGATAATAAGACTAGCTTTGACTGTCTTTCCATGGGTATGAGCGGCGACTTTGAGGACGCCGTGCGGGAAGGGGCCACCCTGGTCCGGGTGGGTACCGCCCTGTTTGGGCCCCGTCCTCCCATGCACAAAGGATAGAACAAATTCGGGAGGTTACCGAAATGGGATTTTTAGATGAACTCAAGCGCCTGGCCCGCCCCTATGAGGACGAAGAGGAAGAGGAGGAGTTTGACGACTTCGAGCCCGTCTCCCGCAGCGAGCGCATGGACCGCACCGGCGGCGACCGCCTGGAGCGGAAGGCCCCCAAGGCCCAGGACAGCACCGGCCCCATCTTCCCCGTGGAGAACGAGCGCCGGAGCAACAAGGTGGTCAATATCCACACCACCACCCAGCTTCAGGTGGTGCTGGTCAAGCCCGAGCGCTTCGAGAACGCCAGCGAGATCGCCGACCACCTGCGGGAGAAGCGCACGGTGGTGCTCAACCTGGAGTCCACCAACAAGGATATCGCCCGCCGCCTGCTGGATTTCCTCTCCGGCGTGGCCTATGCCAATGAGGGCAAAATCAAAAAGGTGGCCATCTCTACTTATATTATTACGCCCTACAACGTGGATATTTTAGGCGATCTGATTGACGAACTGGAGAACAACGGGCTGTATTTCTGAACTGCTCTTCAGGACAGGAAAATGTCCGGGTTGTCCCGCCGGGAGTCCGGCGTTTCAAGCGTTTTGGCACCGCCAAAACACGGATGCCGGGCGAATCCACATTGCCCGGCAGATGCCAAAGAGGGGGTTCCCGCCCGATGCGGAGCATCGGGTGGGGAAGACATGAACAAATCGGGGGAATGACGTTATGCTGACACCACAGGAAGTTTCCGAGCACGCCTTTGCCAAGGCGTCCTTCGGCGGCTATAACATGGCGATGGTGGATGAATTTCTGGACGTACTGACGGCGGACTACACCACGCTCTATAAGGAAAACGCCACCCTCAAGGCCAAGATGAAGGTACTGGTGGACAAGGTGGAGGAGTACCGCTCCACCGAGGAGGCCATGCGCAAGGCCCTGCTTACCGCCCAGAAGATGGCCGCCGAGCTGGTGGCCCAGGCGGAGGCCAAGAAGACCGAGCTGCTGAAGAACGCGGAGACGGAGGCCAAGGCCCGCATTACGGAGCTGCAGCAGGACATCCGCAGTGAGCAGATGCGCCTCACCGCCGCCCAGAACGCCACCGCCGCCTATGTGGGCAAGCTCAAGGAGCTCTATCAGCACGAGATGGACTACCTCAACGGACTGTCCAAGCTCTCCGCCCCGGCGGAGCCTGTAGTGGACCAGGTTGCCTCTGCCGCCCAGGACATCTCCCAGAGCGTGGAGAAGCTGGTGGCCGGTGAGGCGCCGGAGGAGGACGCGGAGGACACGGTGGATCTCGGCGGCGGCGCCAAGGAGAAGGACGGCGGCCTGTATGCCGAGCTGCTGGAGCTGAGCCGTTCCCACGGTCCGGAGGAGGCTGAGGAGCCCACCGAGCCCACCCGCCGCATCGATTTTGACCACCTCCAGTTCGGCAAGGACTATGAAATCAAGTAAACCCCCTTGACAGAAGGGCATTTAACGGGTAAGATACTCGGAGACACGTTGTTTCGTGTCTCCGAGTATCTTTTATTTCGCAAAACGCCGAGAAGAGGACGAGTACCGTCCCCGCCCCTGCGCAGAGAGCCGCCGTTTTGGTGCAAGGCGGACAGGGAAGGGCTGGGAAGATCACCTCCGAGCGTCCCGCCGAATCCCCCCTGGGGCAGTAAGCGGGAACGGCTGGCCCCGTTACCGGCCTTCGAGGGGCCGCGGCACGCCGCGGCAATGAGAGTGGTACCGCAGAGGTTTGCGCCTTTGTCTCTTACAGGAGACAAAGGCGCGTTTTGTTTTTGCCAATTTCGGCAAGGGCGCACGCCTTTACACCAACCTGTTTTTATATCAAAGATAAAGGAGAACTGACCCATGGACTACAACCAGACCGTCCACCTGCCCCAGACCGACTTCCCCATGCGGGCGGGCCTGCCCAAGCGGGAGCCGGAGATGCTCCAGGAGATGTATGACCACGACCTCTACCACAAGATGGTGAAGCGCAACGAGGGCAAGCCCACCTTTGTCCTCCACGACGGCCCTCCCTACGCCAACGGCAACATCCACATCGGCACCGCCCTGAACAAGATCCTCAAGGATATGATCGTCAAGCACCGCAACATGACCGGCTGGTGCGCCCCCTATGTACCCGGCTGGGACACCCACGGCCTGCCCATCGAGTCCGCCGTTCTGAAGGACAAGAAGGTAAAGCGGGACGAGATGACCACCGCCCAGTTCCGCACCAAGTGCCGGGAATACGCCGAGAGCTACATCGAGAAGATGACCGGCCAGTTCCAGCGCCTGGGCGTGCTGGGGGAGTGGGAGAACCCCTATATCACCCTGCTGCCCGAGTTTGAGGCCAAGCAGATCGAGGTCTTTGGCAAGATGGCGGAGAAGGGCCTCATCTACAAGGGCATGAAGCCGGTGTACTGGTGCCCCTTTGACCAGACCGCCCTGGCCGAGGCCGAGATTGAGTACGCCGACGACCCCTGCACCACCATCTTCGTCAAGTTCCCCGTGGCCGACGACAAGGGCAAGCTGGGCCAGTATGCCGACCTGTCCCGCACCTACTTCGTGATCTGGACCACCACCCCCTGGACGATCCCCGGCAACTACGCCATCTGCCTCAACGCGGAGTTCGACTACGTGCTCCTCCAGGTGCCGGGCGGCGATGTGTACGTGCTGGCTCAGGATCTGGCCGAGAGCGTGTGCAAGGCCGCGGGCATTGACTACGCCGCCTGCACCGTGCTGGCCACCCTCAAGGGCAGCGAGTTCGAGCTGATGCGCGCCAAGCACCCCCTCTTCGACCGGGAGAGCGTCATCCTCAACGGCGAGCATGTCACCCTGGACGCCGGCTCCGGCTGCGTCCACACCGCCCCCGGCTTCGGCGCAGAGGACTTCCAGATCTGCCAGCAGTACGACAAGGCGGGCCTGACCCACATCGGCGTGCCCGTGCCCGTCAACGCCAAGGGCGTCATGACCGACGAGCGCTACAACGGCCAGTTCTACGCCAAGGGCAACGACATGGTGGTGGCCGATCTGGAGGCCGAGGGCTTCCTGGTGGCCAAGGAGAACATCACCCACTCCTACCCCCACTGCTGGCGGTGCAAGCACCCCATCATCTACCGGGCCACCGAGCAGTGGTTCTGCTCCGTGGACGCCATCAAGGACGCGGCGGTGAAGGCCTGCGACTCCATCCAGTGGAAGCCCGAGTGGGGCAAGGAGCGCATGACCTCCATGATCACCGAGCGCAACGACTGGTGCATCAGCCGCCAGCGCGTCTGGGGCGTGCCCATCCCCATCTTCTACTGCGAGGACTGCGGGGCCGATATCGTCACCCCCGAGACCATCGCCCACGTGGCCGCCCTCTTCCGGGAGCACGGCTCCAACGTCTGGTTTGACCGGGAGGCCGCCGAGCTGCTGCCCCAGGGCTTCGTCTGCCCCAAGTGCGGCAAGGCCCACTTCACCAAAGAGACCGACATCATGGACGTGTGGTTCGACTCCGGCTCCACCTGGGCCGCCGTGGCGGCCGAGCGCCCCTACCTCAAGTACCCCGCCGACCTCTACCTGGAGGGCGGCGACCAGTACCGCGGCTGGTTCCAGTCGAGCATGCTCACCTCCATCGCCGTGAACGGTGTGGCCCCCTACAAGCAGATCGCCACCCACGGCTGGACGGTGGACGGCGAGGGCAAGGCCATGCACAAGTCCCTGGGCAACGCCGTCTCCCCCGACGAGGTCATCAAGGACTACGGCGCAGACATGCTCCGCCTGTGGGTGGCCTCCGCCGACTACACCCAGGACATGCGCATCTCCAAGGACATCATGAAGCAGCTCTCCCAGGCCTATCTGAAAATCCGCAACACCGCCCGCTACATGCTGGGCAACCTGTGCGACTTCGAGCCCGACCGGGATCTGGTGCCGGCGGAAAACCTGATGGAGCTGGACCGCTACGCCCTGCACACCTTCAACGAGCTGGCCAAGACCGCCCGCGCCGCCTACGACCGCTATGAGTTCCACGCCGTCTACCGCGCCGTCTACAACTTCTGCGTGGTGGACATGTCCAACTTCTACCTGGACATCATCAAGGACCGGCTCTACTGCGGCGCCGAGGCCGAGCGCCGCTCCGCCCAGACCGCCCTGTACCACATCCTGGACGGCATGACCCGGCTCATCGCCCCCATCCTGGCCTTCACCTCCGACGAGATCTGGCACGCCATGAAGCACGCCCAGGGCGTAAACGCCGAAAGCGTCCTGTTCAACGACATGCCCGGCGACAACGCCGCCTTTGCCCTGGACGCGGCCGCCCGGGAGCGCTGGGCGAAGCTGGTCAGCCTCCGCGACGCGGTGAACAAGGCCCTGGAGAATGCCCGTAACGCCGGCGTGTTCAAGAAGGCCCAGGACACCGACGTGACCCTCTCCGTGTCCGAGTCCGACGCCGCCTTCCTGGCCGGGGTGGATCTGGCCTCCCTGTGCATCGTCTCCAAGGTCACCGTCACCACCGGGGCCGTGGAGGGGGAGAAGAGCGAGGACTGCCTCATCCCCTGCACCATCGCCGTCGCCCTGGACGAGTCCCCCAAGTGCCCCCGCTGCTGGAACCACAGCGAGCACATCGGCGCCGACGGCCACCACAACCAGCTGTGCGACCGCTGCGCCGCCGTGGTGGGTGAGTAACCCCGCAGATGGAACAGACAGGACGCCGCAGCACTGCGGCGTCCTGTTTCTTTCATGCCCAGAGCCCGTATTTTGCCGTCCCGCACCGGCGGGCCGGCCGGCTTGCCGCCGCACTCCTTGTAGGGGCCGACGCCCCAGGGCGGCTTCTCTTGCCCCTCTGGGGCAATTCACCTTCTGCCCACATCGGCCCGCCGCGCAGACTCTGTAGGGGCGGCCCTTGTGGCCGCCCGCGGGCGGGTGTGGGCACCCGCCCCTACAAGCCTGTATTTTCTCCCTTCCCGTATAGCCACCCACCAGGGTGGCCCCGCTTGCCCCTTCAAGGCAATTTATCTTCTGTCCGCATCGGCCCCCTGGGCGGGGACAAGCCCCGCCCCTACGCCGCGTCTGCCGGGCGCGCCCGCGCAAAAGACACGCCGCAGGCTATGCCTGCGGCGTGTCCTCCTGTTTTTCCGTCAGTTTGCGATAGGTCTCCCGGTCCCGCTCGGCCTTCTCTGTCTGCTCCAGCCCCTCATAGGCATCGGCACGGATGCTGTATGCCTTGGCGTAGCCTGGATCCAGCTTGATGGCCTTGTTGCAGCTTGTGACCGCTTCGCTATAGCGCTCCAAGTGGTTGAAGTCATCTCCTACGTTTGCATGATAGATTGCACTATTGGGGGCGAGTTTGACTGCCCTACGCTGTTGGATCAACGCCTTTTGATATTCTCCCTGATGGGCGTAGAGAACACCCCGGTTGTTATAGGCTCTTGCATAATTAGGGTCGATCTGGATGGCCTTTTGGTAGCTCTGCAGGGCCTCCTGCACCTCTCCAAGCCTTTCCTGCACATCTCCCAAGGTCGTATAGAGCTCCGCATCGGCCGGTTCCAGCTCCAGCGCCTTCTCATAATCGGCCTGGGCCTTTTTATACTCCTCCAGAGCTTGGTAAGCGCTGCCCCGCTCCCTGTAAAGCCTCTTGTCCCCCGGTGGCAGTTTGATTGCCCTGGTGAAGTCAAGGACAGCTTTGTCATACAGCTTCACAGTGGTAAAGCACAGGCCCCGATTGCGGTATACCTCCGAAGTCTCCTTCAGCTCCAGCGACCGGCTGTAGTCCCGTATGGCCTGTTCCGGATCCCTCTGGTGGTTGCAGACACCCAGGTACCAGTAGAGCCTGCTGTCCTCCATTCCCAACTCTTTGGCTTTCGTGAAGTCCTCCAGCGCCTGGGCATAGTCGTTGGCAAAATAGTAGAGCTTTCCCCGCTCCCAGTAGGCCTCCCCGTCCTCCTCGTCCAGCTCGATGCGGCGGTCCAGCCGCTGAAGCTCCTCCCGCTGTTTGGCGTCCATGGCCCGGAGGATGGCGCTCTGGGTCTCGCTGGGGGTCTCCGCGGCCCGCAGCTTCTCCTGAAATGCCTTGACCTGCTCCTGATAGTCCCTCACCCGCTGCTCGGCCGCGCTTTCGATATGCTCGCAGGGGTCAGTATAGCCGAACCGCTGCCCCATCAGGTACATCATCTCGTCAAAGCCCTCAATGGGGATAAAGTATCCGCTGTGGCGCTCCACCACCTTCTGAATCTCCTCCGGCGGCTCGTCGTGGCGGTAGCACCAGTAGAGGCCGCTCAGGCACTCGGTCTCCTTCAGAAAGTCCATCAGGCTGTGGTCGCCCCCGGCATAGCCGATCACCACGGGGGTATAACGCTTGAAGGCCTCCCGCAGGATATCCTTCCACTGCTTCGACAGGCCGTTGACCTGCTCGGCCCGGTTGAGGGGGTCAAAGAACAGGCCCCGGTGGAGCTTGGCGATGATGGGCCGGCTGGTGTTGAAGTTGATGTACTGGGCCAGCAGCTCATGGCTGATGACGATGGGCCTTTTATCCGTGTAGATAAACAGGGCGTCCTCCACCAGGCTGTCGAAATTGGTGGTGATCACCAGGTTGTTGCGCGTGTTGGCCAGCAGGGCGGCCAGGGGATAGTAGCCCAGGCTGGGCTGGGCGCGCTCCAGCGTCCGCTCCAGGAAAGCGGAGCCGTTCTGATAGTCCGGAAAAAAGCGCATGGCATAGAGGTCAAAATAGGCCCGGCTGGACGGCTTGGTCGAGCGCACCCCCAGCCGCTTTTTCAGCTCCTTGATCTCCTCCTTGGAGCATTGCTCCAAAATCTCCCCGTGCCACTGTTTGGCCAGTTCCTCCCCGGTGGGGATACCAGAGGTCTTGGAGGCCCCCGCGCCCAGGATGAAGCAGTAGCGCCGCTCGTTTTTACAGCCCTCCTCAAGGGTATTCAGGAACACATTTAACGAAAGGGTCCGCCTTTCATCCAACGCACTCACCGCCTTTCGGCTTTTTGCCCCAGTATACCAGATTTTTCTTGTTCTTTCAATTGGAATCTACATTTGATCTTCCGGGTTGCCCCCGGCGGCAGGCCGTGATAAAATAGAGCAAAACCGAAGAAAAGGAGCCCTTTGTCCATGCTATATGCCGTTCTCGTGGTGGCCCTGGTGGTACTGGACCAGGTGGTCAAGTTCCTGGTGCGGGCCAACATCCCCCTGGGGGGAGACGTCCCCTTTCTCCCCCATATTCTCCAGCTCACCTATGTGCAGAACACCGGCGCGGCCTTCTCCCTGCTGGAGGAGCACACCTGGATTCTGACCATTGTGTCCCTGGTGGTGTCCGTCCTGCTGACGGTGCTGCTGGTGAAAAAGGTCTTTCCCCGCCCCTTCGCCATGGCCGCCCTGTCCATGGTGCTGGCCGGGGCGGTGGGCAACCTGATCGACCGGGCCCTGCTGGGCTACGTCACCGACATGTTTGAGACCCTGTTCATGCGCTTTGCCGTCTTCAACGTGGCGGATATCTGCGTGGTGGTGGGTGGCATCGCGTTCTGCGTGTACTACCTCTTCTTCCACGGCAAGGAGGAGGGCCATGGAGCCGATTCTGCTGCGGGCTGACCGGGCGGGGGAGCGGGCCGACCAGCTCCTGGCCCGGCTGGTGCCGGCGCTGACCCGCTCGGCGGCCCAGCGCCTGCTGGAGGCGGGGGCGGTCACCCTCGGCGGCCGCCCGGTAAAGAAGAACGACAAGGCCGCCGCGGGCGACGTGCTGGAGGTGCGCCTCCCGGAGCCTGAGCCGGTGGACGTGCTCCCCCAGGATATCCCCCTGGACGTGGCGTATGAGGACGCCGACGTGATTGTGGTCAACAAGCCGGTGGGCCTGGTGGTTCACCCGGCGGCGGGCCATCCGGACGGCACACTGGTCAACGCTCTGTTATATCACTGTGGCGAATCACTCTCCGGAATCAACGGAGCCCTCCGCCCCGGCATCGTCCACCGCATCGACCGGGACACATCGGGGCTGCTCATTGCCGCCAAGAACGACTTTGCCCACCAGGCCCTGGCCGCCCAGCTCCAGGATCACTCCCTTTACCGGGAGTACGAGGCGGTGTGCGTGGGCGGCCTGCGGGAGGACGGCGGCACTGTGGACGCACCCATCGGCCGCCACCCCACCGACCGGAAGAAGATGTGCGTGGATTGGAAAAACGGCCGTCCGGCGGTGACCCACTGGACGGTGTTGGAGCGCTTCCCCGGCTATACCCATATTCAGTGCCGTCTGGAGACCGGCCGCACCCACCAGATCCGGGTGCATCTGGCCTCCATCGGCCACCCCCTGCTGGGGGACGTGGTATACGGGGCCAAGAAGCCCGTCCCCGGCCTGGCGGGCCAGTGCCTTCACGCCCGCAGGCTCTCCTTTGTCCACCCCCGCACCGGGGAGCGGGTCACGGTCGAGTGTCCGCTGCCTGCCTATTTTACCCAAGTGTTGACAAAGCTGCGCCATTTGGTATAAACTTTAGGATAACCGTAGAACAAATCGAATCGCAGGGGCGCTGGACGCAAGTCCGGCTGAGATCAGGGCGTATGGCCGCCCGTGTCCCTTAAACCTGATCCGGGTAATGCCGGCGTAGGAAGAGTATTCGACGATAGAGGTCGTTTCTCCCGTACCGCATTGCGCTGTTTCCGGTTTGCGCTGCGGTACATTTTTTAGGAGGAATGAGCTCTATGTCTGAACCTGTCACCACAAAAGCCCCTGGCCGCCGCCGTATGTATCTGCTGGTGCGGATGCTTTGCGAAGGCGGAGTCATGATCGCCCTTGCCCTGGTGCTGGGGCTTCTCAAGGTATTTGAGCTGCCCCAGGGCGGCTCCATCTCGCTGGAGATGCTTCCCCTGCTGTTCTTCTGCGTGCGCTGGGGCATGGGAGGCGGCTTCATCGCCTGCTTTGCCTTCGGCGTACTCCAGGTATTCATCCAGGGCGCGGTAAGCTGGGGCTGGCAGTCCATCCTGCTGGATTATGTGCTGGCCTTCGGTGTCATTGGCATCGCCGGCCTGGGCCGTGGCAAGCCCCACGGCATCTTCTGGGGCAGCGTGCTGGGCGGAGCCGCCCGCTTTGTTGTCCACTATATCAGCGGTATCACCATTTACAAAATTCTGGCCCCCACGGAGATCTTCGGCACAGTATTCGACAATCCCGCCCTCTACTCCCTTATCTACAACGGCAGCTATGTCGGGATTGACCTTGTCCTGTGTCTGGTGATTTTTGGCATTCTCTATGCACCGCTGAAAAAGTATATGACGGGGGCCGATCTGAGAAGGTAAGGTGTGAATCAGTTGGGCAAATTTAACGGCGTGCTGCTGGTCAGCGATTTTGACGACACCCTCTACGGGGAGGACATGCGCATCACCCGGGAAAATGTGGAGGCCCTGACCTACTTTACCCGGGAGGGGGGCACCTTCACCGTGGCCACCGGCCGCGCCCGCCCCAACTTCGCCCCCCACGCCAGCCACATACCCATCAACGCGCCGGTGATTCTGTCCAACGGCTCCGCCCTGTACGACTTTCGGACAGGGGAGATGATCTACGAGACCTTTCTGCCCGACCGGGTGCGGGAGGATCTCCAGCAGATGGCCCGGGCCATTCCCACCATCGGCTTTGAGGCCTACCACCACGACGCCATCTACGTCTACCAGCCCAACGCCGTCACCCATCGCCACCTGGAGCGGGCGGGCATGACCGCCCGGGAGGTGCCCATCGCGGATATCCCCCTGCCCTGGAGCAAGGTCATCCTCCAGCAGGACTATGAAACCCTTCTGCACACCCAGCGCTATCTGCTGGAGCGGTGGGGAGAGCATTACGAGGTGATCTTCTCCAACCGGGTGCTGCTGGAGCTGACCCGGAAGGGGAGCAGCAAGGGCGGCATGGTGCAGTACCTGGCCCGCCGCCTGGGCATCGACGCCCAGCACGTCTACTGCGTGGGGGACAACCAGAACGACATCCCCATGCTGGCCGTCTCCGCCATCCCCTTCGCCCCCGCCAACTGCGCCCCCGAGGTCAAGCAGTGGGGCGCCCGTATCCTGGGCGCCTGCGAGGAGAGCTGCGTGGCGCAGATTGTGGATATCCTGGATCATATTTACGCGTAAACATGTGCGCCGCCCGCCGGAGTTCCGGCGGGCGGCGCACATCCTGTCGAAAAAGACTTTTCGACAGGATGCTGGACATTTTAAAACTCTAGGATAGTTTCAAAATGTCGTTTGATCCAACGCGAACGGCCCAGGCCGGTCTCTCTTGGCCTGCGGCCAATTCACCTCCAGGGAACCCTGACGGTTCATCTCCGCGCCAAGTGCCGCCGCAAAGCGGCGGTTGCGCTCCGAATCGCCCTGCGGGGCAGCCTTTCACACTATTCTTCCCTCCGAACACCTCGGCAGAAAGGCTTAATGGCAACCCCAGGCGGGCGCCGCAGCGCCCGCCCCTCTTCTGCATTCACACCGCCAGCGCCCAGTTAAGCATCAACAGGAGCCCAAAGCCGGGCACGCCCAGCACGCCGAGCACCAGAGCGTTGACCAGATTGACCCCCAGGTGAAGGCCCACCAGGCCGCCCACACCGCTCAACGCCCACAGGGCGGCCAGGCCCACGCCCGTCCGCGCGGCCAGCCGCACCAGCCACTCCAGCGGCCGCCGCAGGGCCGCCAACAGCAAAATCAGGATCAACCCGCCCACAATCCAGGGCAGGGCATTGAGCAAGGTTTCCACCGCCATCCCCTCCCAGCTTTCCTCTGCCAGTCCCTTGGCGGCGGGTTCCCCCCGCAGTTATCCCGGCTGCGCCTGCGCCTCCCCGTCCAGCTCCTTGACCCGCCGCAGCAGGTAGGAGTACCGGGCCTGGAGGGCATTGATCTCAAAGACATAGGACTCGATCAGATCCGGGTCCTTGGCGGCGTTAAAGCCCGCATAGGCCTGGGCAATGAGGCTGCGGGTCTGTCCCAGCCCCTCCAACAGCGCCCGCCGCTCGGTATCCTCCGCCCGCTCCCGTCTTTTCCGCAGGAAAAACACTCTGGCCTCCTCCGCCATAACGGCGCCTCCTTTGTTTTTGGTTTCCCATCTCATGGTATGTCCAGTCTGGACAAATATGCCGGAGCCTAAACCAAAATTTTCCGCGTATGGCGCTCCGTCCTGTGCACATACTATGCCCGGACAGGAAAGAGTATACGGCATCAGGCGGTAGCGCAGACAGACTGCGTCCTGAAGCGCATCATAGAACATCTCTCCCGGCTTGCCGAAGTTCCAGATCTCCCTTGGCGTATCTGTTCCATGGGAACGGAACATGGGCAGGAACACCCCGTACTGGAACCAGCGCACATACAACTCCCGGTATCCCAGGTCACTACCCCCTTCCTCG
>OKCG01000596.1_pt1 | contig 13333 bp, 10 predicted proteins | sample 1609991 | NCBI WGS metagenome assembly OKCG01 (sample SAMN04436606, study PRJEB24849) | human gut metagenome | biome: human gut; feature: NICU; material: stool | host: Homo sapiens | place: USA: Saint Louis, MO | collected 2010-01-15
ATTGAATATCTCTAATGTGTATTTAGGTCCATAATAAATTATATATTATGAATTGTAAAATATATTGCGACAAATAAAAAGACTCATATTGGAGATCTCGTGTAAAATGTAAATAACCACAAATACATGACACGGAGGTCTCTAATATGAGCTATATACATCTTACCATAGAAAAACGAAGTCAAATAGAAGTTTTAAGAAAAGAAGGTTACTCTGTTCGCAGAATTGCTAGCTTAATTGGTGTCCACATTCTACCGTAGCAAGAGAATTAAATCGCGTTGAAGGCGAATATTCTGCGATTAAAGCACAACAGTTAGCAATTAGTAAGTCTGCTAATAAAGGCAGACCAACAAAGTTAACACCCCAATTAGCGGCTTTAATTGAATCTAGATTACAACAAACTTGGTCTCCAGAAGAAATAGTTGGTGCTGAATTAGTTGGATTTCTAAGCTTTAAGACAATATATTCTTGGATCCATCATGTTTTTTTTACTGTAACAGAAGCTGTACTTCGACGGAAAGGGAAAAAGCCTGGTACCCAAGAAAAGCATGGACGATTCACTATTAAAAGAACCATTAAAGAAAGATCTCAAGAAGTTGAAGACCGGAATGTTTTTGGTCATTGGGCGCTAGATACAATGGTTTCATCCAGAGGACAAAGTAAAGGCTGTTTAGCTACATTTGTTGAACGCAAAACTCGATTCTATATAGCAGTAAAAATGGAGGACCGAACTAAGGATCCTATGTTTTTAGCTATTAGTTCTCTATACAATACATTAACAAGTAAACTACGTAAAACCTTTACGGTAGACCGTGGTAAAGAATTTGCATGCTATGAACAGGTTGAAACCAAGTTTGGAATACCAATGTATTTTGCCGATGCTTATGTAGCATGGCAACGTGGCACTAATGAAAATAGTAATGGTTTACTTCGAGAGTTTTTCCCTAAGAAAACTGATTTAGCTAAAGTAACACTAGATAAACTAAGAGAAGCACTAATGCTGATTAATAATCGACCTAGGTGCGTTGGATTTAAAACACCATTTGATATGTTAAAACATGAGATTAGAAAATTAATTTAATTTTGTCGCATTACTTATTGCAATTCAAGTTATGCATTTAAGTTTTTCAAAAATTTTTAAATTGTAATATGAAACTGAACAGTATCTAAATCCACTATTTTATTAACTTCTTCTAAAAGACTTCTTGTGGTATTTTGTAATGTAATATCTTACGTGGTAAATTATTACACCAGTGAAGAGTTCGGCGTAGTGTATGTTCTGAGATATTTTCTATTCGTTTTCCTTTCGGAATAAAACGACGAAGTAAACCGTTATGTCTTTCGTTAGAGCCTCGTTCCCAAGCTGAATAGGGCCTTGCCAAATAGATAGATAGTATCTCATCTTCAAGATCAGATATATCCGCAAATTCTAAACCATTATCAGCGGTTATCGTCTTACATAACAATCTTAACTCCACATTGTTTCTAAATGTACTTAACTACGTTTCTAATGTTTCCTTTTACATCATGAGAACGTGCAGAAGGACAGCGTAAAGCTATATATAATCTACTTTTTCGTTTTATTAAAGAAATCAATACATCATCTGTTTTATCTTTTGCTCCACGAACAGTGTCTATTTCCCAATGACCAAACTCTTTTCGAGTTTCAATCGTAGCATCACGAAGTTCTATTGATTTTCCTAGTTCACGTTTATACTTACTCGATACAGACTTTTTTTGAACGACGTATTACTAAAGGTAGATCAATAGCTTTTACCCCAAGTAGTCCTTGATGAAGATAATTATATAAAGTTTTAGTACAAACCATTTCATTACGTGCAAATATACACTGACGTTTAGCATATCCAACAGTAGCATCAAAGGACCAATGTTCTTTACATACTTTTTCTTCAACCCAGAGTATGAAAGACTCTATGGCTCCTAACTTCATTGTATTAAATGAGCCAAGACATTGTTGTTCATATGTTAATTGCCCTGAATTTGCTGAATATACAAGACGAGCTTTACGGTGTCGAATTTGGATAACCGAACTACGTTTTAGTTCTATATAAATAGTGGTTCTAGAGCGTCCTAATACAGTTGCAATAGCTGTAACAGAATCACCGGCGGTGATTCTCTTTTCTACATAAAAGCGTTCTTCAAAGTTTAAATGTTTGTACGTAATGTCGTGTTATGATTAATATAGTCCATAGTGATTACCTCGGTTAGATTATGTTTGGTCACTTAAATCATAACACAAGGTTCACTATGGATTTTTTAGTTGTTCAATTTCATTCTACAATTAAGCTTTTTCAAAAATTGCTGAAATTTAATATATTTTAATAATTGTTAATGTAATTTACGTAAAAATACCATAATATTCTGATATGTTTTATGATGTATACAAGTCATCTAGGTAGTTACTAGTTGGCGTAGTATTTATATAGTTTGAGAGGAAGAATATGAGGTATAGAGAATGAGAGCGAGCAATATTGAATTGTTGCGTATCATTTCGATGATACTAATTATTATGCACCATTTCAGCGTGCACGGTTGTTTCCCCTTTACGCCAGATTTAACGTTTAATAAGGTGTTTCTTCAAGTATTTGGACTTGGAGGTAAGGTTGGTGTAGTTGCCTTTGTTATGATAACAGGCTATTTTATGGTTTCTAGTAGCTTCAAGCTGCACAAGTTTGCCAAGTTAGTAGGGCAAATATGGTTTTATAGTATTGCTATGTTGGGCGTAGCTATGGGTTTAGGACTCGATACGGTGACGTCAAGGAATATGATGTTAGCCTTATTGCCCATTGGTGCCATGAGTTGGTTCGCCCAGAACTTTTTAGTACTCTATTTATTAACGCCTGTTATTAATCGAGTACTTCATTGGCTGCAGCATACATACTACGTTATACTCCTAGTGGTTTCCACGGTAATTTGGTTCTTAATGCCGACGGTGCTGAATTTGTGGCCTAATGTACCGCATACCACTTTTGGATTTAAACATATCTTTTCATTTATCGTATTCTATTCGCTAGGGGCGTATATCAAACTGTACGGCTCACATATAACAAAGAAAATAGGTATTATTTTTACTGCCATAGGCTTTGTAGGGGCCTTTCTAGGGGATATCCTCGTTGATGTACTAGCCATGACGGATCCAGCGTATATGAAACAGATTTTCTACTTTACACAAAATGATTATGGCTTCTTTCAATTGCTATTAGGCATTGGCTTATTTATTATTTTTTTGAAAGCAAAGATCACTTATCGTCCTTGGATCAATGCGGTAGCATCTACTACCTTTGGTATATACCTATTGCATGATAATAAGCTATTCCTTCATTACATGTGGGACAATGTATTGGCAACGTATCAGTACTATGATTCAATACTATTACCTCTGTATGCAATTCTTGTAGTGGCGCTTATTTTTGTCATCGGTATGATTGTAGACTATGTGCGGTTAGCTTTCATAGAAAAACCTGTGATGAAAGCAATCACGCCGAGCCTCGAGCGAATTCAGTCAAGGGTTGAGAAAGTAGTGCCATTATAATGCGATTATCGGTGTTTTTTGGTATAATATATAAGTATTCTTACCATAAAACGGGAGGTAATTATAATGCGTAAATTCTTATATATGTTAGCCGTGTTGCTTGTATTAATTGGCATTAGCACAAATGATGTAGAAGCTCGTCAAGATGTGTATGCTACGACGTATCTCGGTAATAGCTGGTATGTAGATCAAGACTCTGTAAAACGGGTGGGGGATATACTCAACTTTACGGTGTACACAACAGCAGGTCTTAGCTATAAAGTGACATCTAGTGATGACAACTATTACAATGCAGACGTATTTTACGATAATAATAAACTCGTATCAGATAATGGCCAATCCGTCTGGAAGTCGCCAGGCATGATGGCAGCCATGCGCGTGGCCCGTAGATAAACAAAAAAGGCAGGAATTATTGATATGTCCTCCATTACTGAACATCTAGTAATGGAGGACATGTTACATAATCTCTGCCTTTTCTTTTGCTTTGGAAAAAGAAAATAGCCCTTCGTTACCAGTGACTGGAGAACTGAAAGGCCATTCCATCATATTCTTTATTCTTTTGGGATGAGCCCGACAGAACTACTCGTCTGGCTATCTACCTATATTAAAGGGATAAAGATATATATCGTCAAATTCGAATAAATGATAATATAGCTTTCAATAGATTTTTTTATAATTATGAGCAGCACTTAGGTGCCGCCTTTTTTTGTTATTTATTATTTTTTGATGATGAAACAGTTTTCTTATGTTTACAATAATAGCCTTATAAATTATAATTAAAAATGTTTAATTATAATTTATAGTGTGAATAAGAGAGGGTTATTATGAAACGCATGTGTAAAGCGAATTTATCCTTAGCGATTGCCCTGACGATTGCTAGCTCTGTAGTGCCGTATGTAATGGCAGAATATCCTGTTGTTAGTGCTGTTAAAGGTGAAACTTTAAACTTGGGAAAGGTACAAGGGACACTGTTTGGAATTGATGCAGATAATAAGAGTACTATTAATGCAGATTATGTATCTGGTAGACTAATGGATGGACGAAAGACTATCATTACTAGTCAAAATGGAAGTACTGTGAATATTAAAAATGGCGATCTTCAAGTTGGTCGTGACAGTAATCCACTTGTTATTGCTAAAGGCGGTACTGTAAATCTCGGCGTAGATGGTAATAAGGGTAATTTTACTGGCCATGATATGTCCATTGAAGGCGATGTACGTATCGATGGTAGCAATACACATCCATCTGAAATTAATATCGGTGTAGATAGTGATGAAGTACTATGGACTGGCTTTGCTCTCAACTTAGCAGATAAGAATGCAAAACAGCCAAACCATATCAATGTATTTCTTGGTGATCGTGGTTATTGGGACCATATGTATCAAGGCGGTTTGAATGGTACTAGTTATAGCACAATGACAACTCCAAGCCGTGTACATCGTTTGGTCGGTTCAAAAAATCGTAATTTTGAATCCATAGTAACTCAAAGTGAGCATAATGAAATTCACATTGATAAATTAGAAGGCCATGTAAATTTTGTGTATGATCCAAATGGTGAGTATGATGATAAAGAGGATCCAAGTTATAAAGAGCGTGAAAATATTGTAAATGGATTGACTCCAGAATCATTCTGGGGTGGTGATGTTCATATTACAAGTGCGGCACCTAATTCCGGTGCTCATATGTACACGAGTCGTAAGGGCTTAGACTTGTCTACTGAGGACAATGTAAATAAAGTTTTGGATAATTTGGCGCATAAGGTGTACTACCATAATTATGTAAATGGTGAAAGAAATCTTCAAGGCACGGTTGCTATTGCTTCTGAAGGTGCTGAATCTGCGCGTTTTAAAGTATTAACCGAAGGTTATGCTAAGGAAGGTGCTGTTACGTGGCAGGCCGATAAAAATGGTCAGGGTAAATATGAGTATGGTAAGGTGCAACCGACTCCGAAGCCTGAGGTGAAACCGGCTCCGGTACCAACGCCTAAGCCTGAGGTAAAGCCAGCACCGCAACCGACTCCGAAGCCTGAGGTAAAACCGGCTCCAGTTCCAACGCCTAAGCCGGAAGTGAAACCAACACCGCAACCGACTCCAAAAACTGAGGAAAAACAAGTACCAGCTCTTGAGCAGAATCCTCAGATGAATGTCAATATGGGTGCCTTTGATACGCCACATATGCGTGGTACTCGTTCCGCCATCATGAGTAATATTAATGGTTGGAGAACGTTGACAGATAATATGTATCGTTCACGCGTATTACAACAAGGTGAACCAACAGGTATTTGGGCTCGCGTTGGTGGAGGTAAATACAACTTTAATGGAAGCGGAATCGATACAGATACAACATACACGCGTATCCAAGGTGGTTACGATGCTAAAACTGGTAGCGGTTGGACCGTAGGTGGTCAAGTTTCTTATCTTCGTGGTAACGATGATTACGTTTTCAACGGCTCTGGTAAGGAAAAAGCCTTTGCTGTTGGTGCGTATGGTTTGAAAAATCTTGGTAACAACCAATATATCCATATTGAGTCCCAAGTAGGTCGTGCATCTAACGATTTCACTGTTCGTAATGAGATTGGTGAAAAATTTTCTGGTGAGACTAAAGCTAATGCGTATACAATTGGTGCACGCTATGGTAAAACCGTGAAACTTTCTAATGGTACATATATCGAGCCACAAGCACAATTGAGCTATACTCACTTTGGTGGTGATAGCTTCAATGCTGGCAGTATGAAAGTAGATCAGTCTGGTGTGAGCAGTACAGTAGGCGGTCTTGGCCTTGAAATCGGTAAACATTTCGGCGCAGGTAATCTATATACTCGTCTTGGTGTTAACCATGCATTCTCTGGTACAGTAAAAACTACATATACTAGTGGTGCTACTACTAAATACACTTCCGAGGACATTAAAGGCACTTGGACAGATTTAGCCTTTGGAGGTCGCTACGGTTTTAATGCAAATAACAGCATCTTTGCTGATATTAGTACAGGTCTATCTGGTGATTATAAGGCCGGTTGGTCTGTAAATGCAGGATTTACACATAAATTTTAAGCGAATTATTAATAGATAGGAGCGATTTTAGTACATCGATAATTGCATGATAGGTAAAGTCGTCTATTGATTCATTCATATATTTCTTTAAAACGTTTCTTATTGTATCGAGCATTAGTTCGACTTATAATAGGATTAGGATAGCCAACGAGGTTGGGCCTCTCTTCGTTAATGAAGGGAGGGGTGTCTATGAGTGATTATGAGTTAATCATGCTAATTCTAGAGGTAATAACTGTAGTTATTGCCTTTGGAGCACTTGTGGCTCTTATTTGTCTTGGAAAAGACAAATAGCCCTTCGTTACCAGTAACTGGATAACTGAAAGGCCATTTCATCAATTATTTATAGTTTTGAGATGAGCCTAACGGAACCACTCGCTTGGCTATCTACCTATATTATAGGGATAAAAATATATATCGTCAAATTGAGATGAAATACATTATTATAATAACTACATATAAATAATGATAAAAGCTGTACATACATAGATTAGACTGAACGGCTTTGATGTCAAAACGAATGTAACATCAAAGGCGGTTCAAAAATCGATTATGTGTGTACAGCTTTTTGGTTTTAGTGTGTTTTTGTGAAAGTAGTCATAGGACTACCATAAAGGGATCTTATTATTTTTCAAGTTTGTCTACTAAGCATTTTACTGTTTCTTGTAGATCTTTATTTTGAGCTTCTAATGCTTGTACGCGTTGTTCTAGTGCGTTATAAGAGGCAGGGGACATAGCAGTAGATAAAGATTTTCCTGGTCTATAGGTGATGCCTACATTGGCCATAACGTGATTGTTCATCGTAAACCCTGTGGTGAGTAAAAGATTATCTTTGTGATAATAGCCTACACCTAGAGCTACTGCATTTGCATTTTTATAATGACCGTAGCCCGCCATGTATTGAACGCGATTATCCGGATCATATGGTAATGGATGTAATGCAGCTAATGCAGCGGCACGAGCATCACCTTTATTGGATTCCGATTCAACACGTTGTACCTCTTGAGATACATGTTGTACAGATTTTTCAATAGTGCTAATAGAATTATTAAGCTGTTGACTTGTACTTTTACCAAGGGTATCAATCATTTGATGAACGCCGTAGAGTTGGGATCCGTTGACCGCATCTGTAGAGGTAGCACTCACGCGACCTGCTGCGAGATTGGTAATCGTCCGTTCCTTGCCCTTAGCCCCTACGGATACTGTTGATACAGGGGCGGTGCCGGCATAGTTGACGGTAGTACCATTTTCAAAGGTATGACTTGCTGTACCGACTACATCGCCGTCAGCGGAATCATTGCCAAGGACAACGCCATTTTTTAGAGAGGTAGTCACATTATTGCCGAGAACAAAGGTGTTTTCTCCAGAAATGTGGTTGTAATTACCTATACTGTAAGAATTGGCTGCATCAATAGCTGTTTTACCGTATTCGCCCTGGCCGAATACACCGGATGCGGTCGCTTTCTCTGATAGTGTATTATAAGAGCCTACAGCCAAACCTTTTGCGGCTTTTACATTCACATAATGCCCTACGGCAAGGTCGAACTGACCGTTTACTGTTGAATTCGAGCCGATGGCTACAGAATTGCTGGCCTTACTGTTAGCACCTTGAAAATTACCAATCCACACGTTTTTATCACCTGCGGAGTTTTCCCCTGATTGAGTCCCCATGACAATGGAGTTCGTCAACTGGCTTGCATTACCGCTCTTCCGATCTAACTATCTTGTGGATCGGGGCCAACGCCACCGTTACCCCCGGCGTCACCATCGGAGACGGGGTCATTGAGGCCGCAGGGGCGGTGGTGACAAAAGACGTGCCGCCCAACATGGTGGTGGGCGGCGTCCCCGCTAAACTCATTCGACCTGTTCGGAAGGAGGAACCCTGATGAAGAAAAAACTGCTGCCCCTTCTGCTGGCAGTCTGCACCGTGCTCTCCCTAACTATGACCGCCTGCGCAGCCCAGGAAGGATCGGAAAGCGAAACCGTGGCGCCGACAGTTTCCACGCTATCCCAAGAACCGCCCTTCACCGACGTGCCTGCGGATGCTTGGTACGCTGTCGAGGTGCAATACTGCTATGAGCACGGCATTTTTGCCAGCACCAGCGGCACCACCTTTTCCCCGGACGATGTGCTGACCCGGGCCATGCTGGTCACTACCCTCTATCGGGCGGCGGGAAGCCCCTCTCTGGAGGAGAAGAACCTGGGCTACCCCTTTTCTGACGTGCCAGGGGACAGCTGGTACGCCGACGGGGTCTACTGGGCCCGGCTGGAGGGCGTCGTGGGTGGCTACGGGAACAACACCTTCGGCCCTGATGACCCGGTAACCAGAGAACAGGCGGTGACGATCCTGTGGCGGCAGGCCGGCTCTCCCGCCGCATCTGCCGGAGACTTCTCCGACGGGGACAATGTCGCGGACTGGGCCGCCTCCGCCGCCGGGTGGGCGCTGGGAGCGGGCTTGCTCACCAGCTGGGCAGACGATGCCTTCCATCCCCAGGCCGGTCTTACCCGGGCCGAGGCCGCCGTGCTGCTGGCCCGTTATCAGCAGAGCGGGACTACCGGGACCGAGGAGGGCGGCCACACCCTGGTGGCCTATTTCTCCGCCACCGGCACCACCCGGCCCCTGGCGGAGTACGCGGCGGTGATCCTGAACGCTGACCTCTATGAGATCGTCCCGGCGGAGCCCTACACTGACGCCGATCTGGACTACTACTCCGGCGGCCGGGCCGACCAGGAGCAGGATGACCCGGACGCCCGCCCCGCCATCTCCGGCTCGGTGGCGGACATGGAACAGTACGACACGGTGCTCCTGGGTTACCCCATCTGGCACGGCCAGGCGCCCCGGATCATCAGCGCCTTCCTGGAGTCCTACGACTTTACCGGCAAGACCATCGTGCCCTTCTGCACCTCCCACTCCAGCGGCATCGGCTCCAGCGACGACAACCTGCGCCCGCTGGCTCCCGGCGCCCACTGGCTGGAGGGGACCCGCTTTGCGGGGGACTCCACCAAGGAGGAAATGGAAATGTGGATCAACGACCTGGGCCTGACGGCGGCGGCTGATAGCGCCGCGCCGGTGTTCAACTTCGAGACGCGCATCGTCACGATCAACAGCGGCTACGAGATGCCCATCATGGGCCTGGGCACCTACTCCCTCAGCGACGAGGAGTGCTACAACTCCGTCACCGCCCTGCTGGAGAGCGGCGGACGGCTCATCGACACCGCCTATATGTACCACAACGAGGCGGCCGTGGGCCGGGCCATCCGGGACAGCGACGTGCACCGTGAGGAGATTTTCGTCATCACCAAGCTCTACCCTAGCCAGTTCGGAGCCGCCGGGGCCGCCATCGACGAGGCGGTGGCGAAGCTGGACATCGGCTACATTGACATGATGCTCCTTCACCACCCGGGGACTGGTGACGTGGAGGCGTACCACGCCATGGAGGCGGCGGTGGCCGACGGAAAGATCCGCTCTCTGGGCCTGTCCAACTGGTATATCGAGGAACTGGAGGAGTTTCTGCCCCAGGTAAATATCACCCCCGCCCTGGTGCAGAATGAGATCCACCCCTACTACCAGGAGCAGGACGTGGCGCCCTATATCCAGAGTCTGGGCGTCGTGGTCCAGGGCTGGTACCCCTTCGGCGGCCGAGGCCATACGACGGAGCTGCTGGGCGATCCGGTGATCTCCGCCATCGCGGAGGATCACGGTGTCACCTCCGCCCAGGTGATCCTGCGGTGGAATCTCCAGAGGGGCGTAGTGGTCATCCCCGGCTCCAGCGACCCTGACCATATCCGGCAAAACCTGGACCTGTTCGGCTTTGAACTGACTGACGCGGAGATGGCGCGGATCGCGGCCTTGGATCGGAATGAGAAGCATGACTGGTACTGAACGCACGCCTCAAATCCCGCGGAGGAATTAAACGAGAGATGAGAAGATTTTTTGCATGATTTTCACTCATTCTGCGCTGTTCCGTTTACTCTCCGTCACTCCATAAAGCCGCTGTTTCCATGTGCTCCACACCGCACTGTGGCTGAAACTGTGGTCAAAAACGCTCCCTGGCCTTTGCCGAAAGCGATTTCCCGGCTCGGACGGGGAGCGTTTTTCATACCTCTGACTGTCTGCATTGTAATTCAGAGGACAGGATTAAGCAAGTCATTTCTGCGCTGACTGCAGCTCAGAATTTGGGGGACTATAAACAAAAGAACAGCCCTATAGTGTAAGTCCAAACCTTAGTGGAAATTTTGCAAAAACCGTGGTATACTCACGGTAACGAGTATACCACAAGGCAAGGGGGACACTGTGTGAAGGGCTCAGAGACGAAAATGACCGCTTTTATGGAGGGCGCGGGAAAGCGATACATCATCCCGGTCTACCAGCGGAAATACGACTGGAAGCTGGAAAACTGCCGCCAGCTTTACGAGGATCTCAAGAAAGTGGTTCGAATTGGCCGCTCCAGCCACTTTTTCGGGAGCATCGTCTCCTCTGTGGTGCCCAACGGGAGCAAAATCGAGTACCACATCATCGACGGCCAGCAACGGCTGACTACGGTCTCTCTGCTGCTTCTGGCCATCTGTAACCTGGTGGCAGCAGGCAAGCTGACCCCGGGGGAGGCCCGGCTGGATGAGCAGATCCGCCACCGTTTCCTGACGGACCCCTGGGCCGGAGAGGACGACCGGATCAAGCTCAGGCCCGTCAAAAGCGACCGGGAGGCGTTGGCCAGATTGTACGGTCCGGAGGAGGACTACGACCACAGCTCCAACCTGACCCTCAACTATCTGTTTTTCCGGGAGGTTTTGCAGAAAGAAGAAGTCCCGCTGGACGAGCTGTACGCTGCCATCGGCAAGCTGGAGATCATCAGCATCACGCTGGATTCGGGCGACAACGCCCAGCTGATTTTTGAGAGCCTGAACTCCACCGGTCTTGCCTTGTCTGAAGGTGACAAGATCCGCAACTACATCCTTATGGGCCTTCCGCCCAAGGTCCAGAGCGAGTACTACGACAAATACTGGGGGAAGATCGAGAGGCTCACGCGGAATCAGGTCAGTGCCTTCATCCGGGATTACCTGAGCATCAAGCAGCAGGTCACGCCCAATGTCAATGCGGTCTATCCTGCTTTCAAAAAGTACGCCGAGGGAGTTCAGCTTCCCGTAGAGACGCTGCTGGAGGAGCTGCTGAAGTACGCGCGGCTCTTTGAAAAGCTGCTGACCTGCAAGAGTGGGCTGGGGGACAAACGGCTGGACGACTGCCTGTACCGCATGGCCCGGCTGGAGATCACCGTCACCCGCCCGTTCCTGATGGAGGTGCTGCGGCTGAACCAGGATGGGTACCAGGGCAAAACCCTTTCGCCGGAGGACGTGCGTGACGTGTTCGAACTGACGGAGAACTACCTGTTCCGCCGCCATGTCTGCGATGTGCCCACCAATGCCCTGAATAAAATCTTCCTGACGCTGAACAGGGAGATCCTGCGCTACGACAACACCGTCGGCGGCTATGTGGACAAGTGCGCCTATGCCCTGCGGGCCAAACGGGAGAGCGGCCGCTTCCCGGATGACCGGGAATTTGCTGACGCGCTGTCCGCCAGACAAGTCTACCAGATGCGGGGCAGATACAAGGCGTACCTGTTCGAGCGGTTTGAGAACCACGGCACGGTGGAGACGAAGGATGTCTACACCCACCTGGACAACGGCGAATACAGCATCGAACACATCATGCCTCAACACCTGACGCCGGTCTGGGCAGAGGAATTGGGCCCCAATGCCCAGGAGATCCACGAGATATGGCTCCACCGGCTGGCCAACCTGACCCTGACCGGCTATAACCCGGATCTCAGCAACAAGAGCTTCCGGGAAAAGCGGGACGCCGAAAAGGGCGGATACCGCAGCAGCGGCCTGCGGATGAACCAGAAGATCGCCCAGAAGGACGCCTGGGGCCTGGCGGAGTTGGAGGAGCGCAGCCGGGAGATGGTCCAGCAGGCACTTCAGATCTGGCCTTGTCCGGAAACGGGTTTCAAGCCTGCGGAGCAGGCGTTTGATTCCTGCACGCTGGACGACGAGGATGTGGAGCTGACCGGCCGGGAGATCGTCCGGTACAGCCTGATGAACCAGGAGCAGCCTGTCACAAGCTGGACGGATATGGTCGAGCATGTGGTCAAATTCCTGCATCAGCGGGATAATTCTGTCCTGACCGCACTGGTCTACGACAGCCAGACCACGGACTTGTCCGGGTACGTCTCCAGCAGCGAGGACGGGCTGCGCAGCGCGATGAAGATCGACGATCACATTTACCTGGAAAAGAACACCAGCACGGCGATGAAGCTGTCCATCCTGAGGCGTCTGTTCGCCCTCTATCACGTGGACGCGATGGAGTTGGTCTTTTACCTCAGGGCCGCCGACGGTGAAAAGGCGGCGGAGAGCAGCCGCTTTGCCCTGCGGAGACGATACTGGGAATACGCCGTGCCGGAGATCCAGAAGCAGCATCTGCACCGGGGCACCTATGGCAACGTCAACCCCACCACCTCCAATACGCTGTCCGGCTTTTTCGGCATCAGCGGGTTTTCCATCCAGTGTATCGCCAATTTTGACGGGGCGCGGGTGGATTTCTACTTGGGCAGCAGCGATGCGGAGAAGAACAAGGCAGCTTTTGACCTGCTCCACAGCCATCGGGAGGAGATCGAAAGCGAACTGGGCGTTCTGGTCCGCGTTTTCAGCCTGTTCCATGGTCTGCTCAGACACATAGCCC
>OKCG01000598.1_pt1 | contig 13274 bp, 14 predicted proteins | sample 1609991 | NCBI WGS metagenome assembly OKCG01 (sample SAMN04436606, study PRJEB24849) | human gut metagenome | biome: human gut; feature: NICU; material: stool | host: Homo sapiens | place: USA: Saint Louis, MO | collected 2010-01-15
CTTCAATGGTGGCAATATTTTTCTGTACCTCATCAATATCCACCAGTTCTTCTTCCTCAAAGGTATCCACATACCGAGGGATATTCAAGTTGAAGTCGTTCTCCTTGATCTCGTCGAAGGAGGCCACATAGCTATACTTATCCTCGTTCTGTCGTGCTTGATAGGCGTTGACAATGCGGGTGATGTCGCTGTCCCGCAGAATATTCTGGTTCTTACCCTTTTCGAAGTTCCCGTCCCCAGAGGCGTCGATGAACAGTACATCCCGGCAGGTGCGGTTCTTCTTGAATACCAGGATACAAGCCGGAATACCGGTGCCGTAAAACAGGTTGGCAGGGAGGCCAATGACTGCATCCAGCAGATTCATCTCCACCAACTGACGGCGAATTTTTCCCTCGCTGGCCCCGCGGAACAGAACACCATGGGGCAGCACTACCGCCATACGGCCGTTTTCCGCATCCAGGCTGGAAAGCATGTGCAGTACAAAGGCATAATCGCCTTTCGAAGTGGGCGGCACACCCCAATCGAAACGATGGTAGGGGTCCAGTTCAGCGGACATTTTCTTCTTGCCCTTGCTGTCCGCCTCGGCCTCTGAGAGAAATCCACTGTCCCACTTATCCAGACTAAATGGCGGATTTGCCACCACCACCTGGAACTTCATCAAATTATCATCCTCAACATTCTGAGGATTGGAGAGGGTATCGCCCTGCCAGATTCGGGCATCATCCACACCGTGCAGGAACATATTCATGGTGCAGAGAGCCCAGGTCTGTGCGTTGAGTTCCTGGCCATAGATGGCCACCTTGCCACTGGGTACTTTTTTATAGGCTTTCAGCAACAAACCGCCGCTGCCGCAGGTGGGGTCGTAGATCCGGTCGTTCTCCTTGGGCTGCACCAGAGAGGCCACCAGCTCAGAGACCTGGCTTGGCGTGAAGAATTCGCCTCCCTTCTTTCCGGCATCAGAGGCAAACATGGCAATCATGTACTCATAGGCATCTCCGATGATATCGGCAGAACCCAGCTGACTGGGACGCAGATCCAGACCGTTGAAATCCTCCAGCAAGTTGCGCAGGGTAGCGTTCTTCTCTTTGGGTTCACCAAAATCCACTTGAGAGTTGAAATCGATGGCCCGGAATACATTGCGCAGCTTTCCGCTGTTGTGTTCCTCGATGTGGTTCAGTGCCACATTAATTTTCTGGCCGATTTCAGCATCGTTCCGGTTGTCATAGAGATAGTCGAAGGTGGACTGCTCGTCCATTGCAAAGCGTTCCCGGCTCATGGCCCGTTCCACCCGGCGCATATCCCCGTCATACTGTTTGATATACCCTTCGCGCCTCTCTTTGGAAACATCGCTGAGGTACTTTACGAACAACATGGAGAGGATATAGTCTTTATAGCGGGAACTGTCGATCTTGCCGCGGAAACTATCACAGGCGTTCCACAGGACCTGTTCAATATCTTTTCTGGTTGTCATCTTTATTTCCCTTTCTTTGCTCTTTTGTACGCCTGATTCAGTACACCAGCATAATACTTTTCTTTTTCATCTGCCAACATCCTAAGTAATTGGCGTTCTCTTTTGGCCAGCAGATTGAACTGGGAGATTTTACGCTGATCCTCCACGGAAAGAAGGGCCAATTCAAAGTCAGCTAAAAATCTTGCGTTAACTGCGCCAAGCATATTGCTGGTTGCATTCTCGTAAATATTTCGTTTTATCTTTTCGGTATTCAGCAACCAAAAAAGATACTCTGGCAACAGGCTCTTATCTTCAACTCGAATCACTACAAAGTTTGAGGAAACCACCATTCCAGATGTAGTTTCATCAATCAGAACTGCTGTATAGGGAGCTGTAAGGCGGACAATGATATCTCCGCTTTGTGAGAGGTATTCTTCTTTCAGCGGTTCTTTTGCTTCATAGATATCGGCCTCTTTCAATTGAATTGTCCCTTCCTGCTGGATACACCGTAGATTAATCAAGGGATATCGATACTCACTTGGCTCTTTGGCCTGTTTTCTCGACAAGACCAAGCCGCTGCGAACACTCGCAAGGTCCCGCAATTTCATCCTTTCACCTCTTTTGTCACGTTTAATAAATAACAACGGCTTTCTAAAAAAATTTCTCACTGATGAATTTTTCCCATTATACACCAGGCCATCTTTCCTTGTCAAGAATAAAATTGTCATGGCGAAAAAATAATTTTTAGTCTTCTCCACATATAAGTTAGCTGTCCACTCCCTCCTTATTGAAAAACTGGGGGTAGTGTTTCTTGCATCTACTCCTCGTCCAGCATTTTCATCAAACCATACACCGCAGTCCGTGGGCAGAAAACTTGTCACCTTGCGAGAGCGTACGGTTCGCATCCATATGAACTTCCATCACCGGCCCGATTTTCCCTTCCAATTTTTCGCCCGATATTTTGGACTCTTCCCTCAAAATTGAATATCTCAAAAATCCGTTTTTCATAACTTTTTCGATTGAAAAATGGCCAATATGGGCCCGTAGCTCAGCTGGGAGAGCGTTCGGTTCGCATCCGAAAGGTTCGGGAGTTCGATCCTCCTCGGGTCCACCAATGTCTGAAAAATCACCGCCAGATCGGCGGTGATTTTTCGTTTGACCACAGAAATACCACAGACGGATTTCTGTTTTGACCACTTGAAGGGCACCCCGTTTCGGAAGGAGTGCCCTTCTTTTGTTTACTGTCCCGCAAAATCTGAGAGGGTATTTTCATCTTTTACATCTGCAGTGCCGGGCTTTCATCTCCTCTAAGTTCCGCCTGAACCTCATCATAGTATCTCTGCACCGTTGTGCGGTCCATCTGCAATTCCCTGGCGATCATGGACTTGCTGGTCACGCCAGGGTGCTCCCGCAGGTAGGCGGCGATGGCTTTCTTCTTGGGGCTTACCCCGTCCGGGTATTCGGTAGTCTCTCCAGAGCGGAGGGCGACGATCTCCGTCTTCATCTGAAGGATCAGCTCCTTTAGCTTCTTCTCGCACTCCGCCTCTGTGTGGCCATAGACATTCCGGGAGTGCTTTTTCCCGTCTGGCCACACCGGGGAGTATCTGCCCTCCCAGAGGTGGTCGTTGAGCTGCTTGACATATCCGGTGCCCGGCCTGCGGCGGGCGGGCTGGCCGGGGTGAACTCCGGCTCCGAGCAGGCGGCCTTTTCTTCCTTCCCGGCCGCTGCCGCCTCTACGCCCGCGATCCCCTGGTCGATGCTCATTGCCGCCTTCCGCCGCATCTCGTCGGTGATGTGGGGGTAGGTGTTCAGGGTGGTGGCAGAGGAAACGTGGCCGACGATGGCGGAGAGGGTTTTGATGTCCATCCCGTTTTCCAGGGACATCGTGGCAAAAGTATGGCGCAGATCGTGAAATCTAACTCGCTTGCACCCCGCCCAATCCAAGATCACTTGGAGCCGTTTGCGCACATAGCCGAGGTCGATGAGCTGATCCGGCTTGATCCTCGACGGGAACATCAGGTCAGAGAAAATCCCCTTTTTATACTCCGCCAGCACCTCTAGCATAACGTGTGGGAGGATGATGGTGCGGTTGGCCGCCTTGGTCTTGGGTTCGCTGACGATCAGCTTCCCGCCCACCGGACAGACCTGCTTGTCGATCCGGAGCTTCCCTGTGGCGAAGTCCAGATCGTCCCATCGGAGGGCCAGCAGCTCACCCCGGCGCATCCCGGTGGTCAGGTCCAGCAGGAACAGCTCGTACATCCCCTCCGCCTTGGCTTGGATCAGGAACCGGCGCATCTCGTCCCGGGTCAGCACCTGCATCTCCCTCCCCTTGATGGGCGGAAGCCTGCACCCGGCGGCGGGGTTCCCGTGGATCAGTTTCTCCTCCACCGCCCTGTCCAGGGCCATCTGGCAGACGGCGTGGCAGCTGCGCACCGAGCGGTCCGCCACGCCCTTTCCCCGTTTGTCCGCATTGCTTTTTCTGCCGCTCTCCTTCATGGTCCGGAAGAACTGCTGGAGGTCCGCCTGGGTCAGCCGGTTGAGCTGGATACTGCCCAGGCCGGGGATCAGGTGGTTGTAGATCCAGCCCTCATAGCCCAGCTGGGTGGTGGGCCGGAGCCGGGCGCTTGGAGAAATTCTGGTACCAGTACCATCCACGTTCCAAAGGGCATCTCCGGCCGCACCGCTCCTTCAGCTGTTCAAGCTTTGCCACGCATTCCTTCTTAGTCTTGGCCAGCATATTTTTTGTTTTGGGATTGCCTGCCTCGTCATAGCCCACTACCACCCGGCCCTCCCAACGGCCGTCCTTCCGCAGGCGGACGGTGCCTTCGCCCCGTTTTCTCTTTCCTGCCATACGCTCACCTCACCATGATATTCTCCATGAAGCCGCCCACGATCTCGCTGGCCCGTTTCTGCATATCGCCGGTCACTTGGGTGTAGGTGTCCAGTGTGAAGGACGCCTGGGTGTGCCCCAGGATGCCCGACAGGGTCTTGGCATCCACGCCGCTGGCCAAAGCTTGGGTGGCAAATGTGTGACGCAAATCATGGAACCTGATGCTGGGCAATCCAGCCTTTTTCAACAGCTCCTTCATGCGGACATAGGCGGCATTGGGACGGGTGGGCCGCTCCGGGCGGAGGGGATCGGGGAAGATCCACTCTGTATAGGAGCGTTTCCTGCGCTCCGATAGGAGCTGGGCTGTACTGGGCGGCAGAGTGATGATCCGTTTCCCGGCCCCGGTCTTTGTCTCTCCGGCGGTCAGCCTGCCGCCCCGTTCCGCGTGGATGGTCCGGCGGACGGTGAGGGTGCCGTGGGTCTCGTCGAAGTCCTGCCACATCAACCCGCAGATCTCGCCCCGGCACAGGCCGGTAGTCAGCTCGGTGTAGAAGAAGTCGTGCCAGACCTTGTCCTCCCGGATAGCCGTCATAAACTGCTCCAGCTAGTGGTCATTCAGGACCTGCTTGGGCGCGGTCTTTTTCCTTGGCAGGACGATGCCGTCAGTGGGATTCCTGGCGATCAGGTTTTCCTGTGCCGTCGCATCCAGGGCCTCATGGAGGACGCCGTGGATGCGGCGGATGGTGGAGCCGGCCAGCTTGTACCCGTATTGCGGATGTTCCTCCTGACGACCGTGCTCCTGGAGTTCCCGGTACAACTGACGGATATCCTCGGCTGTAATTTTGCTCACTGGTTTGCTTCCCAGATGGGGTTTGATGTTCCGTTCGATGTATCCCCGGTATCCCTCCAAAGTGGAAGGCCGCACCGAGGGGGCGGCATACTCCTCCAGCCAGCGGTCCAGCCACTCGCCCAGGGGAATTTTACTCTCCTCCCGCAGGTCCACCTCCATCCCGGCGGCCAGCAGATTTCCCATGAGGTTCTCCTCCACCACCAGCTTGAAAATCAGGTGATCCATGCGTTTCCCCAAGGCTCCCAGCTTGCCCTCCAGTATGTCGGACAGCACTCTGGGCAGGTACTAACCGGCTCGCTCTGCGTCCAGGTAACCGGAGTAAAATTGGACCGCCTTCTCGATATACTCGTTTTTGGTGGAGCAGTTGTCTTTCTGGTAGTGGGACTCCTCCTGGTCCCACACGGCATCGTCCATCCAGACGGTGTGCCGGTGTCTGTTTTCACCCATTGTCAAATTCCTCCTAAATTCGTGATAGCGTCAGCGAAAATATCCCAACAGCGGGGATATTCGTCTGTTTCTCTGGAAACAGCGTCAATCATAATTTGGGCGTTCCGGAAAAGCGTCAGCCCTCGTCCCCGGAAACCGCCCGGACACCATAAAAGCGCCAGGGCTTTCTCCTGCTCCTCGTCGTCGCAAGCTTCATCTCCCTCATTTCCGCCCCAAAGGGGCGAAAATTCGCTCATTCCGCTGCTCCTCCTCTCCCCAGCGAACCCGCTTCGCTGGGGACCCCAATTATTGTTTTCTGCGACGGCGGAAACAACGGCCCAAATTCGGCCTGCACCCGCCGGTAGGGCAGGGACACTCTGCCCTGCTCCCGAGGAGGGCACACAGCGGCCCACAGGCGGTCACGCAGGGCTCTCCTGTTTCCACGGGAGGTAGGCTACCCGCTGGCGCTCTGTGGACAACTTCAGTTCCTCCAGCTGACGGTCGTAGTGCTGGTCGATTACCTCACCTATGGGCGAGAGGGTGAACAGCAGATTGCCGTTTCGCCGACCGCTGGACTTGGTGATGACTTCAGTGGGTTCGCTGGCGATGAGCCTCCCCTCCTCCAACTGACGGATGTACTTACGGACAGTGTTTTCACTCATCCGCACCGCTTGTCCAATTGTTTTGATGCTGGGCCAGCATTGGCGGGTCTTGCGATCCTCGCACCGCCGCAGAAAACTATACACGGCAAACGCACCAGAACTCAGCCCCCAGAGGAAAATCTCATTAGGCAGAGAGAAAAAATTCCCATGACTGCGGTATTTCATTTTCCACCTCCTGTGTGTTCCTCCACCCAGCGGATGAACTGTTTCTTTGGAGCTACCATCCTGCTGCCGATTTTCAGCACTGGGAAGTCCGGCTCATGCATCAGCTCATACCCTGACGACGGAGAGACACCAAGGACTTTTGCTACCGTTGCCGCGTTCAGGAACAACGGCAGGTCCTCATAACGTTTGTACATAGACTCCTTCATATTCATACCCCCTACTTATATACCACAACCTCGGAGCTCCAAAACTGCACTGTGAGTTTCGTAGAATTTTTTGAATGTAATTTAGTTGTTTTGCCAATGAGCAGAGGACATAATGTCCTGCGTTGCCCGATCCCCTTCTACTACTTTCCCGAGGACACTTGCTGCGCGACATAGAGTTGACATATTTTCCGGTTGCCGTCTGATTTATCCCTCCATTATGTATTGGGGAAATCGCATCCTTTTGACATACTTTTGACAGAAAAGCGGAGCGCCTGCTTAGTCAGCAGACGCTCCGCTTGAAGTGTGGAGCAATTCAATTTTGTACCGGCTTCCGCAGGCGGCACTTGCCCTCCCCCTCGTCCCGTTCCTTCAGCAGACGGGCCAGGGCAAAGAAGAATTTCTTTTGCAGATGATCCACGCTGCCCCGATTGAGCTGATGAGCCTCGGCGTACTTGCGGATGGACAAGTCCTCCACGAACCGCTCCTGAAAATAGTCCTTGTATTCCGACAGGACTGTTTTCAGCGCATTGTCCAAGAACCGCAGGTCCTCTTTCAGCTTGGCAAAGTCGCTTCGGGTGATGGCGGCATATCTCTTTTCCACCACGCAGAGGCGGTATTTGCTTCGGTCGAAGGTGTGGTGCTCGCAGAGGTCCTTGGCGTAGGCGTGATAGGTTGCGGCCTGCTGGTACTCGCGGGAGTCGTATGCTTCATCCGGTTACCGACAATGCCGTTTGCGTACCGGCCCCCGGAAGCCTTCATCTTCCAGTCGCTCAATGGCGGCCTCCGAGATTTTCATATTCATCAGCCGCTTATATTTAGCTCTGCGCTCTCCATTCACTTCCATGAAAGAGCAGAAAGACTTTTTGCTGGAGGTGCAGTATCTGGGGACATCTGCAAAGGGATAGGTGGTCCAGATGACGATCTCCTCGCCGGTGTCGGCATCTGTTGCTGTTGAGATCACATAGACTGTTTTTCCATCGTACCGCCGGTAGTACCCGGCGCAGATCCGTCTGCCTGCCATCGCCGCACCTCCATTTTAGGCTGTTTAGGATTTGATTGAATCTTCTTTGTTTTCAGTATAGCGAACTTTGAAGTGCGTTGGCGGGGCTGACGCTCCGGGATAGAAATAAAAATCAAAGCGCTGCCTGATCTGTCCACATCTCGCACTGGCTCATCACGGTCTGCACCGCATCTTCCATCCCCTCCGGCGGATACTTGTGCTTTTTAAGCAGCCGCTTGACCAATCTCCGCATACCCGCTCTGGCACTTTCTTTCTTCTGCCAATCAATCGTCCGGTTTTTGCGAAGCAGATCAGTTAGCTCCTTGGTGATGGCGATCAACTCATCATGCTCATAAAAGTCCTTGATGACCTGCGGCTTTGTCAGGGCATCATAGAACGCGAGTTCCTCGGCAGTCAGCCCCAGACTTTCCCCCTCCGCATTGGCATCGGCAATTTCTTTTGCCAACTTCAGAAGCTCTTGAATGACTTCTTCATTGGTGAGCATCCCGTTGAGATACCGGTTCATGGCGCTCTGGATAATCTCAGAAAACTTTTCCGATTTCACCACATTGGTGCGCCGATAAATGGACACCTGCTCTGCAATCAATTTTTTCAGCAGCTCGACTGCCAGGTTCTTCTCCTTCATGTTGGCGACTTCTTCGAGGAACTTCGGGTCGAACAGAGAAAATTCTGCACCAACGGTGGAAAACAGATTGATAACACCCTCGCTTTTGATGCTGTGTTTCAGCAATTCATTGATCCGCTCGTTGACCTCCGGCAAGGTGAACTTCTTCCCGGTGCCGTCGGTTGTCAGACGAATGAGCATCGTCCGCACCGCCTCAAAATAGGCCGCTTCGAAACGGATCTGCGCGTCCACCATGCTGCCGCACAGGGAAAGGGCCTGCTTGAGCAGAAGCGCCTCTTTGATATAGACGGTCTGTGTTTTTTCGGCATCGGGCAGATCATGCTCAGCCACTGACTTCCCTAGAAGGAAGTTGACGCCGCCGCTGATCATCCGTGCTTTCTCCAAGTCATCCCCGGTGAGAAAGCCGGCATAGTCAAAGCCGTGGAACAGATCACGGCAAACCTCCAGCTTTTCCAGGAACTTGGGATAGGCAGCCTTCCCCACATCGGGATCGCCGTAGTTTTTCTTGTCACGGACCGTGTAGTCGTTCATAGCCTTTTTCAAAGCCGAGGCGATCCCCACATAATCGACCACCAGTCCGCCTTCTTTGTCCCGGAAGACGCGGTTTACCCGCGCGATGGCCTGCATCAGATTGTGCCCGGACATGGGCTTGTACACATACATGGTGGCCAGGGACGGCACATCAAAGCCGGTCAGCCACATATCCACCACGATGGCAATTTTCAAGGGGGAATCGTTGTCCTTGAATTTCCGGGCCAGGTCGTCCTTGTGGGCTTTATTGCCGATGATCTGACGCCATTCCTCCGGGTCGTTGTTTCCCTGGGTCATGACCACCGCGACCTTCTCGGTCCAGGCGGGGCGCAGCTCCAGAATCCGTCGGTATATCTTCACAGCGATGAGGCGGGAGTAGGCCACGATCATCGCCTTGCCTGTCAGCAGATCCGCCCGGTAATTCTCGTAGTGATCCAAGATGTCGCAGACCAGGGAATCGATGGTCTCGTCCGCACCCAGGATGGCCTCCATCTGGCCCAATTCTCTTTTACTTTTCTCGATGACATAGGGGTCCGCGCTCTCGGCCATGAGGTCATATTCCTGGTCGATCAGGCGCAGGGTGTTCTCATCCAGCTTCAGGTGGATGACCCGGCTCTCATAGTAGACCGGACGGGTGGCTCCGTCCTCCACGGCCTGGGTCATGTCGTAGATGTCGATGTAGTCGCCGAACACTTCCCGTGTGCTGCGGTCCTTGGAGGAGATGGGGGTTCCGGTAAAACCGATGTAAGTCGCATTGGGAAGGCTGTCCCGGATGATGCGGGCGGTGCCGATGGAAGTGTGGACCTCCAGCTCACCCCTGTCGTTCTGCCTGGTGACCACCTTTTCGGCCAGGCCATACTGCCCACGGTGGGCCTCGTCCGCCATGACCACGATATTCCGCCGCTCAGACAGGGGCTCGCCAGTTTCCTCAAACTTCTGCATGGTGGTAAAGATGATGCCGTTGGCATGCCGGCCCGCCAGCAGATCCTTCAAGTTCTGCCGGCTTTCGGCCTGCTGGGGCGTCTGACGCAAAAAGTCCTTACAGCGGGAAAACTGCCCGTAGAGCTGATTGTCCAGGTCGTTGCGATCTGTGATGACCACGATGGTGGGACTCTCCAGCGCCCCCTGTAAATAATGGGCATAAAAGACCATGGACAGGGATTTTCCGCTGCCCTGAGTGTGCCAGAACACGCCGCCCTTACCGTCCGTCACGGTGGCGTGTCTGGTGGATTCGATGGCTTTCTTCACGGCGAAATACTGGTGGTACGCCGCCATCACCTTGAAGGTGTTCTGCCCATCCACATTAAAGCAGATAAAGTTTTTCAGAATGTCCAGAAAGCGCGCCTTTTCAAACATCCCCTCAAAGAAGGTGTCGAACTGGGCGTACTGGGTATTCTCATAGCTGCCGTCCCTGGTCTTCCACTCCATGAAGCGGTCCTCGCCGGAGGTGATGGTGCCCGCCCTGGAGGTGGTCAGATCGCTCATGACGCAGACCTGGTTGTAGCCAAACAGGGAGGGGATCTCATACATATAGTTGCGCAGCTGCCGGTAGGCTGCGGATGCGTCTGTCTCCTCCCGGGAAGGAGATTTCAGTTCCACCACCACCAGGGGCAGGCCGTTAACGAACAGCACTACATCCGGGCGCTTCTCCGAGTTCTCCACGATGGTCCACTGGTTGACAACGGTAAAATCATTGTTGGCGGGGTTGCGGAAGTCGATGAGATAGACCAGAGCGGAACGTTCTTCCCCGTCTACAAAGTATTTGACGGGCACGCCGGTCTGCATATAGTCCGTGAAGGTCATGTTTTTCTGGAGCAGGGTGCCGGTCTCGAAGTTTTTTATCATGTAGACAGCCTCATTCAGCGCCTCCATGGGGAGCCCCGGGTTGATGCGCTGTAAGGCGGGGAACAGCAGGTCCTCATAGAGCGGGACATGGTAGTCCCGGTCGATGTCCGGGCCGTAGGCGTAGGAGTAACCCAATACATCGGTGAACAGCTTGCGAACTGCGTTTTCGTAATTGGATTCGGTGAACGACATAGAGATTCCCCATTTCAAATCCGCAATTTTCTATACCCAAAAATCAATGGTTATACATTTTGATGAGTCCTTCAGCAAATGCATATGCAAATTTTCGGAGGAGTGAAATTTCCACCTCGATTCGAAAGCCCACTGTTGGTTTCTGCTGGATGAAGTCATGAAAGTACAGTACAGATATTTCCTTATTCCTATCAGCATGAGGCTCAACATGCCCATGGGAATTAGCGTTGCGAAAATGATAAACGGTGCTTTCCAAATTTACTTTCTTATGCTGGCCAGTATAAGTGTTTTCCATTACGCCCGAGCTAAGATCGTCAATTATCTTTTGGTCAATTTCGACCTTACGAATTTTCTCCTCGTCTTGCTCCTGCGGAAACACAATCAATCCCAGGAACGAATTTATCAACTGTGTAACTTCGTATGTACTTCTTCCTTCCTTTTCGGCTTCTTCGATATACTTCAAATTCTCAAGAGTCCTCTCAACGAAATCTTTAGTGAACTCATGATACATACTCATGTTTACTCCTCCCTTAAACGATAATTTAGAGCAGCAAGCGAAGTCGCTATATGAGGAAATGTTCCTCAACAATCCCGATGCAGACATGGTATCAGGAACTTTGAGTGACATCGCAACAATTACAATGGGGCAATCCCCGAGCGGTAGTAGTTATAATGAAGATTCCGTCGGCGAAGTTTTCTATCAAGGACGAGCTGAATTTGGGTTTCGTTTTCCTACACGCCGCTTATTTACAACCGAGCCCAAGCGTATGGCAGAACCCGGAGATGTACTACTCAGTGTTCGTGCACCTGTTGGTGATCTGAATGTAGCCTATGAGAAGTGTTGCATTGGACGGGGATTAGGTGCAATCCACAGCAAGACCGGGGACAGCTCTTTTATGCTATACACAATGTTTGCGCTCAAACCGCAACTTGATGTTTTCAACGGCGAAGGTACTGTTTTTGGTTCAATAAACCGGGATGGATTGAGTAATCTGCCAGTCAATATCCCATCAGCAGAAGAAATCGCAAAGTTTGAGGCTGTTGTTCGGCCAATGGATAATCTCATTCGGGCTAATTATGAGGAAATCTGCCGCTTACAATCTACCCGGGATAGCCTCTTACCCAAACTGATGTCTGGCGAGATTGATGTCTCTGACATCCAGCTCTAAGCCGCTAAATTATCGTTTAGCTTTTGATTACACTCGATTTTGTCATTTATAGACTCAATGACACTTGCTATCCGTCTTTGCTCATCATAACTTGGAAGTTGAATGCGTATCTTTCTAAAGTTCTTCAATGGCTGTGACAAAGCAGGCACACCGGTTTGATTTTCAAAAGCCAGTATTTTACTTTGTCCCTCATTTGTGTGAAAGTAAAACACAAGATATGGCACATAAACACGGGATGTATCAAGCGAAATACGAAATTGACGTTGTGAGCATAGGTATTCTTCAAACATAGAATCATTTGGAATATACGCAATCTGCCCCAAAGTTCCGCTTATAGTTACGACCACATCACCTCGACGCGCAATCGATCTACCGAGGGAGCGAGCCTTTTCCTCTGTAACGAATTTGGTTAAGTTATCTGTGACTTTGAAGCCTTTAAGATTTGCCCCATCAATAATAGGAAAACCGTAGGGAACAAAGCAGCTTACTTTTAAGTTCGAGCCGAACGGACCTGCTGCAATATCAGTAATCACCGATGATAATTCTATATTGTTGAACATCATAATCACCATCCTATCCGATGTATTTTCTGTGTGCCAGCTTCACATTTTGTTGTTTCACCATCGCATAGTGCATGGTGGTGTCAATCTTCTGATGCCCTAAGAGCTGCTGGACTTGTTCTATGGGCATTCCTTTATCGATGGCCGTAGTTGCCATTGTCCGCCTGAATTTGTGCGGATGGACTTTGGGAATATGCAATTTCCGGCCAAGCTCCCGCAGCCGTGTTTCCACGCCGCCAATCTGAAATCGCGTATAGGGAGTCCGCAGAGAGACAAACAGCGCGGGGTTATCGTCCCGTCGGCTTTCCACATAGTTTTGCAGATGGATCTTCGTCCTGGCGTCAAAATAGACCAGCCGCTCCTTGTTGCCCTTGCCCAAAACCACACATTCCCGCTCGGTGAAGTTGATGTCCTCACGATTCAATGTGACCAGTTCCCCAACACGCATCCCGGAGGATGACAAAAGATCGATGATTGCCAAATCTCTTGCCGTGGTACAGTGATCCCGCATGAGTTCCAGGGCCTCGTCGGTATAGGTATCTTTGATCACCTTGGCTGTTTTCACCTTGTGGATGCGGCGGATAGGGCTTTTGACGATATAGTCTTCATCCTCTAACCAAGAAAAGAAACTGGACAGAATGCGCCGGATGTTGTCAATGGTCACTTTGCTGGACCCTCGTTCGTTCTGATAATCCGTCAAATATCGGCGCAGATCATCCGTCACGATCTGCTGCGGGGGCCT
>OKCG01000607.1_pt1 | contig 13103 bp, 11 predicted proteins | sample 1609991 | NCBI WGS metagenome assembly OKCG01 (sample SAMN04436606, study PRJEB24849) | human gut metagenome | biome: human gut; feature: NICU; material: stool | host: Homo sapiens | place: USA: Saint Louis, MO | collected 2010-01-15
GAATTTGCGCTGAATCTGCGTCAGTTCTGCAAACAGCTTCTCCAGCATATTCTCGCCTATCGCTTCTTTGTCGAAACTCAGCATGTCGTCGGGGTCTGCATACTCACCGTAAACAACCGCCCGATATGTCAGATACAGCCTGTCAGCCAGCGCGTAATAGAATTGCGCTCGCTTATTGCGGAACACATCGCCAATAGTGCGAACGTTGTCGCCCTGCACGACTTCATCAGCCCATGCTCCGGCCTGATACGGTGCATCTTCATCGAACGGCGATTCGCTGCCCTTAAACATCGTGGCGGTGATTTTCTTACCGGAGAATGCTTCCGTTGTCTGTCTGCGTAGCCCGGCACCAACGCCATCGCCATCCCACAGGTAGTGGTCTGCGCCGTCTTCAATCGCCAGAGAAGTAGCCCAGCATACCGGCATCAAAGATTTCAATTTCGGGCTTGATGTCCAGCTCCTGGGTGAGCAGGCCCAGCCGCTCCAGGAAGGGGGGCGTGTTCAGGAAGATGTAGCTGTTGGCCCAGTTGAGGGTACCAGGGTCATAGGAGCACATCTCGGGCATCAGGATGGGCAGGTGGGCCACCCGCATATCCTCGGAGAACTTGGTGCCGGAGGTGGTGACATTGATGATGGCATCCAGGTGGTTGGTGCGCAGGGCTTCCCGGATCATGGAGACCACCTGCACAAAGCGGCTGGTCTCCATGGTGTTCGCGCCCTCGTCATCGCGGACATGGATGTGCAGGATGCAGGCGCCGGCCCGAACTGCGGCCAGAGAATCGGCGACCAGCTCCTCCGGCGTCAGGGGGACGTAGGGGGACTGCTTGCGGGTGGTACCGCCGCCGCAGAGGGCGCAGGTGATCATAAGCTTGTTTGTTTTCATAATTGGATATCCCTTTCCGTTCCATCAAAACGACTTAAATTGCGTGCTTTATTGGAGAATCGGTATACCAGTGGAGCCAATATAGCACTTATGCATACAATTTGTAAAGATGCAACTTGCCATTTCTCTGTTATAACCAAGGAAAAGCGACGGCTTTTGTCAAATGTAACGATTTTTATTTTGTGTATTTTCTTTGCTGAGTGGATCTGCTATAATTCGAATTGGTATACCAGAGAAAAAGCAAAAAAGAGATAAAAATGGAATATTAACAAAAAAATACTACATAAAAAGAAAAATATGTGCGCCTGCTATTGCACGGAATACCGGAATGACATGGTGCGGTATTCCGATAAGGTGCGCGTTTTGGCTGGACCAATGGGACAGCCAGGAAGAGGTCCGAATGCTTACAGAACAGCTTTCCGATTTTCTATATGAAGTCCGCTATGATAGTCTGCCCTCCAAAGCGGTGGACAACGCAAAGCTCTATCTGGAGGATCTACTCGGCGTGGCGGCAGCCGGCTCAGTTCAGCCGCAGGGGGGTATCTGGCGCAGCTACTTTGCCGCCGGGGACGGACAGCAGGAGGCGACCGCCTGGAACAGCGGACTGGAGCGGCTCTCCTGTGAACATGCTGCCGCGCTGAACGCCGCGTGCGCCCATGTCATGGATATGGACGACGTGCACAACGCCTCTATCACCCACCTGGGGGCGGTAACCATCCCCGCGGCGCTGGCGGTGGGGCAGAAGCTTCACCGCTCCGGGCGTGAGGTGCTGGCTGCCATTGCCGCGGGCTACGAGATTGGCGCACGGGTGGGGGAGGCCATCAACCCAGGCTCCTACCACTACTGGCATACCACTGGAGTGGTGGGGGCGCTCTGCTCTGCCGTGGCGGCGGGCAAGCTGATGGGGCTGGACCGGGAGAAACTGCTGCACGCCATTGGCTCGGCGGGGACGCAGGCGGCCGGCCTGTGGCAGTTTCTGGAGGACGGCGCCATGAGCAAGACCCTGCACACCGCCAACGGTACCCTCTGCGGCCTGCGGTCGGCACGCCTGGCGGCGCTGGGCTTTACCGCTGCGGAGGACATCCTGGCGGGAGACCGGGGCCTGCTGGGCGCCATGACGCCGGATAACCACCCGGAGGCGCTGACGCGGGCGTTGAGCTGGGACAACTGCGCCCTGCTGACCAACTCCCTGAAGCCCTACGCCTGCTGCCGCCACACCCACGCGGCGGACTACTGCGCCCAACTGCTGCGGGGAGAGCACCGGCTGGAGCCGGAGCACATCACCCGCATTGTGGATCACACCTATCAGGTGGCGGTCAACACGGTGGACAATCCGGAGCCGTCCACCCCCTACGGCTACAAATTCAGCGGCCAGTACTGCACCGCGGCCATGCTGGTGTACGGCCACCTGGGGGAGTCCGCCTTCACGCCGGAGGCCACCTCCGACCCACGGGTGCGGCGGCTGATGGACAAGATTACCCTGGTGTGCGACCCGGAGCTGGAGGCCAGCTATCAGGCGGACCGCAACCGGTGGGCCCACCGGTTGGAGGTGACTCTGGAGGACGGCCGGGTGCTTACCCGTCAGGTGGAGTACCCCTATGGTGACTTCAATAACCCCTTTACCTGGGCCTATGAGCACGAGAAGTTTCACACCCTGGCCGACGGGGTTCTGGGCCCGGACCGGGTTGCCGCGCTGGTTGAGCGGCTGCCGCACCTGGAGGAGCTGGATGATATAAACCGGCTGTTTGAGGGGCTGTAAGCCCTGCCTCAGCGGGCGGCCGCCGGAACGGCGGCGCCCATTACCTTACGAATGGAGCATTGCGCTATGAATCAGAACGAAGCACTTGTCAAATCCGCCATTCACGACGCGGTTATCCGCGCCGTGACCGAGATCTCCGCCGATGTGAAGGGGCTGCTTAAAGACGCACTGGCCCGGGAAACAAATGAAACCGCCCAGAGCATGCTCCGCTCCATGGTGGACAACCTGTCCATCGCCAAGGAGGGGGACAAGGCGGTGTGCCAGTCGCCCGGCTACCCCACAACCTGGCTCTCCTTTGGAGACGGCAACCTGCCGGAGTGCGCCAGGGAGGCCGTTTCGGAGGCCGTGGCCGAGGCCACGAAGAAGGGCTACCTGCGCCCCTCCATGGTGGATCCCCTGACCCGGGAGAACTCGGGAAACAACACCGGCAAGGGCGTGCCCAATATCGAGTATGAATACCACCCCGGCCAGAAATACGTCGACTTCATCATCAGCTTTAAGGGCTGCGGCGCCGAGCTGGGCAACGCCATGCAGATTATGACCACCGCCAAGCTGGGCAAAAACCTCTCCGGCCTGAAGCGCTTCATCCTGGAGACCGCCGTCAACGCCGGCGGCAAGCCCTGCCCCCCCTACGGTATCGGCATCGGAATCGGCGGCCAGATGGACATTGCCGCCAAGCTCAGCCGCAAGGCCATCTCCACCCGCCGGTGGGACGACGTGAACCCCGACCCCGAGCTGGCCGCGCTGGAGGCGGAGCTGAAGGACGCCATCAACGGCCTGGGCCTGGGCGCGGCGGGTACCGGCGGCGACACCGTCTGCCTGGCCCTCAAGATGGAGCGGGCCCACACCCACACCGCCATCGCGCCGGTGGCGATCAACTTCCACTGCTGGGTGGCCCGCCGGGCCGGTATCCGCATCTACGACGACGGCCGCGTTGAGAAGCTGCTCTGATTTCCAAAACGGCAAAAAAGGAGTATAGTAAGGATGGCTACTTATCATTTTTCCACACCTCTCCAGGAAGAGGACATGCGCAAGCTGCACGTGGGAGACGTGGTGTATCTGACCGGGCATGTATTTACGGCCCGTGACATGGCTCACCTGCGTATCCGCGGCCTGCTGGAGGAGGGGAAGCCCCTGCCCAAGGACTTTGCCGGCGCTGCGGTGTTCCACGCCGGCCCGGTGGCCCTGAAAAACGAGGACGGCTCCTGGCGGCTCAACGTCATCGGCCCCACCACCTCCATCCGTATGGAGCCCTATGCCGATGTAGTGGGCCGGATGGGGGTACGGGCGGTCATCGGAAAGGGCGGCATGGACGCCGATACCCTGCGGGCCTGCGGCCAGTACGGATACGTGTACCTCCAGGCGGCCCCCGGCTGCGCGGCCAAGCTGGCCCAGGGCATTGAGCGCATTAACGACGTGACTTGGTTTGAGCTGGGCATGCCAGAGGCCGTGTGGGACCTCCAGGCCAATGAGTTCGGCCCCCTGGTGGTGGGCATGGACACCCACGGGCAGAGCATCTACAAAAATCTGAAAGAGGCCGCGCTGCACAAGATCGACGAGGCCTATCCCGCCTGAGGGCGGACGAAAGGAGACGCGAGACAGGATGGACTACCGGATAGAACGGGACTCAATGGGGGAGATGGAGGTCCCCGCGGACCGCTACTGGGGTGCGCAGACCCAGCGGAGCTATCAGAACTTCCAGATCGGCACGGAGAAGATGCCGGAGGAGATTGTGCGGGCCTTCGGGATTCTGAAGAAGGCGGCGGCGCTGGCCAACCACAGGCTGGGGAAGCTGGACGATGAAAGGCTGGGCCTGATCAGCCGGGCCTGCGACGAGGTGGTGGCGGGGAAGCTGGACGGGCACTTCCCGCTGGTGGTGTGGCAGACGGGCAGCGGCACCCAGTCCAACATGAACGTGAACGAGGTGGTGGCCAACCGGGGCAACGAGCTGGCGGGGAAGAAGCTGCTCCACCCCAACGACCACGTAAACATGTCCCAGAGCTCCAACGACACCTTCCCCACGGCCATGCACATTGCGGCGGCGGTGGCGCTGGAGGACAAGCTGCTGCCGGCCATTGACGGGCTGGTGGAGACCTTCCGCCGGCTGGAGGGGGAGAACGGGGACGTGGTGAAGAGCGGGCGGACCCACCTGCAGGACGCGGTGCCCATCACCCTGGCCCAGGAGATCAGCGGCTGGCGGACCAGCCTGGAGAAGGACAGGGCGATGGTGGAGCTGGCGCTGCCCGGCCTGCGGGAGCTGGCCCTGGGCGGGACCGCCGTGGGCACCGGGCTCAACGCCCCCAAGGGCTTTGACACGGCCGTGGCCGAGGCGGTATCGGAGCTGACGGGCAAGGCCTTTGTCACGGCCGCCAACAAGTTCCACGCCCTCACCAGCAAGGACGAGCTGGTGTTCGCCCACGGGGCGCTCAAGGCCCTGGCGGCGGATCTGATGAAAATCGCCAACGACGTGCGCTGGCTGGCCTCCGGCCCCCGGTGCGGCCTGGGGGAGATCCAGATCCCGGAGAACGAGCCCGGCTCCTCCATCATGCCCGGCAAGGTCAACCCCACCCAGTGCGAGGCGGTGACCATGGTGGCGGTACAGGTGATGGCCAACGACGTGGCGGTGGGCCTGGCGTCCTCCCAGGGCAACTTCGAGCTGAACGTGTTCATGCCGGTGTGCATCTACAACTTCCTCCAGTCCGCGCGGCTGCTCACCGACTGCATCCGCTCCTTTAACGACCACTGCGCCGTGGGCATCACGGCCAACCGGGAGAAATGCCGCCACAACCTGCACAACTCCCTCATGCTGGTCACCGCCCTCAACCCCTACATTGGCTATGACAACGCGGCCAAGACCGCCAAGAAGGCCCACGCCGAGCACATCTCTCTCAAGGAGGCCTGCGTCAGCCTGGGCTTCCTCACCGCCGAGCGGTTCGACGAGGTGTTCCACCCCGAAGAGATGGTCTGACCGGGCCGCAGAAAGGAAGAAAAACGTACTATGGACGTCAATCAGGAATCCCTCAAGCTGCACGAGGAACTGCGGGGGAAGATCGAAGTGGTGGCCCGCAGGCACATCGAGACCCGGGACGACCTGTCCCTTCTGTATACCCCCGGCGTGGCCGAGCCCTGCCGGGAGATCGCCAAGGACTATGAGAAGTCCTTTACCCTCACCCGCCGGGGCAATCTGGTGGCGGTGATCACCGACGGCTCCGCGGTGCTGGGCCTGGGGGACATCGGCCCGGCCGCCGGTATGCCGGTGATGGAGGGCAAGTGCGCCCTCTTCAAGGAGTTCGGCGGGGTGGACGCCTTCCCCCTCTGTGTGGACACCAAGGACGTGGACAAGCTGGTGGAGACCATCGCCCTGATCTCCAAGAGCTTCGGCGGCATCAACCTGGAGGACATCGCCGCCCCCCGCTGCTTTGAGGTGGAGCGCCGCCTGAAGGAGGTGTGCGACATCCCCGTGTTCCACGACGACCAGCACGGCACCGCCATCGTGGTGGCCGCCGCCCTGCTCAACGCCATGCGGGTGACCGGCAAGCAGATGGGGCAGATGAAGATCGTCATCAACGGGGCCGGCGCCGCCGGCATCGCCATCGGCAAGCTGCTCATCTCCATGGGCTTCGGCAATATCGTCATGTGCGACATCAACGGCATCATCTGCGAGGGGGATGAGGGGCTCAACGCCGGACAGGAGGAGATCTCCCACATCTCCAACCGGAATCACGAGCACGGCGCCCTGGCCGACGCCCTGCGGGGGGCGGACGCCTTCGTGGGCGTGTCCCGGCCCAATCTGGTGACGGCGGAGATGGTGTCCACCATGAAGGACGGCATCGTGTTCGCCATGGCCAACCCCACCCCGGAGATCATGCCGGACGAGGCGAAGCGGGGCGGCGCGGCGGTGGTGGGCACCGGGCGCAGCGATTTCCCCAACCAGATCAACAACGTCATGGTCTTCCCCGGCATCTTCAAGGGCGCGCTGGCCGTGCGGGCCCGGGAGATCACCGAGGGGATGAAAATCCGCGCGGCCAGAGCCCTGGCCGCCCTGGTGACCGACGAGCAGCTCAGCGCCGACTACATCTTGCCCTCCGCCCTGGACAAGTCCGTGGCCGACACCGTGGCCCATGCCGTCGCACAGGAGGCCAGGGAGCAGGGCATTGCACGGGCCTGAACACAAAAAGGAGGACGCTTTTATGCGCGAGGTTTATATTGTAGACGCCGTCCGCACTCCCGTGGGCCGCATGGGCGGCACGCTGAAGAACACCCAGGCCCACGAGATGGGGGGGCTGGTGTGCAAGGCCCTGATGGAGCGCACCGGCTTGGCCCCCGAGCTGGTGGAGGAGGTCGTCATCGCCCAGGTGAAGCAGAACGCCGTGGCCTCCAACATTGCCCGGGTGTGCGCCCTGATGGCGGGCTTCCGGGAGGAGATTCCGGCCTATACGCTGATGATGCAGTGCGGCTCCTCCCTCCAGTCGGTCAACTGCGCGGCCAACGACATCCGCTGCGGCGACGTAGACGTGGCGGTGGCCGGCGGCGTGGAGGCCATGAGCGCCACCCACTTCGAGCTGTGGAACGCCCGGTACGGCTACGGCACCGGCAACAATGTGCTGGTGGATCCCATCGTGGAGGGGGCCAAGCGGGCCCAGCCCCAGGAGACCTACGGCGTGTTCGGAATGGGCGATACCGCCGAGAACGTGGCCGAGCAGTTCCACATCTCGCGGGAGGATATGGACGAGTTTGCCTTCCACAGCCAGCGCAAGGCCGCCGAGGCGGTGGCCGCCGGCGTGTTCAAGGATGAGATTGTCCCCGTGGTGATCCCCCAGCGGAAAAAGGAGCCCATCGTGTTTGACACCGACGAGCAGCCCAGGGCCACCACCATGGAGGGCCTGGCCAAGCTCAAGCCCGTGTTCCGCACCGACGGCAAGGGCAAGGTCACTGCGGGCAACTCCTGCGGGCGCAGCGACGCGGGCGCCGCCCTGCTGCTGATGAGCGGCGAGAAGGTGAAGGAGCTGGGCGTCAAGCCCATGGCCCGCATCGTGGCCCACGCCATCGTGGGCGTGGATCCCCGCATCATGGGCATCGGCCCGGTGCCCGCCGTCCGCAAGGTGCTGGAGAAGGCGGGGCTCACACTGGACGATATCGGCATGATCGAGCTGAACGAGGCCTTCGCGGCCCAGTCCCTGGCGGTGATCCGCGAGCTGGGGCTGGACATGGCGAAGGTAAACGTCAGCGGCGGTGCCATCGCCATGGGGCACCCCCTGGGCGCCACCGGCGGGCGCATCCTGACCACCCTGGTTCACGGCATGAAGCGCACCCGCACCCGGTACGGCATCGCCACCCTGTGCATGGGCGGCGGCCAGGGCGGCGCCACGCTTCTGGAGCTGGCGGACTGAACAAGCCCTCGTTTGAGGCCCGGCGGGGAACCGCAAGGCTCCGCCGGGCTTTTTTTCCTCAAAATGGTATACCAATTAGAGAAAAAAGAAAGGATCGGTATTCCGAATGGACCGCATTTGCAACGAGGCGCTGCTGCGCAAGGTGACCACTCCCAGGGCGGCGGCAGCGCATATCAAAAACGGCATGACCGTGGGCTTCAGCGGCTTTACGGTCATCGGCTATCCCAAGGTGCTTCCGGCCGAGCTGGCCCGGCGCGCCGAGGAGGGCGAGGAGCTGGGCATCACCGTAATCACCGGGGGCAACGTGGGCGACCAGCTGGACGGAGTGCTGGCCCGCTCCGGCGTGATGAAGCGGCGGTATGGCTTTCAGGGCAACCGGGATCTCCGCGCCCTGGCCAACGCCGACCGGATTCAATATGTGGACACCCATGTGAGCCACGGCCCCTACCTGATCAAAAACGGCTACCTGGGGAAGATCGACGTGGCCGTCATCGAGGTGGCCGCCATCCGGGCCGACGGCAGTCTGGTGCTCCCCTTCTCGGTGGGCATTGACGACACCCTGGTGAAGTATGCCGACAAGCTCATCCTGGAGGTCAACGAGGCCATCCCCCTGGAGGTGGAGGGCATGCACGACATCCTGACCCTGGAGCGGGCGCCCCACACCCAGGCCATTGAGATCTTCAAGCCCGACGACCGGGTGGGCTCCCCCTATCTGCCCTGCGACCCGGACAAGGTCGCCGCGGTCATCCTCACCAACTGCGAGGACACCAACCAGGATCTCCCCGCCCCCACCCCGGATATGGAGGCCATTGCCAGCCATATTGTCAAATTCCTACAGAGCGAGGTGGCGGCCGGCCGCCTGCCTAACCCTCTGCCCCCCATGCAGTCCGGTGTGGGCGGCGTGGCCAACGCGGTGCTCTCCGCCCTGGCCCGCTCCGAGCTGGATCACCTGAGCGTCTATACCGAGGTCATGCAGGACGCGGTGGTGGAGCTCATCGACGCGGGCAAGGTGGCCTGCGCCAGCGGCACGGCCCTCACCATCTCCCCCTCTGCCCGGGAGCGGTTCTATGCCCATATCGACGACTACAAGGGCAAGATCATCCTCCGGCCCCAGGAGCTCAGCAACGCCCCCGAGGTGATCCGCCGCCTGAGCATCATCGCCATGAACACCGCCATCGAGGTGGATCTGGCGGGCAACGTCAACTCCACCCACATCGGCGAGGGGGCCGTCATGAACGGCATCGGCGGCTCCGGCGACTACGCCCGCAACTCGGGTATCGCCATTTTCTCCACCGCCTCCACCGCCAAGGACGGCGCCATCTCCTGTATTGTGCCCCACGTGGCCCACGTGGATCACACGGAGCACGACACCGAGATCATCGTCACCGAGCAGGGCCTGGCGGATCTGCGGGGCCTGACGGCCTACGAGCGGGCCCATGTCCTGATTGAGAACTGCGCCCACCCCAAGTTCCGTCCCGGGCTGCGGGAGTATGTGGAGCAGGCCTACGCCCAGAGCAAGGCTAAGCATGGCATCATCCGTCTTTGACTCCGGCTGGGGGATTTTTTGAGAGATCCCTTCTATTTGACCTCAGATTATGATAAAATAAGGAAAAAGTACTTGAGGATAAAAGGAGGAGTCCGATGAATCTCCCAACCAAGCAGGCGGACGGCAGCGGCCGCTTCTACGAGTACGTGATTGACAACATCCGCCAGATGATTGCCGATGGAGAGCTTCAGGCGGGCCAGAAGCTGCCCTCCGAGCGGGAGCTGGCCGAGAAGTTCAACGTCAGCCGTGTCCCCATCCGCGAGGCGCTCAAGATCCTGGAGTATATGGGGGTGCTGGACAGCAGCCCCGGCGACGGCACCTATGTGAAGAACACCTCCGCGCAGAGCCTGGTCAGCAAGATGGATTTTTCCTTCGACGCCACGGCGGACACCATCCGGGATCTGCTGGAGCTGCGTATCGTGCTGGAGACCTTCGCGGCCTATCACGCCGCCCAGCGGCGCACCGACGAGGATATCGCCTCCATCCAGAAGCTGCTCCGGGACATGCGGGAGGCCAAGAAGGTCAACGACGGCACCGAGGAGTCGGTGCAGAACCTGCGCAAGCTCTCCCACGGCTTCCACCAGGCCCTGGTCAGGGCCGCCCACAACGCCGTGCTCTCCAGCGTATACGAGTACCTCTATGAGCTGCTGGACATCTCCCGGCAGTTCACCATCAACAACAGCGGCATCTCGTACAGCTCTATTGTGGCCCACGAGGCCCTGTTCAGCAAGGTCATCGAGGGGGACGCGGAGGGGGCGCGCCAGTGCATGGAGGAGCACATGGAGGATGTGCGCTACAACCTCAAATCCACCATGGGAACCGATCATCCGGGACAGAAGGCCGCGATCGGCTGAGCCCGGAGCAAACACAAACAAAGATAAAACGCTCCCCGCGCGGCTGAACAGCACCCCATTTGTTAGACAGTATGATATACTGGATAACAAGTGGGGTGCTCAATTATAGCAAAAGGAAAACCAAAGAAGAGATACACGCCAGAATTTAAGAAGCTGGTAGTGGAAACCCATGCCGGAGGAAAAACTAAGTTATGGGACTCTCTCCCCCTTGGAGGCGGTTGGCATCCGCCAGGCTGGCCCGGAGCGGCTGTGGAGGGGGGAAGGAGTGCGGAGCTGCCCATGAGGCAGCTAGTGGGCACCAAGAGAGGGGTGGCCATTTGAAGCTGTCCAGAAAGGCCAGGGCAGCCGGACGGGCGGAAATACTGTGGTATCTCCAGATGGGATGCGACCGCCAAGACAACAGCTAGCAGGACAAATACTGTAAAATATAAACAACAAATGATTGACAAAATATGAGAATAGTGGTAAAATTAAAACAATTAAAGCAGTATTAGAAAAGGATATGATTCCAATGCAGTAATGGTATGTGACAATGCAAGCAAAGCGGTTGAAATCAAACATTTTGAATATTAAAAAGATTTAGGAGGAGAAAAAATGAAGAAAATTTTTTCTGTATTGCTTGCAGCCACTTTACTTTTATGTTGCATCTTACCTGCAAGCGCAGTTAGCGCATCTGAGGGAGATTCCCTGAGAGGGGAAATTACATTTGAAACTGTAACTCTTGGCGGTAAGGCCATGACGATTCCTGTTCTCGTACAAGATAGAGTTTATGGTGCGTATTCTACCGGCGGCTCCCAAATGGGAGAACAGGAAGTCACATACTATATACCAGTGACACCTGATGCCCAAGTGTATAACGAAAATTATGTACAGTCTGCGATGGCTGCGAGTAGTTCTGGGACGGCGACTGACACTTTCCCTGACCCCCATAACTACTTCCAGGTCACAACGTATATACACTATACCCTATACCCTTCGGAAGATAATACAATTAAAGATTATTTGATCTCTATTGATTATGTGGCAATTACCAAAGGAAAAGAGCCACCAGATATAGAGTGGGATATCTTAGGCATTGGAACCCCGGAAGTACGGGTTGTGCAGGCTGGGGTCGTAGAATCCGGTGGTATCCTTGATTCGATGAATCAAGTTATGGATTATACAACAGTTCAGTGGGGAACGAGGGGGATCAATACCCCTTCTAATTGGGTACCTGTCATGACTGGTAGTTATTCTGACTACTATCGTGGTCTTGCTATGTTCCGCTTTGACATTACCTATTCTACTATGGGGACAGTCACCTGCGAGTGCAATCATGTTCTTGCCAAATAAAATTTCTACCTATTAAAGAAGGGAGGAGAGGATGAAGAAATTTCCCAAAATCCTCCTATTTCTAATTCTAGTAGGGTCGTTATTCATCTGTTCTAGCTGTACGGGGCTAGAATCAACTGACTGTCTCGAAACTGAGTCAACAGCGTCTGCATACATCAGAGTATGCGATACTGAATTTACCATCACGGATGCCTGTGGTAATGCTCTAACACACCAGAACGAGTTTTCGGGTTCGCTGAATATTACTGATCAAGAACATCTTGATGAAATGCCTGGGTATATAGGCGAATATCGTTTGGAAGTCCCTTATAGTGATGAGTTTAGATATGAGAGACTCGGAGAGACGCCTGAAGGTGAGCAACAAATATTTAGCATTTCAACCATCCAGGATACCAATTTAGCGGAGTATTCTGTATCGGGGACTAGCATAGAAGAGATCACTATTGATTTTTCTGGCAAGGTTTCTTTTTGCGGAAACGATATGACATTTAATGTGTTCCTATCTATGCCATGCAATGGACTAGGCGAGAAGGGATGTATTCGTTTCTACGGAGCAGCGAATAAGGAAGCTCATTTTAAGATCGAAGGAGATATGATTAAATTTTCGGGAGTAGAGCCCGAAACTGGAGCAATTTCCTATGCAGGAAAAGTGTCGAATCCCTATGTTTATCTAGCCCTTGAAACGGGGGAGGGGACGATTGATTTGAGCGATGTGGGAGAAGGTAATATACTGATTACTACGGGGAAGAATACTCGAAAAATTATTGCAGACGGAGGATAGTAATAGCATGGCCGCCTATCTATATAGATAGGCGGCCATCTGTATTTAAAGATTGTTTGCTACAAGTTAGTAGACACTGGCAGCCATCATGGGACCCTGGGCGGCCAGAAAGGGTAGGCCGGGTGGTACTTTATAAAGAAAATGTGCCGTGCTATAAGGTAGGGGGGGTCAGGCAATACCTGCCCCCCCTACCTTCGCCGCTCGACCCCCTTAAGGGTAACGGTATCGGATTTTTACTGCACGTGTGCGTCTGGCCTGGACTGGCCAGGATCACCACCACGCCTTTTCATTTTTTAGTATAGCAGGAAACAAGCATAATGTAAATTCTTGTTTAACGATCTAACGAGGGCTCTTTCCTCTGCTGAACAGGAGCCTGGTGTTCTGCCTGTTGGGCTTCTGCCCGCGCCGTGGCGGCCGCGAGTTGTGCGGCCAGACTGGGGGTAGAGGTCCCGCGCTCCGGGTCAAGAAGCTGGGAGCGGAGCTTCAGCACATCTACAAAAGTATAAGTATCTTCATAATCTGCTTTTTCGTTGTTCCGATACTTTCCATAATGGCAAA
>OKCG01000612.1_pt1 | contig 13082 bp, 9 predicted proteins | sample 1609991 | NCBI WGS metagenome assembly OKCG01 (sample SAMN04436606, study PRJEB24849) | human gut metagenome | biome: human gut; feature: NICU; material: stool | host: Homo sapiens | place: USA: Saint Louis, MO | collected 2010-01-15
AGCAGATCGTAAACTATGCGAAAACGAGGGCTGTCTATGTAGAATATCGCAAAGCCGGGTACAGCAAAAAATACCGAACAGCACATGAGTCTGAAATTCTGCTGCACCAGGCGGCAAAGAATCATTTTGACGAGTTGGGAATCAAAAAGCTCCCCTCTGTCAAATCTCTCCGGGAGGAATACACCAATCTTTTGGAACAAAAACGGAAAGCCTATTCTGCCTATAAGCAGGCCAAAAATGATATGAAAGAACTTCATAATGTTCGGGCTAATGTGGAATATCTATTAGAGATTTCTTCCCCACCACAACTGCAGCGCAGCACAGAAAAATCCCGTCAATAAGGTTGTCTGCTTTTCGCTTTCAGCGTTCCAACGGAACGCGCAGCCATTGCCACCGGCAATGATCTCAGGGGTTTGGGGATATGTCACCAACAAGCATTTAGCAGGAATTCCGGGAACGGGATTTCTGCTAAATACGCAATCTTACGTAAGATTGCATTGCTTGCCAGTAGTTTTAAGAGTCTTTGGCAGAGGATCTGTTTACAGTTACCGCATTGATAAACCTTTGATAACTGCCTATAATAGAGTTATTATTTTGAACTGCTATAACAGAGAAATGCAAAAAAATAAAATTTTTTGTCCGTTGTAACATTTCGCGGACATTTGGGGTTTACAATGGCCTTATCAAATATGGAGGTGATACAACTATGACATGGCCTTTTGAGAATGACACCAGCGCCATTGTAAAAAAATTAGCAGACCGGAGCATGAAAGCGGATAAAAGACGCAATGCGTTTATTATCATAACGATTGCTTTTGCAGTTAGTTTGATGATGGTATTAGCACTATATAATCTCGGAACAGACCGTGAAAATAGGCTTTATCTGCAAGGACGCTATCAGGGCAGCTTTATTAACAGTACCAGTGCCGTCTTTGAAAAACTGGAACATAACAACCAGATTGAAGCAGTCGGCAAAGAGGCTGCAATGGGAACGAGCCGTATCAATGACTACACTTTGGATGTGTATTACAGAGATCAAAATGCACTTGAACTAAAAGGCGTTACTGACTTGCTGGGAAAAATGCCGGAGGCAGAAAATGAAATCATTGTGGAACAGTCCTATTTGGAGCATTTAGGGCTGCCAGTTCAACTGGATCAAACCGTTACACTGGATATGCCTTTTGGAGAAAATCAGACATATCATGTTTGCGGCATTATTCAAAGCAGTAATGCGTCCCGTATTTATCAAGTCATTGTATCGGATGACTTATATAGCCGGTATGGAAAAGCAAACTGTTACGATCTTTTGGTTCGCGTGAAAAATACCGAAAATATGGACAGCGAAACTTTGAAACTGCTGATAAACGAAATTGCGGAACAAAGCGGTGTACCTGAACAGTATGTTATGTATAGCTCTACCTACTTTGGATTGGCAGAAGAAAAATCCACGCAGGAGCTATTAGTGATTATCGGAGCAAGCAGTTTAATTGTACTGGCCTGTTCTTTGGTTATTTACAGCCTGTTCTACATTTCTGTCATCGGGAAAACACATGAATATGGCAGACTGCGTGTTCTGGGGGCTACATCGGTTCAGATCAAGCGTATCGTGCGAAAAGAAAGTTTTTTGTTATCCTGTGCTGCAATTCCTATCGGCGTTGTATTGGGAAGTGTTTTGGGCTATTGTTTCGTCCCGGACGGCTGGCATTGGATGACTACACTGGAATGTGCCGTTGTGATTGCCCTTGTTACAGAAATTGCCTTGAAAATTGCTGTCCATACCCCTGTAAAGAAAGCCTCTATGGTATCGCCTATTGAGGCGCTGCGAATCAATACGACTGATACACCGGCGACAGAAAAAACGCGGATCGAACATCGAAAAATCACACCATCTTCGCTTGCCCGAATGAGCTTTGCCCGGAACAAGAAAAAAGCTACACTTACCGTATTGTCTTTGGGATTTGCCGGAGTTTTACTGATGTGTGCCGCCACCTACCTTAATTCAACTGATGTAGAAAGCATGGCTAAACAGCAATTTACAAATGGCGACATTGTACTTTCCCTCGATCCCGCAAATACAAATGCGGAAGATCGTCCCGCCGGGATCAATGCACTTCAAACAAAAAATCCATTGGATGAAGTTTTGGAAGAAACGATTTCAGATATGGATGGCGTAAAGAATATTGAATTTATACAGGGCTGTGTTTCAAATATGGAATTTCCCACTCCTTTCAAGGATGGTAACAGCCATTTCTTTACCCAAATTGGAATCCCCGAAAATCAGTACGAGGCCTTTTCACAAGGACTAATTGAGGGAACCGCAGACCGCCAGAAACTTATCAATGGAAAAGGAGTTATCGTTGATAATTCCACCAAGCTGTTAAGCGACTATTATAATTACACCCCTCAAATTGGCGATATAGTCAAAGTGGAAACAGCGGATGGACAATGGGAAGAATTTACTGTAATGGGGATCGGAAAAGCTCCTAATCTCGGTGGGGATTCAGCTTCTTTCTATTTTCCGCAGGAACTCTTACCTATGATGAAAGAAAATGTTTCCAACTTCAACATAACCTGCATTGTAGATGTGGAAAGAGATCAGCTTACAGAAGTTGAGAATAAGATTTTCCAGTTGGCGGAAAATCATGGAGGTATAGAAGTTTTCAGTATCAGCGATATTATTACTTATCTGCAAGAGGAAATGGATAACATAAAAATGCCGTTATACGGATTGGTATTTTTTATTGCTGTTTTTGGACTAATCAGCCTTATCAATACGCTAATGACAAACATTATATCAAGACAGCAGGAATTTGGTATTTTACAGTCTGTGGGATTGAGCAGTAAGCAATTCTCCAAAATGCTGCGAACAGAATGTTTCTATTATGTTTCTGGTACGGCTATTCTAACTTTAACGATTGGAACTTTAACAGGATTTGTACTTTGCAAAGTTTTCAATCAGGTTGGGACATTCGGGACATTGACTTATCATTTTCCAGTTTTAGAAATAAGCATATATTTTGTAGCGCTTTTCTTCATACTGGCAGCTTACTCCGTTTTCTCTGTACGATATAGCAAAAGACATCCTGTAATCGAGCGTATTAAAACAATGGAGTAAATTTTCCTTTATCAGAAAATTATGTTTTCTGCAACAAAGGACATTTGCCTGTTATACTATCTGCAAAAAGCAAAGGAAGTGAGGATATGAAGCAGATTTTAATTGTCGAGGACGACAGTTTTTTGAATAAGATGTTAGACTATAACCTGACCGCAGACGGCTACGGCGTGACTTCTGCCCTAAACGCCAGAACCGCAGCCGACGCCATCCGCCAGCGGGAATTTGATCTGGTGCTGCTGGACATCAACCTGCCGGATGGGAACGGTTTTGAACTGTGCAATCTGATAAAGCCCCAGCACCCGGATACCATCGTGATTTTCCTGACCGCCAACGATCAGGAGAGCGACCAGATACGGGGCTATGAGGTGGGCGCGGTGGACTACATCACAAAGCCCTTTGTGATCGGGGCCTTGCAGCGGAAAATCAAAGCCATGTTCGCCATGCTGGAACACCACAAACCGGCTAAGGACATTTACGACGACGGGCGGCTGTTTCTGGACTTCTCGGAGCAGACGGCTTCCTTAAATGGCAAGCCCCTGACCCTATCCCCGATGGAGTACAAAATGCTGAACCTGTTCCGTAAAAATCCCCGGCAAGTGCTGACCCGTGGGCAGCTTTTGGAAAAGCTGTGGGATATAGACGAGAGGTTTGTAGACGAACACACCCTGACAACCTCCATCAGCCGGATTCGCAGCAAGATTGAAGCCGACGGCGGCGCGCCCTACATCAAGACCGTTTACGGCATGGGCTATCAATGGACGGGAGGCGAGGCAAAATGAAGTTTCAAAACCTCTCGGTAAAGCGACTGTTTGGCCGGGTGGCAATGGGGCTTGCCCTCTCCATGTCCGGGATCACCATAGTCCTTTTTCTTGTGACAAAACAGACGGCGGTGCTGCTGACGGGCGGGGCGCTGCTGCTGTGCGCTCTTGTGGGGATTTTTGTACTGACACAGGCGTTTGGAAAACGGTTGTCACAGTTTACCGCTGACCTGTGCCAGACTTTAGACCACATGATCGCCGGGAATGAAGCGCCCCAGCGCCCGGAGGACAGCGAAACCCAGCTTGCCAGAATTGGACACCGGCTGGCAAGGCTTTACCAGATCATGCAGGAGAACCGCCGCAAGGTGGACGAGGAACGGCAGGAGTTACAGACCCTTGTATCAGATATTTCCCATCAGGTGAAAACGCCGGTAAGCAATCTGAAAATGGCGACGGACACCCTGCTGGAAAAGCCTATGACCGAGGCGGAGCGCACCGATTTTATCCGGGGAATCCGCAGCCAGACGGATAAGCTGGACTTTCTCTTTCAGGCCCTTGTGAAAACTTCCCGGCTGGAAACAGGCGTGATCCAGTTGGATAAGAAACCGGGCCGCCTCTTTGATACCGTGGCGCAGGCCATGAGTGGGATCGTGTATGCAGCGGAGAAAAAGGAAATCGCTGTGTCCGTGGACTGCCCGGAGGATTTGAGCGTTTCCCATGACAGCAAGTGGACATCCGAAGCCCTCTTTAACCTGCTGGACAATGCGGTGAAGTACACCCCGGCAGGCGGAAAAATCGCTGTGTCGGTGGTGCTGTGGGAAATGTATGTGGAGATCAAAGTGACCGACACCGGCAAGGGCATTTCCGAAAGCAATCAGGCCGCCATCTTCCGGCGCTTCTATCGTGAGGAAGAAGTACACGAACAGCAGGGCGTGGGAATTGGTCTGTATCTGGCCCGCGAGATCGTAACGCGGCAGGGCGGCTATATCAAAGTGGTTTCGGAGCCGGGCAAGGGTTCGGAATTTTCCATTATGCTGCCGACAAAATAGAACGCGGCGGACGGCCATTTCCGGCTGCCCGCCGTAAATTTTTTTGAAATGTCCGAGCGTTGTAACATTTCACCCCGATTTTCAATGAAATTTTTTGGCCGCTGTAACATTTCGCGGACATTTGGGTTTTACAATACCCTTATCAACAGGCAGAAAGCCTTGAAAGGAGTTTTGAGTATGAGCGTTTTACAGACGATTGATCTGAAAAAGTATTACGGTACAGAGCCGAACATCACCCGCGCCCTTGACGGCGTGAACTTCTCCGTGAATGACGGCGAGTTTGTGGCCGTTGTGGGAACCTCCGGCAGCGGAAAATCCACTTTGCTTCATATGATCGGAGGATTGGACAAACCGACATCGGGGAAAGTATTCGTTGCAAAACAAGATTTATCTGTTCTTAGTGATGAACAGCTTACAGTTTTTCGCAGGAGGAAAATCGGATTTATTTTTCAAAGTTTTAATCTTGTTCCCATTCTGAATGTATATGAAAATATCGTTCTTCCGGTAGAATTAGACGGTAACAGAATAGATAGCGATTTTTTGAATGAAGTCATACATAAATTGGGATTGGAAAACAAGTTGAAAAATATGCCGAACAATCTTTCCGGCGGACAGCAGCAGCGTGTGGCGATTGCCCGCGCCCTGATTACCAAACCGGCTATTATTTTGGCAGATGAACCAACAGGAAATCTTGATAGTAAGACAGGGTGTGATGTTCTGGGATTACTGAAAACAAGCAGTTATCAATTCCATCAAACAGTTGTGATGATTACTCACGATAATAGCATAGCTTCTCTTGCAGATCGGATTGTCCGTATTGAAGATGGAAAAATTATTTGTTAAGGAGGGATTGCTATGACATGGCCTTTTGAAAATGATAACTTGAAAATCATTAAACACCTATCCAAAAGCAGCTTGAAAGCAAATAAAAAACGAAATATAGCCGCAGTTTTGGCAATCATTTTAACCACTATGATGTTTGCCTCCCTTTTTACGATTGGTGCCAACATTGCTGCTGCATTGAGAACGCAGAATATTCGTACTATGGGATCGGATGGTCATGCAGCAATAAAATATATTGATGATACAATCTACAATGAATTGAAAGCTGACTCATCCTTAAAAGAAATCAGCTATGGGATGGTTGTTGCAGATAAAATTGGCAATCCAGAATTAGAGGGACGGCAAATTGAAGCGTGGTATATGGATGATACCGGCTTAAAATTTGCAAACTGTATGCCAACAGAGGGGAACATTCCCGTTGCTGAAAATGAAGTTTTAATGGACACGAAAACCTTAGACGCTTTAGGGTTGCCGCATGAGATTGGAACACAGGTTTCGTTGGAGTTTTACCGAAAAGGCAAGGAATTTCAGGAAAACTTTATTCTTTCCGGGTACTATGAATCCGACCCCTTATTGAATATTGGGCGAATTTTTGTATCTGAAAAATATCGGCAGGCTCATTCTTCAGAACTTATCAATACTTATGCCGTTGATGGTTCTTTAGCTGGAACAGTGAGCAGCTATGTTATGTTCAAGAATACCTTTGATCTGTCTGGAAAATTAGGTAGTCTTATAACGGGACACGGCTATCAATGGTCGGAAAATATACAGAACCCGGAAGCAATGAATATAGTTGAAGCCAGTATAAGCCCCGCATATCAAAGCAATGGTATTGTAGATGATCCGATTATGCTTTTATCGTTTGTTGTTGCTATTGCATTTCTTGTGTTTACTGGGTATCTGTTGATTTATAATATTTTTCAAATTTCAGTCATTCAGGAAATTCACTTTTATGGACAGCTAAAAGCTCTGGGTACAACCAAACGGCAGTTAAAGCATTATATTACTAAGCAGGCAGCTTCTTTGTCCCTTGTGGGGATTCCGATTGGTGTTGTTCTGGGGTATTTCTTTGGTTGCGTACTGGCTCCGATGGTATTAACCGGATTAGAGGTTAGTTCTGATATAAAAGCAGAGAATCAGGCAAGTCCGATTATTTTTATTGGTGCAATCATTTTTTCTGCAATAACGGTATGGATTAGCACTTATAAGCCGGGAAAAGTTGCGGCTAATGTTTCTCCTATGGAGGCGCTGCGGTTTAATGATGTATCGGGAAATGCGAAAAAGGAAAAGAACTCTACAAATGGTGGAAAAATATACCGTATGGCATGGTCGAACTTATGGAGAAATCGTAAACGGACAATTCTTTCTGTGGTATCTATGGTGCTGGGGCTTGTATTATTTAACACAGTATTCATATTTTCACAGAGTTTGGATGTGAATAAGTATATCGCTGGAAAATTAAACAGTGACTTTTTGGTTGGCAATAGCAATTACTTTAGTATGCAGTATTACTGGAAAGACGCTGGAATACAAGACGAATTATTGATGGGACTTGAAATGCAAAATGGGTTTGAATCTGGCGGACGAATTTATTACGCAAGACCTTATGATGGAGATATGAACCGGTTAGAGGGATTCAGTGTTCAAAGCTCCAACCCGTCCAACTATTCCATTCATACAGACGGTTATCCTCGTGCAGATGTATATGGCATAGAACCTTTTATCAGTTCTAACCTGAAAGTTTTAGAGGGTGAGCTTGATCTTGAAAAATTTGAGACAGGGGATTATATCATCCAAGGGATTTTAGATGATGAACCAGCGACAGAGTTTCAAGTCGGGGACAAAATCAAGCTCAATTACTATAATGAAAAAACAAACGCATATGAAACCAAAGAATATATCCTGCTGGCAAAAGTAAAGGCAGACTATTCCAACACAAGCCGGGCAACTACGGGAATTACTTTTTATCTGCCAAAGGATGAATATTTATCTACGGTGCAGGATCAGTCCATCATGTCCTATGCTTTTAACAGTACAGATGAAAGTGAACAGCAATTTGAAAACATTTTAATCAGTTTCGGAGAACAAACCGGCGAACTGCAATTTGAATCCAAAATGCAGCTTGCAGAAGAATTTGCCGGAATGACGAAAAGTTTAACCATCGTAGGAATGGCATTAAGCCTGCTCATTGGGTTTATTGGTGTTGTCAATTATGCAAACTCGCTGATAACGAGTATTATCGTCCGTAAACGAGAACTTTCTATGTTGCAAAGTATAGGAATGAGCGGAAAGCAGCTTAAATTGTTATTGGTTTTAGAGGGGCTATACTATGTGATAGGAACGGTCATTGGAACACTTGTTTTAAGTGTCATTATTTCCTTTGGAATCATGCAGCCGATTATAAATTCTTTGACATGGTTCCAGTTTAACTTTACACTCATTCCCTTACTGACGGCTTATCCAGTTTTGGTAGTGCTTGCAATTACAATTCCGCTTATCACATATCGTGGTATGACAAAAGAAAGTATAGTAGAAAGATTGCGAACAGAATAAAAAGAGTGTGATCTTTTCGATAACAAATCACGGCGGACGGCCATTTCCGGCTGCCCGCCGTAAATTTTTTTGAAATGTCCGAGCGTTGTAACATTTCACCCCGATTTTCAATGAAATTTTTTAGCCGCTGTAACATTTCGCGGACATTTGGGTTTTACAATACCCTTATCAACAAAAGTGAGGAGGCGACGCAATGGAACTGACCCCGACCTTGATTTTGAATCTGGCGCTGCTGATCGTCCCGCCCGTTGTCCTTGTGCTGGTGTTCCGGCAATGGCTGGCCCGGCACATCCGCTGGGTGGTTGCCTTGACTGCTCTCTGTGATGTTCTCCTGTTTTGGGATGAACTGTTCTACTATGAGAGCTTCGGCCTGTTCGCTGTGCTGATTCTGGTGCAGTTGGCGGCCACCGGCGCAGCAGCGTTCCGCATTTACAACAAACAAAGAAAGGATTGAATTTTATGAGCATTTTACAGACTATCGACCTGAAAAAGTATTACGGCACAGAGCCGAATATCACCCGCGCCCTTGACGGCGTGAACTTCTCCGTAAATGACGGCGAGTTTGTGGCCGTTGTGGGAACCTCCGGCAGCGGCAAGTCTACCCTGCTTCACATGATGGGCGGGCTGGACACCCCTACTTCCGGCAATGTGATTGTCCGGGACAAAGAGCTGTCAAAAATGAACGACGAACAGCTCACCATCTTCCGCCGCCGCAACATCGGCTTTATCTTCCAGAACTATAACCTTGTTCCGATCCTGAATGTGTATGAGAACATCGTCCTGCCGGTGGAGCTGGACGGGGACACGGTGGATCAGAAGTTTTTGGACGAGATCGTTCACCTGCTGGGGCTGGAAGATAAACTGAAAAATATGCCGAACAATCTTTCCGGCGGACAGCAGCAGCGTGTGGCGATTGCCCGCGCCCTGATTACCAAACCGGCTATTGTACTGGCCGACGAGCCGACCGGCAACCTTGACAGCAAGACCAGCGCCGAGGTGCTGGGGCTTATCAAGCGCACCAGTGCGGAGTTCCGGCAAACTGTCGTGATGATTACCCACAACAACGACATTGCCCGTCTTGCAGATCGGATTGTCCGCATTGAGGACGGCAAGATTGTGGAGTAAGGAGGTGGCAGGCTATGACATGGCCTTTTGAAAATGATACCAGCGGTATAGTAAAGCGCATATCAAATCGCAGTATATCGGCAAATCGAAAAAGAAATATCTTTATTGTTTTGACGATTGCACTTGCCAGCGCATTGCTATCTGCTATTGTCCTCTATGGCTTTGGGGTTATGCAGGAAACGCAGAACCGCAACCAAAAAACAGCGCAGATTATGTATCATGCGATTTCTGAACAACAGGGACAGGAACTATACAAGCAAGAAGAAATTGCGTGGGTTGGGGAATTTTTTAACGCATTTTCTGAACAGGTAAACCATTCAACCGTGAATTTTACTTATGCAAATGCAGATATGCTAAAATCCCAAAGTATGCCCTATTCGGGGGATTTACCAGCTTCGGAGAATGAAATTGTAGTACAGGAATCCTTTTTGGATAGTCTGGGCTATTCAAATGAATTGGGGCAGACAATTCAAATCCCCTTTTCTGACGGCACTACCCATGATTTCAAATTGACGGGAATCTTAGATGTGAAAACCGGCGATATTGGGCGCTATACAGCCATTATATCGAAAGAATTAGTAAGACAGCAGTATGGCGACGAGGGCATGATTGATTATTACATTGGGCTGAAAGGCGCTCAAAATATGAGCGAGGAAGAAGCCACCAACTATGCAAACACTCTGGCGCAGCAATTAAAAATTTCCGATGATAGTGTGATTGTCCGTTCCACATATTTTAACTTAAAGGACGAAAATCACGGAAGCGATATGCTGTTCTATTTCTTGATCGGTTTTGTAACTTTCATTGGTTCCGGCATTGTGATCTATTCGATTTTTTATATTTCAGTAGCAAGCAGTATCCGTAACTATGGACAGCTTCGCACAATCGGAACTACAAAACGACAGATCAAAAAGATGGTTTACCGCGAGGGAAAATTACTTGCTGCCATTGCTATCCCGATTGGTCTGGTTATTGGAAATGTGATTGGGTACTTTCTGGTTCCTGCCGGTTGGTACTGGCTGACTACTTTATGTGTGACGGCCGGGGTTGGCCTTTTTGCATTTATTATTGTGATGATTGCCATTCATACTCCTGTAAAAAGAGCTGCGGCAGTATCTCCGCTGGAAGCATTGCGATATTCCGATTATCAAGGGAAGATGAAAGAAAGTTCTGTGTTGCACCGTAAAATAACGCCTGCTTCACTTGCTAAAATGAATCTGTCCAGACAAAAGGCAAAGTCCACTTTGACAATACTTTCTCTTTCACTCGGCGGAGTATTGGTTGTATTGATTTCGACAATGTTAGTTTCCTATGATGGCGTTGCAGAGGCAAGAGGCAGGGAGTTCCCTGTCGGTGAATTTAACATCCAGCTCAACGCAAATCAATCGTGGGACACCGCCGGTATTTCTTTGTCTGGATTGCAGCAAAAGAATTTTCTAAATGCCGATTTTGTAAATGCAGTAGAATCTATTGATGGGGTTACAGGAATCAAGCGCTGGTATTACACAGACGCAGAATATCTTGTAAATGGTAATTCTGGAAAATGGATTCAGGGCTTTTGCCGGGATGAGCAGCAGAATTTAGAGGAAGAACGAATTGCAGGCACCATTGATTATGATGAACTGGTGGCAGGCAATGGAATTGTCTTGCTTCAAGAGCGTGCCGATCTCTATGATATTGAGGCTGCGTTGGGTGATACCGTCGAAGTGGACTATAAAACCGAATCCGGCCAAATTCGCACAAAGACCTATACCGTCATGGGCATTGTAAACGAATATTCTTACTCCGGCTTTTCAAAATGCTTTGCGCTTCCGGAGCAGCTTATGAATGAAGCGACCGGGATAGATTGCACCGGTACGATTTCCGTAATTACCGATATGGAAAAATTTGATACGGTTGAAGCTGCATTAAATCAACTGATAGACGGAAATAGCGATTTGGTTATGGAAACCATAAAAGAAAGTATCACTTATTATAGCGGACTTCAACAACTTTCTTTCGGGGTATTGTTGATCGTGGCTGTTATTGTTGTGTGCTTTTCTTTAATCAACCTTGTCAATACGACAATCACAAACTTCTTATCCCGTAGGCAGGAAATTGGAATGTTACAGGCGATTGGTTTGAGTAAAAAGCAGCTTATCAAAATGCTGTGCTATGAGGGGTTGATGTATTCAGTTTTTGCTACGCTTGTAACATTGGTTTTGGGGACTGGACTGGGCTTCCTATCCGTACAGGTAGTTGTGAAAACGATGAATCCATACTTTTACTATTCATTTCCGTGGCTGATCGTATTGATATATTTAGCAATCCTGCTGATTGTGCAATTCACCTTGATTTCTTACACAACTGGAAATCTGAAAAAGCAATCTCTTGTTGAGCAAATCAGGACGATGGAATAGCCGTATGGGATCGGCGGGGCGGCGTGTGCTGCCCCGCTTTTTTCGCCATTTCTCAAAAAAATTTTTGAAATGTCCGAGCGTTGTAACAATTCAGCCTGTTTTTCTGTCGAAATCAAAGGCACCTCGGACATTTGTGTAACATTTGTAGTTTATGCTTGTGGTAAATCAATATTGGGGGTGAGGACACATGAAAAAGATACTGCTGATCGACGACAGCGACACCTATACATGGTGTCTGCAAAAATACTTACAGCACCGGGGCTACCCGGTGAAAACGGCTTGTACACTGAAAGAAGCGCGGGCCGCCATCCAAGAGGAAATGCCGCTGGTGGTCTGCTGTGATCTCGACCTGCCGGACGGTTCCGGCATGGACTTTCTGGACGAGGTGCGGGCCGCAAACAAGGAGCTGCCTTTTATTCTGGCGTCCTGCCATGACAAGGACGACTACGAACAAGAGGCTATGCGCCGGGGCGCAACGCTGTGCATGGACAAAATGAAAGGGCTGCTGCTGCAAGATAAGCTGGTGGAATATGCTTACCGGCAGTTATCCGGCGAAAAGGCCCCGACTTTTCACAAGCTGCTCTTTGTCCATGCGGAAGATACCAGCGCCGAAGTGCTGCGGGCTGCTATGCTGCAAAAGGGCTTTGACCTGATTCTGGTTTCCTCGATTGGGGAGGCCAAGCGCCGGATTTTTGAGGATAAGGAAATAGACCTGATCTTGTGCGATCTGGAACTGCCGGACGGCACAGCAATGGAGCTGTTTCATACGCTGCGGCGGGTGGCGGGGATGTTCCAAATGAAGAATCCCCCTGTCCGGCTTCTGCCGTTCTTTATCCTCACCGAGAACAACGACCTTGCCACGGAATATGAATACCGGCATGAGGGCGTGAACGACTATATCACCGCCCCGGTCAATATCCCAGAGCTGATCCGGCGGGTTCTGTTCTTTGTGGAATGAAGCTTTTTTATTCGGCGGCTTTGTTAAGCAAGGCCGCCATTTTTAATTCATTTATCTTCAATGTTTGTTCTGAATATCGTATAATGTAGGGGAACGGCTGTGGTTTCATAGAGTGGTGAGGTGTTTATATTATGAATGAACGAGAAAAAACGATCCGATTATGGTTTGAGATGTGGCTCAATCAGCAGGATATGGGGATTGATGATATATTTACAGAAGATGTGATTTATACAGAAAGCTGGAGTCCCCAGTATAACAACCGAAAAACAGTAAAGCATTGGT
>OKCG01000630.1_pt1 | contig 12861 bp, 8 predicted proteins | sample 1609991 | NCBI WGS metagenome assembly OKCG01 (sample SAMN04436606, study PRJEB24849) | human gut metagenome | biome: human gut; feature: NICU; material: stool | host: Homo sapiens | place: USA: Saint Louis, MO | collected 2010-01-15
GAAACTATTGATTTGTATATTTTAATGTGATTTTATGAACTTAATATCTCATTATATGCAATATGCGCGTGATGGGATAAAAATTTTTTTCAAACCGCAAAAGCGGGAAATCAGAAAGGAGAGGTAGCCAATGAAAAGAGCACTATCCCTGGTGCTCGCGGTGGTCATGGTGTTCAGCCTGGCGTTGGGAGTGGTCGCGGCGGATACCGCGCGCGCAGCTCTGGCCGATTCGGGTACGGATTCCGGACCTGTGGATTCGGGCGCAGTTATCATTACGTTCGATTTGAACTATGATGGCGCGCCTGCCGCGCAGACAGCCGAGGCGGATGCCGATGGGAAGGTCACGTGCCCGTTTACGGAGGACGAGCTGGTGCGTGCCGGTTATACGTTCGACGGCTGGTATGAAACCGCAGCGCCGTCGGCGTCGGACACCAAGGTCGACCTGGAGACACAGACCTTTAGTGCGGATGACACGCTGTATGCGAACTGGAACGAAATCAAGGTTCCGGCCGGCATGGACAGCGAGGATGTCTCCATCGAGGGCGCTCCGGAAGGCGCGACCCTGACCATCACCGATCAGGGACTTACCAACACGGAGGAGAGCGTCAAGGCGGAAATCGAAAAGCTTCCGAATGTCGAAATCGCGCCGGAATCGCCGGTTGTCATTTACGACATCAGCCTTGATGTGACCGGCGGCAATGTGACCATCACCCTGCCGGTGCCGCAGGAGCTGGACGCTTCCAAAACGATCATGGCCCTGCACTTTGCCAAGGATAGAACCGAGGTGCTCACGGTCAAGATCGTGGACGGCAAGATGCAGTTTACCGTTGACAGCTTCAGCGAATTTGCGTTCTTCAACGCCGACGAAGCGGCTGCTGCCGACAGCTACAAGGTCAAGATCGAGGAGTCGGAGCACGGCGTGCTGGATGTTCAGGCCGTGAAGGACAACGTCGGCGGCAAATATCTGCCGGTCGGCGAAACCACCACGGTTCCCGCTGAGGACGTTACCGGTTCAAGCGTTACACGCGGCGGCGGCGGTCTGTTCAGCGGCCTTGACATCAGGGCTGTGGCTGCATCCGGCTACGTGGTCGACACCATCACGGCGACGGCGGCCGACGGGACCGAGACGACCGTCCAGACGGGTTACTATGAGCTGACAGGCGACGTCACCCTGAGCGCGACGTTCGTCAAGAGGGGCACGTCAGGAACCCGCGCGCAGTACAGTGTCGAGGCAAACCCGAGCGACTATCCCACTAAGTCCGGCGACTATGCGCCCGGCGAGATCAGCTCGGCGCTGGAGTTCTGGTATTATGACCCGAATACCCGCGAGGAACGTCAACTGACGCCCGCGACGTTTGAACTTGACCCGGACAGCCCCTCCTACGTTAGCAACGAGTATTTCGAAGTTAAGGACGGCAAGCTTGTCAACAAGGTTGAGCTGCCCGGAACAGAGGAAGGCTATGGCGTTCAGCTGAAAGTTACCTATGACGGAAAGACCTGGATCGGCGGAATATCGGCCGGAGACGGCGCAAATGTCCGCACATACGTCTATATCGACATTGTCGATCCGGACAAGGCTGAGGTGAACTTTAGCCGCGTTGTGGCCGAGGGACATAGCAACCACCTTGACACGATTGAAGGGCGCAAGGGCAGCAGTTTCAAGTCGTTCGCGGACAAGGTGACGGATATTCCGCAGATGTATGACGGCGTTGACGCCGAGGGCAAGACCGTCACGCATGAACCGCTTTACTGGTTCACCCGTTCGGCAAACAGCACGGAAAAATGGAGCGATTCCGCTGTAGTTAACGAATCTTATAATTATGCCTACCTGCGTTTCAGCAATTACAGCATCGACATTGGCGACGGCGGCGAAGGCCCCGGCCCGAATCCTGACCCTGACCCTGATCCCGATCCCGTCCTTCCGGGCGGCGGCGGTTCGTCCGGCGGCGGCGGTTCATCCGGCGGCGGTTCGCGCCTGAATAACAAGGGCGGTGCGGCCACGACCCCGGTCAAGGGCGGCAGCAATGTCATCAAGCCGTCTGACCTGACAAACAAGGTCAAAAAGAATGTCGGCGATGTTGTGACCTCCGTCAAGGGCCAGGGCGGCATGTCCGGCACGGCCTACACGGTCTATTCCAACGTCCCGTCCATCTCGCCCGACCTGCTGAGAACCGCCAATGACGCGGCTGTGCAGGCTGCTTCGGGCAGCGGGGTGACCGTCAAGTCGATCCTCTGCTTCGACACTGTGCGCGGCGGCCAGATCATCGGACGCATGTATCTGAATCCGGCGCTGAATACGCTTGCAACCGATATCAAGACCGGTATCACCATCGGCAACGCGTCGGTTGAGGCCCTGTTCACCAAGTGGTTCCAGAATAACATCGTTGTCATCGACCTGGCGCATCAGGGTTCGTTCGGGATGCCGGTCGAGGTGGCCGTCAAGGCGGACCTGTCGGCGCTCAACACAAATACCCTGCGCTTCTACAATTATGACGCTTCGACCAACGTTTATACGCTGATCGAAAATTCGCAGTATTTCATCGATACAAATGGGTATCTGCACTTTACCACGACAGTCGGCGGCCCGGTTATCGTGACCGACGTACCGCTCACACTGCGGTAATTCTGCTGCGCCAAAACACTCTCTCTTTTGCAGGCGCCCCGGCGGCCTCCCACAAGGCTGCCGGGGCGCCTGCTTTTTCGTTGCGGGCAAACGGAAAGTGTGATATCATATGCGCAGAGCAATTGCGTTGCCTGCCGCTGTCAGATGACGGCAGCTTCTGCGGAGCAGCGGACGCGCATGGGCGCCGCAGCCAAAACCGGCAAAGCCGGTTTTGCCGCCGCTTGGCGGCGGGCAGGCCCAATGGGGCCGGCGGCTGCGGCGCCCGGGCGCAGGACGAACCGTCCGGGGGATTGGAGGAGCACAACCATGTTTTTTTGGGATGAGGACGGCGTGCGCTGGTATCAGGCGGCTGCCGCGTACAGCGATTTTCACGCGCGGCTGGCGCAGATGATTGCAATGGGCCTGACGCCGGACGATACGCTGTGCGATCTTGGCTGTGGGGTCGGCTGCCTGTCGCTTGCGCTTGCCCCCTATGTGCGCGAGGTGACGGCCGTCGATATCGATGCACGGGCGCTGGCAGCGCTGCGCGCGCAGGCGGCTGTCCACAATGCGCCGCCCATACGGATCATACAGGCGGCTTTTCCCGACCTGCCGCCGGACAGCCTGTGGGATGCTGTCGTCTGTTGTTTTTTTGGCCGCTTGACCGATGAGGGGATGCTTGACCGCCTGCTGTCGCTCTGCCGCAGACAACTGATCGTTGTTGTCAATACAGGACAGAAAAGTAATATTGCGCCGTCCGGACGTTCACACCATCAAAAGGAATGCTCCAACGAGGTCGCCGCGCTTTTAAAAGAGCGCGGATTAGCGTTCCGATTCATGACAGCGGCGCTTGAATTTGGACAGCCGGCTGACTCCCTGGAGGATGCGGCGGCTTTTATCCGCCATTATTCGCCCGGCTGTAGCGCGCCGCAGGCGCTCAATCATGCACGCAGGCAGGCAATGCTTCTGCCGGACGGCCGGTATTATCTGCCGAACGGAAAACAGTTCACCGTGTTTTTTATCGAAGCGCGTGGTGCATGACGGTTTGAGGGAACAGGCTCCCCGGTTACTTATAAAAACCCCGGCCCGCCTATGGCGAGCCGGGGTTTTATAGATTATCCCGCGGCTATTTTACGGTTCTTTTGCATTGCAAAATGACTAAGCGCGTAAAGCTTTATGCTTTCTTTTTCATACGCTCAAACGCTGTGAGATCATGCCCCTTGAGCGCTGCCTCCAAAAGCTGCGGCAAAAGCTGCGGCGTGCAGGCAAAGCAGGGGATGCCAAGCGCGCTGACACGCTGCGCCATATGCGCGCTGTAATACGGGCTGCCGCTGTCCGACACGGCCAGCAGGCTGATTACTGTGACGCCGGAAGCTTTCATATCCTCCAGACGGCGCAGCAGACTGGCCTGGTTGCCGCCTTCGTCCAGATCGCTGATCAGGAAAAAAAGCGTTTTGGCCGGCTGTTCGATGAATTGCTGGCAATAGGCGACCGAACGGTTGATATCGGTGCCGCCGCCGAGCTGGATGCCATAGAGCAGATCGACCGGGTCGTCGCTTTTTTCAGTCAGATCGGTGATGGACGTATCAAAGGCCACGATACGCGTTTTGATCGCGTTCATGCTGGCGAGGATACACGCCATGATCGAAGAAAAGATCACGGACTCGCCCATGGAACCGCTTTGATCGATGTCAAGGATGACCGTCCAGTTGTTTGTACGGTTGGAGCGGTCAAAGAAAAAGAAACGTTCCGGAAGAATGGTTTTTAAATCGGGATTATAATTTTTCAGGTTTCGTTCAATCGTCAGCTTATAATCGAGCGCGGCTGCGGAAGGCAGCGGCGAATGCGCGCGCCGGTTGAGCGCCGCCGTTACAGCGCGGCGGATATCGTTTTCCAGCATGCGGTTGATTTCTTCCACGATTTTTTTGATGAATGCGCGCACGCTTTCTTTTGACCTTTTCGGGATCTGGTCGCGCAGCGTCATCAGCGTGGAGGCCAGCCCGATATCGGGCTCCAGATTTTGCAGCAGCTCCGGTTCAAATAAAAGCTGCCGCAGCCCGCGCCGCTCGATGGCGTCGCTTTGGATCACGGTGACGATTTCGCGGTCGAACAGGGCGCGCACATCGCCGAGCCACTTGGAAATACGCGGGCTTGACGGGCCGCTGCCCGCGCCGCGTCCGCCGAGCGCGTCGGCTCCGGCGTCGCCGCCATAGATGGCGCCGAGCGCCTGATCCATCAAAAGCTGTTCCTCGGTCAGCCCGCACGCGCCCATGCGCTCCAGGCGCTCTTGCGCCTGCGCTCCCAAGATCAGCCGCCAGCGCGCGAGGCGCTGTGCGGGATCAATTGCAGTATTCATGGCAAGCACCTCACAGATCGTCAAAATCGAATTCATCCAGCGCGTCCAAAGCAGCCTGCTCCGGCTCTGTTAAAGCAGCGCCGAGCGCCTCGCCGGCGCTGCGTGCGTCGACGCCCCACACTTCGCCAAGATTTTCTGCGATTTCATTTTTCTCCTTGGGAGAGAAATCGGCAAAGGCGCGCCGCAGAAAAACGAGCGCGCGCTTGAATTCCGTCTCGTCAAGCGTATCGATATATGCGCCGAGCTGCTCCCAAAGGCTCAGACGGGCGATCAGGGCATAACGGTTCTTCATGGAAAGCCCCTCGAACCAGCCCGCGCCCAGCTCCGCGGGGACGCCCGGCGAAAGGCGGCGGCACACTTCGGCGGAAAGCAGCTCGTTCGTGATTTTACCGCGCTCCAGAAGGATCGCCGTCGCAAAGCCGGAAAGCTTTGTATTCAGGTCGTCGCGGTCGGACAGGTCGGTCAGGACAGAGAGCCAGCGCGCCTCGTCGACACAGTCGGCATGGTTAAGCGCAACGGTGTTGAGCGCACCAATCGCATCGGCAAGCAGGCCGGCCGCGCTATTGTCGCAGGCGCAGCTTCCCGGTAGGATGAGACACGCGCGCAGAAAGAGCTGGCTTAAAATTGGAAGGAGCGGCGCGGGGTCGAGCCGGCGGATGCTGCCGAACCTGACAGCCGCCGAAAGACTTTCGGCGGTGGCCGCGATTTCCGGCACAGCGGCCGCGTCGACGGCCAACCCTTGCAGGGTTCCGGTGGCCAGCGCGATGGTTCGCGGCATACCGCACAAAAACGCGTCCTCCAAAATAGACGCGGTCCCGCTGATGGACTGGGCCGCTTCCAGCCGCTCCTTGAAGGCGAAGGCAGCCGCCAGCTCGATTGTCTCGCCGCGCAGGGCCGATTCGACAAGCTCTATCTCGGCTTCGGGCGTCCATTGCAGCGTCCAGTTTTCCGCCCAGGTGGCGCGGTCCTGCCGGGAGGCGGCTACCGTGCCGAACCGGACGCCGAGCACGCGCAGGCGGTGCAGGAAAAACGACCGGTTCAAATCGAGAAAGGCCGATTGCTCCGACTTGACGCGCGTGTTTTCACGCAGGTCCAATTCAAGCGGCTGCGCGGTCAACGCCTTGTATTTTTCGAGCTTTAATTCCCGCAGGCAACGGTAAAAATCGGCTTGGATCGAGGTGCGGCTCACACCGTCGGGCAGGCTGCCGATGCAGGAGCCGATCTCCGTGTCGGCCGCCGCCTGTGCGATTTCGGAAAAATGGCCGTGTCCCATGCAGGCGACGGCCGCGTCGCGCAGATCCTGCAGGACGGGAAGGGCTGGACCGCGCATCCCGGCGAGCGCGCCGGCCAGGCGGACTGCCTCAATCACCTCGGCGGAGGAGGTGATTGCGCCGTGCGCGCGCATATATGCGGCCATCCGCGTCAAATACGCGTAGCCTGCCGCGCCTGGGTCGCCGCCCCGGCGGATCGCGTCCCAAAGCAGCTCGTAATAGGCGGGGGCGCGGTTGCCCGCGCCGTAACCCGACAGCGACGACAGCCGGTAGTAGGAGTAGGGCATCAGCGTGCTTTGCGCAGGCAGCGACGGCAGCGCGGCCGTTTCACTGTCGGAGAGCGGTGCGCAGCGTTCAAGCCCGGCAACATGGTATGCGCCGGTGACGACGACGATCCGGTCATCGTCAAAGCCCTCTGCAAGCGCCTCATTGATGCGGCGCTTCATATACGCCTCGCGCACGTCGTTTTCGGCCGTTTCATAGCGGGTGTGCGCCGCAGTCTCCCGAAGCTGGCGGCCGTAAGCCGCCGCGCCCAACAGATACGCGCCGTCCGAGAGGTTATGCTCAAACCGCCGCTCCCAGTACGCCTCCTGGTCCGGCTCGCCGGCCAGGCGCGCGAGCGCGTCGTAAACAGCGCCGGTCGACCGCCCGTCCGGGAGCTGCTCACGGTCATCCGCCCCGTCATTCCCGGCGCCGGATTCCTCCATGCGCTTCGCGCGCGCGTCAGCCATCGCTAAAAACGTCCCGGACGGCAGGTCGATGAACCGGCAGGCCTTTTGGTTGCGGTGCGCCCACAGAATCGCCTGATATTCCGGCGAATAGACGGCGAACGGGTAAAGGATGCTGCGCACAGGAACCGTTTCACTGTAAGCCATAATGGCGACGGGCGGCTTCACGCCGTCGAGACAAAGCTGCGGGATCAGCGTGGAAAGATCGCCCGGCCCTTCAATCAGCACCAGCTCGGGGCGGATCTCGTCGAGCAGGCGCAGCAGATGGTGCGCGCCGCCCGGCGACAGGTGGCGCACGCCGAACAGGATGGGCATTATGCGTTCAGCTCCTTGCAGGCCTGATAGAGCGCGCGCAGCTTTGCGCCGCGCTTTTTCATGACGTTTTCAAGATATTCCTTCCAGGCGACGGCGTCCTTCTCCTCATCCTTGACGACGGCGCCCTGAAGCGCGGCGGCAAGGTCGCCGTCCCGGATGACGCCGTCGCCGAAGCTGGCCGCGAGCGCCATGCCGTTTGCCAAAAGCGAAATTGCTTCGGCGGTGGAGAGCACGCCGCTGGTTGTCTTAAGCTTTTGCGATTTATCAAGCGTCACGCCGCCGCGCAGCTCGCGGAAGATCGTGACGACATTTTCGACAAGCTCTGCGCCCGGGGCCTGCGCGCGCAGGCCAAGCGAACCGGAAAGCTGCTCCACGCGCGTGCGCACAATTTCGATTTCCGTTTCGATATCGGCCGGCGCGGGAAGCACGACAATATTAAAGCGGCGTTTGAGCGCGGCTGACATCTCATTGACGCCCTTGTCGCGCGTGTTGGCCGTGGCGATGACGGAAAATCCCTTTTTAGCGGGCAGCTCGAACGCAAGCTCCGGCACGGAGACGCGCTTTTCCGACAGAATGGAGATCAGCGCGTCCTGCACCTCGGAGGCGCAACGTGAGATTTCCTCCATGCGGGCGATAGTACCCGTCTCCATCGCGCGGTAAATCGGGCTTTTAATCATCGCCTCGCGCGAGGGTCCCTGTGCAATCAGCATCGCATAGTTCCAGGAATAACGGATTTGTTCCTCAGTTGTGCCTGCGGTACCCTGGACGACCTTGGTCGAATCGCCGTTGACAGCGGCGCACAGATGCTCCGACAGCCATGATTTGGCGGTGCCAGGTTCACCGATCAGCAGCAAGGCGCGGTCGGTGACAAGCGTTGCAATCGCAATTTCCACCAGGCGGCGGTTGCCCATATATTTCGGCGTGATCGCCACGCCCTTGGCGGTGCCGCCAGTAATATAGGTAAGCACCGAACGCGGCGACATGCGCCAGCCGGCGGGAACAGGGTCCTGTTCGGCGGCGATCAGCGCGTCAAGCTCGGTCTGATAAAGCTCCTCTGCGGGGAGACGCTGGAATTCTGTATTGGCCATGCGTGGGTTCGTCCTTTCTGTTTTTTGGCATCTGCATACGGCAGAGATTATTCACCGGCGCGCCCATTCCTCCTGAAGGCGCGTCAGCTCGGCCTGCTTTGTCTGCTCCGGCATGGGGAATTCGTCGTACAGGGATGCGGCAATATACCGCCCGATCCGGCGAGATTCCGCGGCGCCGAGGGATTTGAGCGTCTTGGGGATCAGGCCGCTGAAATCCTGCTGCCCGCAGTGGCGCAGGTCATAGAGCGTTTCAAAGCCCACGCCGCTTTTCCCAACCCGGCCGAGCAGATAGGGCCTTAGCAGCGCACAGCTTTCAGCATCATGCGGATTGACAATGCGGGAAAACCAGCTTGGAGCCGTATAACCGTGGTCGGTAAGCGGCTGGCCGAGCGCCTGCCGCCAGTGGCCGTATTTTAAAATCATGCGCAGCCAGCGGATGCCGAGCGAATCAGTGAAGGTGCGCCGGCTGATTTCAACCGCCATGCCGGTGCGTCCCGTTTTGCTGTTATAATAGAGCGTCCGCATCACCCACAGCAGCGGCTCCGACTGGCCGGGGTCGCCAAAGAACGGCTCAAAGCCGTCATAAGCCGCCTCGGTATCAGTCAGAAGCGCCGCCGCAAAACCGGCGATCCGGTATGGCTCGCCGCAGCGGCTGTAAAGCGCCTGCACAGGGCCGACCGCCGCCGGGTTATCCAGCATCGTCTGTATCAGGCGGAAGTTGACGGCCATCAGCGGTGTGAATCGGGCGAGCGGCAGATTGGGGATACCGGAAATGCTGAACATGCCGCGTATAATCCGGTCCATGCTTTCGTCACTGATGTATCCGCCGCGCATGGCCGGCGACGCGCCGAGCTGTTCGAGCGCAGCGAACAGCTTGGGCGAGGTCTTATGTACGATGGCGCGCAACAGATTGTGCACATACGCTTCGCGCTCCTGCGGGCATGGCTGCGAGTCCGCGGCGTCCGCCTCATCGGCCAACCGGACGAGCAGGTCCGCGACCGCGTCCGAAACAAGATCCGAATCCGTCCCATAGACTAGCTTGAGGGTATCGGCCGATACGCCTGCGGCTGTCAGGCGGTCAAGCCAGAAGGCGTCGACCTGGCCGCCGCGCATCTGGGAAAGCGCCTCAAGCGCCGCGGAGCGGACGCCGCCCTTGGCTTTGCCAACGTATTCAATCAGAAGCGGGATGTTGGCCGGGTCGTGGCGCAGCGCGCGCACAGCGGCCTCCTGGATAACGGTCGAGCCTTCCTCGGCCAGACGCAGGTAAAGCGCGTTTTCACGCGCTCCGGCTGCCGCCTGAATGATGTCGATGCGGCGGACCATGTCCTTTTTCTTGCTTGCCGGGTCCAGCCCGCGCTTGAGCAGCGGCACGGCCTGCGGCATGGTGGAAAGAATCCGCGCGGCCAGGTCGGCGATCTCGCTGTAGCTGTCGCCGAGCGCGCCGGCGAGTGCTTCCATCAGACGAAAGTCGCGCAGCGCGGGACGGTTCTCATCAAGGGCCGTGCGCAGGATTTCATAGCGGCCGCTGCCGCGCGTTGTCAGGGCGGTGTAAAGCGCCGACAGCTCGCTGTAACGCGCGCCTGAATCGATGCCGGGACAGACGGCGGCCATCGGTTCCAGCTCGCCCTGCACGCCGCAGCCTGCCTGCGTCAGCACGACGGCGTCGACAAGCGTGATCGCGTCGAGCAGCACGGACGCCTTGTCAGCGCAGGCGGGATCGGCCAGCGGCGCGGCAGTCTGATAGATGCGCGCTAGCACAGGCGAGGAAGCCTGTGCCTGCGCGAGCTGCTCGAGCGCCCGCGCCAGGCGGAAATCCTCGCCGATGACGTTTAGACCGGCAATGGCGCACGCGTGCAGGCGCTCCTGCAATTCATTCAAAAGAGGCAAAGCCATTTCATATACACTCCTTCCTCAAAAGCTCAACCGCACAATCCGGTCGCCGCTGACGATGGAAAGCGGCTCAAGCAGGATGCGTCCGCGTTTGGTATCGTAAAAAAACCTGCCGGCCAGCACCTGATTTTCCAGCAGATTGGCGTCCGGCAAATAGTCCAGACAGGCGGTGGCAGACGGAGAACCGCGCCCGCACAGCTCGACGGTAGCGCCGGTACGGTCGCGCAGCGCACAGATGCCCTGCGTCTGGCCGATCTGCTCATAGGCAATCAGACAGACGGCCGTCTTTTCTGACAGCGCGTTTTTAATCTGGTTTTTGACCTCCTTGACCGCGACGGCCAGATTGGTCCGGGCTGCCGCGCGGATGGCTGCGCAGTCGGCCGGCGTAAGCGGCCGCGAAGTAAACGATTCCCAGCGCACGCGCCGGTTCAATTCGCCCGGATAAAGATACAGGCGTGGGATTTGCAGGCATTCCAGCACGGTATCATCCTGTTTGATATGCTTGACTGCCTTGAGCGGCCGCAGATTCTCCTTTTTATAGACGGCGCCGGTCGAAAGCTCGACCCAATAGCCCGTATCTATGTATTCGGCGCGCGCCGCATCAAATTCAATTGTGAAGGAGAGCTGCGCCAGCACCGCATTGTCGCGGTAAAGGCCAAGCTCGTCAAGCTGCGAAAGCTGCCAGATATAGCCGATGCGGTCGTACAGCATGGAATCCTCCATGCTGACGGCGCCGCCTTCGACCTTTCCCTGCAAAAAAGCGCGCGCTTTTTTAATGGTGGCGTGCAATTGGACAAGGATTTCGATGGTCCGCCGGCGGCTGTCCTCCTCGCGCGCGGGATCGTCCTGCAGCGCCTCCAGCTCCAGCAGGATTGCGTTGATGAGCGCCTGCGGGCCGGGCAGGTAATAGTCGCCCATCTGCTTTGCCAGCGAGCGGTAGGTCTGTATGGAACCGCCCGAAAGCGCTGCCAGGCCGCCGGTTATCACATCGCTCACAAAGCGGTCGGCAAGCGAAAGACCCTCGAGCTGCTTTTGCATCTTTTTGGCCAGCGTGGCCGTATTTGTTTTTTTCGTCGCGGCCTTGGCGTCCGTACCGGCGGCCTTGGCCGCTTTGCGCTGCTCAAGTTTCCCGCGCTTTGCGAGGATGTCCTCTGGGATATCGCACGGCGCGAATGTCCGGCCGCCGAGCGCCTCCATCAAGAGGGCGAGCGCGTGCTTGCAGGGAATCTGACGGCTCGGGCAGCTGCAGCGGAGCACCGGCGCCGCCGGATCGATAAAATCGGCCGAGGTATGGTATGGATTTTTACCGCTGCCCTTGCAGTCGCCGCATAAATACGTGCCGTCCTCCGATTTGCCGAGATTGATAAAATCGCCGCGCGCCGCGATTTTTTTGGCGTTACCGAGCGCGGCCGCGTTCGGCGCGAGCGTGTGGATCAGCTCCTCCGTGATCTGCATATCAGAACCCCCCATATAGAAATTAAAAAGAATCGTGTAATCGCCCGAGGACAGAATCGGTTGAACGCGGGGCAGGACACAAAACCCCACTCGGGCACTGCTTTCAGGCGGCGGCAATTGCCGCCGCCTGAAAAAAAGCCGGCCGCATTCCACAGAATGGGCCGGCGCCCGCTTTTTTAAATACGGGTGTTTCATCCAGATGAATTTTATAATGCCAGCAGAGCGTCCTTCTTTTCGAGGATTTGCGCGACAATTGCGCAGGCGGGACAGTCGCAGTACCGCGCGCCGGCCGCCTTGATCTGCTCTGCATGCTCAACGATTTGAGCGGCCTTTTCCGCGCCGAAATAGGCCGCGCCGGCCTCGGAGCCTGCAAAGCCGATCAAGTTGTCAATCGGCATGATATCCGCTTCCAGCTCCTCAATATACGCTTTAGTCTGTGCTTTTTGCGCGCCTGTTCCTACGGCGTCCAGCCATTTCTGCGCGGCCTCTTTTGTTTCGCCGCTGCAAGTCGGAGCATCCATCAGCTCGCGCGTTTTTGCAACAATCTGATCCATGAACCATTCGCCAACTTTCTTTTCATTCTTTTTGCGCCGCCCTGGCGGTGCGCCGAACAGGCCGCCATGTTATGATTTTACCATATCAAGGCAGCGGGTACAAGGCCATGCCGCGCAAAAATAGGAAAAGACACTGGCCTGGCGCTGGGGATATTTTTGTCAGCTTAATGCAACAGCCGAAAAAGATCGTTTTATAAATCCCCAAAACAGGGTGTTTTCTTTTTCGATCTTTTTTGCTATAATCTGTATAGGTGAAGAATTTAATAAGCGGGATGATCAGATGGATAATCTTTGTTTTGTAATCATGCCCTTTGGGGATCTCTTTGATGAACTCTACAAGAAGGTTTATGCACCGGCAATCGAGGCGATGGGCCTGGAACCTTTGCGGGCGGATGAGATTTATAATAACCGGCCGATTATAGATGACATCAACCAATCCATTTATCATGCAGCAATCGTGCTGGCAGATGTCACCGGAAGAAACCCAAATGTCAACTATGAATTGGGCATTGCCCATGCGCTGAAAAAAGAGGTCGTCATTTTGACTGTCATCGCATCCAGAATGGCTGACATTGTATTTAGCGCAACATCGCGCAGTGATT
>OKCG01000639.1_pt1 | contig 12681 bp, 14 predicted proteins | sample 1609991 | NCBI WGS metagenome assembly OKCG01 (sample SAMN04436606, study PRJEB24849) | human gut metagenome | biome: human gut; feature: NICU; material: stool | host: Homo sapiens | place: USA: Saint Louis, MO | collected 2010-01-15
AATGCCGCGGCGACACAGCTTACCTGTCTGAGCTTTATAAGAACATGTTCCTCATGCTGGCGCGCTATCCCGGTGCCGCTGAACGGTCTGTACAGGTTGTCATGTGCTCCGACATCTCCGGCTCCATGTTCGATCAGTACCGCAATGGGCGTATGCAGCGCGTTGTGGACAAATTCTTTACATACGCATCCACACTTTCTGACGCCGCAACGATGGATTTTTGGGCGTTTGCAGCCAAGAGCCGCCAATTCGGCGCGGTCACAATGGACAATGTGCGCGATTATACCTTTGCGGAGATGGGCGGTTTTGAGCGATGGATGAGTATGCTCAACTATCAATTCAACAACGAACCCGAAGCCATGCGCGACATCATGATGATCTATGGCGGCCTGCGTGCGCCGGTTATGGTGTTGTTTGTAACGGACGGTCATCTGTCGGCGGATTGGGCGATTGAGGAAATTTTAATCAAAACGTCCCGTTTCCCGATTTTCTGGCAGTTTATTGGGATTGGCGGCTCGGAATACGGCATTTTGTCATGCCTCAATGAAATTGACGGCCGCCATTCAAATAACGCCGCATTTTTAAAGCTGGAGGATATCGACGACCTATCCGACCAAGCGCTGTTCCAGGAGCTGCTCTGCAATCTTGAACAGTGGCTGAACGAACTGTCTTGCAAGAAAATGCTCGAAGAATAGATTTTATTTGTAAGGATTACGGCCAGCGTAAATGGAAGCATTCTGATAAGCGTGGGGAGTATGCCTGTTAAGGCATACTCCCCACATTGTCAAACCATCAACCAACGCCGCGGCAGGAGAATTTTTCGATAAAACCGTCCCCTTATCTTGCACACATCTTCGCCACAGGTCAGGTGCAGACCATTCTGGAGCATTTAAGTGGGACCGCTGAGCTGTCCGCCGGTTTTGCCGCGAATCCCTTTATGCCAGCCGGCCTGTCCAGAGCTGAAAGCTTCACAACATCGCTGACAGCGTTATGATCTTCGATGAAGTGCAGATGATGCCAATTGCTTATCTGCGGCCCTGCATCCATACAATTCCCCAATTGGTCAAGTACTTTGGCGTCTGCGCTGTCCTATGTACCGCTACGCAGCCCGCTTTGGAGCCTATTTTCCGTATGTTCCTGCCCGAAAAACCGGCAATTGAATTGTGTCCGCCGGACATCTGCCAATGGGAGGTTTTTCGCCGAGTGCCCTTTTGGCAGGCATAACGGCTTACCTACACAGAGCTGGCAAAGCAGCTCAACGGATAAACGCAGACGCTTTGTGTGGTCAATACGCGAAAAAGCGCCCAGGAGGTTTTCCAATAACTGGACAGCGAATGCCGGTTTCATCGCTCCACGCTCATGTACCCCACCACCGGTGTATTCAGTTGTAAGAAATTCGCCGGCGGCTGGCCGCAGATCTGCCCTGTCGTGTTGTATCCACATCGCTCATCGAGGCCGTGGCCGATGTGGATTTCCCATCTGTCTATCGCGAGACGGCCGAGCTGGATTCTATCCTCCAGGCCGCCAGGCTTTGTAACAGGGAAAGCAAGCGGCCCGTTAGGTGCGGTTGGAGATTGTCCGTCCAGCTGAGGATTGCGCTGATTATCGCATTTATGTTAAAGACGACGTCCCCCTCAACCGCAGCGACAATGAAGAATTCCTGCAAGCAGGCATTGAGAATGCGGTCGATCTGAAACCGGAGGATTTAAAGAAAAAGGGCAAAGCAAAAAAGGAAGCCCATGTAAATTCAGTAAAGGTACACCATGTGGAGGTAATAAATATGATTAAAATACTGTTCATCTGCCACGGCAGGATTTACTGTTCAGAATAAAATCTCAAATCGTCTTAAATACTTCTATAAATAGCAGTTCTTGTGTTTAATTCTCAATTTTACCAATTATTTACCAATATTTCTGGAGAGCCAGACTTGCAAAAAAATGAGCCACAATGAGGAGATTAAAAACATGAGCGAATTGAAACCAAGAATAACGGAAAACGGAATTGATTATATCCTTGTCGGAGATTACTACATCCCGGACTTGAAACTGCCGGAAGAACACCGCCCCATTGGGAAGTATGGACGGCTACACCGGGAATATTTAAGAGAAGTCCACCCAGCCAGATTGAACACATTGACACTGACTGGAGAATTGTGGACATATCTTGCAGACCTGAACGAACAGGCACAGGAATGGTTAGACACTATCATGGAGCAGATGAAAGCTACCGAGGGCGTGACAGAGGAATTGAAGCGTACCCATCAAATGGAATGGGTGCAGCGTTGCAATAACATTCACAACCGGGCAGAAGAAATTGTTTTGCATGAGATGATTTATTCATAACAGTGTGATAGAATGATTATGACAAATCGCAATTTAGAAAGGAGCAAAGAATGAAAAAAAGAATTTTGAATAAGGAATTGGCAGAAGTGGTGGCTCAGATTCGTCACGGAGAAATGTTGTTTATTGCTGATGCAGGAAGTGGTACGTCCGCAAAAGCACTTCATCCGCTGGATTCTTCGGTTCAATATATTGATCTTGAAGCAGTAACAGGTTCTCCGTCTATGCAGGATATTGTAGATGTGCTTGTGGATGTTGGAGATTTTGAAGGTGCAATCGTAACGGAGGATATGCTGGAACTGAATCAGAGGGATTATCAATTCCTCGTTGAAAAGCTCGGCGAAAAAAATATCCATGTAATGCACTATATTCCGGAGTATTACGAAATGCGTGACCGTTGTAAGGCTGTCGTTCAAACCGGTGACTACGGTGTTCATGCGCAGTGCATTTTAATAGCGGGGTATCCAAGTGCTGATATTCCAATGGATTGGCTGAAATACGGAATTACAAGAAAAGGCTTAGAAGAAGCCGCAAAGAGAAAGGCATAAAATAATTATGACAGAGAAAGAAAAAATGCAAAAGCAAATGCTGTATGATGCAAACTATGATAAAGATTTATTAGAGGAAAGAGCGAAAGCGAAAGACCTTTGTTATCGGTTCAATCAGCTTTGTCCATCAGATGAAGAAGGACAACAGGAACTGATGAAGCAGTTATTGGGAAAGACAAAAGGGGCATTTTGCGTTGTTGCTCCGTTTTGGTGCGATTATGGTTATAATATTGAAATTGGAGAAAATTTCTTTGCTAATCACAATACAGTCATTCTTGATGGGGCAAAAGTAAAATTTGGTGATAATGTATTTATTGCACCGGATTGCGGCTTTCATACAGCCGGACACCCGATTGATTTTGAGCGTCGGAACCAAGGCTTAGAGTATGCTTATCCGATTACCGTTGGCGATAATGTATGGATTGGTGCGGGGGTTCAGGTTATGCCCGGAGTTACAATCGGAAGTAATGTTGTTATTGGTGGAGGAAGTGTTGTCGTTAAAGATATACCGGATAATTCTGTAGCAGTTGGCAATCCTTGCAAGGTTATACGAGCCATTACGGATGAAGATAAGAAAACTTGTTGGGACAGATAACTTCCAGTTTATCGGACAGATAAAATTGTCCACGAAAGCAATTCAGCCAGCCAAATTCGGCTGGCTGTTCTGTTACTCCAAGACCTTTTGCCCCATCACAGAAGGGAACTATTCTTTCCACACATACTATGAAGATGGCGGTTATGAAATAGAAATTGCATATACCGGCGAATAAAAGACGCTGCCGTTGTAGGAACACCCATTCCCGCAACGGCAGTTTTCATTTCCAAGGTCTGCGCCGGAAATTCATGCCGGAGTGTTTGATAAGCGGGGACTTGCGGAACAGCTTTTTCAAGGTGGTGCGTTCTTCTTCCGAGAGCCGCTTATATTTGAGCTGGAACGCTTTGCAGAATATCCCTGTAAATTGCTGCACCCTGTCCCCCGGCGATTGCATAGCCTTTTGGACTTCCCGGATCAGCTCATCGGCGGGCGTGGTATCCGGCGCACTTTCACTGTCATTTTCGTGTGCCTTGCGTATGTCGTGGAGAATGGTGTCCCATGTTTTATGTGTCACATGACAGAAAAAATCTTCTTCCTCTACCTGACAGACTTCCAATACTTTGATTGCCCGGTCTGCCGCCGCTTCGGGATGTGCTTCCAGTATCATAGCCCGCACAGCAGCCAGTGAACTGTTCATGTCATGGAAACGCATGGCTGCTATCCCATCCACATAGATTTCTGCGTCTGCCAGCAGTTCCCGGAATTTTTCATGGGAGATTATCTCACACAGCAGCCGGTTGTTGAAGCGTTCACTTTTCAGAAGCTCCACAGCTTCATCACTGATATGCAGTTCCGAAAGTTCTATATTTTCTGGATTGCGGTTGTCTGTCCGGCAAAGCAGATAATCAGTGGAAACCTGATAAAAGTCTGCCAGCTTTAAGATACTTCCATGGTTGATTTCCTTGCAGCCCTCTGTTGATTCATAGCTTCCGAGAGCAGATTTTGAAATGCCAACAGCAGCTTCCAGTTCTTCCAAACTTAAATGACGCTCTACCCGTAAATCTTTCATTCTTTCGGGAATGGAAACTTTGCACTTCATAAGGTTCAGCCCCTTTCCAGCGGCATATATGACCGCTGGATTTATTATAACATACTATTTCCGCAATCGTGGAATTTTCTGATTTTTACTCTTAATTCCTACTTTGTGGACATACGGCACAGGGTACAAAAATGTTCTATGATACAGGTAGTTCATCGATGGATTATTCCAATCGAATGACCAGCCTGTGTGGGATATGCTTCCCCGGCGATGTAGCGCCATGACTTTTGGCAGGGATATGGAGGAACCCTGACCGAAACGAGCGTACCAAAGGGAGCGATACGCCGCTGTGAGATTCAGGGGAGGAACGACACCGGGGAGAACTGGCGAACTGACACCGAAATGATACCGAAACACGACAATCTGATAAGGGGATAGTCTACCCTATCGCTAATACTTCGGGAGATTTTAAGCGGCTCTATGACCGTAATTTTGCCGAAAATCGCCCCGAAACCATACACTAAAACGGGAGGAAACGCAATATGCCGAGAATGAGCAAAAAGAGGAAGCATGAGCTTTCCTTTTACCTCAATGACCGGGGGCGTGTCACTTACAACGAATTATGCCGGAAATGCCAGCATGGGTGCAGGCAGAGCTTCCGGGCGGTTGTGGTTGACTGCCCCCGTTATTTATCGAAACGAGCAAAGAAAAAGGAGGAACACACCGAATGAATTTTGAATTTATGACGATAGACACACCATTGCCGCCCTGTATGCCATTTCCCAGAGCGTTGACAGGATTTCCAGTCAGCAGCACCGCAAAGGTCATGTACTGCCGGATGCTGGACGCTATGCTATCCAAAGGGCAGGAGGACGAGAACGGAATCCTGTTTGTCTGCTTCCCTGTCACAGCCATTGCCGCTGTCCTGTCCCGCAGCCCCATGACGGTCAAGCGTTCTCTGAATGAACTGGAAACCGCCGGACTTATCATGCGGGTGCGTCAGGGCGTTGGAGAACCAAACAGGATTTATGTGCTGATACCGGGAAAGGAGGACGCTGCCCTTGCCTGATACCTCAAAGCTGGAAAAGCTCAACCGGGAGTTGGAGAAAAGCGAAAAGAAACTGCGGAAAGCCATCAATGATGAAAAGGCATTGCAGCACCAGTTAAAGCAGCTTACCCGAAAGGAACGGACACACCGGCTCTGTACCCGTGGCGGTATGCTGGAAAGTTTTTTGCAAGAGCCAGAACGCCTGACAGATGATGATGTCATGCTGTTGTTGAAACTCATTTTTCACAGTCAGGACACGCAGGAACTATTGAAAAAGCTGCTGGAACGGAAGAAGCCGGAAACCCCTTAGTTTACTAAGGGCGCAATTATACACCACCCAGAGGTTGGTGCATTGCGTTCTCCGAAGGCTCCTCGCCGGAGGGCTGTGATTTGTGCGAGCAATGAGCCGAACGAATATGCTTGCATATTCACTCGGCGAATGCCGCAGCAGCCGACAGAATGTCGGCTTTCGCAGTCATGGTCTGCTCCAAATCAAACAGGGGACGCTACACTTCCCCTGCGCTGGCTACCGCCAGCTACCCTTTTGTGGACTTGCCATCTGGGGACACCTTGCGTTGCAAGCTGTTCCCAGCCGACAAGTATAGTTGAAGGACTTCTCTATCTTTTGATAAAGACAGAAAAATGTTATACTGAAAAAAATCAAAAATACCTATTGACTCTTACGGAGCGTCATAGAATAAAGTTATCTTATCAAGAACAGGAGATCAGCAGTTATGAGGACGGTAAAAGAAATATCAGATTTAACAGGTATCAGCGTTCGCACGCTTCACTATTATGATGAAATTGGCTTGTTAAAACCAACGAAAAAAAGTGATGCGGGATACCGGCTTTATGACGATAAGGCATTGGAAACATTACAACAGGTTTTGTTTTTTCGTGAGTTTGATATTCCGCTGAAAGAAATCAAAGCTGTTATGGAAAATCCAGTTCTTGAAAGAAACCAAATTTTGCAAATGCAGAGAAAAATGCTGGTAGCAAAAAAAGAACGCATGGAACGATTGATTAACAGCATTGATGACATTCTGAAAGGAGATAATAAAATGGATTTTGCAATTTTCAGTAAAACAGAAGTGGAAGAAATGTTCCAAACTATGATTGAGCATATGCCAGAAAACATGAAAAATCTTGCGGTCAAAGAGTTTGGAAGCGTTGAAGAATGGAAAAAACATTATATCGAGGTGGTTTCATCAGAAGAAATGCAGAAGGGCTATGCCAAGGTTGTTGAATGGTATGGCGGAAAAGAGAAATTTTTATCTGTTGCAAATAATCCTATTAGTAAGGAGGTGGCTGAAAGTTATAACAAACGAATTGAGGGAATTTTGCAGAAACTAATTGCAAAAAGAAACTGTGATGTAAATTCTTCGGAAGTTAAGAAAATCGTCAAAGAGTATGGTTTGGCTATGAAGGAGCTTTCGCAGATAAAAAATGAAGAAGAATTTATGCTGGCGCAGGCACAGTACTATCGCAACGAAAAAATCAAACCAACGATAGATGAAAAATACGGTAAAGGTGCTTCTGAATTCTTCTCACAAGCAATAGAAGCCGTTTATAACATTAAGTAGTAGTTGATATTTAACTAAATACCCGCCGCCCACACAGCGGCACACCGAGCAGGAAATCTGAAAAAGGTCTCCTGCTTTTTTTCTGCCCAAAATGAGGTGGTAAAACGCCACCCCATCCACCAATTACCGAAAGGAGGGACACGAAATGCCCTGTCCACACAACGAAATCACGATTGTTCAGCGCAGCCAGCGGCAGTCTGCGGTTGCCGCCGCTGCTTACCAAAGCGGCGAAAAACTGTTCTGTGAATACGACCAGCAAGTGAAGCACTACCCGGAAAAGCGTGGTATCGTCCACAATGAAATCCTGCTCCCGGCAAATGCCCCGCCGGAGTATGCAGACCGCAATACTTTATGGAGCGCCGCCGAAGCGGTGGAAAAACAATGGAACTCCCAGCTTGCAAGGCGGTGGGTGCTTACCATCCCCAGAGAGATACCGCCCGACCAATATGCTGTCCTTGTCCGGGAGTTTTGCCAGCAGCAGTTTGTTTCCAAAGGCATGATCGTTGACTTTGCCATCCATGACCCCCATCCGCCGGGACACAATCCCCACGCCCATGTCTTGCTCACTATGAGGGCAATGGACGAACACGGGAAATGGCTTCCCAAGAGTCGCAAGGTTTATGACCTTGACGAGAACGGGGAACGGATAAAACTTCCGTCCGGCAGATGGAAAAGCGTGGTATCCAGACGAATATCGGCAACCTGAACCGGGAAATCAGAGCCGCTAACCGCGTGATGAAGTCCATCCGGCAGCTCATTCAAAACCTCAAAGGCTGGATTACCGAGCTGGGAGAAAAACGGAAAGAGCTGCTTGCACAAAAAGCGGCGGAGGAAGCGACACTTCTTCCCAATCTGCTGATGAAGTATATGGAGATACGAAAGGAAGAACGGAAGAACTGGACAAGGGCTGGACAGAACCGGGGGACTTCACAGGACTTAAAGGCAGTCAGCGAAGCCCTGTCCTATCTCCGGCAAAAGGGGCTTTCCACTGTGGAGGACTTAGAAGCATTTCTGGAATCTTCCGGGAAATCAGCCGCAGATTACCGCAATCAGATGAAACCAAAGGAAGCCCGCAGCAAAGTGATTGACGGGATTCTTGCCAGCCGGATAGACTGCAAAGAATGTAAGCCTGTCTATGAGAAGTACCAGAAAATATTTTTTAAGAAAACAAAGGAGAAATTCAAACAGGAACACCCGGAGGTTGCCCGGTATGAGAAAGCCGCTGCCTACCTTGCCAAGCACCCGGACGATAAGGACAGCACCAAAAAGGAGCTGCAAGAGGAGCAGGAAACGCTTCTCAGCGAAATCGCAGAGCTGAAAGTACCGCTGACCGAGGTACAGGAGGATTTGAAGAAGCTGCGGGACATCCGCTACTGGGTACGAAAAGCCACACCCGGCACAGAGGAAAGCAAAGAGCCGCCCAAGAAGCAGCCTATCAAAGAAGTCTTGCAGGATAAGGCGGACGAGAAAAAAGCGGAAAAAACTGCCCCAGCACAGACGAAACACAGACAACAGGATATGGAACTTTAACAGGCACTTGCCATTTTCAATCAGAGAATGTCAGGTGCTTTTTTCTTTTTAAGGAGGGATAGGTTTGAATGTATTTGAAGCTGTGAAGCAGTCCGTCACAACAAGACAGGCTGCGGAGCATTATGGAATCCATATAGGTCGGAACGGGATGGCTTGCTGCCCGTTCCATCACGATAAAACCCCAAGCATGAAGCTGGATCGGCGTTACCACTGCTTCGGCTGCGGTGCGGATGGGGATGTGATTGATTTTGCCGCCGCCCTGTATGGGCTGGGAAAGAAAGAAGCCGCCGTACAACTGGCACAGGACTTCGGGCTTTCCTATGAGGGCTGGAAGCCGCCGGGAAAGGCAAAAAAGCCCAAGCCCCGGCAGAAATCCACGGAGGAACAGTTTCAGGAAGCAAAGAGCCGCTGCTTCCGTATTCTTGCCGACTATCTCCACCTGCTTCGGGCATGGAGAAAGGAATATGCCCCGCACTCCCCAAAGGAAGCCTTTCATCCCCGGTTTGTGGAAGCCTTACAGAAGCAAGCCCAAGTGGAATATCTGTTGGATGTGCTGCTATTCGGGGAAACAGAGGAAAAAGCGGCTTTGATTACGGACTACGGAAAGGATGTGATACAGCTTGAACAGCGAATGGCAGAACTTGCAGCCGCAAACGCAGCAAGAACTAAAAAACACTATGAACGCCATGCAGCCGCCCCAGAGCATTGAGGAAATCAAGGCGGGGCTGGAAACTACCGAGAAAGGCGGTGTCCGTCAGAGCATACGGAACTGTCTGACCGTATTCCAGCGTGACCCGCTGCTTTCCGGGGCTATCGCATACAACATCCTGACTGACCGCAAGGACATCATAAAGCCCATCGGCTTCCACAGAGAAAGCACCGCCCTGAACGATACGGATATGAAGTATCTGCTTCTTTATCTGGAAGAAACCTACGGGCTTACCAATGAGAAAAAGATTGATAACGCCATCGGGATTGTGGCGAATGAAAACAAGTACCATCCCATCCGAGACTATTTAAGTACCCTTGTGTGGGATGGGACAGAACGAATCCGTTTCTGCCTGCGGCACTTTCTGGGGGCTGACGCAGATGATTACACCTATGAAGCGTTGAAGCTGTTCCTGCTGGGTGCAGTCTCACGAGCCTTTCAGCCGGGGTGCAAGTTTGAAATCATGCTCTGTCTGGTCGGCGGTCAAGGGGCTGGCAAGTCCACCTTCTTCCGTCTGCTGGCAATTCGGGACGAGTGGTTCTCCGATGATTTGCGGAAGCTGGACGATGACAATGTGTACCGCAAGCTGCAAGGTCACTGGATTATCGAAATGTCGGAAATGATGGCAACCGCAAACGCCAAGAGCATTGAGGAAATCAAGTCATTTTTAAGCCGGCAGAAAGAGGTTTACAAGATACCCTATGAAACCCACCCGGCAGACCGCCCCCGTCAGTGCGTGTTTGGCGGCACTTCCAATGCCCTTGATTTCCTGCCCCTTGACCGTTCCGGCAACCGCCGCTTTATCCCCGTCATGGTGTACCCAGAGCAAGCCGAGGTTCACATTTTGGAGGACGAAGCCGCTTCCAGAGCCTATATCGGGCAGATGTGGGCGGAAGCGATGGAGATTTACCGAAGCGGCAGGTTCAAGCTGGCTTTCAGCCCCGCCATGCAGCGGTATCTCAAAGAACACCAGCGGGATTTTATGCCGGAGGACACCAAAGCCGGAATGATACAGGCGTATCTTGATAAGTACACCGGGAGTATGGTCTGTTCCAAGCAGCTCTACAAGGAAGCCTTGAACCATGCCTTTGATGAACCGAAGCAATGGGAAATCCGGGAAATCAACGAGATAATGAACCAGTGCATTTCCGGCTGGCGGTACTTCCCGAACCCAAGAATGTTTTCCGAATATGGCAGGCAAAAGGGCTGGGAGCGTGAAAACCCGGCAACGGACTCCGGCAATCCGTCTGAAAAAACAATGGACGGTTTTGTGGAGGTCACAGAACAGATGGAGCTTCCATTCTGAAAATGACAGCCCGTTGCACCCCCTGTTGCTATCCCGTTGCCGAGCCGGTTGCCGGGGAAAAACCCTTATTTCCGGGCTTTTCTCCCTTATAACAACCAAAACAACAGAAAAATAAAAGAAAAGTATAAATAGTAACCACCGCCAGATTGAGATTGTTTGCAAGGTCTTTTGAAGCCCGTTGCCGGACTTCGTTGCCGACACCCTCTGTCTGGCTATTTTCATGTATGGAGGATAACTGCCTATGGCAAATAATAAGATGAATATTGAAGGAAAAAATTACTCGGATATTCCGGTGTGGTGTAGATATACGCTTACCATTGAGGAAGCAGCCAGATATTATCATATCGGCGAAGGAAAACTGAGAACGCTTATTGACACACATCCCAATGAGGATTTTTATGTGATGAATGGCAATCGTGCCCTCATTAAGCGTGAGAAATTTGAGAGGTATCTGGATCAGGCTACTGCTGTGTAAATAGAGCTGACAGATTTACCGATTTCACATGATATAACTATGCGGAGAGCTGGATTTGTGCTATGATAAGAGTGCAAGTCTGGCTCTCTTTTTTGAAAGGAGAGTTCACGATGAGTGAGAAAAGACGAGATAACCGTAATCGGATTTTGCGAGAGGGCGAGTACCAGCGTAAAGATGGGAGGTATCGGTTCCGCTATATTGATGAGGATGGAAAAGAGAAAAATGTATACAGTTGGCGTTTAGACAAGAATGACCCAATGCCAAAGGGGAAGAAGCGGGAGCCTTCCCTGCGTGAGAAAGAAAAACAGATTGAAGCGGATTTGTTTGACCGTATCGTAACAAACGGTGGCAACTATACTGTTTTGGAACTGGTAGAAAAGTATGTTTCATTGAAAACAGGAGTTCGTCACAATATGGTTGCCGGATATAAAACGGTCATCAATATGCTGAAAAAAGAGAGTTTTGGGAATCTGCGAATTGATAAGGTGCGTTTGTCAAACGCAAAGGCATGGTTGATTAATCTCCAACAAATTGATGGGCGGGGATACAGTTCCATTCATTCTATCCGGGGAGTCCTCAGACCAGCATTTCAGATGGCGGTAGACGATGATTTGCTTCGTAAAAATCCATTTGAATTTGAGCTTGCATCTGTCATTGTCAATGACTCTGTTACCAGAGAAGCAATTACCCGAAAGCAGCAGAGAGATTTGCTAAAGTTTATTCAGGAAGATAAGCATTTCAGCAGATACTATGATGCAATCTATATTCTTTTTCACACAGGGCTTCGTATTTCAGAGTTCTGTGGGCTGACGATTTCAGAGATTGAGTTTGGAGAAATGCGTATTAAGGTAGACCATCAGTTACAGCGTACTGCACAGATGCAGTATGTAATTGAAGAACCAAAAACTGACAAAGGCATCCGCTATGTGCCGATGACGGAAGCTGTCGCAGCGTGTTTTCGCAGAATTATTGCCAACCGAAAGACACCAAAGGTTGAACCGATGGTGGAAGGATATGCCGGATTTTTGTTTCTGGATAAAAACGATATGCCGATGGTTGCCCTTCATTGGGAGAAGTATCTGGAGCATATTATTCAGAAATACAATAAAATTTACCGTATCCAGATGCCGAAAGTTACCCCTCATGTATGCAGGCACACCTTTTGCTCTAATATGGCAAAATCCGGGATGAATCCGAAAACCTTGCAGTATATCATGGGTCACGCAGACATCAGTGTAACCTTGAACACTTACACCCATGTGAATTTTGATGATGCAAAGGAAGAAGTATATCGGATAGCGAATAGTAAAAAAAGCCCGTTGGTAAGGACGCTTGCTTTACCAATGGATTTACCAAGATTGCAGGGAAAAACATAAGAAAATATGAGAAGATACCTTGAAAAGAAAGGAAAACTCAAAAGTCGGAAAACCCTGAAATATCAAGCGTTTGAGAAGAAATACAAGACTTAAATGGAGATATAAAAAGATGATAAAAGTACTATTCATCTGCCATGGAGGTAGTGTAAAATAGTTTGTGTTTTTGGTAAAAAATAACTCCTTTTTGGTAAGA
>OKCG01000640.1_pt1 | contig 12661 bp, 15 predicted proteins | sample 1609991 | NCBI WGS metagenome assembly OKCG01 (sample SAMN04436606, study PRJEB24849) | human gut metagenome | biome: human gut; feature: NICU; material: stool | host: Homo sapiens | place: USA: Saint Louis, MO | collected 2010-01-15
CCTCCGGTCAAAAATGAAGGGGCAAGCCGGCCGGCGGCTTGCCCCTTTGTCTCTTGGGCTTATCATTACATGAGGCGCACGGTATAGTATACCGCCAGGATCAGCAGCCAGGCCACCAGCACACCGTACAGCACGGCCAGCCCGCCCAGCAGCAACGCGGCGATCACCACCGCGGCCACCACGCCGCAGGTGACGTAGAGCAGGGCGTAGTTGGCGCTCTTGGGCAGCACCTCCACCCAGTTCCCCTTCAGGCGCAGCTTGCCCTCGGCGGCCTGCATCACGCGGAACACCACCGCGGCCCCCACCAGGGCAACGCCCAGGACGACGGCGTAGCCATAGGCAATGGCCGGGAAGCCGAAGTGGTAGGGCACCACCTTCACACCCAGCAGGCCAAGGGCGCTGAGCACGGCGGCGAAGAAGAACTCCCGCTGGTAGAGGTAGTAGATCAGCGCCAGCACCGCCACGGCGGGCACAGCCACATACAGCAGCCGGATACCGCTCTCGTCAAAGACGCGGATTACCACGGCGCAGACCGCCAGGGCCAGCATCACGCCGGCCAGCACGGAGGACAGGCGGGTGAATTTACCGGACTTGCGGGCCGCGACCGCCCAGATCAGCAAAACGACAAAGCAGATGGGCAGGGCGATCATCAGCACGGAAAAGACATCCCGCAGGGACTTGGCCAGTTCAATCTGCTCGACAGTGTAATTGGCATATACCTTGTTCAGAAGGAGAAGCAGCACCTCCAACACCACGGCCCCCACGATCCACCAGAGGACCTTGTTCAAAACCACGTCTTCCTGCTTTGCGCGCTGGGCTTGTTGTTCTTTCTTGTTCATGTATCCATCTCCTGTGGCCGGGCGCCCGGTTTCTATAAAAGTGCCCCTCCGCTGGGGCTGAGCGCCTCAGAGTCATCAATCTTCTATATTCTAGCAGAAAATTCGCCGCATTGCAAGTGAAGAATCCCTTTCCTCTTTCCAGCGGCGCGGAACTGTGGTAAACTGTCCTTAATCAACATCATGATTATTAGGAGTATACCATGAAACAGCGTATTTCTTTCCTCCTTGCCTGTGTTTTTCTGTGCTTGACCGGCTGCCGCGCCTCCGGGGCGGAGCAGACCTTTTTCGCCATGGACACCGTGATGTCCGTCCAGGTGTCCGGCCGCCGCGGACCCCAGGCCGTGGCGGCCGCCCGGGAAGCGGTGGAGCGGCTGGACGGCCTGCTCTCCCGCACCGACTCAGACAGCCAGATCGCCCGGCTCAACACCGCCGCCGGGGACGGCGCGGCCGTGGCGGTGGACCCCGATGTGGCGGAACTGCTGGCCTTTTCCCAGGAAATCGCCCGGCAGCTCCCAGGCGACTTTGACATCACCATCGCCCCGGTGATGGACGCCTGGGGCTTCACCGCCGAGGAGCGGCACGTACCCGCGCCGGATGCGCTGGCCGCCGCCATGGCCCTGGTGGACAGCGCGGAGCTCTCCGTGGACACGGAAGCCTCTGCCGCCTCACTGGCCCGTGCGGGCATGGAGGTGGATCTGGGCGCCGTGGCCAAGGGCTTCGCGGCCCGTGAGGCCGAGGCGGCCATCCGTGATGCGGGAGGGACCTCCGCCATGCTGGATCTGGGCGGCAACGTCACGGTCATCGGCGCCAAGGAGGACGGCTCCCCCTGGCGGGTGGCGGTGAAGGACCCCCGGGACACCGGCAGCTACCTGTGCGTCCTCGCCCTGACTGACGTGACCCTCTCCACCTCCGGCGGCTACGAGCGCTATTTCGAGGAGGACGGGGTGCGCTACCACCATATCATTGACCCTGAGACGGGCTATCCGGCGGATTCCGGCCTGCTGTCTGTCACCGTTGTCTCCGCCGACCACCTGCTGGCCGACGCCCTCTCCACCGCCCTGTTTGTGGCGGGGCCGGAGGAGGCGCTGGACTTCTGGCGGAGCCGGGACGACTTCGAGCTGGTGCTTTGCACCGGCCAGGGAGAGCTCCTGGTAACCGAGGGGCTGGAGGACATTTTTACCTTTGCCGGGGCAGACAGGGGGTATACCTATGAGATCGCCCGCCGCTGAGCGCCGCCGGCCCACCCTGTGGGACGGCGCGGCGGCCCTGCTGGTGGCCGCTGCTGCCGTGGCGCTGCTTTTTTTTCTTCAGCCGGAGGAGAGCAACTTTTTGACCGCCTCCGTCGTCTTAGAGGGTGAGACCATCGCGGAGTATGAGCTAAGCACCCTCACCGGTCCCGTCACCCTGGTGGTGGACGAGGCCCCCTATCCCCTGACGATCCAGGCCGAGCCGGGGCGCATCCGCATCGCGGAGAGTGCGTGTCCCAGCCAGGACTGCGTTCACACCGGGTGGATCAGCCGGGCCGGACAGCAGATCATCTGCCTGCCCGACAAGCTGGTGATCTCCCTGTCCGGCAGCGGCAGCCAGGAGTTTGACGCAATCAGCGGCTGAAAAGTTCCCGCTGTTTTCTCATTCTGAAAGGAGGCGCTCCCCCTTGTCCTCATCCCTGCGGCGGCTGACCCGCTGCGCGGTGCTTACCGCCCTGGCGCTGGCCCTCTCGGTGGCGGAGGGGCTGGTTCCGCTGACCATTCTCTTCCCCCTGCCCGGCCTGCGGCTGGGACTGGCCAATCTGGTCACCGTCTATGCCCTTTGCCGCCTGTCCGGGCGGGAGGCCCTGCTGATTCTGGCCGCCCGCTGCCTTCTGGGCGCCCTGCTGGGGGGCAATCTGATGGCCCTGGCCTTCTCCCTCACCGGCGGGCTGCTGGCCCTGGGCGTCATGGCCCTGCTGGTACGGTGCAGCTTTCTCTCCCTCTTTGGGGTGTCCATCGCCGGGGCCGCCGCCCACAACACCGGCCAGATTCTGGCCGCCATGGCAGTACTGGGCAGCCGGGCCCCGCTGGTGTACCTGCCGCCCCTGCTGCTCTGCTCCCTGGTCACCGGGGCCGTCACCGGCGGCGCGTCCATGCTGCTGGTTCACCGGATTCCCCTTCCGGGTGACATAAAATCGTAAGGATTTTGTCATCCTTTTGTTGTTTCCTTTTGCCGCCCGGTGTCGTAAGATAACAACTACAGAGATATTATGTGGGAGGAACCATACCAATGAGCCATATCATGCCAAAAGCCGTTGCCCTGGCGCTGGCCTGCGCCCTGACGCTCCCCCTGGCCGCCTGCGGCGGGGACAAAACCAACCAGCCGTCCCCGGACACTACCCCTGTAGCCGCGGCCACACCGGAGCCCACCCCCACCCCCGCGGCCGATCCCTACGACGCGGTGCGCACCTACTGGAGCGCGGACCAGCTCACCCAGGCCTGGGGCCCCGACCAGGCGGTGGAGCACCTGTTTTTCCACCCCGTCATCGCCTATCCTGAGTATGCCTTTTCCGACGCAGTGCCCTACGACCGCCAGGTGGGGCTGGACGAGTGGATGGTGACCGCGGACGAGTACAAAAAGATCCTTCAGAGCGTCTACGACAAGGGCTACATTCTGGTCAACATGGGGGACGTGTGGAGTGAAGTCACCGGCGAGGACGGCGTCACCCGCATGGAGCGGAACACCCTCATGCTCCCCGAGGGAAAAAAGCCCCTCATCATCTCTTTTGATGATGTGAACTATTACGACTACATGCTGGCTGAGGGCTTCACCTCCAAGCTGGTGCTGGGGGACGACGGCCAGATCTGGGCCCAGTGCACCGATCCCAACACCGGCGAGACCTTCCTCACCCAGGATCTGGACGCTACCCCGATCCTGGACCAGTTCGTGCTGGAGCACCCCGACTTCTCCCTCAACGGGGCCAAGGCCATCTTCTCCCTCACCGGCTACCAGGGCATCCTGGGCTACCGTACCCAGAACGACATCGACATCGCCGCCGACGATCCCCGCCGCCCCGCCTTTGCCGCCAATCGTCAGGCGGAGATCGAGGCCGTCAAGCCGGTCATCGAGCGGCTCAAGGAGACGGGCTGGACCTTCGGCTCCCACACCTGGGGCCACATCCGCCTGGACAGCCGCCCTCTGGAGTCCGTGCAGCGGGACACCGTCCGCTGGGCGGAGGAGGTGGGCTCCCTGGTGGGCCCCACCAACATCCTGTTCTACCCCCACGGCGGCCGCCCCGACGGGGACGACTGGCACTCCACCGGCCCGGTGTTCCAGTATCTCCAGAGCCAGGGCTTCCGCATCTTCGCCAGCGTGGGCATCAACTCCTTCTCCTACATCAAGAAGGACATTTCCGCCGTCATCTGCGACCGGCTCCACCCCGACGGCACCACCCTGCGCAACGGCAAGGCCCTGGAGTGGTACAGCCAGTTCTACGACGCGCGGGAGATCATTGATCTCGATGTGCGCCCCGACCTGGGCGTGACCTGGTAAGGAAACCTACAGCAGCGCCCCCGTCCGGCCGATGCCGGGCGGGGGCGTTTTTTCGGCTTGACTTTCCCCGGATACCGTGGTAGTATAATCACCCTTTACCGCGGCTGGGAAAGGAATGGAACGCTATGATACCACACTGGAAGCAAAAATTCGCCCTCCTCTGGACAGGGCAGGCCCTGTCCATCCTCAGCAGCATGATTTCGCAGTACGCCCTCATTTGGTACCTGACCGACCTGACCGGCTCCCCCGCGATCCTCTCCCTGGCCACCATGGCGGCGCTGGTCCCACAGGGAATCCTGTCCCTCTTCACCGGAACCTTTGCCGACCGCTTCGACCGGCGCTGGATCATGATAATCTCTGACGGGGCCATCGGGCTGGTGTCCCTGATGCTGGCGGCCGCCGCCTTTGCCGCTCCTCTTCCGGTGGCCCCTATCCTGGCGGTGGCCGCGCTGCGCAGTGTGGGCGGCGCATTTCATGCCCCCTGCATCCAGGCCGTCACGCCCCTGTTGGCCCCTCCCGATGCCCTGACCCGGTGCGCCGGTTGGAGCCAGGGCATCCAGACCGTCTCCATGCTCCTCTCCCCCGCGCTGGCCGCCGTTCTTTATGCCCGCATCCCCCTGGCCTGGATCCTCCTGCTGGACACCCTGGGGGCCGCCTTTGCCATCGCCGGAGTACAATTGGCCCGGCTGCCCGCCCTGCGGGCCGAAGCACAGGGCCGGCCGCTCCGGCTCTGGCAGGACACCCGCGAGGGGCTCACTGTGCTGCGTTCTCACCGCTGGCTGTGGGAGCTGTCCCTCATCTGTGCCCTGTTCTCAGTGGCCTTCCTGCCGGTATCCGCCCTGTTTCCCCTAATGAGCATGGAGTATTTCGGAGGGGACTCCGCCGCTGCCGCTCTGGTGGAAACCCTGTTTTCTGCCGGAATGCTGGCCGGATCGGTGCTCCTGGGCCTGTGGGGAGGTACCCGGAACAAAATCATCACCATGACGGCGGCAGTGCTGGGACTGGGGCTCACCCTGGTGCTGGCCGGCTTGCTGCCCCCCTCCGGCTTCCGGGCGTTTGCTGGCCTGTCCCTGCTGATGGGCCTGTCCGCTCCCTTTTTCAACTCGGTGTTCATGGCCCTGATCCAAACCAAGGTGGAGCCGGAGTACCTGGGCCGTGTGCTGGGCCTCACCGGGGCCATCATGACCCTGGCCTCCCCCCTGGGGCTGGGACTCACCGCCCTGTTCGCCGATGCCACCGGCGTTCCCCTCTGGTTCCTGCTGGCCGGGGTAATCACTCTGACCTGCGGCGGGCTGATGCTCCTGCTCCCGTCGGTGCGTACCTGTGGCCGTCCGTGATTGCGCTGACACGGAAAACGTGGTATAATGGCTTACACCTTTTATACCACGTTTTGATAAGGAGGTTTCCCTATGACCGACCAGGAACTGGTGGAGCTGGCCTTTACCATGCTGGAGCGCTCCTATGTCCCCTACTCCCATTTCCCGGTGGGCGCAGCCCTGGAGTGCGCCGACGGGACGGTGTTCACCGGCTGCAATGTGGAAAACGCGGCCTACGGCTCCTCCATCTGCGCTGAGCGCACCGCCTTGGTGAAGGCGGTGAGCGAGGGGCACCGGGACGATTTCACCCGCATCGCCGTGGTGGGCAACTCCACGGAGCCCTGCTGGCCCTGCGGCGCATGCCGCCAGATGCTCTATGAGTTCGCCCCCGGACTCACCGTACTGGTGGCGCAGAGGGATCACAGCTTCGTGAAGCTGCCCCTGTCGGAGCTGCTGACCCACGGCTTCGGCCCCAAGTCTCTGGGGTAAGTTCCGCGCCCCTCTTGACAGAGGGGCGCGGCTGTGCTATTTTAAACATACCGACGGTATGTATGCAAAGGAGGGGGCCCCATGGCCCGCAACAAGCATCCGGAGGAGACCGTGGCCAAAATTCTGGACGTGTCCATGCGCCTGTTCACCGAGCAGGGCTACGAGCACACCACCATCCAGGACATTGTGGACGCCCTGGGCATGTCCAAGGGGGCCATCTACCACCACTTCAAGTCCAAGGAGGATATCCTGGACCGGATCAACGACCGCTACTACGAAAACCTGGAGTGGTTCTCCGACCCCGCCAAGCTTCCCGGCCGGAACGGCTTGGAAAAACTGCGCCACGCCTTCCGCCACTTTCTCACCGACCCGGCCAAGCGGGAGGTAGACCGGCTGGCGATCCACCACATTGTAAAGAACCCCAAGATCGCCCTGCTCACGCTGGAATCCACCTTTCGGGACGCCGCTCCCTATGTGGAGGGGATGATCCGGCTGGGCATGGCCGACGGGTCCCTGCCCGGCGTGACCCACCCCCACGAGATCGCGGAGGTGCTCATGCTTCTGACCAACGTGTGGACGGGTATGTTCCCCGGCAGCCGGGAGGAATTCGCCGCCAAGCTGCGCTTCTGCGGGGAATTTCTGGACCGCTTCGGCCTGCCCGTGCTGGACGAGGCCCTCCAGGCCGACGCGCTGAATTACTATGACCAGGTGCTCCAGGACGATTGAGCCGCCCGCTCCTCCACCGCCCCTGCGGGGGCGGTTTTTCCGGGTAAGATACATACCAACCGTCGGTATTAAAAAGAAAGGTGGATCTCTATGAAGAAAACATGGCTTCTCCCCGCCCTGGCCCTGGCGGCCCTCGCCGCCTGCGTTCTGCTCCGGACGCGCCGCTCAGACGGCGCGCCCGCCGCCCGAAAGGAGCCGCCCTATGCGCTCTGACCGCCTGTTTTCCCGCGACTTCACCCTCATGGTCGCGGGCCAGATCATCTCCCTGTTCGGCAACGCCATCCTCCGCTTCGCCCTGTCCCTCTATGTGCTGGACACCACCGGCTCCGCCGCCGCCTTCGGCGGCATCCTGGCCGTGTCCATGGTGCCCACCATCCTCTGCTCCCCCCTGGGGGGCGTCCTGGCCGACCGCGTCCCCCGGCAGCGCATCATGTGGGGACTGGACTTCTTCACCGCCGCCCTGGTGCTGGGGTACGGCCTGTTCTTTGCCAGCCGGGGCACGGTTCTGGCCGTCGGGGTGCTGATGGTGCTCCTGGCAGCCATTCAGGCCCTCTACCAGCCCTCGGTGCAGGCCAGCATACCCGCCCTGGCGTCGGAGGAGCACCTGCCCGCCGCCAACGGCGTGGTGGCCCAGGTACAGGCCCTGGCCAATCTGCTGGGCCCCATCCTGGGCGGTATGCTCTACGGCTGGGTTGGCCTGCTCCCCATGGTGGCGGTGGGCGGGGCCTGCTTCTTCTGCTCGGCTGTGATGGAGCTCTTTCTCCGCATCCCCTTCCAGCGACGAACCCTCGCCGGCCCGCCGCTGGCCGCCCTGTGGAGGGATCTCCGGGACGCGGGCCGGTTCCTGACCCAGGAGCAGCCCGGCCTGCTGCGGGTGCTGGCCCTGGTGGCCCTGCTCAACCTCTTCCTCTCCGCCCTGCTGGTGGTGGGTCTGCCCTATCTGGTGAAAATCAGCCTGGGCCTGTCCTCCCTGCACTACAGCTTTGCCGAGGCCGCCCTCAGCCTGGGCTCCATCGTGGGCGGGCTTCTCTCTGGGCTGGTGCTCCGCGGCGCGGATATCCGCCGGGCCTGGCGGTTTCTGCTGGGCACCTCCCTGCTGCTGCTCCCCATGGCCCTGGCTCTGGCGCTGGGAATTCCGTCCCTGGCCGCCTATGGAGTCATCCTGGTCTCTGTTTTGCTGGGCATGGCCTGCGCCATGCTGTTTACCGTCTCCGCCCAGACCTATCTTCAGCGGGCCACGCCGCCCCACCTGCTGGGCAAGGTGGCCTCCTTTGTGGCAGCCATTTCCACCTGTGCCATGCCTCTTGGGCAGGCCTTGTACGGCCTGCTGTTCGATGCCCTTCAGGCCCACGTCTGGGTGGTGGTGGCGCTGGGCATGGGGGCCAGCCTGCTGGTGACCTTTTCCTCCGTCCGGGCCCTGGGCCGCCTCCCCGCCCTTGACGAAGCCCCCTCCGGCGGGTATACTGAACAGAGTTTGGATTCCTAGGAGGGGTTTCATGGAGGGCAACCGGGTCTATCTGGCCGCCTGTCCGGACTACGGACAGGCAGAGGCAAAGCTGCGTGAGGCGGTGGCCGCCTTGGGCGGGATGGAGCGCTTCGTCCGGCCGGGGGAGCGCATCCTGCTCAAGGCCAACCTGCTCCGGGCCGCGCCGCCGGAGAGCGCCATCTGCACCCACCCGGCGGTGGCTGCTGCGGCGGCGAAGCTGGTGGCGGAGGCGGGGGGCACGGCGGTGATCACCGACAGCCCCGGCGGGGCCCTCCACAAGGAGGCCGTCCTGCGGGGCCTGTACGAAAAGACCGGCATGGCCCAGGCCGCCGCCGCTTCCGGGGCGGAGCTGTGCTATGACGCCTCCACCCGCACGGTGTCCCTCCCTGCGGGACGGGTGCTCAAGCAGGCGGAGGTGATCGCCCCGGTGGCGGAGGCCGACGGGGTGTTTGACCTGCCCAAGCTCAAGACCCACGTGCTTATGAGCATGACGGGAGCGGTGAAAAACCTGTTCGGCGTGCTCCCCGGCCTGTCCAAGGTGGGCTACCACGCCACCCATCCCAGCCAGGAGCAGTTTGCCGACGTGCTGCTGGATCTGGCGGAGTACGTCAGGCCCCGGCTGAGCATCATGGACGGGGTGCTGGCCATGGAGGGGGACGGCCCCGGCGCCTCCGGCACCCCCAGGCACGCCGGAGTGCTGCTGGTGTCCGACAGTCCCCTGGCCCTGGACGCGGCGGCCGCCGCCCTCATCGGACTGCCCCAGGCCTCCAATCCGGTTCTGCTGGCCGCCCAGCGCCGGGGGCTGAAGCCCAGCCGCATCGAGGAGGTGGAGCTGCTGGGCGAGCCGCTGGAGGCCCTGCGGATGGACGACTACCGCTTCCCCAGCCGCATCAAGGGCAACCTGATGGAGTTTCTGGGGCCCCTGGCCGGGCCCGCCGGCAAGCTGTGCAAAAGGGTGCTCTCCCAGACCCCAAAGATCCGCACCGACGCCTGTGTGGGCTGTGGCATCTGCAAGAGCGCCTGCCCGGGGAAAGCCATCTCGATGGACGGCCCCGGTGGAAAGGCCCGCATCGACCCCAGGGCCTGCATCCACTGCTACTGCTGCCACGAACTCTGCCCCCAGAAGGCCGTGGCCCTCCGGCAGAACTGGCTGGGCCGTTATTTGAAATAAAATGGTTTTGTATGATTTTCTTCTCACCGGAGATACTAGTCACGGTATCTCAATGTGAGGAGGCAGTACAACCCATGATTTTAGATAAGATTGCCCTGATTCTCGCCATTATCGGCGGGCTGAACTGGGGCAGCATCGGCCTGTTCCAGTTCGATTTCGTCGCCGCTCTGTTCGGCGGACAGGACAGCGCTTTCAGCCGCGTGATCTTCGCGCTCGTGGGCCTGGCGGCGCTCTGGTGCATTTCGCTCCTGTTCCGCGACACCCACGGCAAGGAATAAAAAGCCAAGGCCCTCTGAACAAGAGGGCCTTGACTTTTTTTACGCTTTGCCATATACTACACCCCAGGGGGGTGTTAACCGCATGATGGCAGATGAAAAGAAAGTCCTCCGCCTCCTCAAGACCGCCCGCGGGCAGATGGACGGCATCATTAAGATGGTGGAGGAGAACCGCTACTGCATCGACATATCCCAGCAGCTCATGGCAACCGAGGCCATTCTCAACCGCGCCAACAAGGAAATTTTGGCCGCCCACCTGAAGCACTGTGTGCAGGAGGCCGCCAGCGATGCCGAGCGCGGACAGAAGATCGATGAGTTCGTGGCCACCCTGGGCCGTATTTTGAAGTAGGGGCGGCCCTTGAACCCTCACGCACATTAGAAAGTCTGGTGAACCCTATGAAGCAGAAATTCAATGTTACAGGCATGACCTGTTCCGCCTGCTCCGCCCACGTGGAGAAGGCGGTGCGCCAGGTGGAGGGTGTGGACAGCGTCAGCGTCAACCTCCTGGGCAACTCCATGCTGGTAGAGTACGGCGGCAAGACCGGGCCGGAACAGATCATTCAGGCGGTGACGGACGCCGGGTACGGCGCCTCCCTCCCCGGCCCCGCCGGGAAGGCCGCCCCGGCCGCCCGGCCCGCCGACGCCATGGAGGAGGAGCTGGCAGGGATGAAGCGCCGCTTCCTCACGTCCTTAGTGTTTCTGGCGCCCCTGTTCTACATCGCCATGGGGCACATGATGGGCTGGCCCCTGCCCGCCTTCTTCCACCAGCCGTCCAACGCCCTGGTGGTGGCCTTCCTCCAGTTCCTGCTCACCCTGCCCATCCTGTATATCAACCGCAAATACTATACGGTGGGCTTCAAGACCCTGTGGCACCGCGCGCCCAACATGGACTCACTCATCGCCCTGGGCTCCTCCGCCGCGGTGCTCTACGGCGTGGCGGCCCTGTTCCTCATCGCCTGGCACCTGGGCCGGGCGGCCTATGGCGCGGGCGACGCGGCCGCCGAGCTGGCCCAGGTGGAACACTGGGCCATGGATCTCTACTTTGAGTCCGCGGGCATGATCCTCACCCTGATCACCCTGGGCAAGTGGCTGGAGACCCGCTCCAAGGGCAAGACCAGCCAGGCCATCACCCGCCTGATGGATCTGGCCCCCAAGACCGCCATGGTGCTGCGGGACGGCGCGGAGGTAGAGGTACCCGTGGAGGACGTGGCGGTGGGCGACCTCATCGTGGTCCGCCCCGGCGGCCGCATCCCGGTGGACGGGGTGGTCACAGAGGGGGCCTCCTCGGTGGATGAGTCCGCCCTCACCGGCGAGAGCCTGCCCGTGGAGAAGCTGCCCGGCGCCAAGGTGGCCGCCGCCTCCATCAACAAGTCCGGCTCCTTTACCTTCCGGGCCACCCGGGTGGGGGAGGACACCACGCTGGCCCAGATGATCCGTCTGGTGGACGAGGCGGCCTCCTCCAAGGCCCCCATCGCCAAGCTGGCCGACAAGGTGGCGGGGGTATTCGTCCCCGTGGTCATCGCTATTGCCGTCGTCACCGCCGCTGTTTGGCTCATCGCCACCGGCGGGGACGTGACCCGGGCCCTCACCGCCGGGGTGGCGGTGCTGGTCATCTCCTGCCCCTGCGCCCTTGGATTGGCCACCCCCGTGGCCATCATGGTGGGCACCGGCAAGGGCGCGGAGAACGGCATCCTGATCAAGTCCGCCGAGGCGCTGGAGACCCTGCACACCATCCAGACCGTGGTGCTGGACAAGACGGGCACCCTCACCCAGGGCAAGCCGGTAGTCACCGACTGCCGCCCCGCCCCAGGTGTGACGGAGGAGGAGCTTCTGTGCCTGGCCGCCTCCCTGGAGAAGCCCTCCGAGCACCCCCTGGCCGACGCCATCACCGCCGAGGCTCAGGCCCGGAACATCCCCCTGGCCCCTGTGGAGGACTTTCTGGCCACCCCGGGCCGGGGCATCCGCGGCGTCATCCAGGGCCAGCGGCTCCTGGCGGGCAACCGGGCCATGCTGGAGGAGGCCGGCGTCCCGCTGGACGGCTTCGACGCGGTAGCGGAGGGGCTGGCCCAGGCGGGCAAGACGCCGCTGTACTTCGCCGGGGACGGTCGGATGCTGGGCGTGGTGGCGGTGGCCGACACCCCCAAGCCCACCAGCGCAGAGGCTGTCCGCGCCTTCCAGGCCATGGGCATCGACGTGGTCATGCTCACCGGCGACAACCGGCGCACCGCCGAGGCGGTGGGCCGCCAGCTTGGCGTGAACCGGGTGGTGGCAGAGGTGCTGCCCCAGGACAAGGAGAAGACCGTGGCAGAGCTCCAGGCCCAGGGGAAGCGGGTGGCCATGGTGGGCGACGGCATCAACGACGCCTATGTCCGTCAGTGAAAAGCAGACCGTGGAAATTTTGAAGGTGCTGTACAGAAATGCTGACATATTGATCCTGGATGAGCCTACAGCGGGGCTTGACCCCAAGGGCCGGGATGAGATCCTGGATCAGATCGCCTCCCTGCACAGCCTCAGGGGAATTACCGTGATCCTGGTATCCCACAGTATGGAGGATATTGCAAAATATGTGGAGCGCATGATCGTGATGAACAAAGGCGAAAAGGCATTTGACGGCATACCAAGAGAAGTTTTTTCCCACTATAAGGAGCTGGAGGCCATGGGGCTTGCGGCGCCTCAGATCACATATATCATGCACGCGCTTAGGGAACGCGGGCTGCATGTGGATACCTCAGCCACAACAGTGGAGGAGGCTAAGACAAGTATAATACAGGCACTGGAGAGATTGGACAAATGATAAGAGATATAACGATCGGACAATATTACCCTGCGGATTCCCT
>OKCG01000670.1_pt1 | contig 12192 bp, 16 predicted proteins | sample 1609991 | NCBI WGS metagenome assembly OKCG01 (sample SAMN04436606, study PRJEB24849) | human gut metagenome | biome: human gut; feature: NICU; material: stool | host: Homo sapiens | place: USA: Saint Louis, MO | collected 2010-01-15
TTTTAAATAGCATCGGGACAAAGGCGGCGTAGTCCTCAGGCTTCACGCCCATCGGTGCACACCGCGCGCGGCCTTCTCTATCTCCGGGGACAGATACAGCTTCTCACCCTGCTTCCAGTAATGCATAGCTTCGGCCCATAGTTGGTCGCGCTCCCGCGTCAAGTCCTCGCTCGGGTCTTTCGTCCGCTCCCGCCGGTCAATGTCCACGGGCCAGAAACGGCGGTTTCCGGTGGTATCAATCAAGCAATCCCTGGTATTAGAGGTTCCAAAGAACACGCACTGCCTCGGCCTGTCCGCGGCATACCGGCCGTAAGCGGCTCGATAATAGTCGCTCTGTTTGGATAGGAACATCTTGACGGCGTTGATCTCCGCTTTCGCGAGCGCCTGCATTTCGGCCACCTCGTTGATCCAGGTTCCCTGAACGGTTTCCATCGCGTCTTTATCGCCGAAGGTGCGCAGGCTGTCGCTGAACCAATCCCCTCCCATCTTTGCCAGGAGCGTGGACTTATACCGCCCCTGCCCGCCCACCAGCACCAGCATAGTGTCATACTTGACGCCGGGGGTCATGACACGGGCCACGGCTGCGGTAAACGATTTGCGCGTCACGGCGCGGGTGTAGGGCGTGTCCTCAGCGCCCATGTAGTCTATGAGCATCGTGTCCAGTCGGGGCACGCTGTCCCACGTGAGGCTGTTCAGGTAGTCGCGGACAGGGTGGTATGCCTGATCGCTGGCGCAGGCGTCTACTGCGTCCAGCACATCATTCTTCGCCATCTTACCGAAGAAGGGTTCCAGATAGATACGTAGCTGCGCGGCGTCCGTATCGTTCCAGGTCTTGCCAGCTTCCGCGCGGCTCCAGGGCAGGTTTCCCGTCACATCAATTCGGCCTGAGAACTGGTTCAGACGCAGCTGGCCCCTCAGTTTCGGATCGTTGCTCAGAGCCGTGCGCAGGTTCTTCATGGACTTGACAGGCATACCCTGGGCGTCCACATCCATCATCGGCGGACGCCGCCAGGAACCATCGTCATCCTCGCCATCCTGTTCCAGTATAGCGCCAAACGCCTCTTGCACTTTCTCCCATCGTTCGTCGCTCAGCAAGCCAGCAACAGCCGCATCCGTCACTGCCAGCTCCATCATAGCTTTATAGCTCGGAAGCCGATTGACCGGCGTTCCCGGCGCCGCTGCGTCGTCCAGCTCCTCGAATTTGTGGAGCCGCACGCAGTCGAATGCATTCACCAGCTTACCGCTGCACGGGTCAGTTGCGTGGTGGGAATACAGGAATTTGCCATTGTCGTATATCACTGCGCCGCCTGCGGCGGTGCCCTGACAGAAAGTGTAGCGGCCCGCTGCAGTCGTTTCCGCGTAGACGCCGGGCAGGAACTTATCAATTGCCGCAGGTACGTCATAGACGCGGCAGAACGCCCCTACAATGCCCTTTTTTTCCTCCGGGTCTCCCTGTTTCGCCGCCAGCCGAGCTTTTGGCGTCGCCCCGGGATGCTTTGGCCAGGAGGTCACATCGCGCCAGTCGATGTATGTAGCTAACAGACCATCCACCGATAGCAGCGGCTTGTCGTCTGTATAATAAATGTACTCGCCATCCCGGCAGCAGCTGGGCCAGTACATAAGCCGCGCCGCTTCGAAAGTCGTCGGGTCTGCCAACTCCATGCCAATCTGCTCCGCCATCTTCCGGGCCAGCGGTTCGTATTCATCCGCCGTGCAGGTCCGATCGAGTGGAAAGAGCACCCGCAACCGGGGCGCGTCCGGCCGGTGCTTTCGCGTGGAGTAGATACAGTAGCCGCAGCCCAAAGCGCCTATGCTCGCACTTACACGGTCCGCTTGTCCATTTGGGATGTTATCCAGATCTAGGGTTATAATGTCCCTGCCGGTCACAGCTGACGCCTTACGGCGAACGCCGTTGAGGGTTCCTGCTACAAACCCACCAACATCTTTCCGTTTGTCCTGCTCCCCCTTGGGCAACTCCAAGTATTCCGCTACAGTTTCTGTACCGCGCTGCGGCGTCCGTAACCGTTCCCATAATTCGGAGAGCCACATTATTTGCGGGAGCCAGTCGACAGAGTTCCGGCTGGCTCCTACAGTAATTGTAATTTGCCGGTCATTTATCATTCCAACAACTCCCATTTGTATCCTCTTGGGTCTAAGACTTCCTGACGCAGCCGTCGTTCCAGCGATGACAGTGTCAGCCCGCTTTTCTTAGCGGCCTCAGTAACGCTCCTGTACAGCTCCATGTTCCCGTTTCGATCGTATCGCACAATAGCTTTGCTCATCGCTCGGGAACATGCCGCGCTTGTTATATCTGTAAGTGCCTTGTAACTTAAATTCTCGAGGGTGCATTCAGATTTTACGCCATTTTTAGGAATTGCACACAGGCCGTTTTTGTCGGCGTATCCTCCGCAAAAGCATCGGTCCAGTAGCCGAAAAACGCCTACACGCTTTTGTTTTCCGTCTAATCCGCGCAGTCTGACCTCCGCCCGAGGCCCCCCTGTGTTAACCGTCAGAGATATCCACTTGCCCCGTTGGAACTGCTGTACGTCGCCAAGTTCATTTATCCGGTAATTGTTTAAATACCCCGTAATAGGCTTCCACATTTGTGTCAGCCCTCCCACAGCTTCTTTACATCCAAACCGATCTGCTTCAATCGACGCGTAAGCATTTCATCCTCGATACCGTCTCTTGCGTACGCTTCGAATTCTGTCAGCAGCCCCGCATAGCTGGTCATTACACGTTGGATCCTTTGAGCGCCTATGCCCAGTGCTTCGTTAAAGGCTATCAGCATCAGCCATTGCGCACGGCAGATGCCCTTTCTGGTTATTTTGTCCATCTCCGCGGCTGCAATTTGGCGTTCTCTATGTGTCAGCGTTGGCCGAATGTAAGCTTTCATGATATCTTCTCTCCCTGATTGCTATAAATAGGGGCCGCGGCGGTCCATTTTGGGGCTGGGTGTTTCCAGCAGGCATACACAAAATTCATTTTATTTTGCGGCCGTAAATATACGCCTTGACCGTTTCCGCTTTTTAGGGCCGCCGCTCCTTTTTAATCCTAGAAATCAATCCTTTTTGAAAAATTCATTGGACCATCCTTCCGCCTTGAGGGGAAGCCCCTCGGCCCATTTCGGAACGGCCGCCATCAGTCGTTTCATTTCAGCCAGATCCTGTTTCTCCGGTGAAACGTCCACCACAATCTCGTCATGGATGTGGAACACCACCGGGAAACCCGCTTCTTCGAGCCTGGTGATCGCGTCGGCAAGACAGTCGCGGGCCACTGCCTGCGTCAGATTCTCCGCCAATTTCCCGCCATATGTCTCGATCCGTTCCCACTTCTTTGTGGTCTGATTCTGGCCCATATAGGAGACAGAGGGCCTGCCGAAACGGTTTTGTGTGATTGCGGGTTTAGGATAATAGAGCGAACGCCCGCTTGGGAGTTGGAGTATCAGGAAGTCCAGACCGCTGTTTGTGTCAATGCTCCTGCTCACAACTACCCCATGCGGCAGAAAAGAGGTTCGGCCCTCCGTGACAGCCGCTTTCGCCGCAGCCTCCATTATCCCCCATAGCTTTACAATGTTCGGGTTGGCGCCGCGCCACAGGTTCACAAGCTCCTGTACCTCCTCATCCGACAGGCTGTCCAGCTCATGCCCGCTGTCCATTGCGCGCATGGCTTTCACGCCTCCCTGATAGCCCAGTGCCAGCGTGGCGACCTTGCCCTTCTGCCGGTAGGCGTATTCAGGCTGTCCCTTTTTGATTTTCTCAATAGGGACGCCGAACATCTGCGACGCGGCGGCTTCGTAGATTTTTCCATGCGTCCGGAACACTTCCAGCACCCAATCTTCATCCGCCAGCCACGCAATGACCCGCGCTTCTATAGCGGAGAAATCCGCGTCCAGCAGCATGTTTCCGGGCGATGCAATAAAAGCGGTGCGGATGAGCTGGGAGAGGGCGTCCGGCACGCTGCCGAAGATCCAATTCAGCCCATCAGCGTTCTGCGCTTTAACCAGTTCTCTCGCCAGAGGAAGTATGTTCCCGGAGATGTATGTCCTGGGTAAGTTCTGCACTTGCACAAGTCTGCCTGCCCACCGGCCGCTTCGGTTTGCCCCGTAGAATTGCAGGGTCCCCCGCATCCTGCCGTCTGTACAGGTTGCAGCGGCAAGGCTGTCGTACTTCTTGTTCGAGGTCTTTCCCAGCTCCTGCCGGATCTCCAGCATCCGTCTCGCGGAGCCTTCCGGCAGATCACTCTTGAGCAGCTGTGACACTGTACCCTTCGCCAGATTGGGCAGCCCCTCTCCGGTCTGGTCGGTAAGCCAGCGCGTCAGCTGCGCGACGCTGTTTGGGTTCTCAAGTCCGGTGAGAGTCTGCGCCTCTTCGATATAGCCCCGCCGCGTCTTTGCGTCCAGCTCTCGCGCAGCTTCAACGAGTGTCATGTCCACCGCAATCCCCCTGGTGTTGATGGATAAATCTATCTCCCACTGTCCCTGTATCTCATCCGGCACATCGTAGCCGGCTAGGTGCTGTTCGATTTCCATTTCGGTCACTACGTCCTGTGCGTTATATTCCTTGAACTGCTCCCACTTTGCGGGGTCATGGTGGGGGAGGTTGCGAACACGGCCTCCGTTGGCCTTTGTGGGCTTGCAGGGGACGCAGAAATAGCGGATAAGAGCTTTACCCACCGACATTTTCTGCTTGTCCTGCGGCAGCCCCAGGGCCTTTCCACAGGCGTCCAGCCCGGCGGGGTAGCCAAGATACATTCCATGGATCATGGTGCAGCGCCATTGAGACGGCGGAAGTTGCCTGTCAAAGTACCGGCTCAGGCATGTGATTTCAAATGAGGCGTTGTATGCATGCTTGATTGTGTTCTGTCCGAACAGATGTTCTATTATATCTGCGGGTATCTTTTCGTCCGCGGTTAAATCTACTACCTGTACGGGCATGCCATCAAGGCTATAGGCAAACAATAGAACGGAAAAGGCAGGGCTTTCCGCATATTTGTACAGCCCTGCCTTTCCAATATCTATATCGCTGTATGTTTCTATATCGCAGCTGAGATGATGAATCGTATTGGCTGGCATAACCTGTTACCAGGGGAGGTCGGCGTTAGGGGTCCATCCGGTATGCTGCGAGGATGTATTGCCGCCAGGGATGACGCTGAATGCGCGCTCCGCTGTTACATGCTCGACCAACGGCTCGTCATCACGGAGTTTCTGCACGCCGTTCAGGCCGCATCCGACGCCCTTCTTGCCGGCGGAATTGTAGGCAAAGAAGTTAATGTTGACGTTGGCCCACATGCCGGAGTACACCTGGGCGGGGTCGATGATCTTCTGCACCTGTCCATCCACCACGAAAGGAGGGCGGTCCGCCTTTGCGGAGGCGGTGAACACCCACATGCCCCTGCACTCCGCGCCGAAGGGGGCGCCATCGCTTGGCCTTACGCCGTCGCCGTCATGGACGCAGATGTTGGGCTGAGGCGGCCGCACGCCGCCCCAGGACTTGGACACGCCCTGCTCGATCGCCTGTTGGATGGCGGCGTCAATAGCGGTCTTGGCCTCGGTGTTCGTCTTGGGTACAAGAATGGTACAACTGAATTTGGGGTCCCCGTTCGGATTGTTATAAGGGGGTTTTGCCTGAAACAGGTTGCAGTAGGACAAACGGACGTTGTTGATCGTGATAGCCATAATTACATTTCTCCTTTTTAATAAATATTTATGCTATTTTGGACAGCGGATCGAATTTCTTCGGCTTTCGCAGCGCTAATGCCATTGATATCCAAAATATATTCAAGTTCATCCATGACTGCGGCCGCCCTCCGGCAACAAGCTTTGGCTGTTTCGTCCCCGCAATAGTCGCGAATGATGGATATCAGTGATGTACTGCCTACTAACGTATGGTTCTTACCGTCCTTGGTGGTTATGATCTCAGGCATAAATAGCTCCTTTTTCGCTTATTTTCTCGCTTGGGCCGACTTGGGAAATTGCGTCTCGCGGCCTTTTGTTCTATGCAGGGTTTCTTTCGTTCACCACCCCGAATGCACACGCCGCCGGGCTGTACGCCCGCCGTTTGTCACCCTCCGGCGCAAGGGTGGGCTTACCAGGGGTCTTGGTCCACAGCCCTTCAGCAATTTCCGCGAATGCTTTTTTTCCGAGGGTTTTTTCCAACCCTGCCACAGATACTGGCTTTCGTTCGTACAATATCGTTTCCGCCACGCCCCGGATTTGCAGTTGAGTAAACGCTTTATCGCTGCCCCCGCTCCATTCCCGGCTGCTGCGGCCCTCCACAGCTTTCCATCCCGCGATATGCCGGCCCTCCAGCGTGGCTTTCAGGGCATAGTCCTCCAAATCTTTAAGCCATGACGCCACTTCTCTGGCCCGTGTCAGAATTTCGCCAACCTGGTCATCATTGAGGGTCAGCGCACCCGTCGTCTGGATGCTCTTTGCGCCGTCGCTTCCCGTACGGGCAGAGTGCATTATCGGTTCTACGGTGAACATTCCCTCCGCGCGCTTACTGCAAGTGGCTTTGGCCTTACAGAACTTGCACCATTCCCCCGCCTGATAGTCCTCCACGCCGTCAAATGCACGTTTTGCGGTGGGGCGTACTACTTTTTCCGTCCATTTGATAAGCTCAGAAAGAGGTGCCTCCCATTCTCGGACGCCGCCGGCATTCGGCTGTACGATAGACATATGTATTACTTTGATGCTATCCCCGAAAATGGGGTGAAAATATCTTAGAGCGCCCCAAGCGTAAAGCATCATTTGCGGGTTGTTCTCCGCCTCTACCACGACACCGGAGCCGTTCTTGTAGTCCACAACGTCGATGCGGCCAGAACCGATCATAAGGCAGTCCGCCGTCCCAAAGCCGTCCGGCACGATGTCGGAGAAGTCCACTCGCGCCTCCAGAGCCACCGAAGGGGGTTCCGGGTAGGATATGGCTAAGGATTTCAGATGCTCCAAATATTCGTCTGTGGCGAACTCCATAGATTTGTCGTAGTGTTCAGATTCCTTTAGCTTTTTCAGCTGCGCATTAAAGGTGCGCTTGGGCTGATTTTCGATGAAATACTGCCGGGCCTTCAGTTCGGCGATTTCGTGGGCCAGCCGCCCGGCTTCGGCATAGATACTTGTATTGTCCGGCATATTTTCAGTCAGCCTTGCGGAGCCGGGACAATGCAGCCACCGGTGAGCCGAGCTTGCTCCCAGCAGGGCGTGTTTCTCAGGGGGCATAATCAGTCTCCTCTCTTTGTTGATCGAGGCGTATAGATTCGATTATCTGCGTTTTTTTCCGCCTTGCGTACATCACCTAATAATCGTTCAAGGGCCTTAATAACTGCCCGATTGTTCTCTATCCAGTCGAGTACAGGCGCTGTGCGCGGAAAAGTATTTCTCTCATTTTGTACCTCCTGCAAAATTTCATATCTTTGCCCCTAGAGAGCGCATATCAGTGGCGAACGCGTCCAGTTGGTTAGGCTTCAGCTCCTGCGCGCACGTAACCCCGTACTTTTGCAGTAGGGCGTTCAGCGGTCCAAGCGCGCTGGAATCCCGGCTGATCAAGTCGGCGCCGGCCTTTGCAATCAGGGCTCCTGTGATCTGCGGGGCTGCTGTGGTTGGTACGGCCGTGGAATTTGGGGTGGCGTTGGCAGCGGGCGCGTTGAAAGCCTCCGCCTGAGGGGTCTCGCTCTCATTGTGCGCATGGCAGCGGCAAGTGAATGCTTTTGCCAGTGTGGTAGCTGCCATAAGCAGATCGGGGCAGTTGATAGTTACGTTGATATCCATTGTAATTCCTCCCTGTATGTAGTTTCATTCTCCGCAACGGTTTTCTTCCAATGCTTTCGCCGCTTCCTCGCGGGTGAGAAAGACGGTTTTCCCCACATCCGTTGCATCTACAACCCCCCATAAGATCTGTGTTGAGCATCGTTCTTCCGTTAAGCATCGAAATGTCTGTAACATTAAACTTGTAAACTTTTGCGAACGGATAGGTGCAGAATGTCCACAAAGTGTCTCCTTGCTTACACGGCAGCAACACGATCCGCCCATCCTTCTCCGCCTGCATAAGTTCGCGAATGCGGTCAGAATAGCTTGGGTGGCATTCATACGGACACCCTGGCCCTTCTGAACAAAAATCACCATCCAGATTGCATTTCCGGTTTGCATAGAATATACAGCCGAAATCGTATCCACTTATAATCTCCCACAGCTCTACTTGTGCTGTCTGCCCAACGGCTCGCTGTAGGTCTTGGTTGATCATTCCTCATCATCCCACATTTTCTCGTCATCATTCTCCCAAAAGGGGCAACTGCCATTTACTCCAGACTGGAATATTCCAGCGGCATCATTGTTACAGACGCCATTATCATCCCACCACCGGCAGATTCCACATGTCTTAATCATCGGCGACCTCCTTCCACAAATCCGCAAACTGTTGAATGACAGTCGTAGTCCCAATTGCAGAAAATTCATCATCAAGCTTGGTCAGGATGACATCACGCATTTCTTTTTTGACAGCATTTTTCAGTTCATCGAACGGAAGCAAGTTCGGAGTATTTTCATCCACTGAAATATCAATTTCGATCTGTGCTGCATACTTACCCTTTATCATGCTCGTCCTCCCTCATATCCGCGCCGCAATTTGCGTTTTTCACAGCTGCAAAATCCTTTTTATCGTCTCTCCACTTGCGTTTCCCATAGGGGCAAAAATCGTCTGGTTGCGGATGTTCTGATCTACCGCTGTAAGGATGATGGCAATATGGCAAATTGTCCTCTCCTATTTCATAATAGCCACAATCTTTGCACCTCGGCAATTGCCTGAAAAATTGGATAAAACTGCTGCGGGACTACGGCCTTCCCGAGGCTTCTAAGTCTGTCCAACCGATGGGGAATCCCATTATTTCTTCGTAAAAAACCGGATTCACGCGCCCTTTGCATCCAATCAATACCATTAGGAAATTGGGCAATTGTCCCAAATGCGCGCGTTGTCCCTGTGACAATCTTTTCAATGTTTTCTGATAGTCGTTTTGCCCCCTTGTATCCGATGCCGCCGGTGTTGGCAACAATAACGCATCTATCCCGTCTGTGCGGGGCGTCGACGGCGCAAGCCGGAATAATAAACGCCCCTGCGGCGTAGCCTTTGGCTTCCAGATCAGATAGCGCCGTGTCGAGCGCCATATTGACGATTCCAGCAACATTTTCGCCAACGACCCAAGCGGGCCGGAGTTCTTCAATAACGCGCAGCATTTCTGGCCAGAGGTAACGGTCATCCTCACTGCCTCTGCGCTTCCCGGCGACGGAAAAAGGCTGGCACGGGAATCCTCCGGAAATAACGTCAACTGTCCGCAGTCCTGTCCGTTCATAAAAGCTCTCCTTTGTCATGCTTCGGATATCCCGCCAGCGCGGCACATCCGGCCAGTGTTTTTCAAGTACTTTTGTCGGGTAATCCGCCCACTCGCATTGGCCGACCGTTTCAAAGCCCGCCCATTCCGCAGCCAGATCAAGCCCGCCGATGCCGGTAAACAGTGATAAATGCGTCACTTTATTCATCCCCACAACCGATCATGAGTTGTCCACCAGCATACAGTTGATAAACGGTCATGCCACTTTTGTTAGCGAGATACGGGAAAAATACTTCGTCGAGCGGGACGTCGCAGCTTTCTACGAGGGCCATCTGTGCGAGTACCCAATCCCGTATATTACGCCATGCGGTCATCTCCGCCTGATTTTGATCGGCTTTGACTTTTGACTTTTGGAATGCCCGAAGCGTTCCATCGACTGCTGCCGGTAAAACAAAACCTCTCAATCCAAACGGCCCGTCCAATGCAAATGATATCGCAACAGGTTTTTCGTTTTCGTAGTCAATCATTATTTTTGTTGCTCCATGCTTTGCGAGCGCGCCCTGTATTTCCCCAAGGCTCTGGTACACATCTACTTTTGTTGTATAATTTTTTATTGCCAAAGCCATTCACTCTCGCTTTCTACAGTACATACAATTTCTTTTATTGCCCCGCATTTGATGCATTTAGCTTTCATTTTTATCGTCCCTCCACTTGCGTTTCCCATAGGGGCAAAAATCGTCTGGTTGCGGATAATCTGATATACCGCCCGTCGGCATGGTGGCAATTTTGAGCTAATCACAAAACGCGATCCTTTCAAACAAACTCACAAAATCCAAAACACTGAGCAACCGCCCCGCCTGCTCAAATTCGCTGCGTTCATCCAGTTCCATAACCTTTGCCTTTATCGCGTTGGTATCTACGCCGTCCTCATCCATATAGGCCCACAACACTTCTTCCAGTTCCTCTGCGCAAATAGGAGTTCTTCGCCGCCGGATAGGTACGCGGCAGTAGCATCGTCTCCCGTTCACTTCGTCTCGGATCACCTTGTTTTCCACCAAAATGCCTTTCTGCTTAAATGGCTTGATCATCGCTCTCCTCCATTTGTCGATCAGTGTTCCCATCGCTGTTGTGACAGCATCCATTCTTTCTGCACTCCCTGCAATAGCAAGGCTCCTGGTCGAGATATGCCTTTAATACCTTTGTAATAAATTTATAAAATTTGTCCGGCTCCATATTTTCCAGCTTCTTTATCAGCTCAATCTCTGTCTGTTTCATAATTGCCCGATGCCTCTTGATTCCGGTTAGCTATACTTCAAAAAATCTTTAACTTTCATTTTTTGGAATATTTGATCTTTCAATGAGCGCACACGTTTCTCATGGATGATGAGGCAGCTTTTTTGAGCTGCTGACGCACAATCTTCTGAACAAGCAGGTGCGTATGTTTCGAAACCGCCTGCGTCAACTAACCGTACTTTCCACACAATATCTTCTGCGACAAGAATTTTGCCACAGCCTTGATTTATACATTTTACTTTATTCATTAAAAGTTTCACACCTTTCTCCTAATCTCCTGTTTCTTCATTTTCGTCCTCAGCGTCTACAGTACACCAACCTAAAATCCCGGTTATTCCCAGAAATGCGCCGCCTTCCGCGTCCATGCAGAAATGGTAAATTTCGCCGTCACTGCCCTCTAAGGATTTGCACCATTCGCAGTCTGAGCAGTATCGTATTATATCCCCGTTATAGTCCCGTTCCGGCTCTTTCACACTCATATCACTCCAACTTTCTCACTCTTATTCCCGTTGTAGATGACTACCATAGAGGGGAATGGGGCGCGATCATATGTGTTGCCGTCCTCATCCGTGAAATGCAGCCGCCCGCGCACAAAGCGAATTTCCGCGCATCCATATATGTAGTCGTGAAAATAGGCCGTGTCTGTTCGGGCCGGAATCAGCAAGACAACCGTTGTCCCGTTCCGAGATTCTTCGTAGGCTTTGCGAACCCACTTCCCGATTTTCCGTCCGTATGGAGGATTACAGAATACAGCACCGCCGCCTGCTATGCTCCACGAGCTTTTTATCCCATCGGTTTCCGGGGTGTAATATTGCGGACATTTCGCGCTTTTTGAGGTCGCTGCCGCGTCAAGGGTGAAATGAAATTCCTGGTTAAGTTCGTCAAAAAAGTCTTGTGGCGTGCAATAGTCCATTTTTTTGCTGCTTAATAAGGATGCGTTCATTTTAATGTTGTTCCTCCGCTATTTTCGGGGTATTTGCCGCAAATACCGTGCGCGTTCGTCTGCCCCTGGTTGGCTGCCTAATTTTCATGCTTGACGGCTTCTTCCCTTGTGATATAGTGGTGAATTCCAGGGGCGCATTCATGCCAGCGGTTTGTATCAAAATTGGGAATCTCAATTGTTTGTCCGACAATGTATTCAATTTTCGGGCTGTAGGCGTAGTCGCTCAACACCCGATCCCCAGCGGGGTGTCCTGCCAGATCTGTAATGCTGATCACCCTCGCCTTGCTGGCCCTGCATTTGCGACTTGTAGCCGACGAGCGAAGGGCGTCATATGGAATTTCCAGCTCCACGATTAAATTATTGGCCTTTTTGTAAGCTGTGTATGTGCCAGTCTCCGGGCATTGCAGAGGATAAAATGCAGTATTCGAATCCCACGATAGAGTATCGATATTTAACGCCTTGGACAGGTTGCCCCCGGACAGGTCAGCCCCGGGCAGTTTGGCCCAGGACAGGTGGGCCCCGGACAGGTTGGTTCTGAGCAGTTTGGCCCAGGACAGGTGGGCCCCGGACAGGTTGGTTCTGAGCAGTTTGGCCCAGGACAGGTGGGCCCCGGACAGGTTGGTTCTGAGCAGTTTGGC
>OKCG01000705.1_pt1 | contig 11622 bp, 10 predicted proteins | sample 1609991 | NCBI WGS metagenome assembly OKCG01 (sample SAMN04436606, study PRJEB24849) | human gut metagenome | biome: human gut; feature: NICU; material: stool | host: Homo sapiens | place: USA: Saint Louis, MO | collected 2010-01-15
GCCTTCAATACTTCTTCTTCAAAATTGTCCTTGGTTAAATCTACCATTGGTATTATAAACGCCCGGGGCGGTATCCTCGGCCGTCCAGTCGAGCTGGTGTATGAGGACAACGGCGAGACAGAACAGACCTATATGAACGCGATGGTCAAGGCTTTGAGCGACGATGACCTTTGCGCGGTCTATTCCAACGGATACAGCAACCAGATCACGCTGGTGCTGCCGGAAGTCGCAAACTACGAAATTCCGCTGCTTGCCGGCAACAGCAGCCAAGCCTGCCTTGACGCGAACAACGACTATTATTGGATGCTGCGCCTGTCGGACGCAAATGTCAGCCCCGCAATGGTGCTGGCCTGCCGCGACCAGCTCGGCATGAAAAAACCCGCGATCCTCAACGTCAACGACAGCTATGGCCGCGGCATGGCCGACTTTGTTGTGAAGGCGATCGAGGAGAACGGCATGGAGCTTGCCATTCAGGTGGAATGCACGGCCGAGGAAAAGCAGTTCACCCCGATTCTCACACAGATCGTCAACAGCGGCGCTGACGGGATCATCGCCATCAACCATCAGGATCAGGCCGCTTTGGTGATGATGCAGATCGAAGCGATGGACATTCAGCTCCCGCTGATGGGCTGCTCACAGTATGCGTCCGCGCTCGCGATGGATACGGCCGGCGAGGCGTCCAACGGCTGGTACTCGCTGGCCGACTGGTCCAACGAAGTGCAGACCGAATCGGGCAAGGCGTTTGTCGAAGCATACCGCAAGGCTTACAACCGCGATTCGGACATGCAGTCCGTCTGCGCCTACGACGCGATGCTGCTGCTCGAGGACGCGATCACCCGCGCCGGTACGGACGATCCCAAGGCTGTAAATGAGGCGCTCAAGCAGACCAAGGACGTGGTGGGAGCGATGACCTCCTACACTTATCTGGAGGGCGATCATTCGCTCGGAACTTCGATCATGCTTACCCAAACGCAGGATAAAAAGGGCGTTATGATCGATATGGTTGCAAAACCAGGGCTTTAAGCCGCAGCATCACCGGGAGCGCCGCGGGGCGGCGCTCCCGGTGATCCGCGCAAAGGACTGATTTGGGAGGGAACTCTGTGAACTTTGGAATCTTTTTGCAGCTTCTTGTAATCGGCCTTTCGATGGGCATGATCTATGCGATGATCTCGATGGGCATTGTGCTTCTGGTGCGCGCGGTGGGCGTGTTGAATTTTGCGCAGGGCGACCTCTTTATGCTCGGCGCTTATGTGACCTATGCTTTGACCTATCAGGCCCATCTGCCTCTTTACGCCATGGCGCTTGTCGCGCTGGTCATTTTCGCATTGTTCGGGACGCTGTTCATGTTTTCGGTCTACTGGCCGCTGCGCCGCTCCACCTGGTCCGCCACCGTGCTCATCAGCACACTGGGCGCCTCCGTTGTCATCAAGGAATTGGTAAAATTGATCTGGGGCACCGTGCCGCTTGTGTCAGAGCCGATTGTCAAGGGCGTGCTGGTCATCGGCACAGCGCGGCTGGAGTATCAATACCTGTTCATCATTGTGATCGCCTCGGCCCTGATCCTCGGTGTTTTCTGCCTGTTTGACAAGCTGTATGCCGGCCGTGTGATGCAGGCCGCGGCGCAGGACAAATATGCCGCCGAGCTGTTGGGCATCCCGACGATTCTCACCACTATCGCCACCTACATCATCAGCATGTCGCTGGTCGGTATCGGGGGTTATCTGGTCGCCCCGCTCTTTTTGGTTTCGACATCACTGGGTTCGTTTATGCTCAAAGGCTTTGCCGGTATGGTCATCGGCGGAATCGGAAATGTCAAAGGGGCGGTGTTGGGCAGCCTGCTGATCGGAATCATCGAATCATTCGCCACCCTTTTCACCACCACCTACAAGGACGCGGTCGTGTTTATGGTTTTGATCGTGGTGCTGATTGTACGGCCGGAGGGCTTTTTCGGCCAGCTTATCAAAGAGAAAGCGTGAGGGGTAGCATATGAAAAAAATCCGTATTCTGCGGGGGACGCTGCTGGTGACCCTCGCTCTCGCCGCTTATCTGGTGCTGCCGAACCACTTGGGCAAATACATGATGACCGTTATGAACAGCGCGCTGATCTATTTTGTAGTCTGTCTCGGGATTCAGGTGATCCTCGGGATGGGCGGGATGGTTTCTTTTGCGGCTATCTCGTTTATGGGCGTAGGCGCATACGCGACCGCTATTTTCTCTATGAGGGCGGGGCTGCCAATCCTGCTTTCGGTGGCGGGCGCAATGGTGATTTCCGCTCTGTTCGCCCTGTTGATCGGCATGGTCCTTCTGCGTCTGAAGGGTACCTTCTTCACCTTCTCCACCGTCGCGCTGGTCCAGATTACATACAGCGTGTTCAACAACTGGCGGGCTGTCACCGGCGGGCCGGATGGAATTGCCGGTGTGCCGAACTTCTCAATCGGCGGCTTGCAGGCCAAAACATCCGATCAGAACTATCTGGTGCTGCTGACAGCCGCGATCCTCTGCGCATTGGTGGTCGTCAGGCTGCGCAAAACCAATCTCGGACGTGCGCTCAGTTCGGTGCGCGACAATGAGATCGCCGCGCAGGTGATGGGCGTCAACGTTTACAAGACCAAAGTCACCGCCTTTGTAATCGCTGCAATTTTCGCAGGACTGGGGGGCGCTTTGATGACCCATACCAACCATTTTGTCGGCGCATCCTCCTTCACCTTCGATCAGTCGACCACATTCGTTATTATGGCGATGCTTGGCGGCGTGACCAGCACGCCCGGCGTTTTTGTCGGCACGCTGCTTATCACGATGCTCCCTGAGTGGCTCAAACCGCTTCAGGAGTATATCCGCCTGTTTTACGGCCTTGGCGTTATGCTGCTGATGGTCTTTATGCCGATGGGGCTGGCCGGGTTGTATCGTAAAATTGCCGGGCAGGTCCGTGAACGCCTGCATCTGGGGTATAAAACGCGGATCGGCGCCGGCGGCCAGGCGGAGGTGTGACGGATGGAAAAGATTCTAAAGCTTAACAAGGTAAATAAACGGTTCGGCGGCGTGGTTACCGCCCTGGATGTCTGTATGGAGCTGGAACCGGGTGCGATCCACGGCTTGATTGGTCCGAACGGTGCGGGCAAAACCACCCTTCTCAACCTGATTTCCGGCATTTATGAGGTGGACAGCGGCTCCATCACCTTCATGGGGCGCGATATCACGCATATGCCGTCCCATGAGCGCGCGCATCTCGGATTGGGGCGCACCTTCCAGACCCCGCGTTTCCTCGAACGCTCCAACATTGAGGAGAATCTTTTGGTCGCGGCCGATTTGGGGAAACGGGTCCCCTTCTGGAAATCTTTTATTTCAAGAAAGAGCCTGGATTTTCTTGACGACCTCGAGCATCTGACACAGCTTGCGGGATTCTCCTTTTGTCTGGAGGACGAGATGGACAGCCTGACCTTTGGACAGAAAAAACTGTTGGAAATCATCCGGGCGATCCTGACACATCCCAAGGTGATTCTCGTGGACGAGCCGGCGGCGGGGTTGAACAACAGGGAGATTGAAAACGCGGTCAAGCTTCTGGAGATGGCTGCGCAGGAGATGGGCATCGGCATTATCCTGATCGAACATTCCATGGATATGATTATGAATGTCTGCCAGCAAATCACGGTGCTGAATTTCGGAGAGGTGATCGCCTGCGGCACACCTGCGCAGGTATCCTCCAATGAGGACGTTATCACCGCCTATCTGGGGAGGGAGCGTAATGTTGAAAGTTAAGGACCTGCACGCGTACTATGGCTCGATCGAGGCCCTGCGCGGAATAGACCTGGAAGTATCCGATAAAAGCATCGTTTGTCTGATCGGTTCCAATGGAGCGGGAAAAACCACCCTGTTAAAATCGATCTCCGGTATGGTGCAGCACACCGGACGTATTGAATGGGACAGTGAAAATATCCGAAACTACAGCTCGGTGCAGATTGCCCGGCGCGGCGTGCTGCATGTCCCAGAGGGACGGCATGTTTTTCCCGGGCTTACGGTACAGGAAAACCTTGAGGTCGGTTGTATAAACTGGCGCGGCTTTTTTGGGAAAAAAAGGGACGATCAGGAGCTTGAATATGTGTTCAATATGTTTCCCCGGCTGGGGGAACGGCGCAACCAGCTTTCGTGGAGCCTTTCGGGCGGCGAGCAGCAGATGCTTGCCATCGGACGGGCGCTGATGGGCCGGCCCAAAATTCTGCTGCTCGACGAGCCTTCGATGGGGCTTGCGCCGCTCGTAATCGAGGAGCTGTTTGAAAAGATTGTGGAAATCAATAACCAGGGCATGCCGATTCTGATGGTCGAACAAAACGCCCGTATCGCGCTTGAGGTTTCAGATTACGCCTATGTCATCAGCCAGGGCAGGATTGAGCTTTCCGGTCCGGCCAAGGAGCTGATCCACGACGACCGGGTCATCAATGCCTATTTCGGCACTGGCGCGGGCAGCAAGCCCGCCTGAACCGTCACAAAGGAGGTTCTTTTATGAAGCTTGGCGCGCATACAATGCTCTGGCTTGACTGCCTTGGGGACGCGGATCTTTCCCTGCTCGACAGGATCTCCGCCTTCGGATACGACGCTGTGGAGGTGGTTGTCGGTGAGCGGCCGCTCTGTCCCCGTGCGCTTGCGGACCGGCTCGGCCGGCTTGGACTGTCCGCGTCCGTAAGCTGCGCAATCCCGCCGGAACGCGCCCCAGGCAGCCCTGACCCAGCTTCGCGCCATGCCGCGCTTCGTTTTTTTCGCCGTTGTTTTGAAACCGCCGCGGCGATCGGCGCAAGCAATTTTGTCGGTCCGCTCTATCTCAGCGGCCTGCCCGTCCGCCCGCGCACACAGGCGGAGCGCCAGACCGAATGGAGGAGCGCCGCAGACACTCTGCGCGAAGCAGCCAGAATCGCCTCGGATTACGGGGTTACACTCTGCATCGAACCGCTCAACCGTTACAAGACCGATCTGATTAACACAGTGAGGCAGGGGATTTTAATGGTCGATGAAATCGGCCTGCCCAATGTCAAGCTGCTTTACGATACCTACCACGCCAATATCGAGGAGCGCAGCCTCACCGAAGCAATCGGGCGAATGGGAACCCGCTATCTCGGGGAGATTCATCTCTGTGAAAATGATAAAGGCGCGCCCGGAACGGGCCACATCGATTTTCCCGCCGTCGCCGCCACGCTGCGGCAAATTGGATTCGACGGATTCGCGGTCTTTGAGAGCTTTCCCCCATTCGGGAAGGACAATATCTGGCGGCAGCTCGCTCCCGATCAAGACAGCCTTGCGCAGGCAGCGGCGCGTTATCTGCGCGCCTTGTTCTGTCCCCCCAAGACTGAGCTTGCAGAAGGAAAGGGAACGGTTAAACGAGCATTCGTTTGACCGTTCCCTTTTGTGGCTTTTTAGCCACCGCAAAAACAGGCGCCGGCGCACCGGTAGGCAGCACGCAGCGCCTTGTAAGCAAGGCCATTTTCTCCGCGGAGCGCGGCTCTTTGCCGCCTGTAATCCGCCCCGGCCTATGGCCATAACAGACAAGCTGATAAAAAAGGCTTCCGCTGTGGCGGAAGCCTTTTTTCATCTCTGTTACTTGAGCGCGGCGCTGATAAAATAGACAGCCAGCGTCACGACCATAAAAACGATGCCAAAATATTTTGTGACGCGCACCAAAGTCGCCTGAAAGCTCCTGTTTTTGTTCTTGCCGAGATAAGACGACTCATTGGAGCCAGCCAGCGCGTTCAAGGCGCCCTGCTTGCCCTCCTGAAGCATAGCTGACACAATTACAATCACAGCGGCCACCAGAAGGATGACGCCGCCGATCACTTCGATCACACCCATATTTTCAACCTCCGATTCCATCGTGCCCAAATAGATAACAAATAAAATTATAACAGATTACAGTGGCAATTGCAACCCGTTTGGAAAATTTTTGCCGCGTGCATGTTTTGTTCCTGGGGCGCGCATACTAAGCTTGGTTTTTACCTCGAACCTTGCGTTTGCACGGGGATAAAACCCGAGCCGGACGGCCTATACCGTCCGGCTTTTGTTTTTTATCCGAGCGTGAGCTGCTCCCCGGCGTCCTCCGCGCGAGGCAGCGCGCCGGCTGCCGGCAGCGTCTTTGTACGGAACCGATGGGGATTTGCTACCATCCCCTCCTCAAACGGGCGCACCCGCTCGACGAAATTATTTTTCTTAAGCGTCATCACGGCGACGCCCTGTGTCGACCGCGTTGTCTTGACGGCGACCGCGCCCGTGTGCACGATCAGCATGCGCCCGGCCGACGAGGTCAAAAGGTACTCAGCGTCCTGCGCCAACTGGAAAATGCCGGCCAGCGGCGACGCTGTGCTGTAGGCGCCGACAAGCTTTTTGCGGTTCGTTTTTGTCGCGTATCCAGCCAGATCGACCTTAGCGGCCTTACCATTTTGAAAAACAAACAGCATATACCCGGCGTAATCCGCCGTCACCGCCATATAAACGGCGCTTTCACCTTCGTCCATACCAAGGCGCGCCGGGATATAATCGCCCATCACACTTGCCTTTGTATCGTCAAAATCGCTCGCCTTGGCCTTGTAGACCTGACCGCGGTCGGTGAAGAACAAAAGGTCGCTGTTGTTGGTCGCCTCCACCGCCTGCGTAACCGTGTCGCCCTCTTTGAGCTTATGCTCGCCGCTCATACGCAGCGATTGCGGCGTGATCTTTTTAAAATAGCCCTCGCGCGTAAAGAACAGATGGACCGCATAATCGGGCGCCGGCTCCTCTCCCGCTTCATCCTCGCCCTCCGTTGGATAGTAAAGCAGACTGCGGCGCGGTTTGGCGTATTTCTTTCCCACATTCTCCAGCTCGGAAATGATGATGGCGCGTATTTTTTCGCGGTGCTCCAGAATTGACTCCATCTCTGCGATGTCGTCGCGAAGCTGGCCGATCTCCTCAGTGCGCTTGAGGATATGCTCGCGGTTGAGCTGGCGCAGGCGGATTTCCGCGACGTACTCGGCCTGCACCTCGTCGATGCCAAATCCGATCATCAGGTTCGGCACGACCTCGCGTTCCTCCTGCGTCTCCCGCACAATCCGGACGGCCTTGTCAATATCAAGCAAAATCCTGGACAAGCCTTCCAGCAGATGCAGCTTTTCCTTTTTTTTGTTCAACTGGCGGAACACGCGCCGCCGCACGCATTCGCTTCGAAACGCCGCCCACTCCTCGATCAGCGTGCGCACGCCGCACACGCGCGGCATCCCGCCGATCAGGACGTTAAAGTTGCAGGAGAACGAATCCTCCAGCGGCGTCAGCTTAAAGAGCCGTTGCATCAGGCGGTCGGGGTCGACGCCCCGCTTGAGATCAAAAGTCAGTTTCAGCCCGTTCAAATCCGTCTCGTCGCGCATATCCGCGATCTCGCGGATCTTGCCCGCTTTCACCAGGTCGACCACCTTGTCCATAATGGCTTCGACGGTTGCAGTCGGCGGGATTTCCGTAACGTCGATACAATTGTTGGCGCGGTCATACGTATAGCGCGCGCGCACGCGGATGCCTCCGCGCCCTGTGTCGTAAATCCGGCGAAGCGCCTGCTCGTCATAGACGATATAGCCGCCGCCCGGAAAATCGGGCGCGTGCAGCGTCTCAAGCAGGTCATGCTCCGGATTTTTGAGCACCGCGATCGTCGTTTCGCAGACCTCCGCGAGATTAAACGGGCAGATCGAACTGGCCATGCCGACGGCGATTCCGATGTTGGAGTTGACAAGCACCGATGGGAATGTCACTGGAAACAGCGTCGGTTCCTTCATCGTATTGTCGTAGTTATCGACCATATCGACGGTGTCCTCGTCGATGTCCCGGAACAGCTCGTTCGCAATCGGGTCGAGCTTGACCTCCGTGTAACGCGAGGCTGCGTAGGCCATATCGCGGCTGTACGCCTTGCCGAAATTGCCCTTGCTGTCGACATACGGATGCAAAAGCGCCTCGCAGCCGCGCGACAGGCGCACAAGCGTCTCATAGATCGCCTGGTCGCCGTGGGGATTGAGCTTCATTGTTGCGCCGACGACGTTGGCCGACTTGGTGCGCGCTCCGGTAAGCAGGCCCATCTTATACATCGTGTACAGCAGCTTGCGGTGCGAGGGCTTAAAGCCGTCGATCTCCGGGATGGCGCGCGAAACGATGACGCTCATCGCATAAGGCATATAATTTTCCTCAAGCGTCGATACAATCGGCTGCTCGATCAGAACGCCGGCGTTTTCAATGACCGCCGACGTGTTCACGCTTTTTTTTGGTTCTTTCTTTTGGCGTTTTGCTGCCATGTCTGCACCTCAATTAAAATGGCCGCGGCTCACGAAATGTCCGCCATCTCGAGATAGCGGCTTCCGTTTTCGGCGATAAACTCCTTGCGCCCGGCCAGGTTGTCGCCGAGCAGCAGATCGAACATGTCGGACGTCTCCTGCGCCTGCGACGGCGTGACACGGATCAGACGGCGCGTCTCTGGGTTCATCGTCGTCAGCCACATCATATCCGGCTCGTTTTCGCCAAGTCCCTTTGAACGCTGGATTGTATATTTGGCGTCGCCGATCTGGGCGAGCGCGTGCGCTTTTTCCTGCTCGGTATAGGCAAAATACGTCTTGTCCTTCGTTGTGATCTCATACAGCGGCGATTCCGCGATATAGACGCGCCCGCGCTCAATGAGCGTCGGCGCCAGGCGGAACAGCATCGTCAAAATCAGCGTGCGGATCTGGAATCCATCAACGTCCGCATCTGTACAGATGACAATTTTGTTCCACCGCAGCCCATCCAGATCAAACGAGGAAAATTCCTTGTTTGATTTTGTCGTGACCTCGACGCCGCAGCCGAGCACCTTGAAAATATCGACGATGATATCGTTTTTAAATATCTTATCGTATTCCGCTTTCAGACAGTTGAGAATTTTCCCGCGCACCGGGATGATCGCCTGGAATTCGCTGTCGCGCCCGAGCTTGCAGGAGCCGAGCGCGCTGTCGCCCTCCACAATATAGATCTCACGGCGCGATACGTCTTTTGTGCGGCAGTCCACAAACTTCTGCACACGGTTGGACATGTCGACCGTTCCGGCCAGCTTCTTTTTCAGGTTGAGCCGCGTGCGCTCCGCATTTTCACGGCTGCGCTTGTTGATGAGCACCTGCTCGGCGATGCGGGCCGCCTCGTCCGGATTTTCGAGGAAATAAACCTCCATCTGATGGCGCAGGAAATCGTTCATCGCCTCATAGATGAATTTGTTTGTGATCGCCTTTTTCGTCTGGTTCTCATACGAGGTCTGCGTTGAAAAGCTCGACGAGACGAGCACCAGGCAATCCTCAACGTCGGCGAAGGTGATCTTGCTCTCGCCCTTCTGGTACTTGCCAGCGTTTTTAATATAGCCGTCGATCATATAAACAAACGCGAGCTTGACGGCGCGCTCCGGCGAACCGCCGTATTCCAGCCAGCTTGAATTGTGATAATATTCGCACCGCTTGACCCGGTTGGAAAAGCAGAACGCAACCGACAGCCGCACCTTATATTCCGGCTTGTCCTCGCGGTCACGCCCGCGCCGCTCGGCCTTCCAGAATTGGACCGGTGTAAGAGGCTCCTCCCCGGCAAGCTCCGTCACATAGTCGACGATGCCGTTTTCATACTGGAATGTCGTCTCCTCAAAGCCCGAAGCCGTCTCGTTTTTCAGGATAAACGTTACACCGTCGTTGACGACCGCCTGGCGCTTGATCGTGTCCATATAAAATTCAAGCGGGATATCGATCTCGGTAAATACCTGCAAATCGGGCTTCCACCGGATTTTTGATCCAGTCTGTTTGCGGCGCGTCTCCTCCTTATGCAGCCCTCCCACATTTTCACCGTGTTCAAAATGGAGCGTGTACTTCATGCCGTCGCGGTAAATTTCCACGTCCATATATTCGGACGCGTATTGTGTCGCGCAAAGGCCCAGACCGTTTAGCCCAAGCGAGTATTCGTAGCTTTCGCCCTCATTCGTCTGGTATTTGCCGCCGGCGTACAGCTCGCAGAATACCAGCTCCCAATTGTACCGGCCCTCGCGCTGGTTAAAATCGACCGGAATTCCGCGGCCAAAGTCCTCGATCTCAATGGACTGGTCGCGGTAACGCGTGATCAGGATTTTATTTCCATGACCCTCGCGCGCTTCGTCGATGGAATTTGAGAGGATTTCAAACATCGCGTGCTGGCATCCCTCAAGCCCGTCCGAGCCAAAGATAACGCCCGGACGCTTACGCACACGGTCAGCGCCCTTGAGCGATGAAATACTGTCGTTTCCATAATCCGTAGTCCTTTTTTTTGGCATCTGTCTGCCTCCGTCACTGCCATAGTCTGCGGACGCATCGCGTCAAACATCGCCCCCGCGCCCATGTCCGGACGCGGGGGTTTTCTATCAATCATTCTCCAGTTTAACCGTTTTATGCGCAGTTTGTCAAGCGCCCTGCGTTTTTTCCTCCCGCGTGCAGCTCTGACGGATACGCCCCATATAGTATTCGTCGACATAAGCGCCGTCGCGGATCGCGCCCATGCGCCTGGTCCCTTCGACCTCGAAACCGGCCGACTGATACAGCGCGACGGCGCGCGCATTGTCTGTAAAGACGGTCAGCTCCACACGCTTCAGCATCAGCCAGTTGTCGGCAATGTCGAGCGCCGCGTCAAGCAGCGCCCGACCAATGCCGCGGCCCTGGAAGTCGGGATGCACCATCAGCCCGATTCCGCCGCAGTGGCGCATACGTCCGCTTTCCACGTGCAGGTTGACTGAACCGATCACCTGCTCCGTACCGTCCTCAAGCACGGCGGCCGCGACAAAATAGTGATCGTCACTCCCCAGCGACGTCAGAAAACGCTCCGCTTGCTCGTCACGGTTCGAGGGCATCCCAAGCACATCTTCCATTGTCCCGCGCATCGAGCGGATGGCGTTGATGCCCGGCGCGTCCTGCGGACGCACCGGACGGATCGAATAAAGCATCTGATCCCTCACTTTCCAAACAGGCAGCGCAGCCGCTCGATCAGCGTGGGCTGGCGCTTTTTCTGCCCGTCCGCCGTCCGCGGACGCGGCGTTACCGGCTGCGCCGCGCGGCGCGCGGCTGCATTTTCGGCGCGCATGTACGCGGCCTTATACAGGTCGATCTGGCTGTCCGTGGGCGGCTTTTGATTCTTAACAGGCGTGTATTCACCGTTTTCCAACAGACGGCGCCCCTTGACATTGTCGGAAAATTCCAGGTCAACAAGCCGCAGGATGCGCGCCCGGATCGCCTCGTCGTAGATCGGAGCGGCCACCTCGACGCGCCGTTCCATGTTGCGCGTCATAAAGTCGGCCGAGGAAATATACATCCGGCACCGCTCCGGCGTACCGAACACATAGACGCGCGAATGCTCCAGAAAACGGCCGACAATGCTCACGACCTCGATGTTGTCCGTATAACCGGGTACGCCGACGCGCAGACAGCAGATGCCGCGGATGACCATACGGATCTTGACGCCGGCCATCGACGCTTCGATCAGCTTGTCGATCAGATCCTTGTCCGTCAGCGAATTGATCTTGATGGTAATCGCAGCCGGCTCGCCCTCATTTGTTTCCTCGTCAGACGCGGTTAAGAAGATAATCGGGACTCTGGAAACTTGCCG
>OKCG01000710.1_pt1 | contig 11547 bp, 16 predicted proteins | sample 1609991 | NCBI WGS metagenome assembly OKCG01 (sample SAMN04436606, study PRJEB24849) | human gut metagenome | biome: human gut; feature: NICU; material: stool | host: Homo sapiens | place: USA: Saint Louis, MO | collected 2010-01-15
GACGGCTAACCGGATTTATACATAGATACTGACGGTGACGGCTAACCCGATGTCGACATAGATACTGACGGTGACGGCAAACCCGATGTCGACATCGATACCAACGGTGACGGTAAACCGGATATCAATATTGATACAGATGGAGACGGCAAACCCGACATCAACGTTGATACAAACGGGGACGGGAAACCGGACGACAACATAGACACAGACGGCGACGGCTGGCCGGATGAAAACGTAAAGCCGGGAGGTTCCGGCGGCGGTCCCGGTGGGGGCGGCGGCGGAACCTCTGGCGGAGGGGTGGATATCCCGCCGAAAGATGACGGCTGGGAATATGATGGGTGGCATTTATTTGACCCGTTCGATTACGACTACACACCCCCCGGCAGTTCGTGGGACGATTACGACCCATTGGAGGGTTACGACCCGTTCGGCTCCTCTATCCCTTGGGAATTCGATATCCCGGATAACAACGTTTATCATAACCCTTGGTGGGTGCCCGACTGGGCGAAAAATACAGGAGTGATGATTCATGAAAAAATGGAAACGATTCTTAGCGAGCGTTTGCGCAGCCGTATGCGCGGCGGGCTTTTCGCTTCCCGCCTTTGCGGCTGATTCTTCTACGACATGGCATGATGGTATTCTTAAGGCAATGTCTTATGTTGAAGGTTCTGACGGCGAATATCTTTTTTCGCCGCCGGATGAAATATTCGATGAAAAATCCCGCCCCATCTGGCAGCAGATAAAGGAAGATTTTAACGATGACAGCCGCGTTGTTCTTGTAGGCTTTCATTTTCCGTTACGCGGGGATAGGCTTTCTATTATATTTCAATCTCATGATAAAGCAACATTAAAGCTTGAAAAAACTCCCACATCGTCACATATTGTTTACTATTATAGTTCTTCTGATGCACGTTCTTTTCGTTTCTCGCATTCTCCGACACAGGAAGGATTTTCAGTTTTTAGTTTTATAGCATCTTCTGAAGTTAAGCAGATGTTGACCACAACGTATCTCGATAATCTGCGCAAGCCTATGGTCTGGTCGAATCAAACGGGTATTCAATTACCCCCATCTTCCGATGTTGCTTTTGCAAGCGATATAAAGAACATTGTTTTTGAAGCGCCGCCTACACCGGCAAAACACACCCTGACCATCCAATACCAGTATGAGGACGGCTCGCAGGCCGCTGAACCGGCTGTCAAAACATACGAGGCCGGGGCGGCGTATCAGGTAGTATCGCCTATTATCGGCGGGTTTTATACTGATCAGGCGATTGTATCCGGTACGATGCCTGACAAAGACCTGACGATTACCGTTACATATCTGCCTGTTCCGGGCGAGCTTTTATACACGCTGTCGGTTGTTTATCAGTTTTCAGACGGCGCGCAGGCTTCCGATATCGTAATCAAGCATCTGGAGGCTGGTACGCCGTATTCAATCGTTTCCCCTGTTATTGCAGGCTATACGGCAGACAAGCCGACTGTTTCCGGCACGATGCCTGAAAATGATTTAAGAATTGTCGTAACATACAGCAAGGATTCTGGTACAGAGGGTGGCGGCGGCACTCCCGGAGAGTTCCCGGACATGGGCGGTCATATAGAATGGCACGACCCGTTTGCGTGGTTTGACATGGGGGCGAATATCGAATTTCATAACCCGTTTGCCTGGGGGTGATTCTCATCAATGAGGAATACGTTGTTTTCTCTATTGACGCGCTCAATGAAATGTCGTTCACCGTCTGGACAAACATCGGTTCTATTTTTAACGTCTGCCTGTGGACATTTATGATCGTTATAGGCGTTTATGCAGTTTTAGAGATTATTAGCCATGTCAGCCGATAGAGGGGGGCGACAACGTGAAAAAATCCGCAATTTTTCTGGCGGTAATCCTTCTGCTGGCGCTCAGCTCCGTCCCGTGCTTTGCAGAAATCCAATGGCCTCCGCCCAATTACGACATGCCCCGGACTGTGTTAAGCGAATCGTCCTTTGATTATCTTTCCGAAAGCCTTAAAATCTCATACGGGGCGCTTTCCAGTACGGGACTGCGGATAGCTGGCGTTGTGTTCTCCGTCTGCCTGATCTCCGGTATTTTCCTGCGTCTGTTCCTTGATAAGCTGAACCTGTATAACAGTGTTTGGAAACGGGAATTTCACCGCAAGGTCAAGGCCGAGGACAGGCGGCGCAACCTTGATTCCATTGTTGATGACCGCGTCGCTGATATGGAGGTCGGTATGCTTGCAAAGGCGCGTTTCCGGCAGCGCCATCCGTTTGCGGATTTGAACGAAAAAATCTATCAGCGCGAATTATCCTATCAGGCAGATCAGGCAATCCGCCAACGCCATCCGGAACGCACTTACGAGGAATCCATATACAGGCGGCAGGTTGCGGCGGCGGCGGGCATTGAATTTATGCGCCGCAATCCGGTTCTGTCCGCTGAAAGCAGGGTCGCCAACCGTGAAAACAATTGGGTTTCCGAAGGGATTTTCAGATACCGCAATCCGAATTATGTTTTGAAACGCAAGGTGGACGACCGGTTCCTGTCGGATGAGGCTGACAAGCAGTACAGGGAACAATTCCCCGAACGATATGACCAGCGGCGGGAAATGTACGAAAACCTTTCCCGTGAATACGACGAAGCGCGGCACAGGCGTTCCCGCCGCCGATGGAGGTAATACGGATGCGTAAAAAATGCCTGATCATCCTGTTGGCCGTGCTGGTCGCGTTTACTTTGTCCGTCCCTGTCCTTGCTGCGGACGGCCAGAGCCGGGGATTTTTTGACACGCTCGCGGATATCGGAATGTTTATCCGTAATCTGTTTGTACCGGACGGCGATTATTTCAACGATCAGCTTTCCAGTTTAAACGACCATATCAACAGCCGCTTTGCGGGGCTTGGCCAGCTTTACCAGATGATTAACGACTTTTTCAAGATACTCGCCAGCCCGCCCGATGTGAGCCTTAACCTTACGATACCGAATAATTTTCTGTTTCCCGGCTATCGCGGAACAAGGGTTGATATCTTTATAACCGCGCGCCCGTACATAGATTTGATTCGCAATGTTTTAAATGCGAGCGCCTGCTTGTTTACTGCGATTACCTGCTACCATAAGCTGCGGCATTTCTTCACCGAGGAGGGATAGCGCGTGATCATTGAGCTTTTCTTTAATATCTTTTTTGCGCTGGCGCACTTTTTAATCAATCTGTTCCCCAAATTCCCCAGCTTTGACGGCCTGAATGCCTCCATGTCGCCGCTGCTCTATGTGGTCAAATTCGTCAACATGTTTATATCCGTTTCCCTTCTCAGCCGTTGTGTTATTATTGTACTGGTCGTCTACAACCTGAAATTCGTCTGGTCTATTTTGATGTGGTTAATCCGCAAGATACCGGGGGTGTCTTAATGATCGATATGGGTTCTGTGGTTGGAAACATGTTTGCGCCCATCGGCGCTTTTCTCGGTCTGGCTGTTAAAATCATCGTCTGCGGCGGCTGTGCGCTTCTATTCGGCGCGCTGGCCTATTTCTTCATTCGTTATCATTTTAACCCCTTGCGGCTGCGTGTGGACGATCTGCGCGCGCCGTACATTAAAAACAAATGGCTTGATTTGTTCCGCTGGCTGCTCGTGGATTTCCTTGAACGCGACCTGCACCGGGGCGAATTCAACGAATACGGCTTCACGTTTTATGTTGGCCGCCAGGGCGCGGGAAAAACCATTTCCATGGTGCGATATCTCGAACTTATGAAAGAGAAATACCCCAAATGCATCATTGTAACCAACTTTGCCTATTACCGTTCCGACCATATCATGACGGACTGGCGGGATATGCTGACGCTGCGCAACGGCACGGATGGGATTATCTTCGCGATTGATGAAATCCATTCGGAGTATTCGGCCAAAAGCTGGAACGACGTGCCGGAATCGCTTCTTTCCGAGGTATCCCAGCAGCGCAAACAGCGGGTGAAGATCGTGGCGACGGCGCAATTTTTTACACGGGTCGCAAAGCCTTTGCGCGAACAGGCCGCGACGGTGGTTAGCTGCTCCACATGGGCGGGACGGCTGACCAGAAACCGCGAATACGACGCGCTGCAATATGCCATGGTTATTGAAAACCCGGTTGCGGTCAAACGCAAGGTCAAACCGCTGCACAAGGCAAGCTTTGTACAGTCCGACGCTTTACGTGCCTGCTATGACACGTTTGAAAAGATTCGGCGCATGGAAAAAATACAGTTCTCCCCGCGCAAAGACCGGGGGGAGAATTAACGCAAAACAGCCGCCCCGGCCGGGGCGGCTGTCGTTTCCTTTTATGGCCGGAACGGGGACGCTCTTTCATTCGGCAAGCTGTCGTAAAGCTGTACCCAGTAGCCGGGCATCTTCTCCCACATCTGGCGGCGCACATCGAATTCGGCGGTCACTTCCGATTCCACGACGGAGCAGGGTACGCCGTTGATCTGCTTCATGCGGACATGCTTTTCGATTCGTTCCAGCTTTTGCGTCATGTAGTTGTATCGGTATTCGCAGCGTTTGGCGGGGTAAATATCGCTATATACAGGTTCATTCATGGCAATTTCCTTTCAGATTCTCAAGTCTCTTAGCCAAACGCTCAAGTTTGTACTTTTCCTCCTGCGTGGTATCTCCATAGATCAAACGCATCTGGTCTATCATGACCTGTACGTCCGCAATTTCCTCCCGGATATTCGTCAGCTCGTGTTCATTACAGGTTTGTCCAAAGCGGTCATTCCTGCGGTACTTCAGCAGCGCCTTGATCAATTCGCTGCATTCTTCTATGCAGATGTCGGTCTGTGCATCCTTCCCATAGGCCGCAATGGCTTGCTTTATGATTTCGTTTCTATTCATGTTTTCCACTCCTTTTTTGTTGACAAAATTCGATAGATTTGCTATTATTTGGGTGGATAAAGAAACCGCCTTTTTGTTTGCGTGCTAAGGGGTTAGCAGCCTATCGGCTTATCCGCAGATACCATGTGCCCGCATGGTATCTACAGAAGTAGCGGTTTTGCGGGTTTGCCATGATAAAACACAGCAGGTCGTAAAGCCGTTCACTTTGCACATTTTCACCGCCTTTCTTTTTCAGAGGGCGGTTTCTTTATCCGCGCTTACCCCGTTCCCCAAGCTTGGAGTTGCCCCGTCGCCGGGGGTGGAGGGGCTTGCCCCTCCTTGTTTACAAGGAGGCCGCGGGCGCGGCGGACAGTCAATAGACCGTGGGTTACAAAATGGTTACAAATGCGTTTTCGCACGCACTGACAGGCTTTTCAAACGCCTTCATTTGTAACTGTTTTGTAATCCGCGAAAGCTATTGACGGTTTGCCAAGCCTGTGGTACAAGCGCCTGCCTCATTCTATGAAAGGATACGGCAGGAACACAAGCGGCATGTAAAGGCGACGGGGTGTTTGTTTTGAAGGGCAAGGGGACTTTTCGTCATTTAGGATATGCGGACAGGATTAAGATTGAGGCATTACAGAAAGCGGGGACATGCGTTAAGGAGATTGCGGCGTATATAGGCTGTTCTGTCAGTACTGTTTACCGAGAACTGAAACGGGGGAGCTACAAACGGTTAACCTCTGAATGGGAGACGGTATCCGCTTACAGCGCGGACATTGCACAGCAGGACTATGATTACAAGGCCACGGCCAAGGGCGCGCAGCTTAAAATCGGGGATGATCATGCGTTTGCGGCGTACATAGAACGGAAGATCATTTCCGAGCGGTATTCTCCGGCTGCTGTGTTGGGAGAAATTCGGGTGCGGGGGATAGCTTTTCAGACGATGGTCTGTGTTAAGACGCTGTACAACTACATTGACCGGCGTGTATTCCTGCGGCTCTCCAACGAACATTTACCGCGCCGCAAGGATTCCAGGCGGCCATACTGCAAGGTTCATGTCAGGACAAAAAAGCCCCTATGCGAAGGCATAGAGGCCCGGTCGGCTGATATCCAGCGCCGTATTGAGGTCGGACATTGGGAAATGGATACGGTCATAGGCAAGGCCAAGGGGAAAGGACAGGTTTTGCTTGTGCTGACGGAACGCTCCACGCGGCAGGAAATCATTATGAAGCTGCGGCATAAGACGGCAGCCGAGGTTGTCCATGCGCTTAACCGTCTTGAACGCAGGTACGGGCGGCGGTTCCCTTTGCTTTTTAAGAGCATCACGGTTGACAATGGCGCGGAGTTTATGGACTGTACGGGGATGGAGAAATCTTACCGCTCAAAAGCCCAACGGACAAAGATTTACTATTGTCATCCCTATTCCGCTTGGGAGCGCGGTTCCAATGAGAACGCAAACGCGATGATTCGGCGTTTTATACCCAAGGGAACGCCGATAGAGAACTACAGCGAACAGGACATCCAACGCATTCAGGATTGGATGAACCGCTACCCCCGCAAGATTCTTGATTACAAATGCTCTGACGATCTTTTTCTTGCCCACCTGAAAACCCTATGACTGTTTGAGGATGTGTGACGGTATGCCAATATTGAATGGAGAACATATCGGCGAAATGATATGGTCAGTCTTTTTAGGGATGATTCTCCCATTTTTAATTACGGGGACTATTTTTATGATCATCTGGTTATTCTTTCGTAAGGCGTTATGGAATATGCCGGTGATTCAACTGCTCGTTGATTTTGTTCTTGCTTTGATCTTCCTGCTGGTATGCGCTGTTGTTGTGTGGCCGTTGGTCAGTCATTGGCTTAAAACGGCTGAAATACCGGACAGCCCTGTATTTGTGAATGAGGATGGGACACCGTATGAATACGATGCTTCTACGGAATGGGTTGACGTGGCTTCTCATATCGAATTTCCTGACCCATTCGACCCGGAAAATTGTCCGGATATTGTGTCCGGGGTTGAATCTGACGCGCCCACACGATCGGGTGATTATGATGCATCTTTGACGGAATAATACCATTACGTTTCTATAGTCTCAGAACATCATCAAAAAAGGTTGAGGGGCAAGCTATGCCCTTCAACCTTTTTCCTATTTTATGGAGACTGCTTTTGTTAAGAATGAACAAACTTTTAAATTTCCACTACTTTTTTCGCAATTTCACTTGCAATTCACCCAAAATTTTCATTTTGACAGCACGGCGCGCTGATTTCGGGCGAATCCGCTTGTATTTTACGTCGGGAATCGGTATAATAATCCATGATCATTACCATTATGAAGGATGGGGAGCGGGGTACATCCTCTCCCGGAAAGGCGCGGATATGGGAATTTTTGATATGCAGACTTTTTTTGTGACATTGATCGTGCTGGTTACATCGCTGCCGGCGCATGAATTTGCCCATGCCTGGATGGCGTATAAGCTTGGAGACGACACAGCCGCGCGCCAGGGAAGGCTTGATCTGAATCCCCTGCGCCATCTCGACCCAATCGGCGCGCTGATGCTGATTTTGACGCAGCGGTTCGGGTGGGCCAAGCCTGTGCCGGTCGATCCGCGGCGCTTTGACCGCCGCATTTCCATGCGCGCGGGCATGGCGCTCACGTCGCTGGCCGGTCCGGCTGCCAATGTGATCCTGGCGCTGCTTTCGCTGCTGGCCGCCAAAATTTTGATGGTTGTTATCCTGGTGACGAATACAGGCGGGGCGCTGGCGATTTTGGAATGGGTTTTCATCACAATGGCGTCTATCAATGTATCTCTCGCGGTGTTTAACCTTCTGCCGGTGCCGCCGCTCGACGGCTTTTCCATCCTCACCTTTTTTGTACCGGCCAAATGGGAGTACAAGGTGCGCCAGTACCAGCAGGTCATCTACATCGTTCTGCTAGTACTCGTCGTGAGCGGCGCGCTCAATGTACCGCTGATGTTCCTGAGCAACCTGCTGTTTAAGGGGCTGAATTTTCTGACCGGCTTTGTTAATGTGATCGCGGGGATGATCCTGTGAGCATGGAAAAGCCTCAGTTTAAGACGGGCGAATTTGAAGGCCCGCTCGATCTGCTTTTGTATCTGATTCAAAAGCATAAGCTCGATATCTGCGATATTGAGATTTCGGCGTTGCTCGAGCAGTATCTGGCCTATATTGACGCGATGGGGCAGGACGACCTGGAAATCGCCAGCGAATTTCTGGAGATGGCCGCCCGGCTTGTATATATCAAAACAGCGATGCTGCTGCCGCGCCACGAGGAGGAGGGCGTCAAGCTCAAGGCCGAATTGCAGGGACAGCTTTTGGAGTACCAGGTCTGTCAGCGGGTGGCTGCGCAGCTTGGTGCGCTCAGCCGGTTATATCTGAATTTCGCGCGGCAACCGATGAAGCTGCCGGCTGACCATTCGTACAGGCTGACGCATTCCCCTCAGATCCTCTATGACGCGTACCGCGATGCGGCCGGGCGCGGCGCTCGGCGGCTGCCGCCGCCGGTGCGCGCCTTTTCAGGAATTGTGGCGCGCCGCGTTGTATCGGTCGGCAGCCGGATTCTGCATATCCTGCGCGGGCTTTACCGGACAGGCAGCGCGCCGTATGAGAGCCTGTTTTTGACCAGCACGGACCGCAGCGAGCTTGTCGCTACGTTTCTGGCGGTGCTGGAGCTTGTCAAGGCGCGCCGCATCACGGTCGACGGCGGCCAGGTTTCGTTTGAGCGCGGCGGCCGGGCAAGGCAGCAACAGGAGGCGCCGACATGATCGATTTGCCGCAGAAACAAATACTCGCCATTCTGTTTGCGGGCGGCGAGGCGGTCGAGGTATCGCGCGTGGCGCAGGCTATCGGCGCGGACGAGGAAACGGTCCTGCGCTATGTGCCGCATCTGCGCGACGCGCTCGCCGACGCTGGGATGCCGTTCGAGGTGCTGCGCCTGGGCGACCGGCTCCAGCTGTGCACGTCGTCCGACTATGCGGCGGTTATCCGCGCGGCGCTGGAATTGCGCCGCAGCGCGCCGCTTTCGCAGGCAGCGCTGGAGGTGCTGGCTGTCATCGCCTACAACCAGCCAGTGACGCGCGCGTTTATTGAACAGGTGCGCGGCGTCGACAGCTCCGGCGTCGTCAATTCCCTGATCGAAAAGTCGCTGATCGAGGAGGCGGGGCGGCTCGATCTGCCCGGACGGCCGATTGCCTACCGCACGACGCCGGATTTTCTGCGCTGCTTCGGCCTGGAAAGCCTCGATAAGCTGCCGGCGCTTCCGTCCACCGATGAGGACGCGCCGCCGGACGATGTGCTCGAGGGTCAGGTCGCATTCGGCGAACTGGAGGAAACCGGGCCGGTATAACGGATGGGAGGGACCGCAATGGCGGTGGTCGGATTTGTGCTTTTGGCGATTCTGGCGCTTTTGCTGCTGCTATTGTGCATCCCGATCGTCGGGTCGGCGCGTTTTAGCTCGGACGCCCCGGGCGAGGCGTATGTGCGCTGGTTGTTTTACCGGCGGCAGCTATTGGGGAAGAAGCAAAAGAAGCGGTCGCGTGCGAAGAAAAAACAAAAGAAGCAAAAGGAGCAGATGCCTGCCGCGCCCGCAAAGAAGGAGAAGCGGGATTTCGCGGCGATCATTGGTGCGGCAATGGACTTCGTCGCGTCGCTCGGCGGCGGCACGAAGATGCTTTTGCGGCATGTGCGCGTCTACCGTGTGCGCCTGCGCGTCGTCGTCGCGGAGGACGACGCGGCCCAGACCGCGATTGCTTTCGGCCATATGAACGCGCTTATCTATACGGCGTATACGGCGGCGCGCGGGCTGTTCAACCTGAAAAAGCCGGATATCCTCATCACGCCGAATTTTATGGCGCAGGAGGGTTCCTGGCAGTTTGAGGCGCGCGGCCGGCTGCTGCCGATTGTCGCCGCCGCCGCCGCCGTGCGGATTGGCGCGGCGTTTCTTGTCAAGACTGTAAAAAGGCAGGCCGTCCGTGAAAAAGTGAAAACACGGCGCGAACAGGCGTCCCAGCCAAAGGCCGGGACAGGCGCGCGCGGCCGGTGAACTGTAAAAGGAGGTTCTTTCCATGAGCAATGAAAAGCATCCAATCAGCGAACTGATGGACAGCTCGCTTCAAAACCTGCGCACGCTCGTCGACGCGGACACCGTTGTCGGCGAGGCGATCACCACACCCGACGGGACCGTGATCATCCCGGTTTCCAAGGTAAGCTTCGGCTTCGCCTCCGGCGGTTCGGATATCCCGACCATCAAGCAGGCCGGCCAGTTCGGCGGCGGCGCCGGCGGCGGCGTTTCGGTGCAGCCGATCGCGTTCCTTGTCATCAAGGACGGGCATGTGGAGCTTTTGCAGATGAACGACAGCAAGACGACCGCCGACCGCATCGTCACCATGGCGCCGGAGATGGTCGATAAGTTCGCCGAGCTGTTTGCCAAACGGGATAAAAAAGAGCGCCGTGCGCATATCGAAGCGGACGGCGGGGAAAGCAAGGGGTAATTTCGTGCGCGCGCGCGGCATAAAATGACCTGTATCGAAATTCGGAAGCTGTTTGAAACATCCGCTGCGGGTGGGGCGGCAGGTTCCAGGTGCGGGTGATGTGATGCTGAAACGGGCGATCCTTTTGCTGGCGGCATTCGCGGCGCTGTTTATATGCGTGCGCCTGACAGATGTGCGCGCCCTCGACGCCGCGCCGGCGGTCGCGCAGTCGATTCCCGACACGCTTGGTCTTGACACAAAAGCCAAAGCGGCCGTCGTACTCGACGCCGCGACCGGGCGCGTGCTGTTTGCTAAAAACGCCAACGCGCGTCTGCCGATGGCTTCGACGACAAAGATCATGAGCACGCTGCTGACGCTGGAGCAGGACGGCCAGGACGAATGGTTCACCGTGGACCCGGATGCAATCCGTGTCGAAGGGTCGTCGATGGGGCTGCGCGTCGGCGACCGTGTGACGCTTTCGGCGCTCGCCTATGGGATGATGCTGCCGTCGGGCAACGACGCTGCCAACGCGGCCGCTGTGCGCATCGCGGGCAGCAAGGAGGCGTTTGCGCGGATGATGAACGAGCGCGCCGCCGAACTGGGGATGGAAGATTCTCATTTTGTCACACCGAGCGGGCTGGACGACAACGCGCATTACTCAAGCGCCTATGATATGGCGCTGCTGACGCGCGAGGCGCTCTCAAATCCGCGCTTTGCCGAAATCTGCTCCCAGAAAAGCGCAAAGGTATGCTTTGGCAATCCGCCGGCCGACCGTTGGCTTTCCAACCACAACAGGCTTTTAAAGCTCTATCCCGATGCGGCGGGCGTCAAAACCGGGTTTACGGATGCGGCTGGCCGTTGCCTGGTGTCGTATGCCCAGCGCGGCGGCGTGCGCCTGATCGTCGTGACGCTCAACTGCCCCGACGACTGGAACGAGCATATAAAGCTTTATGAACACTACTTTGGGGCGCTGACGCAGACCGCGCCCGGTGAGATGATCCCGGCGGCGGACCTGCCTGTGACGGGCGGGACGCAGACGTATGCCGCCGTGACATTTGAGGAGCCGGAACCGGTCGCGCTGCTGCCCGGCGAGCGGCTGGATGTGACGGTCACAGCCGAGCCGTTTTTATACGCGCCGGTGCAGGCGGGCGACGTAGTGGGGCACGTCGCCTCGGCATCCCGGAGGCGGAGAAGAACCGCCTCGTCTCCGGCGTGGCCGCC
>OKCG01000716.1_pt1 | contig 11388 bp, 6 predicted proteins | sample 1609991 | NCBI WGS metagenome assembly OKCG01 (sample SAMN04436606, study PRJEB24849) | human gut metagenome | biome: human gut; feature: NICU; material: stool | host: Homo sapiens | place: USA: Saint Louis, MO | collected 2010-01-15
GTATATTATGACGTTTTATTCAATATGAAGGAACATTGATGAAAATGAAAAAATTGATGATGGTTGCACTGGTCAGTTCCACTCTGGCCCTTTCAGGGTGTGGTGCGATGAGCACAGCAATCAAGAAGCGTAACCTTGAGGTGAAGACTCAGATGAGTGAGACCATCTGGCTTGAACCCGCCAGCGAACGCACGGTATTTCTGCAGATCAAAAACACGTCTGATAAAGACATGAGTGGGCTGCAGGGCAAAATTGCTGATGCTGTGAAAGCAAAAGGATATCAGGTGGTGACTTCTCCGGATAAAGCCTACTACTGGATTCAGGCGAATGTGCTGAAGGCCGATAAGATGGATCTGCGGGAGTCTCAGGGATGGCTGAACCGTGGTTATGAAGGCGCAGCAGTTGGTGCAGCGTTAGGTGCCGGTATTACCGGCTATAACTCAAATTCTGCCGGTGCCACACTCGGTGTAGGCCTTGCTGCTGGTCTGGTGGGTATGGCTGCAGATGCGATGGTGGAAGATGTGAACTATACCATGATCACGGATGTACAGATTGCAGAGCGTACTAAGGCAACGGTGACAACGGATAATGTTGCCGCCCTGCGTCAGGGCACATCAGGTGCGAAAATTCAGACCAGTACTGAAACAGGTAACCAGCATAAATACCAGACCCGTGTGGTTTCAAATGCGAACAAGGTTAACCTGAAATTTGAAGAGGCGAAGCCTGTTCTCGAAGACCAACTGGCCAAATCAATCGCAAATATTCTCTGAACCTCGTCAGGAGGCTGATCTGACCGGCCTCCTTGCTGACGCCTCGCGTTGCTCGTTGTCCAACCCCGGGATGTAACAAAATAAATTTTGTCACCTCCCGGCGTTTCCGAAATAAATATGAAAACACTGAGCGGTTGTGCAAATTCTTTGTGCGACCGTGAAGTGTTGCCGGCGAAGCCGGGATCTTCCGGAGAAAGTCATTATGACATCAGACAATATCGCTGAATATGTTGGTGAGAATAATCAATTTACTGAGAAGCCTGTAACTGAATACCCCCCGGTGATACAGGATAATACAGTGACCACTAAAGACTATCTGTACAGCAATAATATTGATACTGACCTTTTAGTGGTTATCGGAGGGCTTATTGTTATATTGTTTCTCATGATGCTTATCATGTACTTTATTAATTCTCTCAGGCATAAGGAATTAACTGAAATACTGGAAAAAATATCTTTTCCTGAAAAATCCGGGAGCAATTTGCTTAAACCGGAGGCGGTCAGCTGTAATTTGTTGTCCCTGTGTGTGCTGGCACCGGTACTCTGTACACCCAGAAAGCTGGCAGAAGTCTCCAGGGAGATCATCGTGGCGAGTGCGCAGGAAATTGCATGGACGCCGGGGAGCAGTCGTATTGATGGTCATCAGGGCGAAAATATTACCTGGTCTCTGTCATCGCAGTCTCCTGCCGATAAGTATGATCTCATCAATAAAACCTCCCGTGTTTCTCCTGACAGTGGCCGTTTTTATGAACCGGACACAGTTCTGGATCACCGTGAACGGGTACGCCTTTTTATTCAGATCCAGTTTCCGCACGGGAGTGACTGGTCTGAAGTATTGCGACTGACTGACATTGTTACAGAGAAGGTCTCTTCCGGCAGGGCTGCAGGCGGGTATCACCACCGGCATACAGGGTACACCTGGTCTGTTTCTGTGAATTAACCCCACATCATCCTTTTCTGCCCTGTTCCAGATTTTCCCGGAGTTTCATCATGAGTTTTAACGCAAAGGATATGACCCAGGGCGGTCAGATTGCGTCCATGCGTATCCGCATGTTCAGCCAGATCGCCAATATCATGCTTTACTGCCTGTTTATTTTTTTCTGGATACTCGTTGGTCTGATTTTATGGGTAAAAATAAGCTGGCAGACGTTTGTGAACGGCTGTATTTACTGGTGGTGTACCACGCTGGAAGGCATGCGGGATTTAATCAAGTCCCAGCCAGTATATGAGATCCAGTATTACGGCAAAACCTTCCGGATGAACGCTGCCCAGGTACTGCATGATAAATATATGATCTGGTGCGGAGAGCAGCTATGGTCCGCATTCGTTCTGGCCACAGTTGTGGCACTGGTTATTTGCCTGATCACCTTCTTTGTTGTCTCCTGGATTCTGGGGCGTCAGGGTAAACAACAGAGCGAAAATGAAGTCACAGGTGGTCGTCAGCTGACAGACAATCCGAAAGACGTTGCCCGGATGCTGAAAAAAGACGGCAAGGACTCCGATATCCGGATTGGCGACCTGCCGATTATCCGGGATTCCGAAATCCAGAACTTCTGTCTGCACGGCACGGTCGGGGCCGGTAAGTCGGAGGTTATCCGTCGTCTGGCCAACTATGCCCGTCAGCGCGGTGATATGGTGGTGATTTATGACCGTTCAGGGGAATTTGTTAAAAGTTACTATGATCCCTCCATCGATAAAATCCTGAATCCGCTGGATGCCCGCTGTGCCGCATGGGATTTGTGGAAGGAGTGCCTGACACAGCCGGATTTTGATAATACCGCAAATACTCTGATCCCTATGGGTACAAAAGAGGACCCGTTCTGGCAGGGTTCAGGACGTACCATTTTTGCGGAAGCGGCGTACCTGATGCGTAATGACCCCAACCGCAGCTACAGCAAACTGGTGGACACACTGCTTTCCATCAAAATTGAAAAACTGCGTACCTTCCTGCGTAATTCACCGGCGGCCAACCTGGTGGAAGAGAAAATTGAGAAAACGGCGATTTCCATCCGTGCTGTGCTGACCAACTACGTGAAAGCCATCCGTTACCTGCAGGGGATTGAGCATAACGGTGATCCCTTCACCATCCGTGACTGGATGCGTGGTGTCCGGGAAGATCAGAAAAACGGCTGGCTGTTTATTTCGTCGAACGCCGACACCCATGCCTCCCTGAAGCCTGTGATCTCCATGTGGCTGTCCATTGCCATTCGTGGTCTGCTGGCAATGGGAGAAAACCGTAACCGTCGTGTGTGGTTTTTCTGTGATGAGTTACCCACGTTACACAAACTGCCGGATCTGGTGGAGATCCTGCCGGAAGCCCGTAAGTTCGGTGGCTGTTATGTGTTTGGTATCCAGTCCTATGCCCAGCTGGAAGATATCTACGGTGAGAAAGCGGCGGCCACGCTGTTTGACGTCATGAACACCCGTGCTTTTTTCCGTTCCCCGAGCCATAAGATTGCAGAGTTCGCTGCCGGTGAGATTGGTGAGAAAGAGCACCTGAAAGCCAGCGAGCAGTATTCCTACGGTGCTGACCCGGTACGTGACGGGGTATCGACCGGTAAGGATATGGAGCGTCAGACGCTGGTCAGTTATTCCGACATTCAGTCTCTGCCGGATCTGCCCTGCTATGTCACTCTGCCCGGACCGTATCCGGCAGTCAAACTCTCTCTGAAATATCATGCACGACCGAAGGTCGCTCCGGAGTTTATTCCGCGTGACATCAACCCGGAAATGGAGAACCGTCTGAGTGCCGTACTTGCCGCAAGGGAAGCAGAAGGTCGTCAGATGGCCAGCCTCTTTGAACCGGAGGTTGCCTCCGGAGAAGATGTGACTCAGGCTGAACAGCCACAACAGCCAGTGTCTTCTGTCATCAATGATAAGAAGTCAGATGCAGGTGTGAGTGTTCCGGCAGGGGGGATCGAGCAGGAGCTGAAAATGAAACCGGAAGAAGAGATGGAACAGCAACTGCCACCCGGGATCAGTGAATCCGGTGAAGTGGTGGATATGGCCGCTTATGAGGCATGGCAACAGGAAAATCATCCGGACATCCAGCAGCATATGCAGCGTCGTGAAGAGGTGAACATTAATGTGCACCGGGAGCGCGGGGAGGATGTTGAGCCGGGAGATGATTTCTGATGTTGAGTTTCAGCGTTGTTAAATCGGCAGGCAGTGCCGGAAACTATTACACCGACAAGGATAATTACTATGTGCTGGGCAGCATGGGAGAACGCTGGGCTGGTCAGGGGGCTGAACAGCTTGGGCTGCAGGGCAGCGTCGATAAGGATGTTTTTACCCGTCTTCTGGAGGGCAGGCTGCCGGACGGGGCGGATTTAAGCCGCATGCAGGATGGCAGTAATAAGCATCGTCCCGGCTACGACCTGACCTTCTCCGCCCCCAAAAGTGTCTCCATGATGGCCATGCTCGGGGGGGATAAACGTCTTATTGATGCACATAACCAGGCCGTGGATTTTGCTGTCCGTCAGGTGGAGGCGCTGGCTTCCACACGGGTGATGACGGACGGACAGTCAGAAACGGTGCTGACCGGTAATCTGGTGATGGCACTGTTTAACCATGACACCAGTCGCGATCAGGACCCACAGTTACACACGCATGTAGTGGTGGCTAATGTCACGCAGCATAACGGCGAGTGGAAGACACTGAGCAGTGACAAAGTGGGGAAAACCGGATTTTCCGAGAACGTGCTAGCGAACCGGATTGCGTTCGGGAAAATATATCAGAGTGAGTTACGTCAGCGCGTTGAGGCGCTGGGTTATGAAACCGAAGTGGTCGGTAAGCACGGTATGTGGGAGATGCCGGGCGTACCGGTGGAGGCCTTTTCCAGTCGTTCACAGGCTATCAGGGAGGCCGTCGGTGAAGACGCCTCGCTGAAATCCCGGGATGTGGCGGCACTGGATACGCGAAAATCCAAACAGCACGTCGATCCGGAAATCAGAATGGCTGAATGGATGCAGACGCTGAAGGAAACCGGGTTCGACATCCGGGCATATCGTGACGCGGCGGATCAGCGTGCGGAGATCCGCACGCAGGCGCCCGGGCCTGCTTCACAGGACGGGCCGGATGTGCAGCAGGCGGTGACACAGGCGATTGCCGGATTAAGTGAACGAAAAGTGCAGTTCACGTATACGGACGTGCTGGCCAGGACGGTCGGCATACTGCCGCCGGAAAATGGTGTGATTGAACGGGCACGCGCCGGTATCGATGAGGCCATCAGCCGTGAGCAGCTTATCCCCCTCGACCGTGAGAAGGGGCTGTTCACATCAGGAATTCATGTGCTCGATGAGCTGTCCGTCCGGGCACTCAGTCGTGACATCATGAAACAGAACCGGGTGACCGTACATCCGGAGAAAAGTGTCCCCCGGACGGCTGGTTACAGCGATGCGGTCAGTGTTCTGGCACAGGACCGTCCGTCGCTGGCCATTGTGTCCGGGCAGGGCGGTGCAGCCGGGCAGCGTGAGCGGGTGGCTGAACTGGTCATGATGGCCCGGGAGCAGGGGCGGGAGGTGCAGATTATCGCTGCTGACCGTCGCTCGCAGATGAACCTGAAGCAGGATGAACGGCTGTCCGGTGAGCTGATAACCGGACGTCGTCAGCTGCAGGAGGGCATGGTCTTCACGCCGGGCAGTACTGTTATCGTCGACCAGGGCGAAAAACTCTCCCTGAAAGAGACGTTAACCCTGCTGGACGGTGCCGCACGTCATAACGTACAGGTCCTGATAACCGACAGCGGGCAGCGAACCGGTACAGGCAGTGCGCTGATGGCCATGAAGGATGCCGGGGTGAACACGTATCGCTGGCAGGGCGGAGAACAGCGACCGGCAACCATCATCAGTGAACCGGACCGGAATGTCCGCTATGACCGGCTGGCCGGAGATTTTGCGGCCAGCGTGAAAGCCGGAGAAGAGAGCGTGGCACAGGTCAGCGGGGTACGGGAACAGGCCATACTGACACAGGCCATTCGCAGTGAGCTGAAAACACAGGGCGTGCTCGGACACCCGGAGGTGACCATGACCGCCCTGTCACCGGTCTGGCTGGACAGCCGGAGCCGTTATCTGCGGGATATGTACCGACCGGGGATGGTGATGGAGCAGTGGAACCCGGAGACACGCAGTCATGACCGCTATGTTATCGACCGGGTGACGGCGCAGAGTCACAGCCTGACCCTGCGGGATGCGCAGGGCGAAACGCAGGTGGTGCGTATTTCCTCCCTGGACAGCAGCTGGTCGCTGTTCCGGCCGGAAAAAATGCCGGTGGCAGACGGCGAGCGACTGAGGGTGACAGGGAAAATTCCCGGACTCCGCGTCTCCGGCGGTGACCGCCTGCAGGTGGCATCCGTCAGTGAAGATGCGATGACGGTTGTTGTGCCGGGGCGGGCTGAACCGGCCACCCTGCCTGTGGCTGATTCACCGTTCACGGCACTGAAGCTGGAGAACGGCTGGGTGGAAACGCCCGGGCATTCCGTCAGTGACAGTGCGACGGTGTTTGCCTCCGTCACACAGATGGCAATGGACAACGCCACCCTGAACGGTCTGGCCCGCAGCGGTCGTGATGTCCGGCTGTATTCCTCACTGGATGAAACCCGTACTGCGGAAAAACTTGCCCGCCATCCCTCCTTTACGGTGGTTTCTGAGCAGATAAAGGCGCGGGCCGGTGAGACATCGCTGGAAACCGCTATCAGTCTGCAGAAAACCGGGCTGCACACGCCGGCACAGCAGGCCATTCATCTGGCCCTTCCTGTGCTGGAAAGTAAAAACCTGGCCTTCAGCATGGTGGACCTGCTGACAGAGGCGAAGTCGTTTGCTGCAGAAGGAACCGGTTTTACTGAACTGGGAGGGGAAATCAATGCGCAGATAAAACGCGGTGACTTACTGTATGTGGATGTGGCAAAAGGCTATGGCACAGGCCTGCTGGTTTCCCGTGCGTCGTATGAGGCAGAAAAAAGTATTCTTCGCCATATTCTCGAAGGTAAGGAGGCGGTCACGCCGCTGATGGAGAGAGTACCCGGCGAACTCATGGAGACGTTAACGTCGGGACAGCGTGCCGCCACCCGTATGATACTGGAAACGTCCGACCGTTTCACGGTGGTACAGGGTTATGCCGGTGTGGGTAAGACCACACAGTTCCGGGCGGTGATGTCAGCCGTGAACATGCTGCCGGCGAGTGAGCGTCCCCGAGTTGTGGGGCTGGGGCCCACGCACCGTGCGGTCGGTGAGATGCGCAGCGCCGGCGTGGATGCACAGACGCTGGCGTCCTTTCTGCATGACACGCAGCTGCAGCAGCGCAGCGGAGAAACGCCGGATTTCAGCAACACGCTGTTCCTGCTCGATGAGAGCTCAATGGTGGGCAATACCGACATGGCACGGGCATACGCCCTGATTGCGGCCGGTGGCGGTCGTGCCGTGGCCAGTGGTGACACGGACCAGCTGCAGGCCATCGCGCCCGGTCAGCCTTTCCGTCTCCAGCAGACGCGCAGTGCTGCCGATGTGGTCATCATGAAGGAGATTGTGCGTCAGACGCCGGAACTGCGGGAGGCGGTATACAGCCTGATTAACCGGGATGTGGAAAGGGCACTGTCCGGGCTTGAGAGTGTGAAACCGTCTCAGGTTCCCCGTCAGGAGGGCGCATGGGCACCGGAGCACTCCGTGACGGAGTTCAGTCACAGCCAGGAAGCGAAACTGGCAGAAGCGCAGCAGAAGGCGATGCTGAAAGGTGAGACTTTTCCGGATGTCCCCATGACACTGTATGAAGCCATTGTCCGCGACTATACCGGCAGGACACCGGAAGCACGGGAGCAGACGCTGATTGTCACGCACCTGAATGAGGACCGGCGCGTACTGAACAGCATGATTCATGATGCACGGGAAAAGGCCGGTGAGCTGGGGAAAGAGCAGGTCATGGAGCCTGTCCTGAACACAGCGAATATACGTGACGGGGAGCTGCGTCGTCTCTCCACCTGGGAGAATAACCCGGATGCCCTTGCCCTGGTGGATAGTGTGTATCACCGGATTGCCGGTATCAGCAAGGATGACGGGCTGATAACCCTGGAGGATGCGGAAGGTAACACGCGGCTGATTTCGCCCCGGGAGGCGGTGGCTGAAGGTGTCACACTGTACACCCCGGACAAAATCCGGGTGGGGACCGGCGACCGGATGCGCTTCACGAAGAGTGACCGGGAGCGCGGTTATGTGGCCAACAGCGTCTGGACGGTGACAGCGGTTTCCGGTGACAGTGTCACGCTGTCAGACGGACAGCAGACCCGGGTGATTCGCCCCGGCCAGGAGCGGGCAGAGCAACATATTGACCTGGCTTATGCCATCACCGCCCACGGTGCGCAGGGGGCGAGTGAAACCTTTGCCATCGCGCTTGAAGGCACGGAAGGTAACCGGAAACTGATGGCCGGCTTTGAGTCAGCCTACGTGGCCCTGTCGCGTATGAAGCAGCATGTGCAGGTGTACACCGATAACCGTCAGGGCTGGACGGATGCCATTAACAATGCCGTACAGAAAGGAACTGCCCACGATGTGCTGGAGCCGAAACCGGACCGGGAGGTCATGAATGCGCAGCGGCTGTTCAGTACGGCACGGGAACTGCGGGACGTGGCGGCAGGCCGTGCCGTTCTCCGTCAGGCAGGGCTGGCCGGGGGAGACAGCCCTGCACGGTTTATTGCACCGGGACGTAAATATCCGCAGCCGTATGTGGCACTGCCGGCGTTTGACCGTAACGGCAAGTCAGCTGGTATCTGGCTGAACCCACTGACCACGGATGACGGAAACGGGCTGCGGGGATTCAGTGGTGAAGGACGGGTGAAAGGCAGCGGGGATGCGCAGTTCGTGGCCCTGCAGGGCAGCCGTAACGGAGAGAGCCTGCTGGCTGATAATATGCAGGATGGCGTCCGGATTGCCCGTGATAATCCTGACAGCGGTGTGGTGGTGAGAATTGCCGGTGAAGGTCGTCCGTGGAATCCCGGTGCCATCACCGGTGGCCGCGTGTGGGGGGATATCCCGGATAACAGCGTCCAGCCGGGGGCCGGAAATGGCGAACCGGTCACGGCAGAGGTACTGGCACAGCGGCAGGCTGAAGAGGCCATCCGCCGTGAAACGGAACGCCGCGCAGATGAAATTGTCAGGAAAATGGCAGAGAACAAACCTGACCTGCCGGATGGCAAAACAGAGCTGGCTGTCAGGGATATTGCCGGACAGGAGCGTGACCGGTCTGCCATATCTGAACGGGAAACCGCACTGCCGGAGAGTGTGCTGCGTGAATCACAACGGGAGCGGGAAGCGGTCCGGGAGGTTGCCCGGGAAAATCTGCTGCAGGAGCGTCTGCAGCAGATGGAGCGGGATATGGTTCGTGACCTGCAGAAAGAGAAAACCCTGGGCGGAGACTGATACAGGAAGACAAACACTGATGACAACGGATAACACGAACACGACACGTAACGATTCACTGGCTGCACGGACCGATACCTGGTTGCAGTCGTTTCTGGTCTGGTCACCCGGACAGCGGGATATCATCAAAACGGTGGCGCTGGTGCTGATGGTACTGGACCACATCAATCTGATATTCCAGCTGAAGCAGGAATGGATGTTTCTGGCCGGGCGAGGAGCCTTTCCGCTGTTTGCCCTGGTGTGGGGGCTGAATCTGTCCCGTCATGCGCATATCCGGCAACCGGCCATTAACCGGCTGTGGGGATGGGGAATTATTGCCCAGTTCGCATATTATCTGGCCGGCTTTCCCTGGTATGAGGGGAATATCCTGTTTGCCTTTGCAGTGGCGGCACAGGTGCTGACGTGGTGTGAAACGCGCAGTGGGTGGCGTACAGCAGCGGCCATTCTTCTGATGGCCCTGTGGGGGCCTTTGTCCGGCACCAGTTACGGCATTGCCGGGCTGCTGATGCTGGCGGTCAGTTACCGACTGTACCGGGCGGAAGACAGAGCGGAACGTCTGGCGCTGCTTGCATGCCTGCTGGCCGTTATTCCGGCACTTAACCTTGCCTCCAGTGATGCAGCGGCGGTGGCCGGTCTTGTAATGACGGTGCTGACCGTTGGTCTGGTGTCGTGTGCAGGAAAATCATTACCCCGTTTCTGGCCCGGGGATTTTTTCCCGGTATTCTACGCCTGTCATCTGGCTGTGCTGGGCGTTCTGGCGTTGTGACTGGTATGATACTGACGCTGATTCTGATTATTAATAAACAACATAACACAGGATATTTATGAAAATTACGGATCACAAACTCTCTGAAGGTATTGCCCTGACATTTCGTGTTCCTGAAGGAAATATAAAACATCCTTTGATTATCTTATGCCATGGGTTTTGCGGTATCAGGAATGTTCTGCTCCCTTGCTTTGCGAATGCCTTCACAGAAGCAGGATTCGCAACGATTACTTTTGATTATCGAGGATTCGGTGAGAGTGATGGAGAACGAGGGCGTCTGGTTCCTGCAATGCAGACCGAAGATATTATTTCAGTTATCAATTGGGCAGAAAAGCAGGAATGTATTGATAATCAGCGTATTGGGTTATGGGGAACATCGCTGGGAGGGGGGCATGTCTTCAGTGCAGCTGCGCAGGACCAACGCGTAAAATGTATTGTCAGCCAGCTGGCTTTTGCTGACGGTGATGTTCTGGTTACCGGAGAGATGAATGAATCGGAGAGAGCGTCTTTTCTGTCCACGCTGAATAAAATGGCAGAGAAGAAGAAAAACACCGGGAAAGAGATGTTTGTGGGGGTTACCCGGGTACTGAGTGATAATGAATCAAAGGTATTCTTCGAGAAGGTAAAAGGTCAGTATCCTGAAATGGATATAAAAATACCTTTCCTTACGGTTATGGAGACGTTGCAATATAAACCGGCAGAGAGCGCAGCCAAAGTACAGTGCCCAGTTTTGATTGTTATTGCCGGCCAGGATAGTGTTAATCCACCAGAACAGGGAAAAGCCTTATATGATGCTGTTGCTTCTGGTACTAAGGAATTATACGAGGAAGCTGACGCATGCCATTATGATATTTATGAAGGCGCGTTTTTTGAACGTGTGGCGGCAGTACAGACGCAATGGTTTAAAAAACATCTTTAATTGTCGGTATTAATATGTCAGAGGTCGTTGAGGTCAGCTTAATATCATAGTGAGTAGTTTCAACGACCTGGAGGACATATTTTCACAAAGGTCAGGGCAATCATGACAGAGCAGAAACGACCGGTACTGACACTGAAACGGAAAACGGAAGGGGAAACACCGACCCGGAGCCGGAAAACCATCATCAATGTCACCACGCCACCAAAATGGAAGGTGAAAAAGCAGAAACTGGCGGAGAAGGCTGCCCGGGAAGCAGAGCTGACAGCAAAAAAAGCGCAGGCCAGACAGGCGCTGTCCATTTATCTGAACCTGCCCTCGCTGGATGAGGCCGTGAACACCCTGAAACCCTGGTGGCCGGGATTATTTGACGGTGACACACCCCGACTTCTGGCCTGCGGTATCCGGGACGTGTTACTGGAAGACGTGGCGCAGCGGAATATCCCGCTCTCGCATAAAAAACTGCGCAGGGCGCTGAAGGCCATCACCCGTTCAGAAAGCTATCTGTGTGCCATGAAAGCCGGTGCCTGC